>Ga0316578_10000347_pt1 | contig 14643 bp, 10 predicted proteins | sample J0NA_2_FD_203076 | JGI IMG/M metagenome (GOLD analysis project Ga0316578, IMG submission 203076) | Rhizosphere microbial communities from salt marsh grasses in Alabama, United States - J0-2_160517rDrC | ecosystem: Host-associated > Plants > Roots > Rhizosphere | place: USA: Alabama | collected... | reverse complement strand
TCCCTGAGGGGCCGCATGGCGACCCCGGAGAGGCGGGCCTCCTCGGGATAGGCCTCCTCGAGCCGATGGGCGATGCCGTTCAGCTCCGTCCGGGCCTGAATCAGGGTGGCACCCGGGGCAAGCCTCCCGATCCCCCGGTAATTGCTGGAGCCCCGGATCCGCTGGGGGTGCTGCTCCAGGGGAAGGTACACGTCCGCATCCTCCAGCACCTTGAATCCCGGGGGCATGACCCCTACGACGGCGTACGAAGTGCCCTCAACGATGATCCGAAGACCTTCGAGCCGTTCCTCGGCACCCAGGGAGTGGCTCCAGTACTCGTAGCCCACCACGGCCACGGGATCCCCCCCGGGGCGGTTCTCTTCCGGCAGGATCGGGCGACCGAGGAACGGGGACACCCCCAAGATTGAGAAGAACTCCCGGGACACCGGGACGATGACCCCGCTGGCGGGCTCCGCCCCACCCAGGATGGTGGTGCCGTGAGGAAACCGGAGGGCGGCGATTCCCTGTAGACTTCGGGCTTCGTTTCGGAAATCGTCGAAGTTGGGATAAGAGAGGGTCTGCTCTTGCCCGTCGGGATCCAACTGCCGGAGCACGACGAGCTCCTGGTCCGAGGGATAGGGGAGGGGCCGGAGAAGAACGCCCCTCACCAGGCTGAAAGCCACCGTGGTTCCCCCGATTCCGGTGGCCAGGGTCAGGGCCGCCACCACGGCAAAAGACGGGTTTCTCCGGAGGGTTCGGGCGGCATAAGCCAGGTCCCGGTCCAGGGTGTGGAAAGGTCCGTGCCCTCGAGGCTTCCCGGACCGGCCACGATTCCTCCCCTTCCATTCCTCCTCTCGCCCCACTGCCTCTCCGCCCGTGGATGTCCTGGCTCCCCCTGCCCAGTGGTACAGGAGCTCGGAAACACCCTGGCAGACGATATCCGTGAGCCCACGAACCCAGACGATGGCCTTCCCCGGGATGCCTCTGGTCCCCTGGAGCCGCATGAGAAAGTCGTGCGTCATCTCGTCCTCGAATCCGTTGCGGAGGCTTGCGGGGAGGAAGCGCAGGAGTCGACCATAGATCCCCTCGGCTGTGGTCTTCATGGTGCCGTCACCCCGTGGTGGACAGGAGTCCCCGTTCCCTGGCATCCGCCAACAGTTCCCCCAGTCGTTTCGCCTCGGCTCTCACGACCTCCCTCCCCAGCTCCGTCACCCGGACGTAGCGCCGCCTGGAGTCCGTCCCGTCGTCGTCGGAGGGCGGGGCGTCCTCAACCAACCCCTTTGCCAGCAGATCTCTCATCCGGCGATAGAGGTTCGCGGGGTAGATCTTGCCGATGGTCCCCTCCCGTCTCTCGATCTCCTGGACCACCGCGTATCCGTGGGACGGGCCCGCGAGGAGGATCATAAGGATCCGGAACTCCAGAGGGTGGAGGGGAAGGAGGCTCTCGGGGTACAGAGATTCGCCGCGCATCGTTCGGATCCCTTGCTTCGTTGGCCCTAGCCGCGTTCGCACATGGGCGCCACTACCGTCAATCTGACACTACCTGATGGATCAGACGGGTACCGGCGAAGAAAGGTTTCAATTGGGCCCCTGGAGAGGTGTGGACTGCGCGGCACTCCCGAGGACCCTAAGTTGGGGCCACCTGCCTCCTCAGGCAGTGTGCCCGAAGCACCCGTCGGCACCCATCCAGGAAGAGCATGCCATGTCCCCGGTCCTCCTCCACCTCCCCTCCGGCCCCGCCCCCTTCTCCACCCTCGTCCTGGACTTCACCGGGACCCTCTCGGAGGGCGGAAGACTCCTTCCCGGCGTGGACGAGCGCCTCGGGAGGCTGGTGGGAAAGCTTCGCATCGTCGTCCTCACCGCCGACACCTTCGGGACGGCCCGAGAGGCATTACGAAACCTCCCCGTGGAGGTTCAGGTGATCCGGGACGGGTGGCACAAGGCCGAAGTCGTCTCGACGATGGAGCCGGAGGGCGTGGTCGCCATCGGAAACGGGAGGAACGATATCCCCATGATGGAGGTGGCTGGGCTGGGGATTGCCGTCATCGGGCCGGAAGGGGCCGCGGCAGGGCTCCTCTCCGCTGCCGACGTGGTAACCCGGGACATCCGGGAAGCCCTGGACCTGGTGGCCGATCCACTGCGGTTGAAGGCAACCCTCCGGGATTGATCACCCGGGAGGGTACTTCAGCTTCCCGGGGAGATTCTACCGAGGGAGCTCTACGCCTCCGCCTTGGACTTCTGGGTACGCTTGTAGATGAAGATCGCGATACCCACCACCGCCACCACGACCGCCAACCCGATCCCGAACAGAATGACCTTCACGAGAAAGGTGAGGAGGGCGAGGATCCACGCCGCCAGGGTTGGGAGGAGGAACTTGAGGACTTCCAGCAGAACGAAGCCGATGATCCCGGAAACGGTCAATCCCGCCGCGAATTTCATGGATTCTCCCTGCTGGTTCGATTCCCTCTCCGGCGGACCCGGGTCCCCGGCACCTACAGCCTCTACGCAATAGAAAGATCGCCGGTTTCAGATCCCGTCGGTAGCCCGCCGCGCCCCGGGTCGCGAGATTCCACTCGACGGGGTGCCCTTCCTCAGAAGATAGGGAAGCGGGACTCGGGACGCAGCGGCGTCGAAACCCGTTCGCCCCGAGCTCCGTCCAAGAGATACATGGGGGCGGAGGCCGCCCCTCGGCAGGCGCAGTCCCGACACGAACCTCTTCGAGCCCAACGCCATGTCCGTCTTCTTCCAAGACATCCGCTTCGCCGTCCGTACCCTCCTGAAGCAGCCGGGATTCAGCCTCATCGTCATCCTGATGCTGGCGCTGGGGATCGCCGCCAACACCGCCATCTTCACCCTCTTCAACGGATTGTTCCTGAAGCCCCTTCCGTTCCCCGAGCCGGAACGCCTGGTGAACTTCGATGAGCGGGCCCCCATGTGGGAGCTGGAATACACCGGGGCGAACTACACGGACTTTCACTCTTGGCGGGAGGAGAACACCACATTTGACGGGATGGCACTCTGGGGCGGGGCGGCCTACAACCTTCTCCTGGATGGCCAGGCCGAACGAGTCCGGGGCGCCATAGTCACCCACGACGTGGCGGAGGTTCTCGGAATCCAACCCGTCCTGGGGCGGAACATCGCTGCCGAGGACGACGTGCCCGGCGCCCCCAGCGTGGTGCTCCTGGGCTTCGACCTCTGGCGGAACCGCTTCGGGGGCGACCCGGAACTCCTGGGAACCACCCTGCACCTGGACGGGGAGCCCTACGAGATCATCGGCGTGCTCCCTGAGGAGGCCCTCTTCGCGGGAGACGCCGACCTCTGGACCGCTTTCCGCTACGACGTGGACACGAACCCCTACAGCTGGTCGTTCACCGGGGTGGGCCGGCTCAAGGAGGGTGTCACCGTCCAGCAGGCCCAGCAGGACCTGGAGCGGATCCACAAGAACCAGATCGAGACTCGGGAGGTGAACGAGATCACCTTCCCCACGGTCGAGCCCGTCCTGGATCGGGTGCTGGGAGAGTTCAGGCTGGGGAGCACGGCCCTTCTTGGGGCCGTGGGGCTGGTCCTCCTCATCGCATGCGCCAACATCGCCGGGCTGTTGCTGGCCCGGGCCATGGCTCGGGCTCGGGAGATGGGGATCCGGGTGGCCATCGGCGCAGGACGGGGGCGCATCGTTCGCCAGATCCTCACCGAGAGTCTGGTGCTGGCCATCGTGGGAGGGCTGCTGGGAGGGTTCCTCGGATATTGGGCGTTCCGGCTCATCACCGTCACCATGCCTGATGACGTCCCACGGTGGATCAGCTTCCAGTTGGATCTCCGGGGGGTGCTCTTCACCTTCGGCATCATCGTAGGCGCAGCGGTCCTGGCAGGGCTGGTCCCGGCCCTCAAGGCCTCTCGGGCCGATCCCGGTGCCGCCCTTCAGGACGCATCCCACCGGGCCACCTCTTCCGGCGGTCGGCGCAGGATCTTGAGCGCCCTGGTGGTGGGAGAGGTGGCTTTGGCCCTGATCCTCCTCATCGTGGCGGGCCTCAGTAACCGGGACTTCCAGGCGGTGCGAGACGTGGATCCCGGATATGAACCGGACGGGGTGCTCACCTTCCGGGTGGACCTCTCGGGCCCCGCCTACGAAGAGGCCGCCCTCCGGCTTCAGTTCTTCGAGGGGTACCTGGAACGCCTCCGGGCCGTTCCGGGCGTCCAGGCGGCGGCGGTGGCGAACTTCACGCCGCTGGGTGGGCACTGGGGGCGTGGCGTGGAGGTGGAGAACGCTCCACCCCGGGATCCCGATGAGCCCACCCCCATCATCCTCTCCCGGGTGGTGTCCCCCGGCTATTTCCAGGCCATGGGGGTAACGCTACGGTCCGGGCGGGTGTTTACCGAGGCCGACGGGCGGGACGAGGGGTCCCAGGCCGTCATCGTAAACGAGACGTTCGTGCGCAGGTTCTTCCCGGACGGGGTCGATCCCCTCCAGCAGAGGATCCGCCTTTACGATTCCGACCCCTGGAAGCCGGTGGTGGGGGTCGGGCGAGACGTGAAGCACTACGGGCAGGACGAGGAGATGCGGCCGGGGGTCTATCTCCCCCTGGCCCACGAGCCCCTGGGTTCCGGCGCCTTCGTCATCCGCACGTCCCTGGAGCCCACGAGCCTGGTGCCCCAGGCCAGGCAGGCGCTCCAGGAGATGGATGCGTCCCTCCCCATCTACGAAGTCACCACCATGACGGAACGGGTGGCCGACGCCCTCTGGCCCAGGCGGGCCTCCTCGTGGCTCTTCGCCGTCTTCTCGAGCCTCGCCCTCATCCTGGCCGTGGGTGGCATCTACGGCGTCATCTCCTACGGGGTCAACCAGCGGGCGTTCGAGATGAGCATCCGCATGGCCCTGGGGGCCGAGAGCAAGGAAGTCCTCACCCTGATCCTGCGCCAGGGGATGATCCTCGTGGGGGTGGGCACCGTGCTGGGTTTGGCTGGGGCCTACGCCGCGGCCCTGGGCCTCTCGGCCATGTTCTTCGGAGTTGGAGCCCTGGATCTAGTAGTCTACGGCTCGGTGACAGCCCTCCTGCTTCTGGTGGCGGTGCTGGCCAATCTGGTGCCGGCCCTCCGGGCCTCCCGGACGAACCCCATGCACTCCCTCAGGGACGGGTGAGGGAGCGAAGAGGGGGGCACGAACGCCGTGCCCCCCCCATTCCACCAACCTGGCTGAGCCCAGCTCCGGCGGTGGCCCCCTCAGGCTCGGAATCCGACCATCACCCCCCGCCCCTCATCCTGCCCGACGGACCGCCCCCACCCTCTCCCTCTCCCCCCTCTTCCTCCGGCTCGGGTGGAGCCGTCCAGAAGTCGGAGTTGTCCGGTGTGAGGTTTGCCACCGCTTGGGAATACAGCGCCGCGTTGAAGAGGATCTTGAAGGTCCCGAAGGGCTGGCCCCGCCACTGGGGCCGCATTCCCAGGAGAATCACCCGCCCGTCCCCGTGCTTCACCTCCAACGCCGCGGCGTACCCCTGGAGGAAATCCTCTCCCAGAAGGAACCCGGACAGGAGCGGGGAACCCTCCGAGGGGTACTTGGCCAGCACCCTGCCCTCGAATCCCTCCTCCGTGGTGAAGACGGGGCTGCTCCCGATCATGATCTTGGCCCGTTCCGGCACGCCACTCATGACCGGGTGGGAGGGATCGACCCTCATATCGAGGATCGAGCCCGAGAGGGAGAACTCGTCCCGCCCCAGGTCCGAAGTCACGTCCCTCACGGGAAGGTGGAACGCCTCCATGGCGAAGAGGCTGGATCCGTTGATGGTCACCAGGGTTCCGCCCTCCCGGACGAACGTCTCCAGCTCGCGGACGCCGGCTCCCTCCAACCCCCCTACGTACCGCGGAGGCACCGTGCCCACCCCGTATCCCCCGAGGATGGATCGGCTACGGAGGTCCGCGAAGACGATGACGTCGTACCGATCCCGGAGGCTCCCGGCCAGAATCTCCGGGTTGTAGAGACTGGTGAACTCGAAGCCGTACATCTCCAGGAGCCATCGTGTCCAGCCTTCGTCGATGCTGGCGCTCCAGGGCCGGTAGAGGCCGACCCGGGGCCGGGCAACCTGGACACCGCCCGAGCCACCCCTGGCCTGGAGGTGGAAGTCCCTGACCAGGCTCGATCCGGCGTTCCCGGAGAGCCCGGTCACGGCCCAGGCTCCGCTGGATCCCGGTGCACCCTCGCCATCTCCGGCATCACCGGCGACAAACCGCACCTGGCCACCCAGATCCCAGGCCCGGTTCAGGGCCTTGTAGGTGTTGTTCTCAGCCGCGTCCAGGATCAGGGAACCACCCCCCTGGACCCGCCCGTCCAGTGGCACGATGGCCCGCGCCACCGGGTCACTGTCGAACCCTACGCCGGGGGGGGAATCCCACGGGGCCGCGTCCTCCTCCCCGCCCCAGGACAGAGGCTCTGCGGAGAGGGCCTCCAGGGCGCCTCTGAGCTCCGGCGCCAGGGGCGATTGAGCCTCCACCACCCGCACGTCGAAGAGGTACGGGAGGGTCCACCCGGAAACGTCATACGGCGTGTCCGGGGGTCCCTCGGGATACTGACGCAGGTCCGGGTAGTCCTGGATGGCGAAGAGTTGGCGAACGAAGTTGGCGTTGGCCTGGTCCATGAGGATCACCCAGGTCCCGGCGGGATGTGTGATCCCGTCCACGGTCACCTCTCGGGTGAGAGCGTGGACGTCGATCCCGTTGAACGCCAATCGTCTGAGCATCTCCGCCGCCGCCACCGGGTCTCGCTGGTCCCTGGGAATGAAGTACGCGTAGGGCGGCCCCTCACGGTACTGGGCGATGACGTCCCGGGCCGCCTGATAACGGTTGAAGAGGATGTCTTCCTTGTACTTGGCCGCCACGTCCAGGACGGACATGGACGCGGTGATCATGTAGTCCACGGCGTCCCGGAGCCGCCACCACCCCCCCTCCCAGGGACTGGAATAAAGGGACTCGGGCCTGAGCCCCTGGGCGTCGGACGGGAAGTCGCTCACCGTGTAGAAGTGGGGGGTGGCGTAGCGGTAGAGGCCCGTCTCCGTCAGGAGGGAGGCCACGTTGTGGAAGTTGTGGGCGTGGTCCAGGAATCCGGGGTACCAGTCATCGAACCCCGTGCCCATGTGGACGGCTCCCTTCTGGCCCCGTTCCTCCAGGGCCTCGGCCATGGCCATCCCGATGAGGTTGACGGTCCGCCACATGAGAGGATGGACGTTGGGGCTGATGGGCTCGGCGAAAGGAGGGATCCAGATCCGGGCCGGGAAGGGCGCCGTCTGGTGATGGTTGTAGAGGATCTGAGGCTCCCATTCCCGGGTGACGCGGGTGACGACACGGGACTCGATCTGGTTGATCATATAACCGTCCCGGTTGTTGTCATGCCCGATGTACTTCTGGTACAGCTGGGGCATGGAGGAGACCTCGTACGGCGTTCCCAGATTCGAGTGGTACCAGTCCGAGATCATGGTCTGGCCGTCGGGGTTCATGCTGAACCAGAGAATGAAGATGACGTTGTCCAGGATGGCGGCGATCTCGGGATCGTCGTCCCCGGTGACCAGGTCGTAGGCCAACTGGATGGTGTGCTGATGGCCCGCCACCTCGGAAGAGTGGAGTCCACCGTCCACATGCACGATGGCCTTCCCCTCCCTGGCCAGCTCCCTCGCCTCTTCCTCCCTCATGTCCCCCGGATAGGCCAGGCGGTGGGCGATCTCCCGATAATGGTCCACGTTCCTGAGGTTCTCCGCGGAGGAGATGAGGGCCAGGTACCAGGGGCGTCCGAAGCTCGTCTTCCCCACCTCCAGCAGCTGCACCCGGTCCGAGGCCGCGTCCAATGCCTGGAAGTACTCCAGGGACTGCTCATAGCTGGCCAGATGGAAGTCCGCACCGGGTTGGAATCCGAGGACGGATTCCGGGGTGGGAACCTCCTGGCCGCCGAGAAGGCCGGGAACGAGGAGAAGAGGAAGAAGGAAGAGGACCACCTGAATCGATGGGAACACGCGCATGGTGAGATCTCCGGAATCGAGGGATTCGTCGTGACCCGAGGCCGGAGAAAGTGCAGGTCCGCACAGGCCGGGGCCAGGGGCGCCCTCCTTCCTCCACCACTGCCGGATCCGGCCCGGAGACATAGATTCCCGAAGATGGGCTCTTCCCGATACCAACCCATGAGAGTGGAGCGATCTGAATCGGAGGTAGGCATGATTCGGCGCAACCGGAGGGCCGCGATCATGGGTATGCTGGCCCCCCTGGCCATCGCCCCGTGCCTGGCAGCCGCGGTGGGCTGTGGAGACGGAGGGGAGATGGCGACAGAGTCCGGCCCGGTGCTCCAGCTACCGGATTCCCGCCAGCACCTGGTGGTGGTCACCGAAGGCCCGGACCGGATCCAGGGACTCCTCTATCGCATGGAACGGTTGCCGGAGTCCGGCTCCCCTGCCCCGGGCGGCATCGGTGAATCCTCCACGGACTCCTGGCGTCAGGTGGGACCGCCGAGGCCGGTTGTGGTGGGCCGAAGCGGCGTCGGGCCCAAGACGGAGGGAGACGGCCGAGCCCCCCAGGGCGTCTTCCCCCTCGGCCCCGTCTTCGGCTACGCCCCGGAGCCTCCGCCGGGTCTCCGCCTCCCCTACCGGGCCATGGCCCCCGGCGCTCTCTGCGTGGACGACCCGGGGTCGGCGTTCTACAACCTGGTGTTCGACGGGGATACCCTCCCGGGAGGGAGAGATTGGGTCAGCGCCGAGGCCATGCGCCGGGATTTGGCTAACGGGGACGACCTCTACCGGTTCGGGGTGATCGTACAGTACAACCCCCGCCGGGTCCCCGGAGACGGATCCTGCATCTTCCTCCATCTGTGGCGGAGCCCCGAGTCACCCACCGCGGGGTGCACCGCCATGGCGGAGGAGGACCTCCTGGAGATCCTGCGCTGGCTGGACCCCGAGGCCGCGCCCCTCCTGGTCCAGGGGGACCGGGCCTTCCTGGAGGACCTGAGGGAAAAGGAGGAGCTTCCCTACCCGGTGCCGCGGGTCGGGATTCCCCAGATCTCACCTTCCTGAAGGGGTACTCCCTCGCCTCATCTCTCGCCTGGACGTCCGGATTACCCACCCGAACACTGCATCGCCCACTTCATCGCGCACTTGGGCGCGCACATGGAGAGGGCCATGGCTTTCGGGTGATTCTGCTGCTGTTCCTTGGGCAGATCCCCGATGGCCTGCAGCTCCTTGAATGCGTCGCAACTGCAATCGCACTCCTTTTCGCCGGTTTCGAACCCGGAGAACATCTCATCGTCAAGCTCCTGCCGGGTGATGCTCTTGACCACCGTGGAGGAAGAGGCCGTCGCCAGCGGTTCCCCCATGCCCGCGGTTCCGATGCTTATGAAGGCCTGCTCGTGGGCCTCAAGCACGATGGCGGCCGGGGGCAGGCCGTCGTCCGAGTTGGACTGCTCTGGCATCAAACCGAGCTCCCGTCCGAATACACGGAAGAACTGGACGATACCGGCATCCTCGGTGTACGGCCCGTCCGTCGCGACCCACGCGTCGGTCTTGCTGCTCACCGCGACGCCGAGGGGCGTGCCGCTTTCCCCCTCCATGCCGGTGTCCAGCACCACCATCTCGCCAAACGTGTACTTGCGTGCCTCGTGGCCCTGGATGTTCCGGAACTCGTTACTGGCGGTGACGCCCATCGAGGTCACGTCCGCGTCCCCACCGAACGCTTCGTACTCGTCCGTGGAGCCGGCCCGGATGGCGCGATCGAAGAAGTCCGAATCCATCACCCGGCCGGAGGCGGGGTCGAGGACGGCCCACTCCGAGACGGAGCCGTCGGGGGCCAACCGGCCGAGGAGGCTGTTGGCGCCGATGTCGACACGGATCCTCGCCCCCTTGATGTAGACGGTGACGTCTTGCTTGACCGTCTCCGGAGGACCGATCTCATCCATCGCCGCGTTCCAGTCGCCGACGTTCTCCTGCGGTACAAGGACGGCGATGGCCATGAGTGCCGAGTTGAGCCCCTGCTGGACGTTTTGGGTCAGGCCCGGCGCCGTGGTCGACGTCTCCATCTCGATGACCAATCCGGGCCCCACCTGGAAGTCTTGCGTGGCCGCCCTCTGGGGATGAGCCCCGAGGGCCGACGCGGCCATCAGGACCGAGGCAAGAACGGTCGTTTTGAATCTGTTCGTATCTGCCATTCCCTTACACTCCGTGGTTTATGAAAGGTCAACCGTCTGGGAGGCTGCACCGGTGCCTCCTGATCTTCGGCGAAGAAAAGGATGTTGAAACTCCTCAACCGAAGCGTTCCCTATCTCCTAGAACGGAATCGCGTCAGGAAACCCGCCACGAGGGGCCGGCCGCCACCGCTTTCCTCAACGCCGGATCAAACGCTCGCACGATTGAATCCCCTCGATTCCGAGAACTGGGTTTCCCCCTGGACGGCACCCACAACGGAGAGAGGTAGCGCATGGCCACGGGGCTTGAACCCATCCCGTCCGAGCTGAAGCGACGGAAGGTTACGCGCGTCGCAGTGGCCTACTCCGTGGCCGGGATGGGAGTCGCGGAGGGCGCCACCGTGTCATGGAGGCCGTATGGCCATCCCGACCTCGAGTGGGAGAGGCTCGGAAACACACCGATGGAGTGGGCGGGGCCACGCTGACGCGGGCCGATGAGCCTGACCCTGATGCCCTTCCCATGGCAGGCTTCGAGTCGAACCTCGTCTACCCTGACCCTCGCATCTCTGACCGGCCTTGCCCAGTCGCTTCTTTCCGCGGAAACGTACTGTCGCGAAGGTGGTTGCGCCTGTGGGTTTTCGCGAAAGCTGCACCCTGCGTCACCGAATCTTCATACTCCCGTCACGTCGGCTTCGGGCACGATCCCGATCCTTCTCTTATCTTTTCTTCCTGGCGAGCGATGGCACTCGTGACACGTCGAAGCCGGTCCCTCCAGAGGAAAGCGGAGTTGTATGCGGGCCCCCGGCGATGCGCGAAAGCGGATCCTCCTCCTGTTCTTCCTGGGGATCGGGGTTCCCAGTGTCCTCCTGGGATACCTGGCCTTCCGAGGAATTCAGAACGACCAGGCGCTGGTCGAGCGAGAGCGACAGGACCGGCACCGTCGAATCGCGGAGGTCGTCGCCGGCTCCGTGGACGCGGCCATCGCTCGAGTCGAGCAGTCTCTTCGGCAACAAATCTCGGCTCCTCAGGGGGCTGAATCCCCCAGTGGTCATCCGGGGCTGGACAGCCTCAGGCTCGAGGAACCCCTGATCCGCGTCGTCTTTTTCCTCGAGAGGAGCGGCACAATCCGGTTCGTGGGGCAGCCCCTCCTCTTCTCGAAGAAGGCCGAGAGCTCCTCTCCCGTCTCCGCACCGGACCCAGCCCAAGCATCCGGAGCGCTCCAGGCAGCCCGGATTCTCGAGATCCGAGATCAGGAGGATTCCCAGGCCCTGGCCGCCTATCGCCGCGTCTACGCAGGAGCGTCTGATCACCGTATCAGGGCCGAGGCGCTCAACGCCATCGCCCGCATCCAGGCGAGATCGGGATCCTATCCCGAAGCGGCGGAGGCCTACCGGAAGCTCCAACGGGAGTTGGGGCCGGTGCGGACGGGGAACGGCACGCCCTTCGGAGTCGCCGCGCAGATGGAGCTCGGCGCGGTCCTGCTGGCCTCCGGGGATTCGGTGGCAGCCACACGGGCCCTGATGGGCCTCATGGATGACCTCCTCGGAGGCGAGTGGGCCTTGGTCGAGTCCCAGTTCGACTTCTTCGCCCTTCGGACCCGGGAGACCCTGAGTGAGCTCCTGGCCGGTGAGGAGGTGACGCCCTACATCGAGGCTTCTCGCGATTCCCTGGCGATCTTGGTGGAGGAGGAAGCTGCGAAGCGGGCGACTACGGAGGTGCTCCTGGCGTTTCAGGAGACCGCCGGTGATGAGATGCTTGCCCGATTGGCCTCCCGGCCGGACGCTGCGGAAACTGGTGAAGAAGCGGGCGGGAACCTCCGGATGGCGCTGGACATCGGAGGGTACTCGCACCCCGTATCGGTCGAGAGGCCCATGACAGGGGGCAGCACCGACGCTCCGGGCTGGTGGGGAATCTTGTTTGATCCCGAACGGTTGAGGAACGATCTCCTGGGACCGGTGATCCGTCAAAACACAGGTCCCGATCCCGTGGAGTGGCTGGTGAAGGACAGAACCGGAGATACCATCCTCGCATCCCAGGCATCGCCAAGGGGTTCACCCACAATCACCGCCACCCTGGCAAATGGACTCCTGCCCTACTCCCTCGAGCTGTATCAACCCACACCGCACCTCGTCGAGACTCTCCTTACTTCTCGCCGCGGGGTGTACTTCTACGCCTTCCTGCTCCTCACGGGAATCCTGGTATTCGGACTCACGCTGACCATCCGCAGCGTAACGGATCAGCTGGAGCTGGCCCGTCTGAAGTCCGATTTTGTATCGACGATCTCACACGAGTTCAAGAGTCCGCTGACCGCCATCCGGCACATGACGGAGATCCTCCTGGCGGATCGCGCTCCTTCCGAGGATCGTCGGAAGCGATACTACCAGGTGATGCTGGAGCAGAGCGAGAGGCTCTCCCTCCTCATCGACAACGTCCTGGATCTCTCCAGGATGGAAGAGGGAGGACATGAGCTCAAGGTGGAGAGAGTGGATTCGGGTAACCTACTAACGGGAATCGTGGAAGCAGTCGATCATCGGGCACGCCACGATGGGTTCTCGATCCGCACCGAAATCGAGACTCCTGGCCCGACCCTTCTTCTCGACGTGGAGGCTATCACCCAGGCCATGACCAACCTCATCGACAATGCAGTCAAATACTCCGGGGAATCGAGGGAGATCGTCGTTCGCGGTTTCTCGGATGACAACCACTTCAACCTTGCCGTAGAGGATTTCGGCATCGGGCTGAGAGCCGGGGAGGCGGAGAAGGTATTCGAGCGCTTCTACAGAGGGGGCGACGAGCTGACCCGCTCCGTCAGGGGGACCGGTCTCGGGCTGACGCTGGTGAAACGGATCGCGGAAGCCCACGGGGGGAGCGTGGTCGTCGAGAGCGAGCCGGGACGGGGAAGCAGGTTTACCATCAGGCTGCCCCTGGAGACCACGGCAGGAGGGAACGATGGATGAAGTGCTGATCATCGAAGACGAGGAGGCCATCCTCATGGCTCTGGAAGACGACCTTCGTGCCGAAGGGTACGAGGTGGCCACCGCGACGGACGGCCCCGGCGGCCTGCGCATGGCGGAGGAGCATGCCTATGACCTCATCGTCCTGGACATCATGCTCCCGGGAATGAACGGATTCGAGGTGTGCAAGCGGCTACGCCAGGCCCGTGTAACGACCCCCATCCTCATCCTCACCGCCAAGAGCCAGGAGATCGACAAGGTCCTCGGGCTCGAGCTGGGCGCCGACGACTACGTCACGAAGCCCTTCAGTCGCCGAGAGCTCCTGGCGAGGGTGAAGGCCATCCTCCGGCGAGGAGCCGAATTCCCGCCGGCCTTGGAATCGTGTCGGTTCGGGGACGTAGAGGTCGACTTCAACAAGTACGAGGCGCGAAAAGGTGGGCACGCAGTGCACCTTACCCGACGGGAATATGCGCTACTCCGCTTCCTGATCGAGCGCAAGGACGGGGCCGTCACTCGATTGGAGGTCCTCGAAGAGGTCTGGGCCGACCCCGCCTCCGTCTACCCCAGGACCGTGGATACCCACATCGGCCGCTTGCGGAAGAAGCTCGAGGACGATCCGAATAGCCCTCGGTACATCGTGGGCGTTCGAGGCGTCGGATACCGCTTCGCGGGCTGAAGACGGAGGATCGAGGTGCAGCGGAAAACCAGGTTCGGGAACTTCACGGAACCTTCAAGAAACCGACACCTGGCCTTGGGGCAAGGAAGGGAACACCCTCGTAATCTTGCGGATGATGGCAGTATCCGGCAGTCGATTTCAGGGGGATGATCATGAAGGTTCGAGCCATCATCACAGCGTTCGCAGTCTTGCTCGTCTCTGCTTCGACGAGCCTCGGCCAGGAGACTCCGGAGGATCGCCTCCAGGCCGGGATCTACGCCGAAGAGGTCCAGGGCAATCTCGAAGAGGCCGTCGCCATCTACCGGAGCATCCTGAGAGACTTTGCCGAGAGCCGGGCCGTGGGCGCCAAGGCGCAACTCCATATCGGCCTCTGCCTCGAGGTGCTGGGCCTGGACGAGGCGCGACAGGCCTATCAGCGGGTGGTGGAAGAATACGGTGAGCACACGGATGAGGTCGCGTTGGCCAGGGAGCGGTTAGCCAGCTTGATGGAGGAACAGGCTGAACTCCGTCCCCAGCCAAGATTCAGACCGGTTAAGATCGCCAGCAAGCCGCAGAACGGTGTCCTGTCTCCCGACGGGAACCGCCTGGCCTTCATTTCCGACGGCGCCGTGTGGGTGGTTCCGATCCATGGTCGGGTTGCCCCTGACATCGCGGGCGAACCGGTTCGTCTCGCGGCGGTACCGGGGGTCTGGGACAACGGGAGTCTACTGGCGTGGTCGGCGAACGGGGAGTGGATCGCGGTGAATGGCGGATCCGAGGACGTCGACGCGGTCAGTGTCATTTCGGAGGACGGCGATGAGACTCACCTGGTCGAGCTGCCGAACCGCGGCGGTCACGCCTGGAATCATCGGTTGAGCCTTTCTCTGGATGGACAAGAGGTAGCGATCTCCGCC
>Ga0316578_10000346_pt1 | contig 14661 bp, 9 predicted proteins | sample J0NA_2_FD_203076 | JGI IMG/M metagenome (GOLD analysis project Ga0316578, IMG submission 203076) | Rhizosphere microbial communities from salt marsh grasses in Alabama, United States - J0-2_160517rDrC | ecosystem: Host-associated > Plants > Roots > Rhizosphere | place: USA: Alabama | collected... | reverse complement strand
CGACGGTGACCAGGGGAGCCGTGGTGGCTTCCTGAAGGACGAGGGCCGCCCATCGAAGGAGAGAGCTCGCACCGGATCCACCCTGGAAGCCCTCCTCGCAGGTATGTGCGAGGCTGCTCCCGGCCCTCACGGCGTATGGAGGCAGAAGATCCCTTCAGGCTCCACGTACGTCACGGAATGCATAGCTCTCAACTCCGGGATGGATGGGTCCGGGAAGATCCCGGCCATGCCGCCGAAACTTGAGAAGCGGTGGGTGATCTTCCCTCCCAGCGCACTGAACGGGTCGTCATCTTCCGGGGCCAGGGACCCTTGATAGCCGAACATCACAGCGACGTCGTACCGCGAGAGGTCGGGGACTTCGCGAACCATCTGCACTCCGGCCCGGACCACGTCGGGAATCCGCCCCACGCGAAGCCAGGCTCGGACGGCGGGGATGTTGAATCGGTAGAGGACGACACCACCATGGTCTCGGACGATCCTCTCGTCCGCCGGGAGGGGCCCGTCTCCCGGGTCCCCGGGACCGTTCATCGCGAAGAAGACATCCACCACCACCCAGTCCTTTTGACCTGTCAACTCCACGTTGTCGGAGCAGTACGTGGCGAGAATCGGACCGACGACGAGGGAAGCGGGGTCCAGAGAGAGATCGGGATCGGGTAGGCCCGGAGGATCCGGAGATCTCCCGTCCGGTTCAGTGAGGCCGCCGCAGGACACCTGAAGCAGGGAACAGGCGAGGAGGATGCGCCGCCATGGATACGAGTTCATTCCTATCTCCGACCCGGCTCAAGCCAAAGCGAGTTCGTTGTCAATTACGGTTGAGTCCGGAAATCCATGACACCGCTCCGGCCACCACCGCACCGCGTCGCAGACCGAACCGAGCGTCGGCCTCACTCTTCCCTCAGGACCCGCATGGGCTCCACGCGAGTGACCCTTCGGGCCGCGAGCGCTGCGGCGCCGGCGCAGAGTGCACCCAGGAGGAGCGCGGCAGCTCCATAGGTTTCTCCGTCCCAGGGCCGAGTGCCGAAGAAGAAGGACGTCAGGAAGCGGGTGACCCACAACCCCCCTGCCAGCCCCAGGGCGATCCCCACCATACCGGCCCGGAGGGTTGTCATGGCCGTCATCCGGATCAGGCCCATGCTTTCTGCGCCCAAGGCCATGCGGATGCCCAGCTCCCGCGTGCGGTGGGCGACGCTGCGGGCAGTGACGCCGAAGACCCCCACCAGGGCCAGGAGGGTGGCCAAGGCCCCGAAGCCGGTCACGAGAAAAGCCCGAAAGCGTTCGGCTCCGGAGGAAGCGGCCACCAACGCTTCCATGGTGGTCTCCTGGGTGAGGGGGATCCCCGGATCCACGGCCTGGACGGCATCCCTCAGCAACGGCACAAGCACATCGGGGCTACCCGTGGTCCTGGCCACGATGCTGAAGGAACCGCCGGAGATGGAGGCGTGACGGTAGACCATGGGGAGGGGCTCCTCCGAAAGGTGCCTCTCCCGGACGTCGCCTACCACGCCTACGACACGATAGGGGTTGCCACCCCTCCCGACGATGTTCCCCAGCGGCGATGTCCCGGGCCAGTATTGGCGCGCCATCGTCTCGTTGACCACCACCACGCCCCCGTCGTCCTGGACCTGGTCGGCCTCGGTAAAGTCACGGCCGGCCAGGATGGGAATCCCCATTGTCTCGAAGTACCCAGGGGAGACAGCGTGGTCCCGGGCCGTGATCTGGTCGCCACTGCTGCGGGTAGTGCCGCCGATAATAAAGGTGGAGCCGGAGACCAGGCCCGGGAAGGGGAGCCCGTCGACGGCTCCGGCCACGAGGACGCCGGGGAGGGCCCTCACCCTCTCCAGCACCTGGCGGCGGAAGAGGCCGATGCCCTCTCGGCTCGTCTCGTCGTCGGAGCCGAAGTGATCCGAGGGGATCTGGGTTCGGATGGTAGCCACTCCTTCCGCCCTGAAGCCCGGATTCACCCTGCCCAGCTCTTCCAGGCTCCGGGCGAGGAGGCCAGCGGAGATGAGAAGGACCATGGTCAGCCCCAGCTCCCCGGCCAGGAGCAAGGTCTGCGCCTTCCCGCCCCCGCCCAGCCGTCCCCGGCCCTCCCTCTGGAGGAGGGCGTGGATCGAGTGTTTGTGCTGGAGGAGCGCCGGAGCGAATCCGAAGAGAAGGGCGCACGCCAGGCCGGTGAGGGCTGCGGCCAGAAGCACCCCCTGGTTGATCTCGACGTTCTGGAGCCGGGGGAGTGACGGGCCCAGGGCCAGGAAGCTCCGCACACCCAGCGGTGTGAGGATCATCCCCACCAGGCTCCCGGCCAGCCCCAGGATCAGGCTCTCGGTGAGGAGCTGCTGGGCAATGCGCCGGCGGCCGGCACCCAGGGCCACGCGGGTGGAGATCTCCCCCCTGCGGTCGATGGCCTCCCCCAGGAGGAGGGTGGCGGCGTTTCCGCAGGCGATGAGGAGGAGGAGCCCGGACGCGCCAAGGAGGAGGAAGAGCGGTGGGCGATATCCGGCCACGACCTCCTCCCGGGGGGGCGTGAGGCGGAAGACCGTATCCTCGTGCCTCCCGTTGTCCTTCATGATGCGGGTCACCTCGGCCAGGGCCTCCTCGGTGCCGACGCCCGGGCGGAGGCGCCCGAACGTCTCCAGGTCCCGGCTCCCATACCCCTCCGGCCGGTTCCAATTCGCAGGCACCCACACGGCCCGCTCCCCGCCATCGATGGACGAGTTGAAGAGGTTGTAGAGGGTGCTGTGGATGCGAACGCCCCGGGGAAGGATGCCGATGACCTCGAAGGGCTCGCCGTTCAAGGTCACGGATCGCCCCACCACCGTGGAGTCAGCGCCGAAGCGGGACTGCCAGAGTTCGTAGCCCAGGACCGCCAGGTGGGGGGCGCCAGGCCCCTCCTCTCCCGGTAGGAAGGTGCGTCCGAGAACGGGCCGGATACCCAGGAGGGGGAAGAGGCTCGCCGTGGCTTCCCCGGACTCGATCCTAACCGGGTCCCCTGCCCCGGTGAGCGTGAGGGTGCCGCTCCGGTGAGCACCGATTCCGGAAAAGGCTCGGGTCTCGTCCCGAAGGGTGGTGTAGTCGTCCCACCTGAGGCCGATCTTGTCCCATGCCTCCTGGAGGAGCGGGTCATCCCTCCATGAGGGCCAGGTGCCCCAGATGGTGACCAGCTCCCCGGGGCGCTCGTAGGCCATGTCCTTCAGCAGGATGCCGTCCACCAGGGTGAAGACGGTCGTGGAAGCACCGATGCCCAGTCCCAGCGTTCCCACGACGAGGAGGGCGAAGAGTGGTCGCCTGCGGAGGGTGCGGAGGCCGAAGCGGAAATCCCGCAAGAAGCCAGGGCTCCCCGAGCCGCGTTCCCGGGTGCCCTTTCCCACAAATCGGCCCCCGAGCCCACTCCAAATTGCCCTTCGGAGTTCAAGCTTCAGCCACCGGTCTCCAGCCTCTGCTCCCTCAGTGGTACGTTTTCTCGAGTGGAGCTCGTCCAACTCCTCTAGGAAACGGTCGGCCTCCCCGCTTCCCAATCTCCGGGCCAGAAGCCACCGCACCAGGGCCCTCATGACGCACCGTCCAACTCGGCGGAGATGCCGTCCCAGAGCCCCAGGAGGGACTCCCGCATCTCCCTCAGCTTCTCCAGGCCCGCCGGAGTGATCTCGAAGTAGCGCCGGGTCTGGCCTGAATCCGGGGACTTCTTCTCCAGATGGGAACGCAGAAGGCCCTTCTCTTCCAGGCGCCTCAGCGCGATGAAGACGGCGGACTGGGCCGGAGAGCGGTGGGTCCGCTCCTCGATCTCCAAAACCACTGAGACGGAGTAGGCCTCACCCCTCAAGCGAAGGGTTGTGAGGAGGACCTGGTGCTCCAGGTCTCCCAGGGCGTCTCGGGACATTCACGACCTCACCGGATTTAGGCTTCACTATAATTGCTATGCTATCAGACGGCTGAAGGGCCGAAAAGGTTTCACCGGAAGCCCAAGAGATGGAGGAGGTGAAGGAAACGGATTTGGCGTTCCGAAAGGCTTGGCTTGACGACCGGGTCGATTTCTGCAGCCCAAGGCGTGCGCGGGGGCCGGGCCCGATCGTATCTTGTGCCGTTCCTCACAGAATCGGGAGACCACAGTGACCAGAATAGAAAGCACTCCCCGCCCCACAGCGCACACGCGCTTCCGCTACCGGACCGTGATGATCGCCGGTGCCGTCCTTTCACTTGCGACGCTGACGCCACCGGTCCGGGCACAGACTGCGGAAGAAGACCGGCCTGCCGCAGCGCAGGCTGAGAAGAAGGTGCTGTCGATGGACGACTACGGCCGTTGGCGGACCATCGGGGACCAGGCCCTGTCCAGCGACGGGCGGTGGGTGACGTGGGTCTACCGGTTCACCAACGTCGCGCAGGACGATGCGAAGCCCGAGTTGCACCTTCTGGACCTCGAGGCCGACAAAGACACCACCATCGCCAACGGGACGAACGGGACCTTCTCGCCCGACGGAGGGTGGATCGCCTACCAGGTGGATTCGACGCCACCGAGAACTGGACGGGGCACGGGAAGCGGGGGCGGCGGGAACACACCCGTGGCCCAGAGTGGGCGTGGCGGTGGCGAAACGCCGGCCGTCCAGCACCGGATCGAGATCCGAGAGCTCGCCACCGGGGAGACGCAGGTGTGGCGTGGCATGCAGTCGGCGACCTTCTCCCGCACATCGAAGTTCGCTTTGCTCAGGGACCGACCCTCGGCGGGCGGTGGCGGCGGCAGGCGGGGCGGGGGCTTCGGCGGCGGCCGCGGGGGAGGTGGCTCCTCATCGTCCGAGGAGGGCTCGGACGCCATTCTGGTGGACCTGACCACGGGGCGAAGCCAGTTCCTGGGCAGCGTAGGAGATGCGGAGTTCAACCGTGCCGGGGACATGTTGGCCTACACCGTCACCGCCGAGGAGCGCGTCGGCAACGGGCTGTTCGTCATCGAACTCGCCAGTGGGAGCGTCCGGGCCCTGGATAACGCTGACCGCATCTATAGCCAACTCGCGTGGAACGATGCGGGAACGGGCGTGGCAGTGCTGAAGGGGGAGGACGTGCCGCGGATGGTGGAGCGCGACAACACCCTCCTGGTGGTGCCGAATGTTGAGGCTGCCCTGGACCATCCCTCCCTGGCACCGAAGACCCTGACGACATCGGCCCCGGGCTTCCCCGAGGGATGGGTGATCAGCCACCGGGCGCCCCTCACCTGGAGCGAAGATGGCGCCCGGGTCTTCCTGGGGGCCAAGCCGCAGGTGCCGGCCACGGACACGGTAAGGGTGGAGAGCTCCGATTCCACCTCCGATGTGGATGTGTGGCGCACCGCCGACCGGTACATCCAATCGGTCCAGATGGGGCAGGCCCAGCGGGATCGATCCTTCACGTACCAGGAAGCGTTCGATGTCGGACGGGGCACCTACGTGGCCCTCAGCGATTCCACCCTCCGGACCCTGGAGATCTCCCCGGACGGCCGGTGGGCCGTGGGCCGGGACGAGCGCGCGTATGTCTCCGACTGGAAGCCGTCGGTTGCCGACTTCTACCGGGTGAATACCACCACCGGTGAGCGTGATCTCATGCTGGAGGAGCAGCTCACGAGGGGTGCGTTCGGCATCTCTCCCGACGGCCGGACCTTCCTTTACTGGAAGGACGCCCGGTTCCAGGCCTACGACCTGGAGAAGGGCACGTCTACTACTCTGGGCCCGAACGGTCCGGATTTCACGAACACCGAATACGATCATCCGGGACCAAAGCCGCCCTGGGGCGTGGCCGGTTACACGAGGGACAGCCGCAACGTCATTGTCGAAGACAAGTACGACCTGTGGACGCTCCGCCTGGACGGTGAAGGTGCCGCGCGGAACGTCACGAACGGCTTCGGCGCGGAAAACCGGATCACCCTCCGGCTGGTCCGCCCGGAACCCATGGATCCCATGGCGAGCCGGCGGGTGCGGACGGGCCAGGAGTATGACCTCTCACGCCCGGTGACGCTATCGGCGTTCGGCGAGTTGACGAAGACGGCGGGGTTCTACCGGCTGTCGAAGGGCGATCTCGCCGAAGTCGTATACGACGACGCCGTGTACGACACGCCGAGCAAGGCCAGCCGCGCAGATCGTTTCCTCTTCACCCGACAGACGTTCTCGGAGCCTCCGGATCTGCGGGTGTCGGGCCCCGACTTCGCCAACGCCCGGAAGATCTCCGACTCCAACCCCCAGCAGGCCGAGTACCGGTGGGGCCACAGTGTCCTCTTCGATTTCACGGACAAGCACGGACACGCGCTGCAAGGCCTGCTCTGGTTGCCTGACGACTACCAGCCCGGCGAGAAGCGACCCACACTCGTCACCTTCTACGAGAAGAACTCTCAGATCCTCAACCGGTACCCCACGCCGGAGCTCTTCGTCAGCATGGGCCGACCAACCATCGAAGCCGTGAGTCGTGGATACATCGTGATGCTCCCCGACATCTGGTACAACACCGGCACGTCGCATGACGACCAGCTGGACTGCGTGGAGGCGGCGACGCGGAAGATCATCGAGATGGGCTACGCCGACCCCGAACGCATCGGCCTGCACGGCCACAGCTACGGCGGCGAGGGCGCGGCCTACATCGGAACGAGGTCCCGGCTCTTCGCCGCGGTCGGAGAGGGCGCCGGCGTCACCGACCTCTACACCGACTTCAGCCAGGAGTGGGGCTGGTCGTACCAGAACAGCGGCGGGTCGGGTGCCAACGGCAACCAGTATTATTTCTACGGCCAGGGCCGCTGGGGTTTCTCACCCTGGGAAAAGCCTGAGGTGTACCGGGACGAGTCGGCGCTGTCGCACGCCAACGAGGCGACGCAGCCGATCCTCATCATGCACGGCACCGCCGACCCCACGGTCTCCTTCAACGAGAGTCTCAAGTTCTACAACGCCCTCCGATTCAACGGGAAGGACGCCATTCTCCTGGCGTACCCCGGGGAGGGGCACCATTTGAGCAAGCTGGGGAACCGGGTGGATTTCACCCGCCGCTTCTTCGATTTCTTCGACCACTACCTGAGGGATGCCCCGGCGCCGGCCTGGATGACCGACGGGATTCCTTACCTGAAGAAGGCCACGCTCACCAACGAGCAGCCGGAGAAACGATAGTCCGGAACCGGGGCGGGGTGCGAAAGGCTACCAGAGCTCGTAGCACCACCGCCGGGTCCACGCACGAGGCCCTCTGGGAGGGAGGGAGAGAGCCCCGCCCGGGCCAGGAACCGAGCGTTGTGGTCGTTCGGGAGATGGCCGACCATACGTCTCGGAGACCATCTCTCGCTCAGAGCACTTGCGCAATTGCTGGGAGGACGGTCCAATTTCCCTGCCAGGCGGCACTCCCGCTTCGAGGGAAAACCGGCTGAACCGGACCGACTCCCACCTCGCAGCAGGACCGTCTCCTCCCGTTCTCGACCTCAGGCGTCTCGGGCCCTACGAGACATGTCCCAGGGAGAAAGCCTCCATGTGGATCGCGGCTGCACTCACGGCATCGGTCATGGCTTTGGGCCCGCCCCAGAGCCGACGGGACACACTCGTTCTTCTCACGGGGAGCCCCAGCGGATCGTACATCGAGATCGGGCACATTCTGGCACGAGTCCTGGAGGAGTCCATCCCGGGCCTCACCGTGCGGGTGGAAACGAGCGGAGGGTCGGTGGCCAATATCCTGTCCCTGGGACGGGGTGAGGCGGACCTGGCCATCGCCCAGAGCGATGTGGCCTCCCACGGAGCCCGAGGGGAAGCCATGTTTGAGAGCTTCGGCCCTCAGCCAGTGGAAGCCATCATGGGGCTCCACTCCGAGGACGTGCTGGTCATCGCCCGCCGCGACTTGAACCTACCATCGGCCGCCATGCTCGATCCGGGACGCCGGCTCGTGGTAGGAGAGGAGGGTAGCGGAACCCGGGACAACGCCGAGGATGTGCTGGACGCCCTCGGCCTGGGCTTTGACGCCGTCGATACCATCATGCGGGACCCAAGGGAAAGCCTTTCCCTGCTGGCCACCGACTCGGCTGACGTCCTGTTCCTGACGGGAGGGGTCACCCCCGACTACTGGGATGAGGTCCACGCGGCCGGGGCCGAGCCCCTGAGCCTGGGGGAAGACCTGGTGGAGGTCCTCCAGAGGGAGCGGAGATACTACCGGGCCACCGCCTTCGAACACGATGGAAGGACCGTTCACACCGTGAGGGTTCGGGCCGTGCTTCTGGCCCGGTCCGGCCTCTCCTCCAGACGAGTCCACGACATCACACAAGCCCTTCTCACAAACCTCCCGGAGATCCGGGCATCCACCGACCTGGCCCGGAGTATCCTTCCGGGCACCATCCGGGATTATGTACCGACAAACTGGCACCCCGGAGCGAACCAATACTACTGCGAAGCAGAGCTGGGCGGGTGCACACCCGTCGTCTCTGTCTTCCTTCTCGCCATCCTGGCTCTGCTTGGAGTGGGCTTCGTTGCACTTGGCTTCAGCACGACGCTGAGAGCCGGGCTGCGACGTGCCGCCCCTCGGTTCGCCGAGAAGCTGGTGGGCCCCTATGGCATGACCGACCGCTACCGCTACCTGGTGATCCCGGTCCTCATCTCCATCATCATCCTCGGTGGTGCGCTCCTCATTCAGGCTGCAGAGACCCGGTATGCGCGGTCCAACAACGTGACCAGCGAATTCGAGAACCGGAGCCTGAACGACAATCTCCTCTGGACGCTGGTCTTTACCGCGACCGGGTACGAGGAGGATCGGTTCCCCCGGTCACCCACAGCGAAGGTCCTCAGCTCCCTCCTGGGATGGATCGGGATCGGGGGTGTCATCCTCCTCGTGGGTCTCGTGACATCGGATCAGCTTGCTAAAAGGATGAAAATGCAAATGGCTGTCGATCCCAAAGAACTGGACGGGCATGTGATCCTGTGCGGATGGAATTCCCGGGCATCGGAGATCATTGGCAAACTCACGGACCCTCACCTGGGAGAACGCCGGCAGACCGTGGTGGTGGTAGCGGACCTGGGCTCGGACCCGGTGGAAGAGCACGGCCTGCCCAGGGATTTCGCCCTCTTCTTGAGGGGAACGCCCACCGATCTGGATCATATGAGAAGGGCCGGCCTGGACACGGCGGACACCATCATCGTGCTTGCCGACGAAACGGTAAGCGACCCGGACGCCCAAACGGTCCTCACGGTGTTGCAGGCGGAGAAGCACGCCTACCGGCTGGTGAAGGAGGGCACGCGAGTCCACGAGTTGAGGTCCGTGGCGGAACTCCTGGACCCCGACAAGAAGTCGGCCCTACAGAGCGTCCACACCGACCTGATCCTATGCCCCCAGGAATTCAGTGAGAAGATGCTCCTCCAGGCCCTCCTGAACCCCGGCGTGACGGAGTTCATCGGGGACATCCTCAGTATCGGAGACGGAAACCAGCTCGTGGAGGTGCCCGTTCATGGTGCCGAGGATCCTCCTCTGGTCGGCAAGAACTTCGATGAGGCCATGGTTGCCTGCCGGGAAAGCTCAGTCCTCCTCCTCGCCATCAACCGAGGTGGAGCCCCGGGGGCAGGGACGGATTCCGATGAAACCGACTGGGGCTCAGACAGGCTCGCTGAATTCGAGGACCTTCCCACCGGTCGTCTTCTGACGAACCCCCAGGACGCCGCGGAACGGAGTTACCGGATTCAGCCCGGAGACTCCCTCCTCCTCCTTGCGCACAGCGATCGTCCCCTGGCCCACATCCTCGGCAGTCCCCTGAAGTGGAGGAGGGCCTTCAAGGGATAGCCGGATGAACCCTACAGGCTGATTCCCACCACGAAATACCCGATATCCACGTTCGGGTTGATGATGAACGAGCCGAACACCGGAAGGGAAAACTGGTTTGTGATGGCCAGTTCCTTTGCCGCAGTGAGGCCAAGGTTGATGAAGGCGAAGTCCTCGGTTCCGTATAGATCCGGGTTGTCCTCGCTTCCGGGCGTGGCACCGGCGAAGAGGTCCAGGGAGGTCTCTCCCACCATGAAGGGGTAATCGGCCTGGAAGTAGATGTTGTGCCCTTCGTCGTTGTGGAAGTTGACGTACCCGGCCAGGGTCAACGGAAAGGAGGGGAAGGTGAAGGACCCGCCCAGCTCCAGGATGTGGGCCCCTGGACCGTCCTCGTCATCGTAGTTGTTGAAGTTGGAGAAGGGCTCTCCGGCGTTCGGGAAGTAGTAGTCGGTGAGAACCAACCCGAATTCCCCGCCCTCTGGGAGATCGAACCCATATCCGATCCAGAGATCGATCTCATCCCCGCCGGTGATCTCGTTGGAGAGGGAATAGGCTCCCCAGGCTCCGATCTCGAACCCGTTCATCCCCAGGCTCAAGGAGGGCTGGACGCTGGGCGCATCCCCCACATTGATCCCTCTCCAGATGTACCGGCTGGCCAGATCTACCCCCAGGGATACCTCCGGCGTCTCCTGTCCCCTCAGGGGCGTAGCGCCGGCAGCCATGAAGAACACCAGACCAAGGCCGGTCAGAGTAGGTAGTGTCATCTTCATCAGACGCTCCGTCAGTTGTGCCCCCACCCCGTCATTCGAAACGGGGTGGGGGGGTGTCCAGGTCGAGTTTCCTAGAGGTGCTCGTAGGCCGACTCTCCGTGGAGAGACGCATCCAGTTCACCCTCCTCCATCTCGGAGGTCCGAACGGGTGTGGCTTTGTTGATGGCCCAAAGCATGATGTAGGTGAAAGCGAAAGCATAGATGGAGGAGATCACGACTGCAACGAGCTCCTTCACGAAGAAGTCGCTCCCTCCGTGAAGCAGACCATCCGCTCCGGCGGGGTTGATGGCGGTGCTGGCCAGGATCCCCAGCATCACGATACCCAGGGCGCCCCCCACACCGTGCACACCCCAGACATCCAGGGCGTCGTCCCAGTTGAGTGCGTTCTTGAGGCCCACTGCAGCGTAACAGACGGAGCCAGCGCCGATACCGATGATGGCTGCACCACCGGTGGAGACGAAGGCCGCCGCAGGGGTGATGGTGGCCAGGCCCGCCACGGCACCCGTGAGGAGACCAACGAAGCTCGGCTTCTTTTCCCTCGACCAGGCGATGAAAAGCCAGGTGATGGCGGCGAAAGAGGCGGCGATGTCGGTGTTCAGGAAGGCGAGGGCGGTGATTTCATCCACTTGGAGCTCGCTCCCCGCATTGAAACCGTACCAACCGAACCAGAGAAGTCCGGTGCCCAGGGCCACGAGGGGAATGCTGTGGGGGACCGAGTCCTTGATACGCCGTCGGCCCACGAACAGGACCGACGCCAGAGCTGCCATCCCGGCAATGTTATGAACCGCGATGCCGCCTGCGAAGTCCAAGACACCCCACTCGGCCAAGAGCCCGCCACCCCAGAGCATGTGAACGAAGGGGAAGTAGACCAGCAGGAGCCAGGCAACCAGGAATACCAGGTAGGGGCCGAATCGAACTCTGTTTGAGAAGGCCCCCGTGATGAGGGCCGGGGTGATGATGGCGAACATCATCTGGTAGGCCACGAAGACGATCATGGGGATCTGGCCGTTGCCGAAGGCGGTGAGGGGATCGACCCCCCGGAGAAAGGCCATGTCCAGGTTCCCGATGATCCCGCCCTCACCGCCGCTGAAACAGAGGGAGAAGCCGACGGCATACCAGAGGATCGTGGTAACGCCCATGGAGACGAAACTCTGGATCATGATGGACAGAACGTTCTTCCGTCCCACCAATCCTCCATAAAAAAAGGCCAGCCCAGGTGTCATGAGCATCACCAGGCTGGTTGCCACCAACATGAAGCCGGTGTTTCCAGTATCGAACATCAGGGGCCTCCTTGGGGTCAGCAGATGGGCCTATCCACAAACACGGTCATACGTGTAATTGTCCGGCCATCTACCGTGGCGGACAATCGGGAGAACCCTGAAAATGACCTTCGCAATCCCTGATGCTTTCTTGGGGAAAGCGGGTCAGCTGATCTGAGTGAGGCCCTCTCGGATGGCGTACTTCGTCAGCTCGGCCACGCTATGGAGATCCAGCTTGTCCATGATCTGCTTTCGGTGGGTCTCGATTGTCTTCACGCTCACCGACAGTCGGCCCGCGATCTCCTTGGTGGGATTGCCCTCGGCAAGAAGCTGTAGGACTTCTCGCTCCCTGGGGCTTAGGACGGTGTACGCGCTGGAATCGTCGGTCTCGGCCACCCGGAGGTAATCCTGGATGATCTCTCCCGACATCTTGTTGCTGAGGTAGATCTCCCCCGCCGACACCCGGTCCAGGACGGCAAGGAGCTCCTCCGAGGCCGAGTCTTTGAGGAGGTACCCTCTGGCTCCGGCTCGAAGGGACTCCACCACGTATCGGCGATCGGCATGCATGGAAAGCATGACCACGTGGATGGAGGGGTTCTCGGCCAGGATTTTCCGCGTGGCCTCGATTCCGTTGAGCTTCGGCATAGAGATGTCCATGAGGATGACGTTGGGCTTCAACTCCGCCGCCATCCCCACGGCGGTGAGGCCGTCCCGGGCCGCCCCGACGATCTCGATGCCGGCCCTTCTCGCCAATAAGCTCCCAAGGCCATCGATGAAGAGCTTGTGGTCGTCGGCCAGGAGGATCCGCGTCATTCTCACCCCTCACCCTCCGACAGGGTTGTGGACACCGGGGCCACCAGGCTAATGGTAGCCCCTGAGCCCGGTTTGGATTCCAGCGCCATGGAGCCGCCCAGGACCTCGAAACGCTCCCGGATGCTGAAAAGCCCAAAGGTCATCCGATCCCAGCTCTCCGTATCAGCCTCCCCTGCGTCGAACCCCCGCCCATCGTCGGACACGGACACGACGACGTCATCTCTCCGCCGGCTGGCCCGGATCTCGGCCTGCGTTGCATCGGCGTGCTTCACCGTGTTCACGAGCAGTTCCTGAACAGCGTGGAAGAGCACGGCTCGGGTATCGTCAGGTAGCTGGTCGATGGCCCGATCCGCTTCCACCCTCACCCTGAGCCCGTGCTTCTTCCCGAACTCCTCGGCCAACCATTCGAAGGCCGGGACCAGGCCCAACTCGTAGAGGACCGGGGGGCTGATCTGAAAGGTCAGACTCCGGGTGCTGTTGATGGCTTCATCCACCAGGCGGAGGACATGGGAAATGTTCTCCTCGAACCCACAGAAGACGGCATCCCCGGAGAACCGAAGCACACCAATGCGGATGAAGGCCAGGGCCTGGCCGATATGGTCGTGGAGCTCCCTGGCGATGGCTCTTCGGTGTCGAGCCTCGGAGAGAGAGAGTTCAGAGGCGAGCCTTCGGAGCTTCCTCTGGTAGCTCTCGATCTTCTCCTGAGCCCTCCGGTACTCCACGACCTGTCGCCGAAGGGACTCGTTGGCTTCCTCCAACTGTCTGGTTCGGAGCTGAACCTGGGCTTCCAACTCATCCTTGGCCGTTTCCAGGGCCTGGAGGGCCCCGGCTCTCTGGAAATACCACCGGAGCATCTCCGCCAGAGAATTGATGAGGTCCCGCTCCTCGGAGAGAAAAGGACCCTCCGCGGCCGGCGGACGCTCTTCCAGGTAGCAGACGTCGATGCCCCCGCCCTCCCCCGTTCGGGTGGTGAAGGACGCCGACTGCATCCAGTGGGTCGGCTTGAAGTTGGGCGACTGAACCGAGATGTCCTGGAAGTAGATTCGGGCCTCGGTGACCTCCGGATACTGCCAGGCCGGAGGGAGAAGAAGGAGAACGTCCGAGATCAGCGCCTCCGCCGGACGGCTGTCGTCCTGAAGCACCCGGGCCGTCTGATGGAGAGCCGTGAGCTCTTTGACCCGCTCGCCCACACTGTGGAGTAGCCGAGTATTGTCATCCACCAGGGCCGAAATCGGAGGTTGGGCCCTCTCCGGGATCTCACTCACTCTTCCAACCCCGGGATGATGCTTCCGAGAATCTCCAAGTCCGGTTGGACTCCGAATTTCTCGGCCAGGGCCGTAAGCTGGGCTGTGCTCAGTTTCTGCGAAACAGGCCCGAGAGCCGCGACCTTGAGATAGATCTCCGCCGCCCTCTCCGCCGTCTCGATGAGGCCGAACGCCGTCTCGAAATCGGCTTCGAGGGCAACGGCGCCATGGTGTTTCCAGACGACCAGTGTGCGCTTCTCGAAGAGCTCTTCCGTGGCCCGAGCGAGGTCCTCGCTTCCGGGCATCCGCCAGTCCAGGAATCCGCAGCCCCTGGGAAAGACGACGATACACTCGGCATGCATCTCCCAGAGGAGTCGGGTCAGGCTTTCGGTGGTCAAAGGCTTGGCGTAGGTCAGTGCGATGAGGTTGGGGGGGTGGGTGTGAATCACAGCCCGCTTCTCGTCGTCGCCGGCCTGTAGACGAGATGCGTGGGCCCGGAGATGGGAGGGCAACTCGCTCGTCGGCCCGCCTCCGTTCCGGTAGCCCCAGAGGGTCCGATAGCGGCAGCCGCTCTCTTCGATTTCGATCACTCCGAGGTCCCGTTCGGGGTCCTGTTCCAAGACCCGCATGTAACTACCTGTCGCCGTGACGAGGAAGCGTGCTCCGGCCACGTCGGGTACGTGCACATCCAGGTCGCGCCAGGGCTCCTCCCTGAGTACGGCGCCGGAAAGATCCTCCGGGGACAGCCGGAAACTGAGGTTGCCGGCGTTCCGCTCAGCCCAACCTCGGAGCCAGAGATCCCGGGCGGTGCTCCTCACGGTGTCCATGAGCTTCTGCAACCTCTTCATCTCCGCA
>Ga0316578_10000345_pt1 | contig 14664 bp, 15 predicted proteins | sample J0NA_2_FD_203076 | JGI IMG/M metagenome (GOLD analysis project Ga0316578, IMG submission 203076) | Rhizosphere microbial communities from salt marsh grasses in Alabama, United States - J0-2_160517rDrC | ecosystem: Host-associated > Plants > Roots > Rhizosphere | place: USA: Alabama | collected... | reverse complement strand
CGGCCCCATGTCTGAAATTTTAATCGAAGAGGTCGTGTCGGAAATGGAATTAACCGGCCCCGGAATTCCGGTGGATCAGGCAGCGGAATTGATTGCCGCGCTATCTCATGAAATACCGGATGAGGGCAAACGCATCGAATTTAAAAAATCCATGATGGATATCTTAAATAAAAAGCGAACCTAAACGGAGGAACATTTACCATGATGGACATTATTTGTGATGTTTGTGGGAAAAAATATCGGGTTGATGAAACAAAGATGAAAGGCGCAAAAGCCAAGGTTAAATGCAAAGCCTGCAACAACATCATGGTCATAACCAAGCCGGCACCCGAACCCGCTGCTGAACCTTCATTTTCTCCCGAAATACGTGAACCAGAAGTATCTCAGGCAGCACAAATATCTGAGCGTCCCATTGAACGGCCAGCAACGCAACGCCAGGAACCTGAAGAAATCCCCACGCCAATTTATGGCGGCCAAAAGGTCCGATTCGGTCTATTTGCTAAAATCATCACCGTCATGCTCATCGTCAGTTTGTTGCCGTTTGCAATTTTCTGGGGAATCACGCTAAGGGAAACCAATGAACGCATTCGTACGGATACCGAGGCTTTGATGGCACAAACAGCCCAGGGACTCAGCAATCAGATCAACGACTGGATCAATAACAATGTGTCCATTCTACGTACCGCAGCGAAGCTTTCAGAAATCACCTCCATGGATGGGCTGCAACAAAAGCCGGTTCTGGAAACGATTCAAAAACAATACCCCTGGATGTACCTGGTGTTCACCGTTGGAACCGATGGGATGAATGTTGCCAGGAGTGACGATGTGCCGCTTAAGGACTACTCTGACCGACAATATTACAAAGATATTATACGGGGCAAAAACCTCAGCTGGCAGACCCTGATCGGAAAGACCTCTAAAAAACCGGCCCTTGTTTTAGCTGTGCCCATCAAATCAGATGATCAAACCATTGGTGTCATGGCAGCGGCAATGACTGTTGACGACATATCCAAAAGCATTGGCACATGGAAAACCGGAAATACCGGCTATGCCTTTTTGGTGGATGAGAAAGGTTTTGTGATTGCCCATCCCAATCGGCAGTATGTTGCCAAACGCGAAAACCTCAACAACCACCCACTCATTGCCAATTATCGACAAAAGGGCTGGACCACTATCACCACCCGATTTAAGACCTCAAATGGCCAACCGGCCTTGGGCCATGTGCGCAGCAACAATTACGGCTGGGCACTGGCCTTGCAGCAGGAAGAAAGTGAGGTATTTTCGGCGCTGAACCGGGTGCAACGGTTTGCGCTGACCCTGCTGGGGTGCACCATTTTGCTGGTATCCGTTATCGCCTGGTTTTCCGCCCGGGCAATCGTAACGCCGGTAATGAAATTGACAGATGCCGCAGAACGCATGAGCCTGGGCGAACTGAATGTAAAAATTGATATAAAATCCAGAGATGAGATTGGTTTACTGGCTCAGGCGATTGGACGCATGCAGACCAGTTTAAGGCTGGCCATGAATCGGCTCCGTCGCAAACGCTAAAAGAAGAGCACTTCGCTCAGTTCCCTCGCTCCGTTCGAGGAGTGCTGCGCTTGATGAGCGCTTCGCTTGAGGTAAAAAGCAAGGCTGCAATAGAATGCCTCAAGCCTAAATCCGCCTCAGGCGGAGCTCCTCAAGGCTCATAGAGCCGCTCCTCAAGGCCCGAAGGGCTGCTCCTCAAGGTTCGCAGGACCGCTCCTTAAACGGTAGTTCCAATGATTGTCACTTCGATGGTGCGCTGACGGGATCGATTGTCATGGTTGAAGGCCACAACTTGCTGCCAGGTTCCCAGTTTCAGGCGCCCTTTTCGGATCGGCAAGGAAATTGAGGGCCCCAATAGCGCGGCCTGCACATGGCTGTGCCCGTTGCCGTCATGCCAGGCTTTTTCATGCTCATATTCAAGACCTGGTGGCGCCAGGCGATTGACGGCTGCCATTAGATCTCTGACCACCCCGGGTTCATATTCGATGGTCGTTAATGAACCTGTCGATCCCACCATGGTGGCACACAAATTTCCATTCTCAACCCGCAAATCATCTATGAGTTGCTCCAGTGCCGGAGTAATATCCCGGATGTCCGGTCCTGTGTTTAGACTCACCTTAACAGATTTATAAAAAATGGATAACGATTTCATATTTCTCCTTCCTGGCGGTAACGTGGCGCAATTTGGTCAAGACAACCATTGCCTCAAAAGGTACCCTGCAATTTGATCCGGTTGGACAAATTCAGATACGTATAATAATGGAATGGTTGAACCAGTGAATCAAGGAATATTTCCGAACTGGGATTTGATAGCAGCATCAAGGCTGTCAAGGATAAACAGGTTGCAAATTTTGCGCAGAATTATTAAAATTATGATTAAATCTGATTTAGGAGATCCGTTATGAAAAAAATTTACAAATTAGCGGTATTTTTAACGGGTTTCTTTATCATCATTGTTTTTAATTTTTCAGCTCTTCAGGCCGGATTGATAGAGCCGACCCGATCCCTCAAAGCAACCGCTGAAGACCCGGGTCGGCTAACGGTATTCAGTGAACCTCCGGGTTTAAACATCAAATTGGATGGGAAATTCGTCGGACAGACACCGATGCGAATTAATATGGTCGATCCGGGGGCCCATCAGTTGCAGGTCGGGGAGTCTGTCACCGAAATCTATGTCGAGCCGGGCCAACCATTTCATATTAGCCTGTTTAAGGATAAATTTATCCAATTTCAGGTTGCCCAAAAAGAAGCATCAGGAGCCGGAAAAACATTAGCCTCTGAAACCCCGGCCCCGGAACCCTCCTCTGAACATTCTAAGACGAAGAAAGAAAACCGTAAGGCCTGGGAACGCTGGATGCTTTTTGTCAACGGCAGTGCCAAACATTTTTGAGGACGACTCCTTTGCCTCAAAGAATCCTATAATACCTTTCATTGATCAGCATATCCTATCCATTTTTTGTCTGCTCCCCGACAACCGGATCGGTTGATCTGCCAGCCGGGAATCGCATCAGCAGCCCGTTTCCTGCTATCCCAAAAGACACTTTGTATTCCGTCAAAATTTAAGCAGGCTATATCCTTTTATATACATAGCGGTGTTTTCAGGTATCAAGAAAAGTTATATATTATCAGATAGTTACACCCTAAATGGCAATAGATGTATATAAAAGTGTACAAAATTAAGCCCATTTCTTTTATGTAGCGTAAAAAAATGAATGCGTTTTCATTTTTTTTTAACAACATAACTATCTAATATAAATATAATAACAATTTCTACCGAAAAATCGGCTGCCTGCTGATGGAATATTGGCAGGAAAATTGCTCTATTTTTTATGTTTGTAAATTTCCAACCTATCGGGCTTAGGGGCAATGAAAATGGAACGCAGAAATCACCAACGCTATGGGGTCAAACCGGGAACTTTTGCTATTCTCAGGTCCACATCCATCGAATTGAGCAAAATAAAAGATATGAGCATGGGGGAGATTGCATTTGCGGTGATCAAATCCAAACCCATTAAAATGGGTCAGATAACCAATATCTCAGAAGATGGGCTTGCGTTTCATTACATCGATCGTCAGGATGGATCTAACAGCCTGTATAAAATGGACATCTTATTTGCCGGAGAGGCATTTTATCTGGATCGGCTGTTGTTTAAACCGGTTTTCGACATCGCGGTTGAAACCGATATCCCGCTAAATTCGTTTCCCATTCGTAAATGCGGTGTGCAATTCGGTGAACTGAATCACCAGCAAAGATCTCAATTGGAGTATTTCATCTGTAATCATACCCTCGATGCAGCCGATTTAAAGACGGCGTTTCAGCCCTGGAATGATGCAAGAATGATGCTGTGTAAACCCAATGAAATGGTCGAATCAATCGTTTAAACTGTCTATGGCTCAATTAATTGCCCACCTGATGAAAAATAAAAGAAAATATCCACGAAAATTTTGTTCAGAGTCCTCATTTTTTGCTACCCGTTATGGCGTACACGAATGTTTCATAAAAAATCTGGGCAGCAAAGGCGCATTTATTGAAACGGATTTGTTTTTACCAGAAGGAAATATCGTGACACTCGCCTTGCCCGCACACGGGACCCAGAGCAGCCTCAAACTGAAAGGCAAAGTCGTATGGGCGGGTCAGTATGGTTTTGGTGTAGAATTTGGAGAATCCATCCTAATTTAAATTTTATCAATACGATCCGGATACGAAAATATACGATGATGTGATCCTGCCTCACGCCCAGGTCTGTATCTCCCCAGCCGCACCTGTTATCCAATCCCAGTGCTTTTTTCCAGAAGCCAGATCAAAATTCTGTCCAACCCCTAACACTTTAAAACCTGCCAGATTGTGGCATAAATTACACAAACAGTGTCACTTCTTTTTCAGACTCCGAAAAATTACTGATTCGCACAGGAAGATAAGTATTTGTAATTTTATGCAATATCTTATTTTTCTTGTATAAGCGATTGTATTTGCACGATTTTTGCTTTAAAGGAGAAATCAGAGGGGTTGTATTCTTCACATCCCAAATACGGCCCAGCTGAAGTTGTACCAATTTTTCTATATAACCATATATCTATAAGCACAGCGCTGATACGTATGGAGCCGGAGGCGATATTCACAACGAAAATGAGGACAGAACTAGATGAGTAAAAAAATGGATTGTCTGAACCAAAAGGGATTTACTTTAATTGAATTGATTTCTGTAATGATTATCATGGGTGTAGTTGCATCCGTATCCATTCAGAAATTCGATATCGTCTCCGATACCGCCGCCGTAAGGGCGCTGCATCTGGGAATTAAAGAACTCAATGTCAGAGAATCCTTAACATGGTCGAATATCAAAATTTCTGGTGATGGGTATACGAGCGACGCCGATCTATTCCCGCTGGTTAACAGGGATTTAGGCGGTGCTTATCGTTGGGACCCCGAGCCGGATATATTAACGGGAGGCACCCTGCACTTCAAAGGCAATTCCATAGCGCTCAACCGGCAGCAATCCACCGAAACAACCGCGGGGAAATGGGCGCCGTAATCCCATTTAGCACCGGCATCCGATTTGCAAAAGCAGGATCGCTTAGCGGCCCTGCTTTTTTTTAGCTGTTTACAAGACCAGCGACTCAATAAATTCCAGCAGCTGATTTAAATTCTGGCAGGGCCTCACCTCGTCACAACATTCCATATAGGTGCGCATTTCACTGTCGCCCGTGTACCAGAAATATTGTGTTTCCGGATTCAGCCAGATCACCCGCCGGCTTCTTTCCCGCATTTCGTCTAGAATATTTTCTTGCGGATTGGCGTAATTGGTTCGCCCGTCACCGATAATGATCAGGGTTGTTTTTTTATTGAGGATATCCATGTAGCGGTTTTTAAACTGCCGAAAGGTCAACCCGTAGTCAGTTGCCGCGTTGTATTCAATGCTGGCTTCCTTGAGAATTTTTTCAATGGCCTGATTGATTTCATGATCCTCAAAAATACGGGTCACCTCATCCAACCCCGCTACAAATACAAAACTGCGCACCTGGGTAAAACATTCCTGCAGCGAATAAAGCATATTTAACATGAAACGGGCCGCGGACCATACGGATCCGGAGACATCGCACAGGGCAACGATTTTGGCTTTTCGCAGCGGATGACGGCGATAGAACAATTCAATCGGAATCCCCTGATAGGCTGCTGCCCGGCGCAGCGTTTTCTTGATATCCAACATGCCCCTGTTGCGGTGAGCATATCGCCTGCTGATGGTGTCCTTTAACTTGCGCACCAGCTGTTCGATCACCTCCCGCATGGTCTCCACCTCTTTTTTCGTCAAAGATGCAAAATGGATTTCCCCCAGCTGATCCAGTCGTTTTCGATAAGAAAGATTTTTATCAGCGCTATCCGCATATGCCCGGCGGTCATCGCTTAACAACCGGCGTGCACTTTCCAGACGGTTTTTAAAGTGTGCGTCTAAATTCCGACGCACCTCCCAGTTCAACTGATCCCGATGATCGGCAAAATACTGCTCCAGCGCTGCTTCAGCCGCATTGAGCCCCAGCATGACTTCAAGGCGCTGCGTCACAGCCCCCAAATTGGACCCCGGACCGCGGTTTTGATCGTCAGCGCTTGCTCCGATCTGCTGAAGCTGTTCAAAATAAGCCAGAGGGTCGCCTTCTAAAAATTCAAGCACTGCCTTAAAAGTCGCATTTTCTTCCCCAGCCGGCGCCAGCGCTTGCAAAATATTGTGGATCTGCTCCGCAAGCGGTTCGGAACCGACGATCGAGGCATTCTGACGCAGCTCGTGGAAAAACATTTGATAAAGGCGGTCAAAATGATGCTGTTCCCGGCGGCTTTTGGCAAAATTGGCACGCAAAACCGCGGCAAACTGGGGCTCTTCCATGATATCAACCAATCCCAACTGATTCAGGCAATCCAACACCTCGGAGGTCGATACCCGTAAACCCGCCGTGCGGGCGCAGGAAACAAAATTTAAAACGAGGTTAACCATGAGTGAAAAAATAGAAATTAAGATAAAGTGACTAAAGTGATCTAAAGTGAGGAGTGACTAAAGTTAAGGTATCGCTGTGCTCTATCTTTTATTTTATAAATGACAGAATTCCTTAACTTTAGGCACTCTAGTCACTTTAGTTCACTCCTCACTTTTTATTAACTGCTCCAACTTCTCCCCCACCAGATCCGCATCGGCCTGATATTTTAGAATTACGTTCAGGGTATCCCTGACCACTTGCGGAGACAGGTCTTCGATTTGAAGCGCTATCAACGCTTGCGCCCAGTCCAGGGATTCTGAAACACAGGGCTTTTTTTTCAGATCCAGCGCCCGAATCTTGTGAATGGCATCGATCAGCTGGCCGGCCAGCCGATCTTTAATCTGGGGAATTTTGAGCCGCACAATTCGCATTTCAAGGTCGCGGTCCGGATAATCGATATACAGGTGGATGCAGCGCCGCTTCAAAGCGTCGCTCATATCGCGCGAATCATTGGATGTTAAAAATACAAAGGGGATATTGCGCGCTGTGCGGGTGCCCAGTTCGGGAATAGATACCTGAAAGTCACTCAACACTTCTAAAAGAAACGCCTCGAATTCAGGATCGGATTTGTCGACTTCATCCACCAGCAAGACAACCGGTTTGGCGGATGAAATGGCCTGCAGCAGCGGTCGCGGTTGAATAAAACGTTCTGAGAAAAACGCATCTTCCTGCGCTGCAATACGATCCACTGCTTCCGGAAGATTTTGCGCACCGGAAACCACGTCGTCAATTTTTTCTTTCACCATCTGGGTATAAAGCAGCTGCTTGGCATATTCCCACTCATAAAGGGCTTTGGTTTCATCCAGCCCCTCGTAACATTGCAGGCGGATCAATTCACGTTCCAGGCTGCGGGCAACTGCTTTGGACAATTCCGTTTTGCCCACCCCGGCAGGGCCTTCCACCAGCACCGGTTTCTGGGTGGCCTGGGCCAGAAAAACAACCGTGGCAATCGTTTTAGAACAGATGTAGTCGGCTGATTCCAGCGATTCGGCCACATGATCGACATCTTTAAATTTCTTCAATTTCTTACCCATTGCGGTTCACCCTGCGATAATGTGAGGTTGGCTGAAGTATTTTTGACATCTACATAACACAGAGCCCATTCATATTAAAGATAATATCCAAAACAATAGTGGGCGCGTCAATCGGTAGGTTGAGGCTGAAGCCGAAAGCAACGCATGAAATTTTGACGATGAGCTGCTATTTTAGCATGCGGATTTGATTTCTCCATGATATTGTAGTACTTCGAAAAAATATCCATCGCTTCGGGAGCCATCCATCATGACAAAATTCAGACGACTCCACCTTAAAAATGACATGTTGGCGGCCAATTTTCTGGCCAACTTTATCGGCGTGTTCCTGGTAAACGGTCTGCTAATTTTGGCCGAAGGAAAGCCTCCCGTACATATTTGGACCTATCCGGTTGCCTTTTGGGTGGATGTGCTCTTTACACCGTTCGCTTTTATTTTTGTCACAGTGGCAACCCTGGTTTATGAAAAACCGATCCGCCGATGCTTAGATGCATCTTTCACAGGAGAATCTGCTTCACGGAATCTGCAACGCAATGCCAGGCGGCGTCTGCTAAACGAGCCGTTTGTTCTCATTCTCCTGGATTTGAGCATGTGGCTGCTCGCCGCCGTTGTTTATCCGGTGATATATTGGGCCTACGGAGGTGGGACGAACATGATTCAGCGCTCATTGTATCTCAATATCAGTAGCGGTCTGATCACCATTACCATGGCCTTTTTTCTACTGGAACACATCTTACAAAAAAAGTTGGCACCTCTATTTTTCCCCAACGGCGGGCTGACATCGATCCCCAAGACGATGCGCATCAGAATTCGTACGCGCCTGGCTGCTCTGTTATTTGCCTGCAACCTGATTCCGCTGATATCCATTGTGCTCACGATGATGCGAGTCAGCGGTCTGCAGCAGGATATTGCCACAACGCTTCAGCAATTGCGAACGTCCATATATATAAATGCTTTTGTTTTTTTAGGGATCGGCATCTATCTGACAGGACTGGTCAGTAAGAATTTAAGCATTCCCTTTACGGAGATTATTCAGACCCTGCGGGGGGTCAGAAACGGTCTCTTTGATAAAAAGGTGCAGGTCACCACGAATGATGAAATCGGTTATACCGGTGATGTAATCAATGAAATGACCGAAGGTTTGAAAGAGCGTGAGCGGATGCAGCAGTCGCTTAATCTGGCCATGGAAGTCCAGCAAAATCTTTTACCGCGGGATGACCCCGAAATCGAAGGCCTGGACATTTGCGGCACCAGCCTCTATTGTGAAGAAACCGGGGGAGATTATTTCGACTATCTGGTTCCTGCCGGCAACAGCCAGAAAAAAATCTGTGTCGTGGTCGGCGATGTGGCCGATCACGGTATTTCGTCCGCTTTGCTGATGACCACCGCTCGCGCCTTTTTGCGTCAGCGCATATCCCGTTCGGGAGAGCTCGATCGGGTGGTCTCAGACGTTAACCGGCAGCTGACCCGGGATGTGGAAGATTCCGGGCGCTTCATGACGCTGTTCATCTGTGAGATCGACCGCAGCAATCGGGTCATTCACTGGGTCAACGCCGGACATGACCCCGCGATGATCTATGATCCCGGAAGCGGCGAGTTCGAAGAACTCGGCGGCAATGCCCTGCCGTTGGGTGTATCCGAGAGGACTGCCTATCAAAAATTTGATAAAAAGATTGCTCCGGGCCAGATTATATTGATCGGAACCGACGGTATCTGGGAGGCTCAAAGCCCGCAAGGTGAAATGTTCGGCAAAGAGCGTTTTAAAGATATTATTCAGAATAATGCCGGCAGGCCGGCAAAAAAAATCATACAGGCGGTTATCAAAGAAGTTGACCGCTTCTGTCACCCACTGGAAAAAGCGGATGATGTTACGCTGGTGGTTAGCAAAATTACGAAAAATCTATTACAAAAATAAATCACGGATTCAGCGCAGAGACGCAGAGCACGCAGAGAGAAAGTTTCTTCATTAAAAAAAACTCTGCGCCCTCTGCGTCTCTGCGCTGAGCTAAATTAAGACGGGAGGAACTGATGGACAAACCGATAGAAAACTTCTGGCGGATCCGATTGGCGGATGTAAAAACGGCACTGGAAGCCAATAATTTTGAAGTGCTCTTAGCGCAAAAAAAAGAGGATGTGCATAAAATCGTCCTGGAGGATCTAATTCCACAATTAAAGCCCCAAACCGTATCCTGGGGCGGTTCCATGACGTTTACCGGATCGGGCCTTTATAAAAAGCTCAAAGACAGATCGGATATCGAAGTCTGGGATACGTTCGCCGGCAAGATTTCCGATGATGAAAAAAATCAACGGCGCCGGCAGGCGCTGCATGCCGATCTTTTTATCACCGGGACCAATGCCGTCACCGAAGCCGGTCAGCTGGTGAACCTGGATATGATCGGCAACCGAGTTGCGGCGCTGACCTTCGGCCCTCGCTGGGTCATCATTGTGGTCGGGCGCAACAAAATCGTGCCCGATCTGGAGGAAGCCATGTTGCGGGTAAAAAATTATGTCGCCCCCACCAATTGCATGCGACTGGATAAAAAAACGCCCTGTGTGAAGACCTCTTTTTGCGATGAATGCAAAAGCCCGGACCGTATCTGCAACACCTGGACCATTACCGAAAAGTCATTTCCCAAAGGCAGGGTAAAAATCGTACTCATTAACGAAGATTTGGGACTTTAGGAGGTAAATAGAATGAAAATTATGGTGGGCTTCGACGGATCCAACGTATCCAAAGCGGCTTTAAAGCTGGCTGCAGAGCGTGCGCAAGCATTTGATGCCCAAATTCTCCTGGTGCAATCCATGGTTGGCGGACCAGAGGTGCCGAAAAGAAATTTTGAAAACGCTGAGCGCGAGCTGGGATATCAAAAAAGTCAATTAAAGAACAAAAACATTGCCTGCGAATCCCTGCTGTCGATCAGAGGCCTGGAACCCGGGGAGGATCTGGTCAGATTGGCTAAAGAACAACAGGTGGGCGAAATCATCCTGGGAGTTAAACGCCGGTCAAAAGTCGGTAAACTCATATTTGGCTCCACCGCACAGTACGTGATATTGAATGCGCCCTGCCCCGTCGTGACGGTTAAGTAAGATTTCGGTCGACACGTTAAATCGATAAAAAGAATTTCTGCTTGACATGATATTGTCATTTATTTAAATAACATTAGATCATTGAGTTGGGGTGGCCTTAGATGGCCTGAGATTATACCCTTGGAACCTGATCTGGGTAATACCAGCGAAGGGAACGAGAGCCAGATCCGCACCACAAATAGGACCAAGCCGCTTCCTGCTGGAAACGGCTTTTTTATTTGCCGTGTCACTTTAGAAGGGTCGATTCAATCCGGCCACAGAAAGTCTAAAATTTATTAAAAGTGAGGTAAAATATGAATAATCTAAATGACAACGCCGCACATAATCTGGCTGCCATCAGGGAGAAAAAACCGTTAATTCATAACATCACTAATTTTGTTGTCATGAATTATACCGCCAATGCCCTGCTGGCAATGGGTGCTTCACCGGTAATGGCCCATGCCCAGAATGAAGTTGAAGATATGGTTGCCTTTGCCGGCGCGCTGGTGCTCAATATCGGCACGCTGACAGACGACTGGATTCATTCCATGATAAAAGCCGGCAAAAAAGCTTCCGAGCTGCAAACACCCATTATTCTCGATCCGGTCGGTTCGGGGGCCACGCCGCTGCGCACCGACTCCGCCCAAAAAATAATTGAGGAAACCCGGCTCAGCGTCATCCGCGGTAATGCTTCGGAAATACTTTCCCTGCGGCAGGCCGAATCCAAAACCAAAGGAGTGGATTCGATTCATTCGGTGGAAGAAGCCGCCAAAACTGCAGCCATGATGGCTCAGGAGCTCGACACCACCCTGGCAATCACCGGGCCGGTGGATTTGATCACCGACGGTGACCGGGTGTTCCGGGTTAAAAACGGACACCCTCTGATGGGCTATGTCACCGGAACCGGCTGCACGGCCACCGCGATTATCGGTGCCTTCTTGGCCGTTGACGATGACCCGCTCAGCGCAACGGCAACAGCGCTGGCCTATTTTGGTCTGGCCGGTGAAGTCGCCGGACAAAATGCCGGCGCCCCGGGAAGCTTCATGATTCAGCTGATCGATGCGCTTTATACGATTACCCCCGAAGCGCTTGAGGCGGGCTGTAAGATAGAGGCGGATAATTAGTGCCGCTTATGGTGGGTTTCTGATTCTTTACAGTAGCCTTCGGCATTTGATGTCAGGTTTGAAAATATAGGACTGAGGACTTAGTGCTGAGCGCTGAGGAATTTCGAAATAGAAAGGAGCAAAAATAGTCGGGCCAAACTATGCCGGAAAACGACAACTCAAGGCGCATAGAGGACGATTCGGGCCGAAAAACGACATGTCATGTCGAAATGATCAGCCCCAGAGCAGCTTTTTTGCTCAGTCCTCAGTCCTCAGCACTCATTACTTATCTATTTAAACCTGAACACTTAGCAGCGGCCAGAGGCAATGATTATGAAATTACATAATGTCGATTATTCCCTGTACCTTGTAACCGATCGGGGCTTGGCCCGCGGTCGCAGCACGCTTGAAATTGTCAGCGCCGCCGTTCATGGCGGCGCCACCGTCGTGCAATTACGGGAAAAGGATTGTTATACCCGGGATTTTATCGAACAGGCCCTGACCATTAAAGAATTTCTTAAGGATCGTGGTGTCCCCTTGATTATTAACGATCGACTCGATGTTGCCCAGGCCGTAAAAGCTGATGGGGTGCATCTCGGGCAAACCGACATGCCTCTGGGAGTCGCCAAAAAGATCCTGGGAGATTCGATGATCATCGGCATATCGGCAGAATCAGTGCAGGACGCCGTCGAAGCTGAAAAAGGCGGGGCCGATTACCTGGGCGTCAGTCCCATTTATACAACACCCACCAAAACCGATACGGCACCGCCCCTGGGCCTGGAAGGACTGCGGGAAATTCGCAAGGCGGTCAGGCTCCCGCTGGTTGGCATCGGTGGTTTGAACCAGGACAACGCCGCCGAAGTCATCCGCAACGGCGCAGATGGCGTGGCTGTAATTTCCGCAATTGTTGCCGCCGACGATCCTCAAGCGGCTACCAATGCGTTAAAGCAAATTATTAAAGAGGCCCAACAGACATGACGCTTAAAGAAATCGGCGAATTCGGTTTTATTAAAAAAATCAGCCACGGCTGCTTGATTCGACCGGACAACATTATTAAAGCCATCGGTGATGATGCCGCTGCATTTATAACTGCTCCCGACCAGCTGTCATTGATTACAACGGACCTGCTGGTTGAACGCGTTCATTTCCTGCGAGCAGCCATCTCCGGATTTGACCTGGGCTATAAATCCCTGGCCGTGAACCTGAGCGACATCGCCGCCATGGGCGGCACCGCCCGGGAAGCATTTGTCAGCATCGCCATCCCAGATGACTGCCACCTGGATTATCTCGAAGCCATATACAGCGGCATCAAAGATCTCGCCGCCGGATTCGATGTCAACGTTCTGGGCGGTGACACCACCCGCTCAAAAAAGGACTTGATCATCAATATCGTGGTACAGGGCATCGTACCAAAAGAAGAGCTGTTATGCCGCGATGCCGCCCGGCCGGGAGATGTGATCTTTTCCACCGGCTTTCTGGGAGACAGTAAAGCCGGATTGTATCTGATATTAAATGAAGTTGCCGCCGACACCGCATCGCTTGAAGCATTGCTCATGGCGCACCGCGTACCGCAACCCCATCTACGGCAGGGTCGTTTTCTCGCCCGCCAGACTGGCGTTCATGCCGCCATCGATACCAGCGACGGCTTGAGTTCGGACCTTGCCCATATTGCCGAAGAAAGCCGGGTGGGTGCCCGCCTGTATGCGCAGAAAATTCCCATTTCGCCAAACTTGATAGATTTCTGCACCCGTTTTGATTTTGACCCGATCGATTACGCCCTTTCCGGAGGTGAGGATTACACCCTGCTGTGCACAATCGCACGGGCGAATGCAGATAAAATTTCAAGCGCATTTGAAAAAGAATTTAAACACCCCCTTTTTGCCATCGGAGAAATAACCGCAAAGAAACAGATGGAAGTTGTTTATCCGGACGGTGAAACCAAACCCCTGCCCCCCACGGGTTGGAATCATTTCAAGGCCAAAAAAAATGAATGAAGCTTCGCAACATCAGAAAACTTTCAGACAATATTTTAAAGTGTTGACCATCGCCGGCTCCGACAGCGGCGGCGGCGCAGGCATTCAGGCCGATCTGAAAACCTTTTCAGCCATCGGCTGTTACGGCATGTCGGTCATAACGGCCCTGACCGCCCAGAATACCAGAGGCGTATATGGCATCCATGCCGTTCCCCCGGCCTTTGCCGTGCAGCAAATTGACGCGGTGTTCAGCGATATGGGTGCCGACGCCGTTAAAATCGGGATGCTTTACTCGGCCGAGCTAATCCAGGCGGTGGCCGCAGCGCTTGAAAAACACAGCGCCCGCAAAATCGTGCTGGACCCGGTCATGGTGGCTCAGAGCGGCGATAAACTATTGCAGGACGATGCTATCGAAGCCATCAAAACGCATTTGATGCCGCTGGCAGATGTGGTGACGCCCAATATACCGGAAGCTTCAGCCCTGTGCGGCAGGCCGTTAAAACAATGGAGCGATATCGAGGGCGCTGCCGAAGCCCTGGCGCAGCACGGCAGCCGCAGCATCCTGATTAAGGGCGGTCACGGGGATCAGAACAAAAGCACCGATCTTCTTTTGCTGGCCCGCGAAAACCGTTTTGTCCGTCTGACGGCCGACCGCATCGCGACCAACAATAACCACGGAACCGGCTGTACACTATCATCGGCGATTGCCAGCTTTCTGGCCAGGGGCAAAAATATCGAGACCGCCGTTCAAAAAGCCAAAAGATTTATGAACCATGCCATCGCCGCCGGCGCGGCCTATAAACTCGGCCACGGCCACGGACCTGTGCATCATTTTTTCCAATGGTGGGAGTAGCAGTAAACAAAAATTGCAGTTACGTATCTGCCGCATATTGTGGTTGTAGCGAATCCATGATAAGGATTATTTATTTTTAACCCATA
>Ga0316578_10000344_pt1 | contig 14665 bp, 13 predicted proteins | sample J0NA_2_FD_203076 | JGI IMG/M metagenome (GOLD analysis project Ga0316578, IMG submission 203076) | Rhizosphere microbial communities from salt marsh grasses in Alabama, United States - J0-2_160517rDrC | ecosystem: Host-associated > Plants > Roots > Rhizosphere | place: USA: Alabama | collected... | reverse complement strand
CCTCATCAGGCGGCTCATATCCCCATGAGCCGCCATTTTTTTTCACTCTATCGTTTTAAGACCTTGCTTGCAACCATCGCAATCGTTTTTATGAGGGTACAAAAAGAATCAAAATAATCGATTCGGCAGACCGTTTTCAGGTTTTCATTGTTTTGACAATACCTGTACTTTGAGATATAAATTCGGTAATCGGGTCAACAGGTATGAAATGAATATTAGGTTAACCTTTTTCCGAAGCAGAAAGGGAGAAAAGAATGAATCACAAAAATTGGGCGTTCCTCGTCTTGGTTCTTATTATCTTCGTCGGCTTTTTAACCCCTTCGTGCGCTAAAAAAGAACTAAAATCTGAGCCGGTGATGTCAGAGGATGAAGCCCGCAGAAGGGCCGAAGAGGAGGCCAGAAAAAGAGAACAGGAAAGACAGGCTGCCATTCGGGAAGAAGAACTCAAGGAAGACCAACTCAAAGCAGAGAGCGAAAGATTCCAAAGCGCAAGAGAGATGTTTGAAAATGAGGATATCCTCTTTGAATTTGACAGTGCCAGCCTGTCGGTTGAAGCCCAGGAAATTTTGCGGGCAAAGGCAAAATGGCTCAGAGAAAATCCCAGTGCACAGGTTGTGATTGAGGGGCACTGTGATGAACGGGGGACCAACGAATATAATCTGGCACTGGGCGACAGACGCGCTTTCAGTGCCAAGTCTTTTCTGGTTGACCTCGGCATCGCCGATTCCAGATTAACGACGATCAGCTATGGTGAGGAACGGCCGATAGATTCCAGCCCAACCGAAGACGCCTGGGCAAAAAACAGACGCGCTCACTTTGTGATCAAGGAATAAGGCAACCATCCCATCTGCAAACCTGCGATAATCTAATGACGGATCGATATCCGGCGGATGTCCCCGGCAAACGTATTGCTTACTTTGTATCGCCTCACGGATTCGGACATGCCGCGCGCGCAGCCAGTGTCATGGAGGCACTGGCGGAAATCGAATCATCGCTTCAGTTTGACATTTTCACCACCGTGCCGGACTGGTTTTTTGCCAAGTCCCATTCCTTTGGCTACCAATACCATCGGCTGGAAACCGACATCGGCCTGATCCAGAAAACACCCTTTCAGGAAGATTTACCTGCAACGGTTCAAAAGCTAAAAAACTTTCTGCCCTTCAATCAATCGCGAATTGCCACGGTAGCTGAAAGAATAAAGCATCTGAAGTGCCGACTGGTCGTCTGCGATATCGCTCCGCTGGGAATCCGGGTCGCCAGGGAAGCCGGGGTACCTTCGGTTTTGATTGAAAATTTTACCTGGGATTGGATCTACCAGGGATATGAGGAAGAAGGATTTAAGGAGTTCAATGCATATTTACAACCTATTTTTGCCGAAGCGACCTGTCATATTCAAACCCAGCCCATCTGCAAACCTGAACGGGTTGATTTTACGGCCAACCCGGCCAGTCGAAAAATTAAAACCCCCTCAAGCCATATCAGACAGCGGCTGGGGCTGTCGGACACCGACAAGCTGGTCATAATTACCGCCGGGGGCGTTCCCATAAACTACGGTTTTATCGATAAACTTAAAAATCAGACCGATATCCATTTTATCATACCGGGCGCAAGCGATTCTGAAAACATTCAAAACAATCTGATACTTTTGCCGGAGAACTCCGTCTATTTTCATCCTGATTTAATCAATGCCGCGGATGCAGTCATTGGAAAGGTGGGATACAGTACCATAGCGGAAATTTATCAAGCCGGGGTTCCTTTTGGATATTCTGCCCGGACCCATTATCGCGAATCGAAACCACTGGTTGCTTTTGTTGAAAATCACATGAGCGGTTTTGCCATTGGCGAATCTGAATTCCAAAATGGGGATTGGATCCATCGGCTGCAGGATCTTCTATCACTACCGCGTATTGAGCAAGACACCTCAAACGGTGCAGACCAAATCGCCGGCTTCATCAGCACGCTGCTAAATTAATGAGGATTTAGCCTTGCAGACATTTAAGCTTAAATGCTATTAAACCGAATTGAGCATTTCAAATTTTTGAAAAGGAATCATATCTTTTGCAATTGTCTTAGAAGGAGTCTAAAAATGCAGGACCTTTACAACCGTCTGGCCTCCCATATGGAGCATCTAACCATGGGATACCCGTACACTGAAGAGCTCATTGATCTTCTTAAAGAAATGTTTAGCCCTGCTGAAGCTCAGGTGGCACTGGCAATACCCAATGATCTTGCACCGCTTCAGGTGGTCAGCCTGGAAAATATCTCCGCCCGCGCAGATCTTCCCTTGCCGGCAGTCGCTGAGGCATTGGAATCCATGGCAGAACGCAACATCCTCTTTACGGCCCCTGTTAAGGACGGATCAACTGGGTATGCCTTGCTTCAAGTGGGCTATGGTTTGCCACAAACGTTTTTCTGGGGTGGAAGAGAGGATGATACCGCCAAGCGCATGGCCAAGCTGGTACTCAATTATTTTAATGTTCCAACCACCCAAAAAGTCTACGGAGGTACACGAACCAAATCCTTTAAATACAGTCCCGCCAATAAGAGCATCGAGATCCCCATGCAGGGGGTGATGCCGAATGAACAGATCGGCCCCATCGTCGACGCGGCCACCAAAATTGCCGTGGCCCATTGCCCCTGCCGCATGTCGGCAAAAATACTCGGCCGCACCGATTGCCACCACAGCCTTGAAGTGTGCGTTAAGTATGACGAACTGGCAGAATTTGTCATCGACAAAGGTCTGGCCCGCGAAATTTCCAAAGATGAAGCCCATCAGATTATGGAAAACAGCGAAAAAGAAGGGCTGGTTCATATGGTCGACAATGCCCAGGGTCAAATAAAGCACACCTGTAACTGTTGCGGGCACTATTGCTGGAACGTCGGCATTATCAGACGGCGCAAAATACCGCGCGACCAGTTGATGGCGGTCTATTTTATTCGCGAAACCGAGCTGGACGAATGTATCGGCTGCGGGGCTTGCGCCGATATTTGTCCGGTAGATGCCGTAAAAATGGTTGAAGATAAACCCCGGGTGGATCAGGACTGGTGCATCGGCTGCGGCGTGTGCGCCATTCAATGCCCGGCAGATGTTATTTCCATCAAGCGTCGTATTGAAAATAAAGGACCGCAGGACTTCGCGCAACTGCATCAGCAGATAAAAACCGAAAAGGGGCTATAGGCCTCTCTAAAAGTGGTTTCAAAACCCATCCCAATCCGCCCCGCTCAAACCATCCTTCTTATTTTTCTCTCACGCAAAGCCGCCAAGGCGCAAAGCATAAAAAATTAAATCCTAAAAAACTCTGCGTCTTTGCGTCTTTGCGTGAGACCTCTTCCCTATTGCATATTCTTCAATGGGAAAAAGATTTCACAATAATCAGGAATCCGTTTCATAAGATCTAGGACGTAAAGGCAACATCTTTATGAACCATTGCGCTAAGTGCCTATAATGGCTGAATCACTCCATGCGTTTTCGTTGGCACAAAGCTTGCTATATTTATTGAAAACCATAGAAGGAGGAAAAAAGACCTTGATCAAAAATGGGGGGCAGATCAACATCAAGGATAGAGGCGGGTCACGTTCAGGCCATGATAGAAGGCAAAATCATCAATCTTATACGGGCATTGAAAGACGATCCGGCCAAGACCGTAGAAAAGGCTATGACCGCAGAAGCGGTTTGGCCCGCCGCAGAATTTCCGACCGCAGAAGCAAAAACAGCCGCTGGGACGGAAGCAGCATTGAACGTCGAGATATTTTCAGAAAGTAATGATGTCGGCTTTTCAATCAAACTTCAAGTAACAACTTTAGATCAATATTCGCATTATGACAAATACCGAAAAAATATTTTCTTTAACCCACGACATTCAGCCATGCGGCGGGCATATGCTTATGAATGACCAAAGAGCCAGCAAACGGTTTAATCATGAGACCCCTCTTGTCATTGAAAATTGCGATTTGGGAACCTACTCCTACGGCAGAATGTACAACTACAGCCAGGGCGGGATCTATTTCGAATCCGATACCCCGTTTCAGACCGGCACCCGTGTTCGCTTCGACATCGAAGAATCAAAAATCGGCCTGGACGCTAACCAATACACTGCCGACGTAAAGTGGTGTGCTGAAATTTCTGCTGCTGTGGTTTTATACGATTACGGCATCGGCGCTGAATTTGATCCAAAAATGAATCCATCGACAGGCAACGAAAAGCTCAAGGTCATCAAGGGTAGTGTGAATCGAAACAAGCCCTGAACGGTTTTCATTTCCAATGGTTATCTGAAAGGGCGTTTTGTCTTTAGACCTAAGCAGATTCCGGCGCAACGCTGTCAAGCAAACGCTCAACTTGAATATTTTTCTCTGAAAGCCTTTCGGCGCTCAATTTTTTTGCGCACCTTTGCGCTTAGCAGATTTCTGCGGTCGGAACCGCTGCGCCGATGGCGTAAAAACCGTCTTTCCGGAAAATGATCTGATGAGGAAGATTTGCGCCGATCCGGTAGAGATCTCCTGCCGCCCCGATCTTTTATCAAACGAATATCAATTTTATCGGCCACAGTATAATGCCTTTTTCAATGAAACGAATTTGGGTCCCGATTGCCCCTGCCGCTTGAAAATAGCGTTGATTGCGTTATGAAGTGCCGGACAGATGATTCTTTAAAAACTTCTTCAGGCGCTCCTTGCCATCATGGGAGAGCGCTCTGGACGCATCCAGCTCATTGCCGTACAATTCCTCATGGCGGCTGGCGGTTCTGAGGGCCTCAAAATGCTCTTTGCATCTGGAGCAATATTTACACATGAGCAGATGCATCCGCATCAGCACGCGTTGATGTAAAGGCAGCGAGCGGTCCATTGACTCAGAAATCAATTGAGAAACGTCTTTGCAGCTAAATATCCAGTGCACGGCTCACTCCTTTATTGTTCTTCGCCCAGCCACTTGTTTTCAAGGCAGCGCCGCAGCGACATGCGCGCCCGATATAGCATGACCCAACTATTCGTCGCAGTTATGTCCAGAGCCTTACAAACTTCCGCGGTGCTGAGTCCATCCATCTCGCGCAACATAAATGCCTCAGCCAGGCGCCCTGGAAGTTCCGCCAGACAGTGATATAGCACATCGAAAAATTCTTTTTGCTCATAGATTTTACCCGGATTGATGGCCCATTTGTGCGGCCGAACCTGCCATTTTCCGTTGCCGCTAAAATCCGAGTCCATTATATCGGTTCGGGTCTCAATCTTGTCAGTAGACGGTTCTCGAATTTTCTTTCGGATATAATCGACAATCTTATGTTTGAGGATGGCGATCAGCCAGGTTTGACCTGCAGAACGACCCTTGAAGCTTTCGCGCGATCGCAGAGCGGCAAGAAAGGTCTCCTGAACTATATCTTCGGCAACGTCAGGATCTTTGACCCTTGACAGGGCGAATCGAAAAAGGAAATCTCCATAATGGTCCACCCAGGATTCCGGATCATCGATAATTGCGGCGTCAGATTTCCTTTTACTCATATTGATACCCGATTGGGCGATGTAGTGTAAGAAAAGAAGATGTACCGTATTTGCCCGGGCATTCAGGTCCAGAGATTTTGCGACTTCAAGTGTTCTTTTAAGCGCAAGGGTCACTGGAGCTAATGACGAATCGGAAGCGCAAAAATTATAAATGAAAATGTTAATGTTTTCATGAAACTATATCAGCAATTCAAATGGGTTGCAATGCTTGATCTAAACGTAGAATTCACCTGTCGCCCAACATTTGCAGCCATTAACTTCCCGTCGTTACGCCTTAAACGATTTTCTGGGTGGCTTCAAGTACCGCATCATAATTCGGCTCTTCCGACAGCTCTTTGACGTTCTGAATATATTGAATGATACCGCTTCGATCCAGAACAAAAATGGATCTGCCCAACAGGCGCAATTCCTTGATCAATACACCAAACGCGGTTCCAAAGGCGGCATCCCGGTGATCTGAAAGGGTGATGACACTTTCGACGCCGGCGGCACCGCACCATCTCTTCTGGGCAAAAGGCAGATCCATGCTGACCGTTAAGATGACAACGTCGTCTCCCAGGTTGCCGGCCGCTTCATTAAACCGGCGCGTTTCCATGTCACATGTCGGTGTATCGAGAGACGGTACCGACGCAATAACACATACCTTACCCTGAAATGAGGATAGCCTGACCGGTTTCAGGTCATTGTCCAGCAGTTCTAAATCCGGTGCCGGATCTCCGATGTTCAGTTCGTTTCCCACCAGCGTCAGTGGATTCCCATGCATGGTAACAGCAGCATTTCGTTCTTGCATTTTAATCTCCTTTCAATGGTTGAAATCTTTCGACTAACGCGTATAAAAATGTTAAGACTTTTTGAAAATAAGACTTTTTGAATTTAAATCAACTTTATGACGACAACCTATCCAATCTGACCGCTTGAAACAAACAGCGCCCCGACGCTTGCTTGACTCAGAAGATTACGCAATTAAATTAAAATGATAATAAGAATCGGCCATATGATTATGCGCAATAAAATGTAAGTTTTGATCGCATCATTCGACATAAGGCAATCAGTCGGCCTGGAAAACGAATTGCCGAACCAGCTTCATACACGCTTTGATTGCCGCAAAAGCAGGTTAAAAATGAATATACGTCAATTTTTATTTTTTCTTTTAATTTCAATTTTTTTAGGGATTTTTAGCCAGGCAAAGCAGACTGCAGCTGCAACCGATATTCATGTGATCTGGGCCGAACTGCTGGGCAAGTATGTCAAGGCGGGTGGTGTAAATTATACCGGCTTTAAATCAGAGGAAAACAGACTGGATCAATATCTAAAAGTACTTGAACACACCGATTCAAAGTCACTGCCGCATGACGAGCAGTTTGCATATTATATCAATGCTTATAACGCCTGGACCATCAAGCTAATTTTAAGCGCTTATCCCGGCCTTACATCCATAAAAGATCTCGGCACTTTTTGGACGAGCCCCTGGGAGAAGAAATTCGTGCGTATTGACGGCGATGTGATTACGCTCGATGATATTGAGCATCACATTCTGAGGCCTCGCTTCAAAGATCCCCGCGTGCATTTTGCCATCAACTGCTCGGCGGTCAGTTGTCCGCCGCTTAGATCAGAACCGTATCTGGGTAACTTATTGGACGAGCAGCTGGATCAAGCGACCCGATCGTTTAGCAATAATCCGAACAACTACCGGCTTCAAAGCAATGCATTTTATGTCAGCCGGATATTTAAATGGTTTGCAGAAGACTTCAACAATGATGTTTTGGGGTTTTATTTGAAATTTGCCCAGGACGACTTGAAGAAGAAATTAGCTGAAAAAAAAGACGTCATTCAGATTAAATACCTAAATTATGACTGGTCGTTAAACGACATTGCAAGCAATCAGGGAGGCTAAAATGGCCCAATACGATTATGATATCGGAATCATCGGTGCTGGTGCCGGCGGCCTGACTGTGGCAGCCGGAGCCGCTCAGCTGGGTGCCAAAACGCTTTTGATAGAAAAAGAAAACGAACTCGGCGGGGACTGCCTGCATTTTGGCTGCGTGCCCAGCAAAACGCTTATTAAAAGCGCCCACGTTTATCATTTGATGAAAAATGCTGAAAGATTCGGCTTGCCCAAAATAGAGGTGCCGCCGGTTGAATTTAAGAACGTATCTGAAAGGGTCAGATCGGTGATTAACGACATCCAGCACCATGATTCCGTCGAACGCTTTTGTGGCCTAGGTGCCCAGGTTGAATTCGGCCATCCGAAATTTAGCGATGAGCACGCCATCCGGCTAAACGGAAAAAACCACACCGCCAGGTCCTGGGTGATCGCTTCGGGTTCATCGGCCATCATCCCGCCCATCAACGGTCTTGACAGGACACCGTATATTACCAACAGAGAAATCTTCTATCTGGATCATCTGCCCGAATCCCTGATTATATTGGGCGCCGGTCCGATCGGCATAGAAATGGCTCAGGCATTCAACCGCTTAGGAACCGCCGTGGCGGTTGTCGATATGGCGCCTCAGATTCTTCCAAAAGACGATTCTGATCTGGCCAATGAAGTCATGGAGATTCTAAGCGTTGAAGGCGTCAAATTCTACATCAGCCATACCATTGAAGCCGTAAATGATCTGGGCAACGAGAGAGAAGTAATCGTAAAAGACAAAACAGGCACTGAGGGCAACACATTTAGCCTAAAAGCCGAGGCGCTTCTCGTCGCTCTGGGCCGAGTTGCCAATGTTGAAGGACTGGGGCTTGAAACCATCGGTATTGAGCATGATCGGCGCGGGATAAAGGTCGATCAGCGAATGCGCACCAATCACAAACATATTTATGCGGTCGGTGATGTTAACGGTGGGTTTCAATTCACACATACCGCCGGTTATGAGGGCGGCATTGTGGTCAGCAATGCCATTTTTCGCCTTCCCCGCAAAGCCGATTACACCTATTTACCCTGGTGTACCTTTACAGATCCGCCACTGGGTAATATCGGTATGAACGAAAAAATGGCCAAAGAGGCCGATATCGACTATACGGTCTGGACCGAAGAATTTAAAGACAATGACCGAAGTGTGGCTGAGGGAGAAAAAACGGGCAAGATCAAAATGATTTTAAACGAGAAGGAAAAACCCATCGGCGTTCAGATTTTAGGGCCCCACGCGGGGGATTTGCTCGCTGAGTGGGTGGCTGTATTAAACGGAAAAGTTAAGCTGGCCACGTTAGCGGCAGCCGTTCACCCCTACCCGACCATCGGCGAGATCAACAAAAGGGTGGCCGGCAAGTTTTTTTCGCCTAAAATATTTTCAGAAAAAGTTCAGAAGGGATTAAAATTCTTTTTTCAATTGAAAGGGCGGGCATGTGAAATTGAATCGTAAGAGCCCGAATTTAATAGAGCGGGCGAGAAGTTTTTTCGATTTAGGCGCCCCATGAATAATTGCCCGATACATGAATTTAATTTAAACAAAGGAATAATAAAAAATGAAACTTGCAATGATTGGCCTGGGTAAAATGGGAATCAACATGGCCAGACGATTGATGCAGGGCAACCATGAGGTCATCGCCTATAATCGATCTAAAGCGCCTGTTGAAGAGATTGCCGCTGAAGGTGCAGTGGCTGCGAGCTCACTTAAACAGGTCGTTCAGATGCTTTCTGCGCCGCGAATTGTTTGGCTTATGCTGCCGGCCGGCAAACCGGTGGAGGACACGATCAGCCAGCTAAAAGAACTGCTGAGTTCCGAAGATATTGTCATCGACGGAGGCAACTCCTATTACAAAGATGATCTGCGCCGCTATCAAAGCCTCAAGGAAACAGGCATCCGTTATATGGACGTGGGCGTCAGCGGTGGCGTATGGGGGCTTAAGATAGGGTACTGTATGATGATGGGCGGCGACAAAGATGTTTTTAAATATCTGGAACCCATATTTCAAACTCTGGCACCCAGAGAGGGCTACCTGTATTGCGGCAAGATTGGGGCAGGGCATTTTGTAAAGATGGTTCATAACGGGATCGAATACGGATTGATGCAGGCCTACGGCGAGGGCTTTGAAATCCTGGATGCTTCTGAATACGCGGAGACGTTTGACTATGGCAAAATCGCTCATCTATGGAATCAGGGCAGTGTTATCCGGTCATGGTTGCTGGAGCTAGCAGAAGATGCCTTCAGCAAAAGCGCTGAACTTTCCGAAATCAAGGGCTATGTTGCAGACTCCGGTGAGGGCCGCTGGACCGTGCAGCAGGCAATCGATACAGGTGTGCCTGCAGAAGTGATCACCCTGTCGCTTATGCGGCGCTTTCGCTCGCGGCAGCAGGATCCGTTTACCGATCGCGTGCTGGCTGCCCTGCGCCGTGAGTTCGGCGGGCACGCGGTCGTTTCAAAAAAAGAGTAGGTTCGGAGCCGGCACCTTGGGCAATTCGTCCTAAAAACCGGGTTTGGTTTTATCGGTTTTTGAATATCGAACAAGGAATTTCGACATTCGACATTCGTTATGTGATTTCTTTTTTTTATAAACTATATTTTGGAGAAGACATGCAACCTAAAAATAATGACCCAGAAGTAACCCGGAAGGCCATGGCACCGGTACGTGCGCCGGATTTGGGGTTGGATGCGCAAGAATGTGTCATGCCGGAGCCCGGTGACCCCTGCACCATTGTCATTCTGGGGGCTACCGGCGATTTAACGTCACGAAAACTGATGCCGGCTTTATTTGACCTTTACCTCAACCAGGGGCTGCCGGATCATTTTTTAATTGTGGGCTGCGGTCGGATTGACATCGACAGGCAGGAATTCAGCGCAAAAATGCAGACGGCCCTGAAAAATGCCGGTGCCAATGATGAAGATCGATGGCGGCATTTTGCCGCAATGCTCCATTATTGTCGTACGGATTTTGAAGATCCGGATACATTTAAAAACCTGGTCCAATTGCTGCGCGATTTGGACGAAAAATTTAATACCGGCGGAAACCGGATCTTTTATATGGCATTGCCGCCTTCGGTTTTCCCGTCCGCCGCCAGGATGATCGGTCAGGTTGGCCTGGCGGACGAAAATCAAAACGGCAACGGATGGTCGCGGATTGTGTTGGAAAAACCCTTCGGTACGGATCTTAAATCTGCCCGGGAACTGGACAGCAGCCTCGCCAGGGATTTCAGCGAGCACCAGATCTTCAGAATCGATCATTACCTGGCCAAAGAAACGGTTCAAAACGTTTTAATGCTGCGCTTTGCCAACTCCCTTTTTGAACCCATATGGAATCGACGCTATGTCGAGTATGTCGCCATCACCGCCATCGAAGAACTGGGCGTTGAAAATCGCGCCGGCTATTACGAGCAGTCCGGGGTTTTAAGAGACATGTTCCAAAACCATATGATGCAGCTGCTGGCCATGACAGCCATGGAACCCCCATCGCGTTTTGAAGCCGATCAGGTCAGGGACGAAAAGATCAAGGTATTTCGCGCTTTGAGACCATTTCGGGTTGATCGTCTCGAGGAAAATCTGGTTCTGGGACAATATAGCGCCGGCAAGGTGGACGGCAAACCCGTACCAGCGTACCGCGAGGAATCAGGGGTGGCTGCGAACTCCCTTACACCCACGTTTGCCATGATGAAAGTTTACCTGGACAACTGGCGCTGGCAGGGGGTGCCCTTTTACCTGACCTCCGGCAAACGCTTGGATCAAAAATTGACCGAGATCGCCATCCAGTTCAAACGTGTTCCCCATTCGATGTTTCGCCATACCCTGGAAGCGTCGATTGCGGCCAACCGGCTCATTCTGGGAATCTATCCCGAAGAAACTATAAATCTGAAGTTTCAAACCAAAAATCCCGGTGCCGTGGTTTGCCTGCGCACCGTTACCATGGATTTTCATTATCAACAAAATTACAGCGGGCCGGAGTTGGATGCGTATGCCAGAGCGCTAATCGACTGCATGCTGGGAGACCAAATGCTGTTCTGGCGGCAGGACGCCGTCGAACTTTGCTGGAAATTTCTTGAACCCATTTTAAATCGCTGTGAAACCTGCGATGATCAGACTGAATTACTTCAATTTTATGAAGCTGGCGGCAAAGGTCCCGAAGCCGCTGCAAAAATACAGAAGACGTGAGACCTAAAATGATGAGACCAGGGGCCGGCGTTCAGCGGCCAGATACCTGAAACCAGGAGCCGGACATGGAAGAGGTGATGAGACAAGCAGTGAATCACCGTAAAAAAGCGATTTTAAAAGCGTCAATACTTGTGGCATTTGTCATCGGTGCGATCCTGCTGGTGAGCTTTACTCCGATAAAGCAGTATCTTAGCGCCGACTTTTTGGGCCGTTATTTCGATAGGATCGGATTTTGGGCGCCGCTGATATTCATCTTGATCTATGCAGCCGGTATCTGTCTTTTCGTCCCGGGTACTTTGCTGACCGGCGTGGGGGCCGCTATTTTCGGTTCCTACTGGGGATTTGTGGTGGTATGGATCGGAGCGATGATCGGCGCCAGTATCGCCTTTATCATTGGGCGCACCCTGGGCAGAGAATTTTCCGCCTCCCTGATTGGGGACAGACTGAAAAAATACGATGATGCCATCGAACGCAATGGATTTGCCGCGGTGTTATATCTGCGACTGGTGTACTTTCCATTTACCGCCATGAATTTCGGGATGGGATTGACCAAGGTACATTTTTGGGACTATTTTGCTGGTACCGGCCTGGGTATTATCGTCGGCACTTTTATTTTCACATTTTTTATTGGAACACTGAAAGAGGTCTGGGCCTCGGGTAACTGGGTCGAACTGATGTCTTTTAAAGTATTTTTTTCAATCGGGTTGTTTGTTTTCTCGCTTTTTATCCCAAAGATTATCAAAAAGATCAGAGGCGAGGAAACATAAGGTTAAAATTGGGCTTTCCGCATAACCGTATATTTTTATTTCGTGCTTTTATGATTTCGTGTTTTCGTGGTAGACGTAATCGGTGGATCCTATTTTGGGTCTCGATACACAAAGGAGGTGTAAATGTCTACAGATCTTGACCAACTCTGCATTAACACAATTCGAATGCTTGCTGCCGATGGGGTTGAAAAAGCCAAATCGGGTCATCCCGGCATGCCCATGGGTGCTGCCGCCATGGCCTATGTTCTCTGGACGCGCTTTTTGCGGCATAACCCCAACAATCCCGGGTGGCCCGACCGGGATCGTTTCGTGCTGTCGGCCGGCCACGGCTCGATGCTGCTTTACAGCCTTTTGCATCTGAGCGGCTATGACTTATCCCTCGAAGATCTACAAAATTTCCGCCAATGGGGCAGCAAAACGCCCGGCCATCCCGAACACGGTCTCACGCCGGGGGTGGAGACCACCACCGGCCCTCTGGGACAGGGTTTTGCCAATGGCGTGGGCATGGCTCTTGCCGAGCGCTACCTGGCTGCACGCTTCAATCGACCCGGTCATCACCTCGTGGATCATTTTACCTACGGTATTGTCAGCGACGGGGATCTAATGGAGGGCATCACCCATGAGGCGGCTTCACTGGCCGGGCACCTGGGCCTGGGCAAATTGATCTATTTTTATGATGACAACCACATTTCCATTGAAGGGGATACCGACATTGCATTTACCGAAAACCGCACCGGCCGTTTTGTGGCTTACGGCTGGCATGTCCAGCGGGTCGATGACGGCAACGACCTGGAGGCGCTGGAGCAGGCGCTGGATGCGGCTCGCAAAGAAACCGCACGGCCATCGTTAATTGCCGTTCGAACCCACATCGGCTACGGAAGCCCCGGCAAACAGGATACGGCCGGTGTCCACGGAGAACCCCTGGGGCCTGAAGAAATCCAACTGACCAAAGACAATCTGGGCTGGCCCCGGGAGCCAAGCTTTCTGGTTCCGGAGGAGGCTTCTGCCCATTTTCGTCAGGCAATTGACACGGGCCGTAAACTGGAAAGCCGCTGGCAGACTGCGTTTGAAGCCTATCGCGAAAATTATAAAGAGCCGGCCGCCGAATGGGACCGCTGGATGAAGGGACAACTTCCGGACGGCTGGGAAAATGATATTCCGCTGTTTGATCCTGATGAAAAGGGAACGGCAACGCGCGTGGCCTCCGGAAAGGTACTCAATGCCATCGCGCTGAAAATTGCCAACCTCATCGGCGGCTCGGCCGACCTGGCGCCTTCGACCAAAACCCTGATCGACGGAGAAAAAAACTTCCAGGCGCCAGAATATAGCGGCCGCAATCTGCGTTTCGGTGTAAGGGAACATGCCATGGGAGGCATTTTAAACGGCATGGCGCTGCATGGCGGTTTAATTCCCTACGGCGCCACATTTTTGGTTTTTTCGGACTATATGCGGCCGGCAATCCGTCTGGCGGCTTTGACGAAACTGAAGGTCGTTTACGTGTTTACCCATGACAGTATCGGACTGGGGGAAGACGGCCCGACCCATCAACCGATCGAACACTTGGCCGCCCTGAGGGCCGTGCCAAATCTGGCCGTGATCCGGCCCTGTGATGCCAATGAAACCGCCGAGGCTTGGCGGGCTGCCATCATCCACCGGGACGGTCCGGTGGCTCTGGCATTGAGTCGTCAAAACCTCCCGACATTGGACCGCAACGCCAAATATGCACCCGCCGAAGGTCTCCACCGGGGTGCGTACATTCTGAGTGAGGCTGCCGGTGATCATCCCGATGTTATTTTGATTGCCAGCGGCTCTGAAGTCCACATTGCCCTTGAAGCGGCAGAAATAATCACAGCCAAAGGCCCGACGGTGCGGGTGGTGAGCATGCCTTCCTGGGAATTGTTCGAGACCCAGCCGGCAGAATATCGTCAGCGGGTCCTGCCGCTGTCCGTGAAAGCCAAAATTGCCATCGAAGCCGGCAGCCCGCAGGGCTGGCACCGCTATGTGGGTGATTTAGGCCACATCGTTGCCCTGGATCATTTCGGTGCCTCAGCGCCTTACAAAATTCTGTATGAAAAATTCGGACTCACGGCCGACCGGGTCGTTGAAAAAGCGCTCGAAATTGTATAAAGGTTAAAATCGCTTTGATGGCAAAAAAGAGGATAACGGAAAACATTCAAACCATCTGATCCATTCAAGCCAGGGAGAATTTAATGTCAAAACTGATCGAACTCGAAAAGATAGGCCAATCCATATGGCTGGACTATATCCAACGTTCGATGATCACTTCCGGTGAGCTCAAAGAGCTGATCGAAAAAGGTCTTAAGG
>Ga0316578_10000343_pt1 | contig 14685 bp, 10 predicted proteins | sample J0NA_2_FD_203076 | JGI IMG/M metagenome (GOLD analysis project Ga0316578, IMG submission 203076) | Rhizosphere microbial communities from salt marsh grasses in Alabama, United States - J0-2_160517rDrC | ecosystem: Host-associated > Plants > Roots > Rhizosphere | place: USA: Alabama | collected... | reverse complement strand
ACGGGGCCGGGGATCGGCAGACCGGCGAGCAGCACGGTGGTCTCGCCGACGAGCTGACAGAGCAGGATCAGGGTCAGGGCCTGGAGCATCGTCTCGGTCGGTCGGAACTGCGCTCACCCTGGCTGAATCGGAAAGCCGGCGCGCGGGCCGATCTCGTAGCGATCCCGGCGGTAAAGGGGCGGTCCCTGCATGTAGACCGTGACCAGCTTAGCCAAAGACTCCAGCGCGTCGAGATGGATCCGCTCGTAGCCGTGCGAGGCGTCGATCCCGAAGGTCACCAGTGCGGTGCGCACGTCATTGCCCGCAGTCAGCGCCGCCGCGCTGTCCGAGCGATAGTACTTGAAGACGTCACGTTGGTGCGGGATCCCGAACTCCTGACAGAGCTGGATGATGCGATGGGTGAGGTGATAGTCAAACGGACCGACCTCGTCCGCCATGGCGATGGTCACGCCGAACTCGCTCGAGTTCTGCCCGGGGGCCGTCGTGCCGTTGTCGATGGTGAGCATCTCGGCGACGTCCTGATGGAGGGCGGCGGACGCCCCGGAGCCGACCTCCTCGGAGACGGTGAAGATCGGATGGCAGTCCACCGGCAGATCGAGCCCTTCGCGCCGGACCGCCTCGATCGCCGCCAGCAGGACCGCTGTCCCGGCCTTGTCGTCGAGATGACGGGAATTGATGAAGCCCGTGTCGGTGATCTCCGGATTGGCGTCGATGGCCAGGAAATCGCCGACATGGACACCGAGCCGCAGAAGATCGGCGACATTGCTCACCTGTGCATCGACCCGAAACTCCACGAAGTCCCAGCCCCCCGGCTGGTTGTCGATCTCGGGGGCGAAGGTGTGGCCGGAGGCCTTCAGCGGCAGAATGGTCCCCCGCCATTGGCAGGTGTCGGTGAAGAGGGTACCGCGCGCACCCTCGGCAAAGCGGGCGTTCCAATGGCCCACCGGGACCAGTTGCAGACGGCCGTTCTCCTTGAGCGACTTCACCATCGCCCCGAGCGTGTCGACATGAGCAACGAGCGCCCGATCCGGCTGGGAGACCTCGCCCTTCAGGTTGGCACGGATGGTCCCGCGGCGCGTTAGCTCAAAGGCCACCTCGAGCCGTTCGAGCTCCTCACAGACGAGATGGACGACACGATCCGTATATCCGGACGGGCTGGGGGTGTACAGCAGCTTCAGCAGGATTTCAACCAGGTATCGGCCATCGATCGTCGGCAGCTTCAATAGCTCTACTCCCGGGCGGCAGTCTGTGGGAACAGGAGGTCGACGAAGCGCTCGGCGGTCGGTTGCGGCTCGTGGTTCGCCAGGCCGGGGCGTTCGTTCGCCTCGATGATGACATAGTCGGTGCCACTGACCGAAGGCACAAGAAAATCCAGTCCGGTGACCGGGATCGCGAGGGCCCGGGCTGCCGCGACCGCCGCCTCGGCCAAGACGGGGCTCAGTTCCGAGGTGACGTCATGGATCGTTCCCCCGGTATGCAGATTGGCAGTCTTGCGCACCTGCAGCGACACGCCCTCCGGGAGGGTCGTCTCCAGGTCATAGCCTGCCTCTTGGACGCAGCGCCGGGTCTCGTCGTCCATCGGGATGGCGCTCTCACCCCCGGTCGCCGCGCGTCGGCGGCGGCTCTGGGCTTGGATCAGGTCGCGGATCCTGTGTTGGCCGGTGCCCGTCACATGGGCCGGCCTTCGGATCGCCGCCGCGACGACCTTGCAGTCGATGACGACGATCCGCAGGTCGTCACCCGCAACGTACTCCTCCAGGATCACCTGCTCGCACACCCGCCGGGCAGCGGCGATCGCCCGCTCCAGGATCTCCGGATCCCGTACGTCGACACTGATCCCCACCCCCTGCTCGCCGCGCGCCGGCTTGACCACCAGACGGCCCAGCCTGGAGAGAAACGCCTCGGCCTGATCGAGGGCCTCGAAGCGGGTCTGCTCCGGGACCCGCAGGCCGGCCCGTCGCAGCAGACGGTGCGTCACCGACTTGTCGTCGCAGCGGCTCATGGCCACCGCGCTGGTGAGCTCACTCAGGCTCTCGCGGCAGACGATGCGGCGACCCCCGAGCACCAGGGCGAAATAGCCGGCCTCGGCATCCAGGACCTCGATGCCGATCCCGCGGCGTCGCGCCTCGTTCACGATGATGGTGGCGTAGGGGTTGAGCCTGGCCTCCGGCTGCCGTCCGATGAACAACGGCTCGTTATAGGCGTTCTTGTTCTTGAGAGCAAAGGCGGGGATCCGCTCGAAGCCGAGCTTGCGGTAGAGCCGAATCGCACGGGTGTTGTCGTGGATCACCGAGAGGTCCAGGAACCCGCGTCCACGCGCCTGGTAATACTCGATCACCTGTCGGACCAGCGCATCCCCGATGCCCGGATAGGGTGCCTGGGCATCGACGGCCAGCGCCCAGAGACTCGCCCCGTTCTCCGGGTCGTCGAAGGCCGCGACGTGGTCCACCCCGGTGACGGCCCCGACGATCATGCCATCCTGCTCGTCCTCCGCCACCCAATAGCTCAGCACCTTGGACGTGCGATGGCCCCAGACGAAGTCCGGAGTGGGCGGCACCATCCGGCGAGCCGTATAGAGCCGATGGATCGCCTCGGCATCCTGGCGGCTGTTGAGCAGGCGGACATGAAATCCTTTCGGGCGCCGCGGCGAGCACTGATAGCGCTCGAGCCAGAGGCGAAAGGTATGGGACGGATCCAGGAAGAGATCCTGGGGCGCATAGGACAGCACCACATGCGGATCGCTCAGATAGAGCGCGACGTCGCGCGTCCCGGGCCGCTCCTCCCGAAGCGTTTCCGCCAGTGCCTCGGGATCGGCGAAGGTCTGGCCGAAGAGTAGCCGCCCCCAGCCGCAGTCGACGACCGCTGGCCGCTCCAAAGCCTGATCGGCCCGTGGCCGGCGGTCCCAGTTCTTGAGCGAAGGGGCGCGACTGCGCTCGAGACGTTGATGGACTCGGTCTCTGTTCATGAGAATCAGACCCCTTGTTCCTGAAGCCACATCTCCAACAAGGCGACCTGCCACAATTTGGATCCCCGCAGCGGGGTGATGTGCTGGTCCGGCGCCGTCAGCAGCTCCTCCACATAGGCCGCCTGGAATAGACCGCGGTCGCGGGCGCGCGGCGAGTGCAGCAGATCCCGCACGGTCGTCAACACCTCCCCGCGCAGGTATTTGAGGGCGGGCACCGGGAAGTAGCCCTTCGGTCGATCGATGACCGAGCTCGGGATCAGCCGCCGGCCGATTGCCTTGAGCACGCATTTTCCATCGTCGCAAAGCTTGTGCTCATCGGGCATGCGCGCGGCCAACTCGACCAGCTCGTGGTCGAGAAAGGGCACGCGCGCCTCCAGGCCCCAGGCCATCGTCATATTGTCGACGCGCTTGACCGGGTCGTCGACCAGCATGATCTGCTGATCGAGCCGCAGTGCCTTGTCCACGGGCGCATCGGCGCCAGCACGGGCGAAATGTCGCGCAATGAAGGCACGGCTCTCGTCCTCGCCGTGGAACCGGGGGTCGGCCGCACGGCGAAACTCATCGTGCGTCCGATCACAGAAGGCCCGGGCATAGTCGGCGACCGGCGCCTCGCTTCCGGCCATGGGCGGATACCAATGATAGCCCGCGAAGACCTCGTCAGCGCCCTGCCCGCTCTGCACGACCTTGACGTGCTTGGCCACCTCCTGCGAAAGCAGGTAGAAGCCGATGACATCATGACTCACCATGGGCTCGGCCATGGCGCGCACGCAATTTGGGAGCTCAGGCAGAAGTCGCGACGCCGAGTCGACCCGAATCTTGTGGTGTCGGGTCCCGAAGGCCTCAGCAATGATGTCCGAGTACTGAAACTCGTCCCCGACCTCGGACCCGACGGTCTCGAAGCCGACCGAGAAGGTATTGATACCGCGCTGGCCCTGCTCCGCCAGGAGGGCCACGATGAGACTGGAATCCAGGCCGCCGGACAGCAGGACGCCGACGTCGACGTCCGCCACCAGCCGGCGCGCGACCGCCTTACGCAGACCGTCGAGGACCCGCTCCTGCCAATCCTCGAAGGAGAGCGCTCGCTCCTCCGGCGTCGTCGCGAAGGAGAGATCCCAGTAGCAATGGTCGTGCTGCCGACCGTTCGGCTCGATCGTGCGGATGGTCGCCGGAGGGAGCTTGCGGACACCGCTCAGTATGGTGTGCGGCGCCGGCACCACCGCGTGGAAATGCATGTAGTAGTGCAGCGCCACCGGATCGATGTCGGTCGAGACCCTGCCTGCCGCGATCAGGGCGGGCAGGGTGGAGGCAAATCGCAGCCCCCCCGGCACCTCCGCGTAGTAGAGCGGCTTGATGCCGAGGCGGTCACGCACCAGCGTCAGGCGACCGGAGTCCCGTTCCGTGACGGCGAAGGCGAACATGCCGTGGAAGCGATCCACACAACGGGCCCCCCAGGCATGAAAGGCCTTGAGGACGACCTCCGTATCGCCGTGCGAGAAGAATCGGTAACCCTGCCCCTCCAACTCGGCCCGCAGCTCCTGGTAGTTGTAGATGCAACCGTTGAAGGCAATCGAGAGGCCCAGCTCGCTGTCCACCATCGGCTGTGCGGCGTGATTGCTCAGATCGATGATCGACAGGCGCCGATGGGCGAGCGCGACCCGACCCTGCTGCCAGATGCCATCGCCATCGGGGCCGCGGGGGATGATGGCCGCGCTCATCGCGCTCAAGGCGCCCAGATCGATCGGGCTGTCGTCGAAGCGGATCTCACCGCAGATACCACACATGACGGATTCTCCGGGGGCTGCGGAGCGCGCGGCCTGTTGGGGCGAGGAGCGAGGACACGGGTTCGCGAGATCGCGTCGCCCTGGCTCTGCCGGCGCGCTCCGATCGAGCGAATCGATTGGAGCTGGGCGGGTACGGGGTTTGACCGAGGCTTATGGATCGCAACCGACGGAGGGACTCGAGGCACAGGCGCGCCGCCGTGGACAGGCGACGCGCAGGCGGGCTGGATCGATCGGCTGGTTGGACATGGCCTTTTGTCCGCAGATCCAAAGACGCCGACGTGCCAAGCGATGAGACGAGGCTGGCCAATGCAGCATTTCCCTCGGCACACGGATGTGTCATCGTTTCAAGGCCCGCAAGCGCCTGAACCCGAGGCGATCCGGAACACCCGTCCTCGAATCGCGAGCTGATTCGTTCCAGGGGCGGAATACATCAGCGACTGCTAAATTCTAACCAATGCGCTTGCTGCTGACCAGTTGGGCGGCGTTCGACCGCCCCCCTTTAGCGGATCCTCGGTTCCATTTGTCCGAAGCAGCCCCACTGTTCTGACCAGCGTCTGTTCAAGTCCAAGGTCGGCGTCTCGCCGCCCATTCCCAGCAACACCAGGTGGAACCATGGCAGAGAAACCGAAGCTCACCCAAGTCTTCGCGCAGAGCCACTATGCCTCAAGCTTCGAGGCGGAATCCGAGGATGAGGTCTACGACGAGCGCAAAGAGGCGCTCGTCAAGGGCATGCTCACCGAGATCGGCGAGGACCCCGATCGAGAGGGTCTGCGCCGCACGCCCTTGAGGGTCGCGAAGGCGATGGACTTCTTAACCAGCGGCTATTCGATGTCCGCCGAAGAGATCATCAAGAAGGCCGTCTTCGAGGAAGACGTCAAAGAGATGGTGGTCGTCCGCGACATCGAGTTCTATTCCATGTGCGAGCACCATATGCTGCCCTTCTTCGGCCACGCCCATGTCGGCTATCTTCCGAATGGGAAGGTGGTCGGGTTGAGCAAGGTCGCCCGCGTGGTCGACGTCTTTGCCCGACGGCTGCAAGTCCAGGAACGTCTGACGAACCAGGTCGCCGACGCCCTCATGGAGCACCTCGGCGCACACGGCGTCGCCGTGGTCATGGAGGCCAGCCACACCTGCATGATGATGCGCGGGGTCCAGAAACAGCGCAGCAGCACGGTCTCCAGCGCCATGCGCGGTGCCTTCGACACGGATCCGCGCACCCGGTCGGAGTTCATCTCCTTCATCAAGAGCTGAAACGCCGCCGGAAGGACGGCTCACGGCGGCCGCAAGCCAACCGGACGGGGAACATATAGCCCAGCCTAATCCAGCGCAACGGAATCTAGATCTCCCGGCATCGGGCGTCGCGGCGTGTAACCGCTCACAAGATAAGGGCCGCGTGCATCGGCACGCGGCCCGTTCGGCGTCGGCGGATCTCGGGGTGCGGGCGATCAGTTACGGGACTTGTCGACCAGCTTCTTCTCGCGGATCCAGGGCATCATCTCGCGCAGGCGCTCGCCGACCTCCTCGATCTGGTGCTGCTCGCCGAGGCGGCGCATGGCCTTCATCGAAGCGGCACCGGCCTGGTTCTCGAGGATGAACTCCTTGGCGAACTGGCCGGTCTGGATCTCGTTGAGGATGCGCTTCATCTCCGCCTTGGTCTCGCCCGTGATGATGCGGGGACCGCGGGTCAGGTCGCCGTACTCGGCGGTGTTGGAGATGGAATAGCGCATGTTGGCGATGCCGCCCTCGTAGATGAGGTCGACGATCAGCTTGACCTCGTGCAGGCACTCGAAATAGGCCATCTCGGGGGCATAACCTGCCTCGACAAGGGTCTCGAAGCCGGCCTGGATCAGCGAGGTCAGCCCCCCGCACAGCACCACCTGCTCGCCGAACAGGTCGGTCTCGCACTCCTCGCGGAAGCTGGTCTCGATGATCCCGGCGCGTCCGCCGCCGTTGGCCGAAGCGTAGGCCAAGGCAATCTCGCGCGCCTGCCCGGTGGCATCCTGGTAGACCGCAATCAGGCTGGGCACGCCACCGCCCTGCGTGTAGGTCGAGCGCACCAGGTGGCCGGGGCCCTTGGGCGCGATCATGATCACGTCGAGGTCCTCGCGCGGGACGACCTGACCAAAATGGATGTTGAACCCATGGGCGAAGGCGAGTGCCGCACCTTCCTTGATGTTGGGCACGATCTGCTCGCGGTAGAGCGCCGCCTGATGCTCGTCCGGGGCGAGCACCATGACGACGTCGGCGCCCCTGACCGCCTCCTCGATCGACCGGACCTCCAACCCGGCGTTCGCGGCCTTCGCCGCCGATGCCGAGCCAGGCCGAAGGCCGACGACCACCGACACCCCTGAGTCCTTCAGGTTGTTGGCATGGGCATGGCCCTGCGAGCCGTAACCGATGATCGCCACCTGCTTGCCCTGGATGAGTGAGAGGTCGGCGTCTTTGTCGTAATACACATTGATGGTCATTGCGATGGATCCTAAGGTGCGGGGATGAAGAAAGGATCGGTCAGCGAGCAGGCGTCGGCCGAATCGGATGGCAGGCCGTCACGCCGCTGTAGTTACACGACTCTTGGGGCTGAAACGCGTGGAGACTGAAAAGCGGCGTTTGATCGGAGACCCCCCATGGACAAACCCAGGCATCTTGCCGTTTAAGCGGCTTGACTCGATAACATCGGAAACCTGAACCGCGCCTGCCAGGGTGTCCGCCGGCAAAGGCAGGGCCCGGGCCATGCCCGGAAAGCGCCTGTTGCGCCGGCGCCGGATGCGGCTCAGACCGTCAGACCCTTGTCACCTCGCGCGATGCCGGTCGGGCCCGAGCGGACGACCTCGACGATCAGGCCCTCCGGCACGGCATCGATGAAGGCGTCAAGCTTCTTCGAGGCCCCGGTCAGCTCGATGACATAGCTGGTATCCGTCACATCGATGATCTTGGCGCGAAAGATCTCGGTCAGACGTTTGATCTCCTCGCGATCCTCCCGCACGGCACGCACCTTGATCATCATCATCTCGCGCTCGATGTGCGGGCCCTCGGAGAGGTCCAGGAGCTTTACGGTATCGATGAGCTTGTTCAACTGCTTCTTGATCTGCTCGACGATGTCGTCGTTGCCGGTCGTGACCAAGGTCATCCGCGACAGCGTCGGGTCGTCGGTCGGGGCAACAGTCAGGGATTCGATGTTGTAGCCACGCGCCGAAAACAGGCCGGCGACCCGCGACAGGGCGCCCGCCTCGTTCTCCAGCAGAACGGCGATGATGTGTCTCATATCTCAGTCTCTGCGCTACCGTTCGAAATCGTCAGGGTCACGCCAACTCGCGGTCCGAGAGGCTCGGGGCCAGATGCATCTCATGGTGCCCCTTGCCGGCCGCGATCATGGGGTAGACGTTCTCGGTCGGATCCACGACGATATCCATGAACACGAGGCGGTCCCGCAGACCGAAAGCCTCGGTCATGGCGGCCTCCAGATCGGCCGGCTGCTCGACGCGCATGCCGACGTGCCCGAAGCTCTCCGCGAGCTTAACGAAGTCCGGCAGGGCATCCACATAGGAGTGCGAATAGCGGCTTTCGTAGAAGAACTCCTGCCACTGCCGCACCATGCCCATGTATCCGTTGTTGAGCAGGATGACCTTGATCGGCAGGCCATATTGCAGGCAGGTGGCAAGCTCCTGGATACACATCAGGATGCTGGCCTCTCCCGAGACACAAGCCACCTGGGCATCCGGGAAGGCCAACTGCACACCCATCGCCGCCGGGAGGCCGAACCCCATGGTCCCGAGGCCGCCGGAGTTGATCCAACGCCGCGGCTTGTCGAACGGATAGAACTGGGCGGCGAACATCTGATGCTGACCGACATCGGAGGTCAGATACAGGTCGCCGTGGGTTACCTTGTAGAGTGTCTCGACCGCATATTGCGGCTTGATCGACAGGCTGCTGCGGTCGTAGCGCAGACAGTCCATGCCCCGCCACTCGTCGATCTTGGCCCACCAGTCGGGGAGCGGCGGCGCGTCCGAGCGCGGCACCTGCTCACGATAGAGCTTCAGCATGTCTGCCAGCACATTCGAAACCTGCCCGACGATCGGGACATGCACCTTCACGTTCTTGGAGATGGACGAGGGATCGACGTCGACATGGATGATCTGCGCATGGGGGCAGAAGTGCTCGATCTTGCCGGTGACGCGATCGTCGAAACGGGCGCCGACGGCGACCAAGACGTCCGTCTCGTGCATCGCCATGTTGGCCTCGTAGGTGCCATGCATCCCGAGCATGCCGATGAACTGAGGGTCGGTCATCGGATAGGCCCCCAGCCCCATCAGCGTGCTGGTGATGGGAAACCCGGTTGCTCGCACGAGGTCGGTCAGTTGCGCCGAGGCCTCGCCCAGCACGACACCGCCGCCCGTGTAAAAGACCGGCCGCTTGGCCTGGACGATCAGATCGACGGCCTTACGGATCTGTCCGGAATGGCCCTTCTGGACCGGATTGTAGGAACGCAGCTTGATCTCGTGCGGGTACTCGTACGGGATCTTGATGTTCGGATCCGTCACATCCTTCGGGATGTCGACCACCACGGGCCCGGGGCGGCCGGTGGTCGCGATGTAGAAGGCCTTGCGAATGGTCCTGGCCAGCTCGCGCACGTCCTTGACCAGGAAGTTGTGCTTGACACACGGCCGCGTGATGCCGACGGTATCGACCTCCTGGAAGGCGTCGCTACCGATCACGGGGGTCGGCACCTGGCCGGTGAGGATCACCATGGGGATGGAGTCCATGTACGCGGTCGCGATGCCGGTGACCGCGTTGGTGGCCCCCGGACCCGAGGTCACCAGGCAGACGCCGCACTTCCCGGTGGCGCGCGCATAACCGTCCGCCGCATGCGAGGCACCCTGCTCGTGGCGGACCAGGATGTGTTTGACCGCTTCCTGCCTGAAGAGTGCATCATAGATGTGCAGGACGGCGCCGCCAGGATAGCCGAAGACGAACTCGACACCTTCGTCGACGAGCGCCTGGACGACGATCTCGGCGCCGCTCAGCTCCTTGCCACGCTTGTCCGGCCGCCCCGACTCGGGCTCGTGCGCTCCACTCAGTGCCACCTCGGTGACCTCCGAATCGGCCCCTCCAACAGGTCGGATCGTGCCGGCGCGACTCGGCCGGTGCCGACGACTCGACCCGGGATGGACCCGAGTGCGCCGCCGACAGGTCTCCGGCCTCCGCGGGGCGGGCCCGCGACTCGGGGAGGGACAGCTAAAAGGTTGAAAAGGGATTGACGGTACAGTGATCGGCGCGATGGGTCAAGACAGCGATCCCGGCGCTGAGCACTCGAGACCCGCAGCAGGTTCCTGGCGGCCCATGCGCGGGCTGGAGGCCGCCGGATGTCATAGGTGGCGGCTGCGATGCGCCACACCCTCTGCGCGGCTTGGCGCCCCATAAACGGCATCATGAACGCTCTGCAGGAGACGCAGCTCGTCCAAGGCGTCCTCGGGCCACCCTCCCGAGCCGGTCTCGCTCGCGAGCCTCAGATCCAGCAGGCAGGCATCGAACGCATCCGGGTCTCCCCAAACCGCTTCGAGCGCCTTCAGGCTGTCGCGATAGCGCGATTCCAAGACGGACAGGGGTGCTCCGTCCTGCCGGCGGATGGCCCGACGCTCCCCGATCGGAGTTGCGAAATGCAGGTCCCGCAGCCAATCCCCGGCACCGGCGGAGCTCGCTTCGGCGTCTCGCGAGGCGGCCTGGAGCGGACCGATCAAGCGATCGACGATACCCTTGAGCGCGGTCGGCGGGTGCTCGAACCCGAGCTTCAGGCTGAACAGGCGGCCCAGGGGGAACATCTCGGTCTCGACCCGGGCGACCTCGAGCACACGCGCCCGCAAGCGGATGGCGGGCATCTCATCGGTGCCCCGGATCACCAGACGGAGGCTCTGTTGCGTGTCATACGTCTCGAGGACCACGACGGTTAGGCTTCCGCCCGCAACCTGCTCGAGAACCTCCCTCATCGCGGTCGAATCATCGATCCGCACCTCGAGCCCGCTGAACAGATCAGCCGATTCGCTATCCGGCGGTCGCTCGGGTGCATCGAGCATCCTCAGCAGCCTTTCGAGCCTGGACTGACTCCTGGGAGAGAGGCTCGCGAACCGCACCGAGACCTGCCAGTGGCCAGTGTCGAGGCGCTCTGCGCGGACGACCTCGGCCTCCACCGAGATCCGATGTCCCGACTTCCAGGGATACAGGAGGCAAAGTCTCCCGGACAGCTCGGAGCCCGGATAGGATGTAATGAACTGTGCGCCGCTCCAGGAGATGTCCTGATTCATGGCGGTGATCGGCTCGCTCAGCCCGGGCACGACCAACTGGATCGGGATCCGCACGCCGATGCGTCGCTGGGTACGACGGTTCCGAACGCCCGATTCGGGCAGGTCTTTCGAGGGATCAGATTGAATCGTCATCGCTCGAACCGATCTACGGCCCGCGCCCGAGTGCTCCCGGCATCGCAAGGGCTCAGGGCTAGCAGGCACCTCCAAACCCGAATCACCGCGATCACCCGAAATCCTTGAGCAGGTCCGATGCCTCAGCCGCGAGCTCGACCATCGGGCGGTTGTCTCGCCATGGGTTGAACAATACACTGCCTGCCTTTGACCTGCTCCCTGCCTCGCCGATGCGCACGTCTCAGTTCCCGATCCAAACCCTCAAAGAGACCCCCGCCGACGCGGAGATCGCCAGTCACCGGCTGATGTTACGCGCCGGGATGATCCGCAAGCTGGCGGCCGGCCTCTATACCTGGCTGCCGATGGGGTTGCGGGTGCTGCGCAAGGTCGAGGCCATCGTCCGCGAGGAGATGGACCGCGCCGGGGCACTCGAAGTTTCGATGCCCGCGGTGCAACCCGCCGAGCTCTGGCAGGAATCCGGCCGTTGGGACCATTATGGACCCGAGCTCCTGCGTCTGCGCGACCGACATCAGCGCGACTTCTGTTTCGGTCCGACTCATGAGGAGATCATCACCGACCTCGCCCGCAACGAGCTCAAGAGCTACAAGCAGCTGCCGGTCAATTTCTATCAGATCCAGACCAAGTTCCGCGATGAGATCCGACCGCGGTTCGGCGTGATGCGGGCACGCGAGTTCCTCATGAAGGACGCCTACTCGTTTCATCTGGACGATGCCTCGCTTGCCGAGACCTATGGGCAGATGCATGCGACTTACAGCCGCATCTTCACCCGTTGCGGTCTCGACTTCCGTCCGGTTCAGGCCGATACCGGCAGTATCGGCGGCAACACCTCGCACGAGTTTCACGTCCTGGCGGATTCCGGCGAGGACGCCATCGCCTTCTCGGATGCCGGCGATTACGCAGCCAATGTCGAGCTGGCAGAGGCCCTGCCCCTGGCCGACGTCGCCCCGACGCCTTCCGAGACGGCACGCCTGGTGGACACCCCGAACGCGCGCACGATCGCCGACCTGGTGCAGCAATTCGGCCAGCCGATCGAGCGGACGGTCAAGACCCTGGTCGTGGCTGCCTCCGCGGAGATCGCGCCCGACCTGGTCGCCCTGCTGGTGCGCGGCGACCATGATCTCAATGCCGTCAAGGCCGAGAAGCTGCCCCAGGTCGCCTCGCCGCTGCGAATGGCCAACGAGGCCGAGATCCGCGAGACGATCGGCGCCGGTCCCGGATCGCTCGGTCCGAAAGACCTCCCGATCCCGTGCGTGGTGGACCGCAGCGTAGCGGTCACGGGCGATTTCAGCGCCGGCGCCAACCGGGACGGCAGGCATTGGTTCGGCTTGAACTGGGGCCGCGACCTGCCACTGCCCGAGGTCGCGGACCTGCGAAACGTGGTCGACCGTGATCCCAGTCCGATGGGCACGGGACGTCTGCGAATCGCACGGGGGATCGAGGTCGGGCACATCTTCCAGCTCGGGCGCAGATACAGCGAGGCCATGAAGGCCACCGTGCTGGGCGAAGACGGGCGCGCCACAACGCTGACCATGGGCTGTTACGGAATCGGGGTGTCGCGTGTGGTCGCTGCCGCGATCGAGCAACACCACGACGAGCGCGGGATCTGCTGGCCCGTCCCCATCGCCCCCTTCCAAGTGGCCTTGCTGCCGATGAAGCTCGGCAAGTCGTATCGTGTCCGCGAGGCGACGGAGCAGCTCTATGCCGACCTGAAGCAGGCGGGCATCGACGTCCTGCTCGACGATCGAGACGCCCGTGCAGGGGTCATGTTCGCCGACATGGAGCTGATCGGTATCCCGCATCGCATCGTGGTCGGAGACAAGGCGCTCGACGCGGGAGAGGTCGAGTACAAGGGCCGCTCCGACAGCGAGACGCGGTTGATCCCGATCGAGGAGGTCGTCGCCTGGCTGCACGAACGCCTGCGTTCGGCCTGAAGAGGCCTGCCCAGACGCACGACGCGATCCAGACAGAGCGCATCGCCCGCCCAGCCAGCCCGCCATTGCTGAGACACCCGCCGTCCGACCACCCGCTCGGGCGCGCGACCCCGTGACCCCGCCGGCCGTTCGCAGGGTCGCCCACCCCACCCAGAACCCATTCGACATGCACAAAGAAGCCTCTTTCGATCGCGACGCGCTCTTGGCCTGCGGCCATGGCGAAATGTTCGGCCCGGGCAATGCCCAGCTGCCCGTTCCGAACATGCTGATGATGGATCGCATCTTGAGGATCGCCAGCTTCGGCGGCGCGAACGGCAAGGGCGAGATCCTTGCGGAGCTGGATATCAAGCCCGAGCTCTGGTTCTTCCAATGCCATTTCCCGGGCGATCCCGTCATGCCCGGCTGCCTCGGCCTCGACGCGCTTTGGCAGCTCGTGGGCTTCTACCTCGCCTGGATAGGCAATCCGGGGCATGGGCGCGCACTCGGGGTCGGCGAGGTGAAATTCACCGGCCAAGTGCTCCCGACCGCGAGCAAGGTCACCTATCACATCGACATGAAACGCGTGATCACCCGTAAGCTGGTGCTCGGGATCGGCGACGGCGCTGTCCAGGTGGACGGGCGCACCATCTACACCGCAAAGGACCTGCGGGTGGGCCTCTTTACCTCGACAGAGGGTTTCTGACGGCCAGCGCCGCCCCGCCTGAACCCATCATCCTCGACCCGCAGCCCGGATGAAACGCGTGCTGAATCCGAGACAGCTCAGGTGTCGGTGGGCAGCGGTTCAGGGGGCGGCTCGCGTTTCATCGGGCTCGGCCTGTGACCCGCCAGCCGGGTCTCGCGCCAGAGCACCGGCTTGGAGAGACCTTCCCAGCCCCAGCGAAGCCAGTCGAGGAGCCGCATGGCCAGCCACAGCGCCCAGGCGAGCATGAGCGCGCGGTAGACCCACATGGGGACCGAGAGCACCCACACCTCGGGCAGCCTGGGGCCGCCCCGGTCCTGGTACCACTGGAGCGTCGTGGCGGTCGAGCCGTTGCCCATGATCTGCATGTGGGGCGGGCCCAGCAGGCCCTGCTGGACGGCCCCGATGAGACCGCTGAGGGCGAAGACCGTCAGGATCAGGAGACCCACCTGCAGCAGGTTAAACCGCCAGGGCGGACCGGCGTGCGGCTCCACCCGATGGCGCAGGCCGAGCGCGAACAGCCAGCCGACGACCAGCAGCACCACCCAGACCTGTGCCAGGATCAGGCCGACGCCGAGCAGAAGCCAGTCGTGGACGCGCAAGGGTGTCAGGCGGCTCCGGCCCAGACCCGCGGCCAGCCCGACCAGGACCAGGAGCAACCCCCAGAAGAGGACGGCCGGCCCGATGCGCGGACCCCAGGTCCAGAGGACCCAGCGGTCGTCGGGCAGGTGCAGCGACAGGTTCAGGTTGACCGCGGGGCTGCGCAGATCGGGCGGGCTGGGCCGGTAGCCGAGCACCAGGGGCCGCGCCTCGCGCCAGGTCAGGTCCACCCGCGCGCCCCCCGGGGTCAGGGGCAGCTCCAGATCGGGCGCCGTCGCAGGCAGGGGAAGGCTCCGACCGT
>Ga0316578_10000341_pt1 | contig 14701 bp, 17 predicted proteins | sample J0NA_2_FD_203076 | JGI IMG/M metagenome (GOLD analysis project Ga0316578, IMG submission 203076) | Rhizosphere microbial communities from salt marsh grasses in Alabama, United States - J0-2_160517rDrC | ecosystem: Host-associated > Plants > Roots > Rhizosphere | place: USA: Alabama | collected... | reverse complement strand
GACGGGGTCCTCGGCTGGGTGCCGGGCTCGGGGGCACACACCGTGGGGGTCTGCATCTTCACCTACGCCGGCACGGTGCGCGTCGGCGTGCTCACGGACGCCGAACGGGTCCCGGACCCGGAGCGGCTGGTGGCCGCGTTCGAGGCCGAGCTCGACCTGCTCGCCTCGCTCGCGGCGGGATCGCGCACCGAGAGGAGGAAGGAACGTGCCCACTGACACCGCCCGGGAGGAGCGACGCATCGCCGCACCGGTCGACGAGGTGCTCGCCGCCATCCACGACGTGGCCTCCCAGCCGGAGTGGATCCCCGAGATCCGCGAGCTCGAGGTGCTCGACGTCGACGACGAAGGCCTCGTGACCCGGGCCGCACTCGCCGCGTCGACCGCGGTCGGAACCGACCACTACACGCTTCGGTACACCCACGACCCCGACGGCGTCAGGTGGAGCCTGGAGACCGGCGGCCTCCAGAGCCGGCAGGACGGTGCCCTCACCGCCGCTGCGGCCGCCGGTGGGACGTCGGCCACGGCAACGTACGAGCTCACCGTCGAGCACCCACTCCCCCTGCCGGGGTTCGTGAGGTCGCGGGTCATCAGGGGCCTCGTCGCCGGGACCCTCGACGGGCTCCGGGCGCGCCTCGAGGCCTCGTGAGGGAGGCTCAGGCCAGGGCGACGAGCTCGCGGTAGTCCGAGCCCCAGAGGTCCTCGACTCCGTCGGGGAGCAGCAGGATGCGCTCGGGCTCGAGGGCCTCGACCGCGCCCTCGTCGTGCGTGACGAGGACGACCGCGCCCTCGTAGGTGCGCAGCGCCCCGAGGATCTCCTCGCGGGAGGCCGGGTCGAGGTTGTTGGTCGGCTCGTCGAGGAGCAGCACGTTCGCGGACGAGACCACGAGCAGCGCCAGGGACAGGCGGGTCTTCTCTCCCCCGGAGAGCACGCCCGCCGGCTTGTCGACGTCGTCCCCGGTGAAGAGGAAGGAGCCGAGCACCTTGCGCACCTCGGTCTCACCGAGGTCGGGCGCCGCGGTCTTCATGTTCTCGAGGACCGTGCGCGTGACGTCGAGGTTCTCGTGCTCCTGGGCGTAGTAGCCGAGCTTGAGCCCATGGCCCGGCTCGACCTGCCCGGTATCGGGCTCGTCGACACCCGCGAGCAGCCGCAGCAGCGTGGTCTTGCCGGCCCCGTTGAGACCGAGGACGACGACCCGCGAGCCCCGGTCGATCGCGAGGTCCACGTCGGTGAACACCTCCTGCGAGCCGTACGAGCGGGAGAGCCCGCTCGCCCGCAGCGGGGTCCTGCCGCACGGCGTCGGGGTCGGGAACCGCAGCCGCGCCACCTTGTCGTGGGCGCGCTCGGCCTCGAGCCCGCCGAGTAGCCGCTCGGCGCGGCGGGCCATGTTCTGGGCGGCCACGGTCTTGGTCGCCTTGGCCCGCATCTTGTCGGCCTGGGCCATCAGTGCCGCTGCCTTCTTCTCCGCGTTGGCGCGCTCGCGCCGGCGGCGGCGCTCGTCGGTCTCGCGCTGCTGGAGGTAGGCCCTCCAGCCGAGGTTGTACTGGTCGAGCTCGGCGCGGTTGGCGTCGAGGTGGAAGACCTTGTTGACGACGACGTCGAGGAGATCCACGTCGTGCGAGATCACGACGAGCCCGCCGCGGTGGCCGCGCAGGTGGTCCCGCAGCCAGAGGATGCTGTCGGCGTCCAGGTGGTTGGTCGGCTCGTCCAGGAGCAGGGTCTCGGCGCCGGAGAAGAGGATCCGGGTCAGCTCGACGCGCCGACGCTGGCCCCCGGAGAGCGTGCGCAGGGGCTGGTCGAGAACCCGCTCCTCGAGGCCGAGCGCGGCGGCGATCTGCGCTGCCTCGGACTCGGCGGCGTAGCCCCCGGCCGCTGTGAACTCGGCGTCCAGCCGGGCGTAGCGGCGCATCGCCCGCTCCTGCCGCTCACCGGACTCCTCCCCCATCGCGGCCTCGGCGGCGCGCACCTCGCGGACGATCGTGTCGAGCCCGCGCGCCGAGAGCACGCGGTCGCGCGCGCTGACCTCGAGGTCGCCGGTGCGCGGGTCCTGCGGGAGGTAGCCGACCTCGCCGGTACGGGTGATGGTGCCCGCCGCCGGCAGGGTCAGGCCGGCGAGGGCCTTGGTCAGGGTGGTCTTGCCCGCGCCGTTGCGCCCGACCAGGCCGACCCGGTCGCCAGGAGCGACGCGGAAGGTCGCGCCGTCGAGGAGCAGGCGGGAGCCCGCGCGCAGCTCGACGGAGGCAGCGGTGATCACGGTGGGTCCTTGGGTCGGTGGTCGGGAGCGGTCGGCACCGGGGGGACACGGGGCGCGCCGTCCCGCCTAGTCTAGGTCCGGCCGGCGACCGCTCCGGTACGACGACGACCGGGGGGCCCGATGAGCTTCAACGACGACGTCCGCCTCGACACCTCGCAGGTGCGCTCGGGCGGTCGCGGTGGCGGACCGCGCGGGCTGGTCGTCGGCGGGGGGATCGGCGGCCTGGTCGTCCTCGTCATCGCGATGATCTTCGGGATCAACCCCTCCGACCTGCCCACGGCCACCTCTCCCGACGACCGGGGCCAGGTCCAGCCGGCGGGCAGCGAGGACGGCGCAGCCTTCGCGCGCTGTGAGTCCGGCTCCCTGACCAACACCGACATCGAGTGCCGCGTGATCGGCACGGTGAACTCGGTGCAGGACTTCTGGACCGACGAGCTGGTCCGCTACACGCTCGAGTGGCAGCCCACCGACACCGTGCTCTACCGCGGCCAGACGCCGTCGGCCTGCGGCACGGCGAGCAACCGCGTCGGCCCCTTCTACTGCCCCCTCGACCGGCTCGTCTACATCGACGCCGGCTTCTTCGAGGTCCTCGAGCAGCAGTTCGGCAGCAGTGGTGGCCCCCTGGCCCAGGAGTACGTCGTGGCCCACGAGTACGGCCACGCCCTCCAGGACCAGCTCGGCCTGCTCGGCCGCGCCCAGCAGGACCCGCAGGGCGCGGAGTCCGGGGCCGTGCGCACCGAGCTGATGGCCGACTGCCTCGCCGGGGTCTGGGCCCATCACGCGTCGTCGACGGAGAACGCCGACGGTGAGCTGCTGATGGAGCCACTCACCGACGGGGACATCCGGGACGCGCTCTCGGCCGCCGCCGCAGTCGGCGACGACCGCATCCAGGCGGCGACGAACGGCCGGGTCGACCCGGAGAGCTGGACCCACGGATCCGCAGCGTCGCGCCAGCAGTGGTTCCTCAGCGGATACGAGTCCGGCGACCTCAACCGATGCGACACCTTCGCCGTCGACTCGGTGGGCTGAACGCCCCTCCCGGCCCGTCACGGCAGTGCGGTGGCTCGCTCAGGGCGGTGACGCGGAGGATTCCCCCGCCGCCGGGTCCGCGGACCGACGGCCGATCTCGCCGGCGGCGACGATGAGCACGATCGGGATGACGAGGGCGGCGACGAGGGTACGGACCGTCGTGTCGGTGCCGAGCGACGCGGCGATGACGAGGGCTGCGGAGATGTTCCGCTGCGCGGTCGCAAGGCCGAGCAGGGTCCGGTCTGCGGGCCGCCCGGCACCCACCAGCCACCCGACGGCGAAGCCGGCGACGAGCACGAGGGCGGTGCCCGCGAAGATCCACGACCCCACCGACCCGAGCACCTCGCGCCAGGTCACGAGCAGCCCGGCGACGATCCCGACGACGAGCCCGGCACTCGAGGCGCGCTTCAGCGCACCGCCGAGGCTCTCGGCGAGGGCGGGGTAGCGGGCGCGGACGAGGAGCCCGAGGGCGAGGGGCACGAGCATGTAGAGGACGAGCGAGGAGGCGATGTCGCCGGCGGCGACGGTGGCGCCCTCGAGCACGAGCGGCACGACCACGGGCGCGAAGCCCACGGTGAGCACCATCAGGAGCACCATGACCCCGACCGCCGTCGCCTGGTCGGCCTTGGCGAGACCGGCCAGTGTGGGCAGGAACGGCGCTCCCGCGCTGCACCCGACGAGGATGACCGCGGCCGCGCTCGCGTCGTCCATCGGCAGCAGCTGCGCCGCGAGGACCGCGACGAGCGGGACCACGACGAAGTTGGCGGCGAGGACGCCCACGACGAGTCGGGCGTCGCGGAGCGGCCCCACGATGGCCTCGACGGTGAGCGCCAGCCCCATCGCACCCATGCCCGCGACGACGAAGACGAGGATCCCGACCTGCGTGACCACGGTGAGCACCTCACCCATGTGTCACCTCCACCGACGTCCGTCACGACGAGCCTACGGGCGCCGGTCGGGCCCGGACCCGCACTGTTCGGGACGTCACCAGTGCTCGGCGGACCGCGAGGCGTCGAGGCCCGCGACGGCACCCGGGCCGTGGCGCGGGCCAGGGTGGTGCGGTGCTCGACCTCGCCCGGGAGCCCGCGGGCCCGCGGTGGCGTGTGCCACCCTGTCGGGATGGAGATCGACGCGTACTTCCAGGGCTTCCGGGACGGCGAGGAGGCCGAGGGGGGAGGTGCGCAGATGCGCGAGGTCCTCGCGCCGCACGTCGTCAGGGAGGACGCGGAGCACGGCTACCTCGAGGTCCGGCACGGCGACGGCGGTGCCGACGTCTACCTCGACGAGTCGCACATGCTGGTCAACCACGTCCACGGCGACCCGGTGTGGGACCTGCTCGTCGACGGGGCGCGGGCGGCCGGGTGGGTCGTGCTCGTCCCCGGTCGGCCCGCCTGCCTCACGGACGCCGCGCAGCGGGAGCACCTGCCGGAGGGCTACCCGGACGACGAGGTCGTCGTCGTGGGCAGCGGCGCCGACCTCGTGCGCGTCATCCACCGGACCTAGGGAGGCCCGGGGTCACTCGTCGATGGTCACCCGCACGGCGCGAGCGCGGGCCAGCGCCGTCTCGAGCACCGCCAGCCGAGGGTCGGGCAGATCGTAGAGCTCGCGACGGGGCAGGTCGCGCACCCCGGCCAGCCGGGCGTCCTCGAGGACCGACTCCGCGAGCGCGCGGTCGCCGCCGACCACGAGCCCACGAGCGTCGATCCCGCCGAGCACCCGGAGCGCGTGCTCGGTCACCGCGCCGACGAGCTCGTCGGCCTGGTTGGCCCGACGGCGGGCGAAGCGCTGCTGGCTCCAGCCGCCTGCCGCAGTGCGTGACTGGACGTAGCGGGTCCCCACCTTGTGGGCGACGAGCCGGGCGCCGCGCGCGACGCCGACCGCGTACCCGCCGCGGCGCACGAGCAGCGCCGCCAGGGGGTCGTGGTCGAAGCGCTCGACCCCGACGACCCGTTGAGGTCCGTCGGGGTTGTTCTCGTCGAAGCGCGCCCGCCAGCGGTCATAGCGCTCGGGGGCGACCTCCACGACGCGGTGGGTCACCGGCGGTGCGTCAGATGTTGAAGCCGAGGGCGCGCAGCTGCTCGCGGCCGTCGTCGGTGATCTTGTCGGGGCCCCACGGCGGCATCCAGACCCAGTTGATCCGGTGCGAGGCGACGACCCCCTCGAGCGAGGCGGCGGTCTGGTCCTCGATGACGTCGGTGAGCGGGCACGCCGCCGAGGTGAGCGTCATGTCGATGACCGCGTGGTTCTGGGGGTCGACGGTGATGCCGTAGACGAGCCCGAGGTCGACGACGTTGATGCCGAGCTCGGGGTCGACGACGTCGCGCATCGCCTCCTCGACGTCCGCGACGTTGGCGGTGGCGGTCTGGGTCACTGGGGCACTCCTTCGGCCTGGTGGAGCGCGTCGGTGAACGCCATCCACGACAGGAGGGCGCACTTGACGCGCGCGGGGTACTTGGCGACGCCGGCGAGGGCCACGCCGTCGCCGATCTCGTCCTCGTCGCCGGGGTCCTCGCCCTTGCTCGTCAGCATCCGGCGCATCGACTCGACCGTCTCCCGGGCCTCGGCGACCGTCTCGCCGGTGACCTCCTCGGCGAGGATGGAGGCGGCGGCGACGCTGATCGAGCAGCCCATCGCGTCGTACGAGATGTCCTCGACGAGGGCGTCCTCGCCCTCGCCCGCCAGGTGCACCCGGAGGGTCACCTCGTCGCCGCAGGTGGGGTTGACGTGGTGGACCTCGGCCTCGAACGGCTCACGCAGCCCGGCGTTCACCGGCCGCTTGTAGTGCTCGAGGATGAGCTCCTGGTAGAGGTCCATCAGGCAGGCACCTCCATCCCGAACATCGCCGGCACGTGGTCGAGGGCCTCGAGCAGGGCGTCGACGTCGCCCGGGGTCGTGTAGGGGGCGAACGAGGCCCGGGTGCTCGCCGGCACCTTGAGCGCGCGGTGCAGCGGCCAGGCGCAGTGGTGGCCGACCCGCACCGCCACGCCGTGGTCGTCGAGGATCTGGCCGACGTCGTGGGCGTGGACCCCGTCGACGTGGAAGGCCACCGCGCCACCCCGCTCGCGCAGGTCGTCCGGGCCGAGGACGTGCACCCACGGGCGGGCGTCGAGCCCGGTGACGAGGCGCTTGGTCAGCTCCTGCTCGTGGGCGTGGACGCGGTCGAGTCCGAGGTCGGTCAGGTAGTCGCACGCCGCGGCCAGCGCCACCGCCTGGGCCGCCACGGGGACGCCGGCCTCGAACTTCTGCGGCACGGGCGCGTAGGTGGCCGACTCCATGGTGACGGTCTCGATCATCGACCCTCCGGTGAGGAACACCGGCATCTCGTCGAGCAGCTCCGGGCGTCCCCAGAGGACGCCGACACCGAGCGGGCCGAGCATCTTGTGACCGGAGAAGGCGAGCAGGTCGACCCCGAGGTCGGCGACGTCGACCGGCAGGTGGGGCACCGACTGGCAGGCGTCGAGCACCACGAGGGCCCCGACGGCGTGCGCCCGCTCGGTCAGCTCGCGGACCGGGTTGAGCGTGCCGAGCACGTTCGAGACGTGCGTGAACGCGAAGACCTTGGTGCGCTCGGTGAGCAGCGAGTCCAGCTGGTCGAGGTCGAGGCGCCCGTCCTCGGTGATGGGCACGTACCGCAGCGTGGCGCCGGTACGGCGGCACGCCTCCTGCCACGGGATGAGGTTGGCGTGGTGCTCCATCTGCGTGACGAGCACCTCGTCACCCGGGTGGAGGGTGAACCGCTCCCCGGAGCCGCCCCCACCACCGTGGGTGCCGTTGGTGAAGGCGTAGGCGACGAGGTTGAGCGCCTCGGTGGCGTTGCGGGTGAACACGATCTCGGCGGCGTGGGCGCCGATGAAGCGGGCGACCGTCTCGCGGGCCGCCTCGTAGGCGTCGGTCCCCTCCTCGGAGAGCTGGTGCGCCCCCCGGTGCACGGCGGCGTTGACGGTCTCGTAGAACCACCGCTCGCGGTCGAGCACCTGGCGCGGCTTGTGCGACGTCGCGCCCGAGTCGAGGTAGACGAGCGGGCGCCCCCCGCGCACCGTGCGCGACAGGATCGGGAAGTCGGCCCGGATCCGGGCCAGCTCCTCGTCGGTGAAGGGGGCGCCGGTCACGTCAGGCCCCGGCACCCGCGGTCGTGAAGCGGTCGTAGCCCTCGGCCTCGAGGCGCTCGGCGAGCTCCGGGCCACCCTCCTCGGCGATCCGACCGTCGACGAACACGTGGACGAAGTCCGGCCGGATGTACCGCAGGATCCGCGTGTAGTGGGTGATGAGCAGGACGCCGACGTCGGTGGACTCCTTGGCCCGGTTGACGCCCTCGGAGACGACCCGCAGGGCATCGACGTCGAGGCCGGAGTCGGTCTCGTCGAGGATGGCGATGCGCGGCTTGAGCAGCTCGAGCTGGAGGATCTCGTGGCGCTTCTTCTCCCCGCCGGAGAAGCCCTCGTTGACGTTGCGCTCGGCGAACACCGGGTCCATCCGCAGGTTGCCCATGGCCTCCTTGACGTCCTTGACCCAGTGGCGCAGCTTGGGGGCCTCACCGTCGACGGCGGTCTTGGCGGTGCGCAGGAAGTTCGACACGGTGACGCCGGGCACCTCGACCGGGTACTGCATGGCGAGGAACAGACCGGCGCGGGCCCGCTCGTCGACGCTCATCGCGAGGACGTCCTCGCCGTCGAGGGTCACCGAACCCGAGGTGATCGTGTACTTCGGGTGGCCGGCGACCGAGTACGCGAGGGTCGACTTGCCGGACCCGTTCGGGCCCATGATGGCGTGGGTCTGGCCGGACTCGATGGTCAGGGTGACACCGCGGAGGATCTCCTTGGTGCCCTGCTCGGTCTCGACGCTGACGTGGAGGTCCTTGATCTCCAGAACGGACATGTGGCTCAGCTCTCCTCGGACAGGGCGACGAAGACCTCGTCGCCCTCGATGCGGACGGTGTGGACGGCGATGGGGACGACGGCGGGGGGCCCGGTGGGCTCGCCGGTGCGCAGGTCGAAGCGCGAGCCGTGCAGCCAGCACTCGAGGGTGCAGCCGTCGAGCTCGCCCTCGGACAGCGAGACGTTGGCGTGGCTGCACGTGTCGTCGACGCAGTGCACCGTGCCGTCCTCGGTGCGGACGATGGAGACCCGGCGGCCGTCGATCTCGGCGGCCGCGGCCCCCACCTCGGGGAGCTCGTCGAGCCGGCAGACGCGGACGAAGCCCTGGGCGGTCAGCTGCTCGCTCACGCGGGCTCCCCCCGGAGTATCTGGGGGAGCGAAGCGGGGTGGGCCCCGCGCTCTGGGTGGGCGGAACTTCGTGGGGTGCTCATGCGGCGCCTCCGACGAGCTCGCGCTCGAGTGCCTCCATGAGGTGCTCCCGGACCTCGGGCACGCCGATGCGCTGCACGACGCCGGCGAAGAACCCGCGGACGACGAGGCGGCGGGCCTCGTCCTCGGGAATCCCCCGGGCCATGAGGTAGAACAGCTGCTCGTCGTCGAAGCGACCGGTCGCGGACGCGTGGCCGGCGCCCTCGATCTCGCCGGTCTCGATCTCGAGGTTCGGCACCGAGTCGGCGCGGGCGCCGTCGGTGAGCAGCAGGTTGCGGTTCAGCTCGTAGGTGTCGGTGCCCTCGGCCGCGGCCCGGATCAGGACGTCGCCGACCCACACGGTGCGGGCGGTCTCGCCCTGGAGGGCCCCCTTGTACTCGACGTTGCTGCGGCAGTGCGGGGCCTCGTGGTCGACGAACAGGCGGTGCTCGAGGTGCTGGCCGGCATCGGCGAAGTACACGCCGAGGGCCTCGAAGGAGCCGCCGGGACCGGCGTACGACGCGTTGGTGTTGAGCCGCACGACCCCACCACCGAGGGTGACGGCGATGTGGCGGACGCGCGCGTCGCGGCCGACCACCACGTCGTGCTGGCCGAGATGGTGGCTGGCGTCGTCCCACTCCTGCACGGTGACGAGGGTGACGTCGCTGCCGTCGCCGGCGAGGACGGTGAGCACCTCGGAGTAGTCGGCGACGCCGGCGTGCTCGACGACGACCGTGGCCCGGGCGAAGCGGCCGACCCGAACGAGCAGGTTGCCGTGCACGAGGTCCTTGCCGGTGCCGTCGAGGCGCAGGCGGACCGGCTCGGCGAGCTCGGCCTCGGCGGGCACGTCGAGCACCGCGACGGCGCCGCTGCGTGCCGCGGCGACCGCTGCGGCACGGTCCTGCGGCGCGGGCACGCCGAGGGCGCGCCAGTCGGCGAGCGGCATCTCGGAGAGCGTCACGCCCTCGGGCAGGGACTCGGTCCACGTGAGGTGGGCGTCGGTCGCGTCGTCACGGAAGAAGGTGCCGAGCCGGTCGACCGGGGTGAAGCGCCACTCCTCCTCGCGCCCGTGGGGCACCGGGAAGTCCGCGACCTCGAAGGAGGCGGTGCGCTCGGCCCGCGACTGGTCCGGGACCATCGTGGCGGCGCTGTCGGTGTGCGCCCCCTGGGAGGGGCGCTGGGGGGTCAGGAGGCTCATGCACAGTCCTCGCAAAGCATCTGGGTGAGCGGGTCGGGACCCCCGCCAGGTATCTGGAGGAGCCAAGCGGGGTGGGTCCCACGCTCCGCGTGGGCGGAACTTCGTCGGGTCATCCGACTGCTCCTTCCATCTGCAGCTCGATGAGGCGGTTGAGCTCGAGGGCGTACTCCATGGGGAGCTCCTTGGCGATGGGCTCGACGAAGCCGCGCACGATCATCGCCATCGCCTCCTCCTCGGTCATCCCGCGGGACATGAGGTAGAACAGCTGGTCCTCGGACACCTTCGAGACGGTGGCCTCGTGGCCCATCTGGACGTCGTCCTCGCGGATGTCGACGTACGGGTAGGTGTCCGAGCGGCTGATCGTGTCGACGAGCAGTGCGTCGCAGACGACGTTGCTCTTCGACCCGTGCGCCCCCTCCATGACCTGGACGAGGCCGCGGTAGGACGTGCGGCCACCGCCGCGCGCCACGGACTTCGAGACGATCGAGCTGCTCGTGTTCGGGGCGGCGTGGACCATCTTGGAGCCGGCGTCCTGGTGCTGGCCCTCGCCGGCGAAGGCGATGGACAGGGTCTCGCCCTTGGCGTGCTCGCCGAGGAGGAAGACGGCCGGGTACTTCATCGTCACCTTGGAGCCGATGTTGCCGTCGATCCACTCCATCGTTGCGCCCTCGGCGCACGTCGCGCGCTTGGTGACGAGGTTGTAGACGTTGTTCGACCAGTTCTGGATCGTCGTGTAGCGCACGCGGGCGTTCTTCTTCACGACGATCTCGACGACGGCGCTGTGCAGGCTGTCGGACTTGTAGATGGGCGCGGTGCAGCCCTCGACGTAGTGCACGTACGAGCCCTCGTCGGCGATGATCAGCGTCCGCTCGAACTGGCCCATGTTCTCGGTGTTGATCCGGAAGTAGGCCTGCAGCGGGATGTCGACGTGGACGCCCGGGGGGACGTAGATGAACGAGCCACCCGACCACACCGAGGTGTTCAGCGAGGCGAACTTGTTGTCGCCCACCGGGATGACGCTGCCGAAGTACTCGCGGAAGAGATCCTCGTGCTCGCGCAGCCCGGTGTCGGTGTCGACGAAGACGACGCCCTTCTCCTCGAGGTCCTCGCGGATCTGGTGGTAGACCACCTCGGACTCGTACTGCGCCGCGACACCCGCGATGAGTCGCTGCTTCTCCGCCTCCGGGATGCCGAGCTTGTCGTAGGTGCGCTTGATGTCCTCGGGCAGCTCGTCCCAGGTCGTCGCCTGCTTCTCGGTGGAGCGGACGAAGTACTTGATGTTCTGGAAGTCGATCCCGGTGAGGTCGCTCCCCCAGTTCGGCATCGGCTTCTTGTCGAACAGCCGCAGGGCCTTCAGGCGCAGGTCGAGCATCCACTGCGGCTCGTTCTTGAGCCCGGAGATGTCGCGGACGACCTCGTCGGACAGGCCGCGGCGCGCGGACGCCCCGGCGGTGTCGGAGTCGGCCCAGCCGTACTCGTAGCGGCCGAGGTCCTTCAGGCCCGGGTTGAGCTCTTCGATGTGGCTCGTCATCGCGCCTTCCTCTCTGTCGGGGTCGGGACGAACGTGGTGCAGACGTGGTCGCCGTGGGCGAGGGTCGCCAGGCGCTGGACGTGGACGCCGAGCAACCGGCCGAAGGCCTCGGTCTCGGCCTCACACAGCTCGGGGAACTCGCTGGCGACGTGCTGGACCGGGCAGTGGCCCTGGCACAGCTGGACGCCGGCGAGCGGCCCGTCGTCGCCGACGGGACGGGCAGAGGCGGCGTAGCCGTCGTGGTTGAGGGCCTCGACGAGGGCCTCGGCCCGCTCCTCCGGCGAGTCGCCCGCCGCCGCGACGCGGTCGGCGACGCGCTGCTCCAGCGCGGCGACCCGGCGCTCGGCGAAGGCCTGCACGGCGTCCTCGCCGGCGGTGTCGCGCAGGAAGCGAAGCGCCTCACCGGCGAGGTGGTCGTAGTCGGAGGCGAGGGCGCGGTGGCCGCGGTCGGTGAGCACCCAGGCCCTGGCGGGTCGTCCCCGGCGGCGGGGGCCGCCGGCACGGCCGGCCTCGACCAGGCCCTCGGCGGCGAGGTTCTCGACGTGGCGCCGCACGGCGGTCTCGGTGAGGCCGAGCCGGTGGACGAGGGACGGGATGCTGACCGGCCCCTCCTGGCTCACGACACGCAGGACCCGGTCGCGCGTCCGCGACTCGATGGTGCTGCTGTCGGCAATAACCACACACACATGTTAGGTAATTGCCGGGCCTCGCTCAAAGGAAGGCTGCCCTAACCACCCGTGGGGAGGGGCCCGGGGCCATCGGCGGGCTCCTCACGCGCATCCACGCCGTCGTCCGGGTCCTCGTCACCGGTGGGCGCGTCGACGGCGTCGTCCTCGACCACGGGGAGGAACACCGACGGCATCCGGCGGCGGGGCGGGGCCACCGAGTCGTGCCCGAACCAGCGCTCGCGCAGCGTGGCGGTGAGTACACCGAGCGGAGCGGTGAGCACGTACCCGTACGCCACGACGAGGCCGGTGATCCCGGGCGACACGACGAGGCCCAGGACGATGGCGAGCCCGATGAGCGCGGTGCCTGCCCGGGCGCGGGGCGTCCGCGGCGAGAGCAGCGTGCGGAACGACCGGAAGCGCACCGTCATCACCATGAGCAGCGCGGGTGCGACGCTGACCAGCAGGGGGAACCACGCCTGCCACGGACCCGAGCCCGGACCCCACACCGGGGTGTCGAGCGCGAAGATCGTCGCGATGACCACGCCGGCCGCACCCGGGGAGGGCAGTCCGACGAAGTACCGCTTGTCTGCGGCCGGGTCGATCGTCACGTTGAACCGGGCGAGGCGGAAGGCGGCGCACGCCAGCCAGAGGAAGGCAGCGAGCCAGGCGAGCAGGGGCCACTCGTCGAGCGCCCACGTGTGCACGAGCACCGCAGGGGCCAGGCCGAACGAGATGAGGTCCGCGAGCGAGTCCAGCTGGAGCCCGAACGGCGAGGTGGCGCCGACGAGCCGGGCAACGAAACCATCCGCGATGTCGAAGACGATCGAGGCGGCGATGAGGACCGCCGCGAAGGTGAAGCTCCCCCGGAACGCGAGGAGCACCGAGGAGAAGCCACTGATCATGTTGAGCGTCGTGAAGGCGCTCGGCGCCATGAGGCGCGCCCGTTCGCGCTTGGGGAGCTGGCGCAGCGAGACGACCCGCGCACCGGTCGGCGAGACCAGCCGCCAGCGGTCGAGGATGCGTCGGCGGCCGGTGCCCGGCTGGTCGCTCACGCTCGCGCCCCGGCGGCCGACCAGCGCGCGATGACCGTCTCTCCCCCGACGACGCGCTGTCCGCGCTCCACGAGGAGCTCGCAGTCCAGCGGGACGAACACGTCCATCCGGGAGCCGAACTTCATCAGCCCGATGCGCTGACCGGTCTCGACGACGTCGCCGACCGAGACCCGCGTGACGACCCGGCGCGCCATGAGGCCGACGATCTGACGGAAGTGCACCGTCCGGGTCGTGCCGCCGACCTCGCGCTCGACGGTGATGTCGCTGCGTTCGTTGAGGTGGGCGCTCTCGTGCCGGTACGCCGCGAGCCAGCGTCCGGGCCGCTCGACCACCTCGGTGACCCGGCCGCCGTACGGGGCGCGGTTGACGTGCACGTCGAAGGCCGAGAGGAAGATGCTCACCTGCTGCCAGTCGCCGGCGGGGGCGACCCGCTCCTGGCCGGGGCCCGCGTACATCACCGCGCCGTCGGCGGGGGCGAGCACGTCGTCCCCCGGCACCGGCCGGTGGTCCGGGGACCGGTCGGGGTCGCGGAAGAACGCCGCGACCGCCACCGGGAGCACCCCGAGGGCCAGGGCGGTGCGCGGCCGCCGAGCGATCACAGCGAGGAGGGCGGGGAGGACCGCCACGGCGGTGGCGGGGAGGGCCTCCCGGTCGATGCGCATGCGGGCCAGCCTAGGATGCGCGGCATGGCCGGTGCCGTCGACGTGCAGGAGCTGCGGCGCACCTACGGACCCGTCGTGGCCGTCGACGGCGCGTCGTGGTCGGCATCCGCCGGCACCGTCACCGCCCTCCTCGGACCCAACGGCGCGGGCAAGACGACGACCGTCGAGTGCCTCGAAGGGCTCGGGCGTCCCACGTCCGGAACCGTGCGGGTCCTCGGGACCGACCCGTGGGGCGCCTCGGCCGCGCACCGGGCCCGGGTCGGGGTCATGCTCCAGGACGGTGGCCTCCCCACCACGGTTCGTCCGCTCCCCCTGCTGCGGCACCTCGCCGCGCTCCACGAGCGGCCCCGGGACGTCGACGCCCTGGCGGACCGGCTCGGCATCCCCGACTTCGCCCGCACCTCGGTACGGCGGATGTCCGGGGGCCAGCGGCAGCGGGTCGCGCTCGCCGCGGCGCTCGTGGGCAGCCCGGACGTGCTCTTCCTCGACGAGCCGACCGCCGGGCTCGACCCCCACGCCCGCCTGGAGGTGTGGGACGTCGTGCGGGAGGAGGCCCGGCGCGGCGCCTGCGTGGTGATGACGACGCACTCCTTCGAGGAGGCCGAGCGCGTCGCCGACCACGTCGTCATCATGGCCGCCGGCCGGGTCGTGGCCGACGGCACCCTCGACGGGGTGCGCGGGAACCGGTCGCTCGAGGACGTCTACTTCGAGCTGACTGCAGGAGCCCGCCGATGACCGCCGCCGCCCCCGCTCCCCCCGGCCGCCGAGTCACCGCCCAGGCCGGCTTCGAGACCCGCACCCTGCTGTCCAACGGCGAGCAGCTGCTCGTGTCCGTCATCCTCCCGGCGATGGCGCTCGTCGGGCTCACGCTGGCGTCGGTGCCCGACCTCGGACCCGGACGCCGGGTGGACGTGGCGGCAGCCGGCACGCTCGCCCTCGCCGTGGTCTCGACGGCGTTCACGGGTCAGGCCATCGCCACCGGCTTCGACCGGCGGGCCGGTGTCCTCCGCCTCCTCGGGACCACCCC
>Ga0316578_10000340_pt1 | contig 14705 bp, 17 predicted proteins | sample J0NA_2_FD_203076 | JGI IMG/M metagenome (GOLD analysis project Ga0316578, IMG submission 203076) | Rhizosphere microbial communities from salt marsh grasses in Alabama, United States - J0-2_160517rDrC | ecosystem: Host-associated > Plants > Roots > Rhizosphere | place: USA: Alabama | collected... | reverse complement strand
CCGCTGAGGATGTAATCGCCGATCGATATCGAATCGGTGACGACCAGCTCGTTGACGCGCTCGTCGACACCTTTGTACCGTCCACAGACAAAGACGATCTTTTCGTGCCCGGCGAGATCTTCCGCCATCCGCTGGTCGAGCGGCCGACCGGCGGGCGAGAGGAGTATCACCGGCACGCGCTCCGCTTCGTCGGGGGTCCTGACCGATTCGACAGCCTCCACGACCGGAGCGACCATCATCACCATTCCCGGACCGCCTCCGTACGGATAATCGTCGACCGTGCCGTACGAGTCGGCGGCGAAATCCCGGATGTTCACGACATGAAAGCTCGCCGCTCCAGCGCGCGCGGCCCGGTCGAGAACACCGGCCGAGAGGGGCCCGGAGAACATGTCCGGGTGGATCGTCAGAAAATATATCTCCATGACGGCCTCACCCGTCACCACTCGAGATCGAGCAGTCCGTCGGGCGGATCGATGACGACCACGCCCTCCTCGAGGTCGATCGATATGACGACCTCGGGGACGACAGGAACGGGGAACCTCCGCTCTCCGTCGTCCACGATCAGGCACCGCTGCACCGGGCCGAGCAGCATGTCGACGACCGTGCCGACCTCCGTGCCGTCGCGGAGCCTGACCGACGCCTCCATCACCTGAAAGGGCAGCGGCTGCTCCGGCGAGCCGGCCTCGGTGAGCATATCCGCCGGGATATCGAGTCTACCACCGACCAGCGGCTGGGCCTCGTCGATCGATTCGATACCGGAGAGCTTGAGTATGTACGTGTTTCCCTTCGGCCGGTACCGTTCCACCCGGACGCGGCGCTGCGTGCGATCGCGCGAGACGAGGTCCAACCCGCCCGCGTCGAGAGCCCCCGTCCAGAAATCAGGGCCGGGGAGAAGCTTCATCTCGCCCTTGAGGCCGACGGTCTTCACGATGCTGCCGAGTGTCGCCGTACGGGAGCACATCATCGCTCGCTATTCCCTGATCTCGAGCAGGACCTTCTCGCCCATCCGCGTCGCGGCGGCGTTCACGAGCGCTCGAAGCGCCTTCGCCGTCTGCCCTCCGCGGCCGATCACCTTGCCGACGTCCGCCTTGTCGACCGAAAGGACGAGGATGAGGGAATCGTCCCTCGTCTCCTCGCCTATCGTGATGGCCTGGGGCTTGTCCACGAGCATCTCGGAGATCCCGCGCACCATATCCTTTATCTTGTCGGTCTTCATGCGTATCACAGCCTTCGGCCCGCGTCACCGGACGCGGGTCTGTCATTCGTTCGAATCGTCCGCGGCCGGCTGAGAGTCGGGCGCGGCCTCGCCGGCGGAGTCTGCCGCTTCGCCGTCCGCCTCCGCGGCGGGCTTCTCCGCCTCCGCCTTCGCCGCGGCCTTCTCTTCCTCGGCCTTCTTCGCCGCCGCGATCGCCTTCTTCGAGAGTTTTACGCGGGTGCGCTCCTGCGCCTTCGGCTGCTTGGCGCGCATCTCCTCTATCTTCGCGTCGAGCTGGGGGATCGTCACCCCCGAGCGCAGCAGCCGCCAGCGCTCGAGGATGCCCGCTGACTTTAGGATGTTCGCCGCGTTCGGCGTCGGCTTAGCGCCGTCGTCGAGCCATTTGTAGACCTTGTCTTCCTCGATCTGGATCTCGGCGGGCTCAACCATCGGGTTGTAGTAGCCGAGGATCTCGAGGAACCTGCCGTCGCGCGGGTACCGGGAATCCGCCGCGACGAGGCGGTAGAAGGGCCGCTTCTTCGACCCCATGCGCTTCATCCGGATCTTTACTGACAACATCGACCTCCGTTATGATCGTCTCACGCCCGTCACTGGAACGGGAATCCCGCGGGCATGCTGCCCGCGAACTTCGACACACGCTTCATCATCCGGCGCATCTGCTGAAACTGGTCGAGGAGGCGGTTCACGTCCTGGACGGCCGTCCCGCTCCCCCGGGCGATCCGCTTCCGCCGCGACCCGTCGATGAGCTGCGGGGAACGCCGCTCCTCGGGGGTCATCGAACGGATGATCGCCTCTATCTTCTTCAGCTCGCCTTCGCCGACGTCCGGAGCCAGGGCGCCCTTGACCTTCATCCCGGGCAACATCCCGATCAGCTGGTCGACCGGCCCCATCTTCTTCAGCCGCTGGAGCTGGCCTAGGAAATCCTCGAGGGTGAAAGATTCCTTGCGGAGCTTCCGCTCCAGCTCCCTGGCTTCCTTCTCGTCTATCGTCTCCCGGGCTTTCTCGACGAGGGACACCACGTCCCCCATCCCCAGGATCCTTCCGGCCATCCGGTCGGGGTAGAACGGCTCGAGGTCGCCGGTCTTCTCCCCGACGCATACGAACTGTATCGGCACGCCGGTGACGGCGCGCACCGACAGCGCGGCGCCCCCTCTCGTATCTCCATCGAGCTTGGTGAGGACGACGCCTGTACAGCCTATCTGGTCCCTGAACTCCTGCGCGACGGCGACCGCTTCCTGTCCGGTCATCGCGTCGAGCACGAGGAGCACATGGTCGGGATCGAGGGTCTCCTTCACGGCGGCGAGCTCGTCCATCATCTCCTGATCGACGTGGAGACGCCCCGCCGTGTCCACGATCACCGTATCGCGAAGGGCGCGCCGCGCCTCTGCGAGGGCGCCCCGGACTATCTCGGTCGCCGGGATCGAGGTCCCCGGCGCATATGCCGGCACGTCGGTCTGGCCTGCCAGCACGACGAGCTGTTCGACGGCGGCCGGACGGTGGATGTCGGCGGCCACCAGCAGCGGCCTGCGCCCCTTCGCCGCCAGCGACGCGGCGAGCTTGGCGCAGAAACTCGTCTTTCCCGCCCCCTGGAGCCCGCAGACCATGACGCTTGCGGGCGATCCGGAGAGGGACAGCGGCGCAGGCGCGGAGCCGAGCAGGGTCACGAGCTCCTCGTGCACGATCTTGATGATCTGCTGGTCGGGAGTGAGGCTCGACAGCACCGACTGCCCTATCGACCGCTCACCGACCCTGCCGACGAACTCCTTGACTACCTTGTAGTTGACGTCCGCCTCGAGGAGGGCCCTTCGGACCTCCTTCATCGCGGCCTGGACGTGCTGCTCCCGGACCTTCCCGTGTCCTCGTAACTCTTTGAAAACGCGAGCGAACTTGTTGCCGAGGTCCTGGAACACCGGCATACACCCCCCGCTCGTAAATGACATAAAATAGCACGATTCCCCGGGGGTGGCAAGCGAAAACGGGGGAGCCGCGGGGAGCGTCTCACCCCCGTATCGCGGCTATGGCGGCGGCGTAGTCCGCGCTGCGGTAGACCGCCGTCCCGGCGACGAGGCACTGCCCGCCGGCCCGGCGGACGAGCGGCGCGGTCTGCTCGTTGATCCCGCCGTCGACCTCGATCAGGTAGCGGTATCCGGACGAATCCCTCAGCGCGGCTGCCTCCTCTATCTTCGGGACGACCTCGTGCATGAACGCCTGCCCGCCGAAACCGGGGAAGACGGTCATCAGCAGGAGCAGGTCGAGCGAGTCGAGCAGGTGGCGCACCCTCTCGAGCGGCGTGTCGGGATTGAGCGCCAGCCCGGCACGGCACCCGGCGTCCCGGAGGGCCTCGATGACCGTCTCGTGCCCGGTCTCGATCGCCTCGAAGTGGAACGAGACGAGATCGCTCCCCGCCTCGGCGAACTTCACCGCCCATGCGCCGGGATCGCTGATCATCAGGTGCGTCACCAGCGGCCTGCCGGCCAGGCGGGCGATCGCCGAGACGATCATCGGCCCGAAGGTGATGTTCGGCACGAAATGTCCATCCATCACGTCGAGGTGATGAAAATCGGCGCCTGCCGCCTCGACGGCGGCGACCTCCTCGGCGAGCCGGGAGAAATCGGCCGAGAGGATCGACGGCCCGACGGCGGCGCGTCCATCGTCAATCGACGGTAGAAACGACGAGTTCAATCGTCCCCCCCTCCTTGATCGAGTACCCCGGCGGCGGCGTCTGCGAGAGGATCGTGCCGGGGAAACGGCTCTCGTCGCGCCTCGGGACGACCCTCGTCACATGAAAGCCGCTGCTCTCCAGCCGTTCCCTGACGAACTGTATATCGGTGCCGCGCAGGTCGGGCATGAGGAACACACGCGGCTCGCCGGTCATGCAGACGAGCATGTCGACTGCCGAGCCGGCGGGGACCTCGGTCCCCGGCGGCGGGGTGAGAGCGGCCACCCGGTTCTGCCCCCCGTCATGCGTGAAGATACGCGAAATCCGCCCGCGGCGCAGCCCGGCCCCCTCGAGCGCGAGTTCGGCCTCCCGCAGGGAGCCGCCGGTCACGTTCGGCACCGCCTCCATCTTCTCCCCCGAGCTGACGATCACCTGGACGCTGCGACGGCCCTTGAGTCCCTCGCCCGAGGCGGGGTCCTGATCGAGCACGTATCCCGCCGGCGCCTCGTCGGAATACCGCTCCCCGACCACGGTGATGCTCAGCCCCCGTTCGCGGCAGGCCTCCTCGGCAGAGGCGAGTGGTATCCCTTTCATGTCCGGGACGATCACGATGTCCCCCCGTCCGGTGATGGCGGGAAGGACGATGAACTGGAAGATCGCCATCCCGATGGCGAACGCGGCGACGGCGACGAGCCCGTAGAAGAGGAGCGGATGGATGACGCGTCCGCGTGTGGGTTCAGTCATGATCTCCTCCGGCAAACCGGTCTCCCGGCACCAGCCGGAAACCCCTGAGGAACTGGTCAGCGGGGAGCGGCTTGCGCCCCTCGGCCTGCAGCCGCAACAGCCGCACCGCACCCGACGAGCAGGCGACCGTCACGGCGTCCCCCGTCGTGTCGAGCACCGTCCCCGGCGCCGAATCGTGGTGCGCCTCCGGGACCGGCTCCGCCGCGTGCACCTTGAGCACGCCGCCGCCGAAGATCGTATGGCTGCCCGGCCACGGGTTCATCCCACGGATGTGGTCGTGCACCGCCCGGGCCGCGAGGTCCCACGGGATCATCCCGTCGCTCTTGCGAAGACGCGGCGCATACGAGATCCCCTCCTCCGGCTGCGGCGCCGGCTCGAGTCCGTTCGCCGTGATCCGCTCGAGTGTCTCGACGAGCAGGTCCGCTCCGATGACGGCGAGCCGGTCGGAGAGCTCCCCCGCCGTCTCGCGCTCGCCGATCTCGACCGGGCGCTGCAGGTAGACGGGACCGGCGTCGAGCTCCCTGGCCATGCGCATCGTCGAGACTCCCGTGATGCGGTCGCCGCCGATGATCGCCATGTTGACGGGGCTCGCCCCGCGCCAGGCGGGGAGCAGCGACGCATGGAGGTTGACCGGTGCAACCCTGGGCATCCCCAGGACCGCCTCGGGGAATATCAGTCCGAACGCGGCGACGACGAAGAAATCCGCACCGACGGCGGCGAGCATCTCCCGGCCCTCTCCGCCGCGAAAGCTCCCGATCACCGCCGTCTCTATCCCGAGCCGCCCGGCCGCGGTCCGCACGGGGGTCTGCGTCGCCCGCTTTCCCCTGCCGGCGGGCCGGTCCGGCTGCGTGACGACCAGGGCGGGGCGCATCGGCCCCGCCGAGAGCGCCTCGAGAGACGGAACGGCGAAGTCGGGAGAGCCGAAGAAGACGATCTTCGACATCCTCTCACCTCTGCCGGTCCCGGCGCGCCAGTTCCTTGAGTTTTCCCCGTATCAGCGCCCTGGCCCCGAGGGAGAGGCGATCGACGAAGAGGACTCCGTCGAGATGGTCTATCTCGTGCTGTATGATCCGCGAGACGAGCCCGTCGACCTTCACGCAGTGCTTCTTTCCCTCTCCGTCCTGGTACTCGAGCTCGATCTCGGCCGGACGTGTGACATTGCTGCGCACCCCCGGCACGCTGAGGCACCCCTCCTCGATGCACGATGTCTCGTCACTGCGCGAGACGATCCGTGGATTGACGAGGGTGATCAGCGTGTCGGGATTGTACGGCTCCGGATTGACCACGGCGACGCGGCGCGAGACGCCGACCTGCGGGGCGGCGAGCCCGACACCCTCCTCGACGATCATCGTCTCCACCATGCGCCGGACCAGGTCCCTGAGCTCGTCGTCGAACTCCTCGACCGGTGCGCCCTTCTTGCGGAGCACATCGTCGCCGTATATCCGCAGCCCCATAGACTTCATGACGCCGTCAGTCCTTCTTCTTCTCCACGACTGTCGCGATCGCGCTCTTGACGACCTCGATCTTGACGTTCTCAGCGATCTTGAGGACGATGACGTGCTCCTTCGCGTCGGAGACCACGCCGTATATCCCGCCGTTCGTGACGACCTTGTCGCCCTTGGCGACGGCCTCGATCATCTTCTTGTGCTCGGCCTGCTTCTTCTGCTGCGGCCGTATCAGCAGCAGGTAGAAGACGACGAACACGAGGATGATCGGTACGAACATCATCAGGGGATTGCCGCCCTCTCCGCCCTGCGGAGCCGCCAGGAGAAACGCGATACTGCTCATTCTGCCTCCTCCAGGTTCCCGCCGCCCGCACCGGCGGAGGCTCCGCCGTGCCGGGCGTGGAATTCGCGCCGCCATTCCTCGAAGCGGCCCTCATTGATACTCTGCCGTATTGCTTCCATCAGATGCAAGTAAAAACGGATGTTATGGATCGTCGCGAGGCGCGGCCCGAGCATCTCGCCCGCCATGAAGAGATGCCGCAGGTATGCGCGCGAGAAGGTTCGGCACGTCTCGCAATCGCAGCCGGGATCGAGCGGCCCGAGATCATCGCGGAACGCGGCGTTCTTCAGTGCGAGGCGCCCGACCGAGGTGAAGACCGTCCCGTTGCGGGCATTGCGCGTCGGCATCACGCAGTCGAAGAGATCGACGCCGCGCGCCACAGCTTCGACGATATCCCAGGGAAAGCCGACACCCATCAGGTACCGCGGCTTCTGGGGGGGAAGGAGCGCAGCGGTGAATCCGGCCAGCTCGTAGAGCTCCCCGGTCGGTTCCCCGACCGAGAGCCCTCCGATCGCATACCCGGGGAAATCTAGGGCCGTCAGCTCGGCCGCGGAGCGCTCGCGCAGGTCCCGGAAGACTCCTCCCTGCACGATGCCGAACAGGACCCGCTCCCATCCGTCGCGCGCGATCCGGGGACCGCGCTCGTCGACGCTCCGGCGCGCCCAGGCGGTGGTCCGGTCGACGGCGTCCGCCGCTGTCTCGCGGTCGACGGGATACTCGGCGCAGTGGTCGAGCACCATCATGATGTCCGAGCCGATGTCGAGCTGTATGTCGACGACGCTCTCCGGGGTCAGCATGCGTCGCGACCCGTCGATATGCGAGCGGAAGCTCACCCCCTCGGCGGTTATCCGCCGCAGATCGGCCAGGCTGAAGACCTGGTAGCCGCCGCTGTCGGTCAGCACGGGGCCGTCCCACGACATGAAGCGGTGTATCCCGCCGGCGTCCCGGATCAGCCCCTCGCCGGGACGCAGGTGCAGGTGGTACGTGTTGGCAAGCACGATCCCCGCTCCGGCCGCGCGCAGGTCCGCCGGGGTGAGGGTCTTGACGGTGGCCTGCGTGCCGACCGGCATGAATGCGGGGGTCTCGAACGAGCCGTGGTCGGTCCGCACGACGCCGCGCCGCGCGCCGAGCGCGGCGGTCTCGAGAAGCTGGAAGGAAAAACCCATAGCGTGTTCCTGTCTCAGCGGATGAACATCACGTCGCCGTAGCTGTAGAAACGGAACCTCCGCCCGGCCGCCCACTTGTAGACGTCGAGGATGCGCTCCCTCCCGGCGAACGCCGCGACGAGCACGAGCAGGCTCGAGCGAGGCAGGTGCAGGTTCGTCACGAGAGCGTCGACCGCCCTGAACCGCCAGCCGGGGCGGATGAACAGGTCGGTCCAGCCGGTCAGGTGCTGCTCGCCGTCTATCTCGACCGTCCCGCCGCCGGTCACTGCCCCGGCGAGCGCCGCCTCGAGCGCCCTGGTCACCGTCGTCCCGACGGCGACGACGCGCCGGCCGTCCGCGCGCGCGCGGCGGACCTCGTCGAGCGAGGCGGTCCGCACAGAGACATATTCCGGATCGAGGACGTTCTCCTCGACCGTCTCGCGCTCGAGCGGCCTGAAGGTCCCCGGACCGATGTGCAGTGTCAGCGGCATCACCGTCACGCCGCGCCTCGCCAGCGACTGCAGCAGCTCGTCGGTGAAGTGCAGCCCCGCCGTCGGTGCCGCCACCGAGCCGTCGACGCGCGCATAGACCGTCTGATACCGGTGCCGGTCGGACTCCGCCGCGTCGCGCTTGATGTACGGCGGCAGGGGAACGCGGCCGAACCGCTCGATGAACCGCATCTCCGCCACTCCTTCGGGGAGCGCGACGGTCCACTCGCCCCCTCCCCGCTCCTCCTCGACGACGATCGCGTGATCGGCGGCGCCGACGATGACGCGGTCGCCGGGATGCATCCGGCGTGAAGGCCGCATGAGCGCGAGCCACCGGCGGGGTGCCAGGCGTCTCGTCAGAAAGACCTCGACCTGCCCTCCCGATTCCTTTCGGCCGAGCAGGCGCGCGGGGATGACCTTCGTATCGTTGACGACGAGGATGTCCCCCTCGTGCACGTATCGCGGGAAGTTCGCGAAGCGCGTCTCGCGGACCTCCGTGCGCGCGCGGTCGACGAGGATCATCCTGCTCCCGCCGCGGTCGTCCGGAGGGTGTTGCGCGATGAGCTCCTCGGGGAGCTCGTAGTCGAAATCGTCGAGTCTCATGGGTCGTGTGCGCAGCGGAGCGGCGGGCTCAGAGGAACTTCCCCTGTCGCCCCTCCCCCTCGGGGGGCTCTGCGCCGATGTGCCGGCAGCCGGCGTCGGTGACGACGCGCCCGCGGGACGTCCGCTGGAGGAATCCTTCCTGGATAAGGTACGGCTCGTAGACGTCCTCGATCGTCTCGGCCTCCTCGGAGACGGCCACGGCGAGCGAGCCGATCCCCACGGGACCGCCGGAGAACTTCTCGACGATCACGTGGAGGATCCGGCGGTCCATCTCGCCGAGGCCCTTCTCGTCGACGTCGAGCATGCCGAGCGCGTAGCGGGCGATCTCGAGCCCGATCGTGCCGTCTCCCTTGACCTGCGCGAAGTCGCGCACGCGCCGCAGCAGCCGGTTCGCTATGCGGGGCGTCCCCCGGGAGCGCCGGGCGATCTCGACCGCGCCCTCCTCGTCGACCTCTGCGTCGAGGAGCTCCGCCGAGCGCAAGACGATACGCAGCAGGTCCTGTTCGCCATAGAAGTCGAGGCGGGCGACGACGCCGAAGCGGCTTCGCATCGGAGGGGTGAGCATGCCGGCGCGTGTCGTCGCGCCGACGAGGGTAAACGGCTCTATCGGGAGCGAATAATGACGGGCGTGGGGCCCTTTGTCGACGATCAGCTCGCAGCGGAACTCCTCCATCGCAGGATAGAGATGCTCCTCGACGATCCGACTGAGCCGGTGGATCTCGTCGATGAACACCACATCCCGCGCCTCGAGCTGCGTGAGGATGCCGAGAAGCTCGGCCGGGCTCTGGAAGACCGGCCCGGAGGACGTGCGGATGTTGACGCCGAGCTCGTGGGCGATGATGTGAGCCAGCGTCGTCTTGCCCAGCCCCGGCGGTCCGTAGAGGAGGACGTGATCGAGCTGCTCGCCGCGGCGCCTGGCCGCCTCTATGAAGACGGCGAGGTTCTCCTTTACCTTCGTCTGTCCGACGAACTCGGCCAGCGTGCGCGGGCGCAGCGTCGACTCCGCGCGCAGCTCGTCGTCTGTCGGCTTGGGATCAGTTATCAGCCGGTCGGACATCTCGTCTCCTTGGCCCGGTTCAGAGCGGCACCGCACGAAGCGCCAGCCGCACGATCTCCTCGACGGAATAGGTCGACGGCTCGCGCTCGAACGCGATCCGCTCCAGCGCCCGCTCGGCGTTGGACCTGGTCAGGCCGAGGGACATCAGCGCCGCCACCGCCTCGTCGCAGACCGGCGCCGTCTCCGTCCGGCGCGGCCCTCCCTCCTCCTCGCCCGGCTCGAGCCTGTCCTTAAGCTCGACGACGAGCCGTTCCGCCGTCTTCCGTCCGATGTGGGGCAGCTGCACGAGGGCGCGCACGTCCTCCTCGCGGATCATGCGCGCGATCCGGGAGGCGCCCCCCTGCGAGAGGATCGTCAGGGCGACGCGCGGCCCGACGCCGCTCACGCCGATCAGCTCAAGGAAGACCGTCCGGTCGTACTCGCTGGCGAACCCGTAGAGCGTCAGCGCGTCCTCGCGCACATGAAGGTGCGTGAAGAGGCGGATCCGCTCGCCGACCGCCCCCACGGCGGCCGCCGCCGGCGCCGGGACGTTGACCTCGAGACCGACGCCGCCGACGTCGACGATCACTCCCGACGGCGTCATCCCCGCGATCCTTCCCTCGACGGTCGATATCATCTCAGTCTCCCACCCGGCACACCGGCCCTCAGCGCATGGCAGAACGCCACCGCCAGGGCGTCGGATTCGTCCTCGCAGCCGATCTCCCGCCCGGGGCGCAGGAGGCTGACGACCATCGCGGCGACCTGGCTCTTGTGCGCGGAGCCGACGCCCGTCACGCTGCTCTTCACTTCCCGGGGAGCATATTCGAATACCGGGATGCCCGCCTCGGCCGCCGCGAGGAGGATGACGCCCCGCGCCTGCCCCAGTGTCAGGGCGCTGCGCGGATTCCTCGAGATGAAGACGTCCTCGACGGCCACCGCCTCGGGACGATGCTCGGCAAGCACCGCGTCGATACCCCGCTTGATCGCCACCAGCCGGACCGGCACGGCATCGGAGCCGCCGACCCGTATCACCCCGGATCCCCGGTACCTGATCCCGCTGCCGGACGTCTCGACGATGCCGTACCCCGTGACGCGGCTTCCCGGATCGATGCCGATGAACAGAGGCACGTTGTCGCTCCGATCACGCCGGCGGTCCCGCTCGGGGCCGCGCGATCAATCTATCGAATCCTCGATCTCCCGCAGGATATCGTCGGAAATATCGAAGTTGGCGTTCACCTTTTGCACATCGTCGTTGTCCTCGAGCGCCGCGACCAGCCGGAGGACCGTCTCGGCCTTGTCGCGCTCGAGCGGCACCGTCGTCGTCGGGTACTTCGTCATCTCGGCGAGCTGCAGAGCGATCCCGGCCGCCGAGAAGGCCCCGCGCACGCCCTCGAAGGCATCGGGCTGGCAGACGACCTCGAACTGCCCGCCCTCGCTGCGCACGTCCTCGGCGCCGTTCTCCAGCGCCAGCTCGAGCACCCGGTCCTCCCCCGCCTGGGAGCCGTCTATGACGATCACCCCCTTCGCCTCGAACATGTAGGCGACCGAGCCCGGTTCTCCGAGATGCCCGCCGTGTCTGGTGAACAGATGACGGACTTCGGCTGTCGTGCGGTTGCGGTTGTCGGTGAGCGACTCGACGAGGATCGCGACGCCTCCCGGCGCGTACCCCTCGAAGGTGCACTCGTCGTACGTGACGCCGGGGAGCTCGCCGGTGCCGCGCTTGACCGCCTTGTCGATGTTCGCGGCGGGCATGTTGGCGTCGCGCGCCGCCGTCACGGCGGTGCGCAGACGCGGGTTGGACTCGATGTCGCCTCCCCCTTCCCGCGCTGCGACGACGATCTCACGGATCAGCTTGGTGAAGATCTTGCCGCGCTCGGCGTCGACCTTCGCCTTCTTCCTCTTGATGGTTGCCCATTTGGAATGTCCAGACACTCCGGTTGCCTCCGTAGCGACGAACGTCCCGCTGTCCTATTCCTCTTCTTCTTTCTTCGCCTCGGCGATCAGCTTCTGCGTGATCTCGTGCGGCACGACCTCGTAGTGCGAGAATTCCCTCGTATGCGAGGCCTTTCCCTGCGTCATCGACCGCAGCGACGTCGAATAGCGGTGCAGATCGGCGAGGGGCACCAGGGCCTTCACCTTCTGCAGGCTGCCTTCCTGCTCGGTGCCGAGGATCTTCCCCCGCCGCATCGAGAGGTCGCCCATGACGTCTCCCATGTACTCCTCGGGGACGAGGACCTCGACGGTGTAGATCGGCTCGAGGATCACCGGCCTGGCGTCCTTGACCGCCGCCCTGAATCCCTTCGATCCCGCCGCCTTGAACGCCGCGTCGGACGAGTCGACCGTATGGAACGACCCGTCGAAGAGGGTCACCTTGACGTCCTGAACCGGGTAGCCGGCGACGACGCCCATCGACATCGTCTCGCGCACGCCCTTCTCCACGGCGGGGATGAACTTGCCAGGCACCACGCCGCCGACGATCCCGTCGACGAACTCGAATCCCTCGCCCCGCGGGAGCGGCTCGAGCCGCAGCCATACGTCGCCGAACTGGCCCCGGCCGCCGGTCTGCTTCTTGTGCCGTCCCTGCGCCTCGGCCTTCGCCGAGATCGTCTCGCGGTATGGGATCTTCGGGGGGACCATGTCGACCTCGACGCTGTAGTTCCTCTTCAGTTTCCCGAGGATCACCTCGAGATGGAGCTCGCCCTGCCCCGAGAGGATCGTCTGATGCAGCTCGGCGTTCGCCTCGACTCTGAACGTGGGGTCTTCCTCGGCGATCCGCGCGAGCCCCATGGCCACCTTGTCCATGTCGCCCTTCGCCTTCGCCTCTATCGCCGTGTGGAGCGAGGGCTTGGGGACGGGCAGCGAGACGAACTGCACCTGCTTCGACTTCGTGCAGAGGGTGTTCCCCAGCTTCGCCGTCCTGAGCTTGACCGCGGCGCCGATGTCCCCCGCGGGGATCGATTCGGTCTCGGCCCGCTCCTTCCCGCGCATGAAGTACAGCTGCCCGATCCGCTCCGACGTCTCGAGCGATGCGTTATACAGGTCCTCTCCGACCTTCATCTCACCCGAGTAGACGCGGATGAAGGAGAGGTCGCCCAGGTGCTTCTCGGAGAGCGCCTTGAAGATTAAGCCTGCGGTCGGTTCGGAGGGCCCGACGGGGATCTTCTTGACCCCGCTCTCGCCGCCCTTCGCGTCGGCCTCTGTGAGCCACTCCGGAGAGGGGAGCATCGAGACGATAGCGTCGAGCAGCTGGGCGACGCCGATCCCCGATGCGGCGCTCGTGACGACGAGCGGGACGAACGTCCCCGCGTGGCACCCTGCCGAGAGCCCCCGGCGCAGCTCCTCGTCGCTGAGCTCGCCGCTCTCGAGAAACTTCTCTATGAGCGAGTCGTCGGCCTCTGCTGCGAAATCCATCAGCTTGCGGTGCCATTCGGCCGCCTGCCCGGCGAGCTCCGCTGGTATCTCCTCCTCGGTGACCTTGCCGCCGGCCGATCTCAGCGCCTTCCTGCCGACCACGTCGACGACGCCGGCGAAGTCGGCGCCCTGGCCTATCGGGAGCGTCAGGGGCATCACGTGCGATCCGAGGTACTTCTGCACGTCCGAGAGGCACTTGTCGAAATCTGCGTGCTCCTTGTCCATCTTGTTGATGCAGACGATCCTCGGAAGGCCTCTGCGATCGAGATACCGCCAGGTCTTCTCCGTCCCGATCTCGACCCCCGCGTCGGCGCTCACCACGACCACGCCGCCCTCGACCACCGAGATCGCTCCGAGCACCTCGCCGACGAAATCCTCGTACCCCGGCGTGTCGATGATATTTATCTTCGTCTTCCCGTGTTCGAGCCAGGCGAGGCTCGAGTAGATCGAGATCTGTCTCTCGATCTCGTCCTGGGCATGGTCGAGGACCGTGTTGCCGTCCTCGATATGTCCTATCCTCGTCGTCACGCCTCCGGCGAAGAGAGCCGCCTCGCCGAGGATCGTCTTGCCGGAGGCCTGGTGGCCCAGAAGCGCGACGTTCCTTATTTGATCGATCGGATACGACTTCAAGATGACCTCCTGTCACTGTGATTGCGGATGACCGCCGTCCGGGGTCCCCGCGGATCCGTCACCTCTGGCCCAGACCCTGCAGCATCAGCAGGGCGACGCTGATCACCCACACGACGATCCCCGATACTGCCGCCTTTCCGCGGCTGATGCGGAAGATCGCTGCGATGCCGAGCGTGAACACGACCAGGTACCATATCTGGAAGACGCTGAGGCTGTCCATGACGGCCCGCGCGAAGTTCCCGGTTTCCGAAAGCGCGGGGATCGCCGCCAGACCGAACGAGACCCGCGAATCACTCATAGACTCTATGGTATCTATCCCTCTGGCATGGAGAATCCCCAGCCGGAGCCCCTGCTCGACGACCCCGATGAGCCCGGTCAGCTGCATCAGGCAGAGGATCTTCGTGAACCCCGACCGGCCGCTCGTCAGGTTGACCGTCACATTGATGATGCCGGCCATGATGACGGATATGAGCAGCACGGCGGCGGGCGCCAGTATCAGTCCGATGAAGCCGAACCGCTTCGCCATCTCGAGCTGGGCCTCGAGCTGATCGGGCGGGATGCCCCGGGGATTCAGGCTCGCCAGCTGCAGGTTGATCGGCTGGCTGAGCCATGCGATCACCGCGGTGAGGACCGCCATGACTATCCACGGTTTCCACCATGCAAGCCCCCCCGCGATGCGGCGGAAGACCTTCTGCGGATCGACGAAGATCTCAATGAGCGAGATCCAGAGTCCTCCTGAGGCCTCGCCCTCGGGGGGCGCGCTACGACCCCCGGCGGGACCCGTGCCCGAATATTCGTTCATCGCCTGCTCCTCGTGGTGACGACCATGCAGCGCGGACGCCGGCCCCGGCGCCGCCCGTCAGCGGAACACCGACTAACATAAGACGCCGGCCCCCGTTCTGTCAACAGGGCTCATATACAGAAGGGGGGCGGCTGCGCCGTGCGCCGCCGCCCCCTGTACGCTGGTCTGGTCCCGTTCCTGTCAGTC
>Ga0316578_10000339_pt1 | contig 14720 bp, 16 predicted proteins | sample J0NA_2_FD_203076 | JGI IMG/M metagenome (GOLD analysis project Ga0316578, IMG submission 203076) | Rhizosphere microbial communities from salt marsh grasses in Alabama, United States - J0-2_160517rDrC | ecosystem: Host-associated > Plants > Roots > Rhizosphere | place: USA: Alabama | collected... | reverse complement strand
CGGCATAGGCGCCGCTCAGCACGCCGAATAGTGCCGTGAAGGCCATCGCGGGTATCGAAAGTTCGATAGTGGCCGGGAATACCTCGCTCAGCTCGTCGCGGATGGGGCGGTTGCCGCCGATCATCGATTCGCCAAAATCGAGGCGCACCATGCGCCACAGAAAATCGAAATACTGCACCAAGATTGGCTGGTCGAGACCTAACTGCTGACGAAAGATCTCGCGCTGCTCTTCGGAAACCCGCGGGCCAAGGGTGGAGTTGATGGGATCGCCGGGCAAGACGCGCATCACGAAGAACACCAGCGTGGCCAGGATGAACACCATAGGGATGGTGAGCAGGACACGGGTGATCAAAAAGTTGCGCAAAGAAGAACTCATGGAAACGCCTTTCCTTGCGGGGTTATTGGATAGGGGCAGGGGATACCCCTTGCCCCTATCCAGGTTATCTTAGCTCAATTGCACCGAGGCGTCAACTTACTCGCTTACGTCCAGCTCGGCATAGTTGAACTCGAAGGGCGGGCCGATCTTGACGCCCGTGATGCCCTCGCGGTAGGTGATGTACTCTGGCTCCCAGAACAACGGAATGGTCACCACTTCCTCGGCGTAAAAGGTCTGTGCCTCGTGATAGAGCGCTTCCTGCTCGCTCTCAGGAGCGGTGGCTGCCCGGGTCAGTAGGTCGTCCATGTCGGGGTTGTTGTACATCAGCCCTAGACCTGCGGACTGGGTCGAATCAGCCCACGGGAACAGCCAGGTATCCGGGAAGACAAAGTCGGGGAACCAGCCCAGGATGTAAATCGGATACTGGCCTTCGACGGCGGCGGTGATGTAGGTGGCCCAGTTCTGAGAATGGGCCTCCACCGTCACCAGGCCGGTCTCCTCGACCTGCTCAGTGAGGAGCTGGAACACGTCGGCGGTGGTGGTGCCATAGTGCTCCGGTGGATACCAGAAATCGAGCACCAGTTTGTTGTCGGCACTGTACCCTGCTTGGGTCAGCAAGTCAATCGCCTTGTTCAGGTCGCGCGTGCCGTACTGGTCCAGGAACGGCTCGATGGCGTAGGGGTAGCCTTCTGGCACCGTCGAGTAGGCGGGAATCACGCGCCCCTCGAACACGCGGTCGACGATGGCCTCGCGATCTACCGCGGCGGCGATGGCCTGCCGGACGAGGATGTTGGAGACGGGTTCAAGCTGGTGCTGGAAGCAGATGTAGCGCAGCGCCGGGGCATTGACCTTTTGCTGCTCCAATCCTGCCACCTCCGCCAGTCGCACAGCCTCCACGGGGCCGAGGATACGCCAGGCGATATCGATCTCGCCGGTCTCGACGGCCTGTCCCATGGTGGTGGGATCGGCAAAGTAGCGGATGATGATGCGATCAACCTTGGGCGCGCCCGCGGTGTCCCAGTAGTAGGGGTTCTTTTCCAGCACCATCTGCTCGCCCACGGTGTGCTCGGTCATCATGTAGGGGCCGACGCCGTGCAGTTGCTCTGGGTACTGGTTGAGCTCGTCAGCCTTGAACTCGTTGGGGTTCACAGGCACGAAGGGGGCCGTGGCCGCCAGGTAAGGGGTCACCGCCCATGCGTTGGTCATGTGCAGAACCAGAGTGAGATCGTCGGTCGCCTCGGCGTTATCGACGTAGGCCGCGATGAAGCCGGAGACGTCGCCGCCCAGCGTGGTCGTCTGATTGATGCTGTCGGCCACTATCTGCGCGGTCAGATCTGTACCATCGGCAAACTTGATACCCGCGCGTAGCTTGAAGGTATAGGTCTTGCCATCGTCGCTCACCTCAGGAAAGTCCTCGGCCAATCGTGGAACCAAGTCCGCTGTACCGGGGGTGTATCCCATGAGCGCGTCGCCGGTGTTTTTGATGATCTCCCAGTCGTGCGTGGCGTAGGCGTCACGGGCGTCCAAGCTGTTTACCTCGTCGGTGGTGCCGATGATTAGGGTTTTCGGTTCAGCCTGTGCTTCTTCAGTCGGCTCTGCGGTTGGTCCAGGTGGGCAGCACGATATGACCAGCCCGACCACCAAGATCAATGCCGCCAGTACGCTTAGAATGCGTAAGTTTTTCATTTCTTCCTCCTCTTTGATGCTGTAAGTGACGAATGTTAAAAATCATGGAATAGCGTAGTGTGGTTTTGCACATCACCTCCTTTTGTCTTGCGGTGTGAGGTAATATGGGGTGTCGGCAAGGGCTGTCACAGGGGTGCCGGGTGGTTGTAGGTGGTAGGCAATAGTATATGGCTGAAGTAGTTTGCTGTCAAATTTAGCATTGAGGGATTCCCCCGCTCCCCCCGCTGTTCTTGAAGGATCGATTCATAACGCGGTTGCCACGTTGAAGGACAGCTAGGTGTCGGTATGGAAAATAGGAACCGGGGAGCCAGATGCTCCCCGGTTCCAGCGGCGTATGTGCGTTGTCTAGTTTTACTCGGTTTCGTCGGATGCGGATGTAGGTGGGTAGACCTGCGTGCCAAAGCGGGTCAGCACGACCGCGCCAAGGCCCGCGCATCCCAGGGCAAAGACCGTTGCCCAGACCAATGGCGCCAGGCAACAGACGAGATTCGCTCCCGTGTCGATCAGGGCGACGACGAGCGAGACGATCAGCGTTCCCAGACCGGCAGCCAAAACCGGTGGCACATCTTGTGCCTTGAAGGCCTGAAGCAGTCGCTTGCCGACCACTGCGCCGAAGCAGATCCAGCCATAAAGCACAGCGGCGAGCAAGACGATTCCGGCGACGATCGCGACGGGCGCAAAGCAGATCGTGAGCGTCAGCAGAACGATGGTCGTCCCGGCGGCGAACGCTGTCAGCACGCCATAACCCAGGCTGGGCCATATCGCCTTGACCATCGTCTGTCCGACCCGGTCAGTCTGCGGGGGCAGCAGCAGGGCAACCAGCACGGCGATTGCGGCGACCACGAATGCTGAGAGCACGTTGCGTATAAACGTTGTCAGCGGGCCGAATAGCTCGTCTACTACCGGGAACCTGATGTCCATCGGGTAGGGTGGCGAAACGGGAAAGTGTTGCCACTCGGGAAATGCGCCTTCGATGATGCTCCCCTCAACCTTGGCGCCCGTTTCTTGATCGAGGTCGCAGTTCCAACTGCACACAACGTCACCCTCTACTCGGGCATCCTCGCCCAGGTAGATGTCGCCGCCGACCACAGTCAGGTCTCCCTCAACGTTGCCCTCTATCGTGGCGTTGCCGTTCAGGACGACGACGGCTCCCTCGACGGTGCCACCTGCTTTCACGGTCAGATCGCCGTTAAAGACGGTCAGATCATCCTTTACCGTATCGCCTGCTTCGACTGTATAGTCCTCGTTCCAGATAGTGATGCCGTCGTCTGCTGAAACCGATGTCACGGGCAGCAGCAGCGCCAGGATCAGCAGAACAGTGATCCACATCAAGCATCTCTTAGCCATATTTACCTCCGTGTCCTATTCGGCTACTTTGAGGTCCACCTGGCCGACGCCTGTGGTGACCTCGATATTCAGCTCGATTTCTGCCTCGCCGTAGGCATTGTTGACATAGGCCTCGCCGGAACGACTTAGCCCTGTGGCTTCCACATTCGACAGGCCGCCTTGCACATTGACGCGCACGCCCACGTCGTCGGGCAAGCGTAGGTCGAGCTGCCCAACGCCGGATGTGACCTCTATGTCGGCCGAGTTGGCCCAGTCGCCAGTCAGGTCCAGTGTGATCTTGCCTGCGCCACCCTGTACGATCATCTTCTCAGGGCTGGCGTTGCCAGCGCCCTCTATCTCCAGGTTGGCAGCACCGACGTCGAGTGTGAAGCGGCTCATCTCGGCCTGGTTGGGTGCGTTGAACCGCACGCTGAAATCTCCGGCGCCCAGGTCTATGTCTAGCTTCTCAAGCTGCAGATCGGTGAGGTCCAGCTCTCCCTGTCCAGCGCCAACTTTGATGTCCATTTCCAGAGGTACCTCTGGAGAGAAGGCCAGTTTCCACTCGTTGCGAGCAGCGCCCTCGCTGGGCCAGGTCACCGATTCGTCGTCGTCTCCTTGTTGGATGGTTAGCTTGCCGTCGTTGTAGGTGATCTCTGGTTTCCACTCTGCGACGTTGTACAGAAAGTGCCCGGAGAAGAGTTGTCCAGGTTCCCCGGATGTGATCTCCAGTTCACCTGCGCCAAAGAGAATGTCGACGGCGACCATTTCAGTTCCATCTAGAGGTATCGATTCTTCTTTATCCTGTAGCTCCCCGACCTCGACGGTAGGGCCAGTGTTGATCTGTATGTTTCTGGGAAAGGTGCTGTAGCAGCAGCAGCAAGCGAGCGAACTGCCCATCAACAGGAGGGCTGCTAGTGCGATAACGATCCTTCTCATGACTAACTCCTTGCGTAATCGAGTTTTTCGTGTGAGTAGAGCGTGCTAACGTGACGCGCGCAGCCTGCGCATCGCACCGATCCACAGGCCGTTTAGGGTCAGCGTCGATACCAGCCCACATAGGGCCAGGATGGCCAAAGGAATGACAAGTTGCTCGATCAGCCCGACGAACGTGCTTCCCAGATTCTCTCCGACCGCCAGTAAGTGGGAAAGCGCCTGCGGGCCGCCATAGATCAGCACGGGCGCGATGCCTGTCGCATTCAACAGGCCGAACAGGACCGGTGCGATGAGGAGCAGAGATAGCGCTACCGTGCCCAGTGTCAGCATCGTGCCGCCGATGATTGCCCGGCGTGCCTGATCTCTGCGCTCCAGACGGGTCATCACCTGCACGCGCACACGCACGGGTGACTGCACCATCGAGGTAGATGATAGCAAGCGGTCGATGGCCTGCAGCTTCTGCCACTGGTTTTGGCACGCCTGGCACTGGGCTAAGTGTGCATCCAGAAGAGCAGAATCTTGTTCGTCGAGGCGGCCATCCAGCCGCGTCGACATCATCTCGCTAGCCTGTTTGCATTGCATAGGTCGATTCTCCTTCCAGGGACTCGGCCAGCGTGTGCCGAGCGCGGTGAAGGCGCGACTTGACTGCGCTCACCGTCAGGTTCAGCATCTCGGCGATTTCCTCGTACGAGCAGTCATACCAGTAGCGGAGTGTGATCGCCGCGCGGTCGGTGGGCGAGAGCTCGCCCAGCAGCCCTTGAACTTGCTCTTCCTGCTCTCGTTGTGTTGCCACAGTCTCTGGATTGGGGCTTTTGCTCGTCATATGATAAGGCTCTGCGAACTCATCTTCTAGTGGGAGCCAGGTGATCCTGCGCCGTCGTATGCGGTCGATGCAGTAGTGAGATGCGATGGATAGCAACCAGGACCGGAAAGGGCGATTTGGATCGTAGCTGCGAAGATGTGTGTATGCTCTCAGGAACGCCTCCTGCGCGGCATCCTCCGCTTCGGCTTTGTTGCCCAACATCCGGTAGGCCAAATTGTATACGGGCGTCTGGTAGGCCACGACCAATCGACCGAACGCGTTCTGGTCACCCGCCCTTGCTTCTCGTATCCAGTCTGACTCCTCAGTCACGCGAGTGCTCCATTTCACTCAAACTCTATTACGCATGGTATCTCAAAAGGTTGCACGGTGAGAATCGGGAGTGGGGAACTCCCGATTGCTCTCGAACAGCGTTTGAACTATACTGGCCGTGTTTGTTTTCGTCAAGCTTTCTGCAGGAGGACTTGGTTGCTGGATTTACGGCAAGGAGATAAAGAGAAATCCTCGAACCGATGCGCCGTCGTAGACGCGCACGTGCACGTAGCGCCCGATCAGGCGGCGCTGATGCTAGAGATCATGGACGCCGCTGGCCTGGGAGCTGTGGTCAATGCAGGCATCCTGGAGGTGCGCGGCATACCTTTTGAAGAGGGGATGCGCGCTTTCGAGCGAGTGTTTGGCGAGCGCATGCGATATTTTCCCGCGCCTGACTTTGGCGATACCGCGCCGGGTTTTGGCGAGCGCATGGCGGAGAGGCTTGCACACCAGGTAGCGCGCGGGGCGTGCGGGCTAAAGATATTCAAGGAGTTGGGGCTGCGCCACAGGGATGCCAACGGAGATCTGATCCCGGTGGACGATCCGCGTCTTGACCCGCTGTGGGCCATGGCTGGCGAGTTGGGTGTGCCTGTGCTGATCCATACCGCCGATCCGGTGGCCTTCTTTCAGCCGTTGGACGAGGCCAACGAGCGGTGGGAGGAACTGCAGCGTCACCCCGATTGGCACTTTGGCAAGCCCGAGTTCCTCGCTCACGATACGCTCCTGGTTCAGCGCAACTGTGTCATCGAGCGGCATGCGGGTACGATCTTTATCGGCGCGCATCTAGGCAATTACCCGGAGAACCTGTCGTACGTCGATGCCTGCCTGGATCGCTATCCCAACTTTTGTGTGGATACCTCCGCTCGCATCGGCGAGATCGGCCGCCATCCGGTCGAGGAGGTGCGGGCGTTTTTCCTCAAGCATCAGGACCGGGTGCTCTTTGGGAGCGACCTGGTGCTGGGATGGGACGTCTTTGACCAGGGTGAGCAGAACGAAGGCGAGCTAGAAGCTCATTATCAAGATCACTGGCGCTTCTTTGAAACAGATGAGCAGCAGATTCCTTACCCGGGGTTTCCCAACCAAGGGCGCTGGCAGGTAGATGCTATCGCTCTGCCGGCTGTGGTGTTGGAGAAATTATACGAAGGGAATGCCCGGCGGCTGATTCCTGGCCTGTGACCTTGCAGGCGGCAGTGCCTTAGGTGACCATCTCCGGCAGCAGGTGGTCTACCCGGTTCAAGTAGCGGATTTGGATGGTTTCGCCAAAGTCGACGCGCGAGAATGCCGTGTTGTGCAGATGATACCATAGGTCTCGTCCCGGCAGGCAGTTGTGAAGTGTCTTTACGAGCATGCTGTTGAGACCGGCGTGCGTCACGATGGCAATACGCTCTTCGCTCCCCGCGCGCTTTTGCAGCGCCTCTGCGACCCTGAAGGCTCTGGCGGCGCAGCCCGCCATGTCCTCACGGTTTTGATCCCACCAGCCCTCCTCGGTGATGCCCGGTGGCAAGGTGTAGTTGGGGAATTCCTCCAGTATCTCTGAGCGCGTTTTACCCGGATAGCCGACAGAGCCCTGTGGCTCGCCGTGATCGAGGTAGATGCCGCCCCACTCGTGGATATCGATCCACACCTCGGGCTTCAGGCCCAACGCCTCTCCAATTGGCTGGGCGGTCTGCAGGGCGCGCCACATGGGGCTGCAATAGAGATGGGTGATGCCGTAACCGGGACCGGTAGCATCTGGCCCGCGCTGCACGCCTGTGGCCAGGTGTTGGGCGAGAAGTTCTGCCTGGCGGCGGCCCAGGTCGGTCAGCGGCGGGTCGCAGCCGCGATCCTCCCGGTTGGTCAGTGCGTTGTTGGTCGATTGGCCGTGTCGGATGATGTAGAGTTCCATAGGTGTAATCCGTGAAACGTGATGCGTAATCTAGTGTTTCGCGGCGTAAATGAGCATCTGGTTTGAGAGTTTGTCGCAGCCGCGAAACACTAGCAATTGGGCAATCCAGGTCGGTACAACCAGAGATCGATTTATGCCCAATTGCACCTAGACTGTTTCCAGTGCCTCTAGGATAGCCTCGTTGATTGATCGGTAAGTCGGTACGCTGCGTGTGGCCATTGCCTCGGCTTTCGGCCCAGCGGCAGGTGTGATGCCGTGGGGCTGCCAGGCGATATCCAGTCCTACCGCCTGCAATGCATCGACGGCGTGATTCACCGCGTCGATACCGCCTGGCGAGTCCTCGCACACATGGACCGTGGCGGCATCCAGGTTGGCCAGCGGCGGGCGCAGTTCCCCGTCGCGGTGTAGGACCAGCGCCGCCTCCAGAGCGTTGGCCTCTTGGCCCGACCACGCCGCGCCGATAGCGGCAAGCGCTTGAACGGGTGAGGGCTTGACCAGATGCTCGACCCTCTCGTTCTCTCTTCTGGCCAGCCAGTGCATCCGCCCCAGGCCGATGAGGGGGTAGGCATCCATCTTCACCAGCGAGCGGGCCATCTCCGCCTCGGGCGAGTAGCCGTCTGTTGTGACGTCTGCGTCGGCGGGTGGAAGGCTGGGGCGGGCGGTGTAGAGCGCGATGCGGACGCTCCCATCGGCGACGCATCTGTGCAGCCGCGCACGCACGTCGGCGGCGAGGAGCGCGCGGTCGTGCGCTTGCAGGTAGGCGGCGCTCTCAAAGTCGGCAGCGACGCCGTAGGTCTGGCGCACGCCCTGGCTGCCGATGACCATGTGCTGGAAGTAGCGCGTCACCGGCGCGTGGTAAAAGTCGTGCGTGTGGCCTAGGAGTGCGTCGAAAAGCGCTTCGAGCGTGGGGTGGTGTGGCTCCAGGCCTGATGCCGTTTTCACATCCTCCCACAACACGGCGCGGGCCGCCTGGGCCGCACCTGGTTGGTTCGCCAGGCGTTCGCCGACCCTTTGCGCTAGGGCGGTGTAGTCGGGGTGGGGAAGTGGCAGCGGATGGGCACTGAGTGTTGCGAGAGCTTTTGCCCAGTCGTTTGGCAGCGCAGCGGTCGGGTCTCGTCGCAACCGCTCCACCAAAAGCGCCGCGATACACGTCGGCGCCGAATCCCACTCGCTGGTCAGGCCGTGGGCCTCCAATGCGCGCACCTCGGTCTCTGTCGGCGGGCGCGCGCCGACGCCCATCCGCCGGGAAAAGTGGGCCACGGTATCCTGCAGTGCCTTCAGGTAGCCGTTGGCTTCCACCAGCACGCTATCGACGTCGAAGAGAAACAGGTGCATCAGCGCCGCCTCTGCACCAACTCCACCTCGACGTCGGTCAGCGTCAGGCCGCGGGCGGCCAGCAGCACCAGCAGATGATAGAACAGGTCGGCCACCTCGGAGATGAGGCGTTCATCTCCCTGTCCCTTGGCGGCCAGGATGACCTCCATCGCCTCCTCTCCTACCTTTTTCAAAACTTCGTCTTCGCCCGCGTCCAGCAGCTTGGCGGTGTAGGAGCCGGGGCGGGGATTCGCTTGCCGGTCTAGGATGGTTTCAAATAACTCGTTCAGGATTTGGCTCATAAAGTATTTCTCTGTGGGGGCAGGTATGCAAGTCTTTTGCTTGCTTATTCGCATATTTGCTCATTCGCCCATTCTAATCGGGATGTTTTCTTTCGTCAGATATACCTTCACCTCGTGGACGCTCAGCATGCGGTCGTGGAACACCGTCGCAGCCAGGGCGGCTTCAGCTTTCCCCTCGGTGAGGGCTTGGGCAAAGTGGGCTAGCTTTCCCGCCCCGCCGCTGGCGATGACGGGCACGGAGACCGCCTCTGCTACGGTGCGGGTCAGGGCGATGTCATATCCCGCCAGCGTACCGTCGGTGTCTATACTGGATAACAGTATCTCGCCTGCTCCCATCTCGACCGCCATTGACGCCCACTCGACGACATCCAGGCCTGTGGGCGTGCGTCCGCCGTTGACATAGCTTGTCCATCTAGGGGGATCGGTGGCGACTTGCTTGGCATCGATGGCGATGACGACGCATCGGCTGCCGAATTTCTCGGCGGCTCGGGCGATCAGTTCCGGTGTGTGGACGGCGGCTGTGTTGATGCTTACCCTGTCGGCGCCGGCCAAGAGCAAGGTGTGCATATCCTCTATAGAGCGTACACCTCCGCCGACGATGAGGGGCATAAAGACCTCGTTGGCAACCTGGCGTACCATTTCCACCGTGGTAGTCCGCTCCTCAGGCGATGCGACGATATCGAGAAAGGCCAGCTCGTCGGCCCCCTCGGTGTTGTAGAGACGAGCGTTTTCCACCGGGTCGCCCGCGTCGCGCAGATTCACAAAGCGCACGCCCTTGACAACACGGCCCTCTTTGATATCCAGGCAAGGGATAATGCGTTTGGTTGTCATATGCTCTCTCCTTGCTAAGGTTTTTTCAGAAAATGCCTGTATCGCTCGATTTTCTCTTGCAGTCTGTTCGCCAGTGGCGCGTTCGCGGTGTGCAGTGCATCGTAGATGGTGATTGCTTCTTGGCTATATGCCTCGATCTTGACCTCGTCCCAGTAGTAGGGTGGCGGGTCCAGGTTGGAGATCCGGTCCGCCATCTTGACCATCCATATTTCTTTCGGCTGCTGGCGGATACGGCGCAAGCTGTCTGCCATCTGTTCGGTTTTGGTCGGGAGCGTGGGGTCTTTTGATAGCGCCATCACGCCGCTGGCAACATCCTTACCAAAGTTTTCTGTGACGAGATCGTAGGTCGCGTTGGTGTCTTCGATGACGTCGTGCAGCACCGCACACTGGATGGCCAGGTTGCCATCGGCATCGGGTGTGGTTTGCAGCGCCCAGATGAGTTCCACCGCCACGCTGCCTACGTGGGTGAGGTAGTCGAACGATTGCCCTTCCTCGGGACCAGCGTAGGTTTGTCCGGCGTGGTACAAAGACGCAAAGTGCCAGGCTTTGGCGAAAGCGTCGGGTGACCAGGTGCTCATGCAGATTCCCTTTCTTCCAGGTACTTGCCCATCATAATCATCTCGGGATTGACGTTAAATCCGAGTCGCTCGTAAAAAGCCTGGGCTGGACCCTCTCGCGCCGTCAGCAGGTAGATCGCCTCGACATCCATTGCCATCAACTCCTGACATAGCACGTGTATCAGGTTGGTGCCGAGTCGGCGCCGCTGGTGTTCGGTGCGGACACATATCTCTTGCAGGTAAAAGTGTTTCTTCCCGCGCTGCCACTGCTCTGTGTGTCCCATCGCAAAACCGAGAATCTTGGAATCGGTGGCGACAAAGATGCCGTGGAAGCCAGGCGTGTGGGCCATTTCCTCCAGACGCGTTTGTGCTTCCGTGATGTGCCACTGTTCGTTCCAGGGCTCGCTGCCAAAGACCTCGACGAATACCTCGGCGCAGTCGGGGATGTCCTTTTCCTCAATCGGCCAGAATCTTGCCCAATCTGACATTTTTACCAGTCTCCAACCGGTGGCTGGCCGTCACGCCAGTTCCACTCGCTGTCTTTCATAAAGCGGGCAGGCCATCCTGCGGTGGGCTTGTCCCACTCTTGGAAGCCGAACAGGCTTTCGCAAAGCGCGTCCGCGTTTGTTTTGCTGGGATGCTCCAGCAGTTCGTCGATCAGCGCCAGGAAACCATCGGGCTTATCGGGCGCGTCCCGCAGCGCGCGCATGAACCATTTGTGATAGGGATATAGGATGCGGTTGCGCGCCAGGATCATCCGCCCACAAAACAGAACCAGTTGGCTCGTGGTGTGCATCAGCAGGTAGCGATTGTCCCATTTCTCGGCTTCGCCGACGTACCAGCGCCAGGCCTCGACCTGGGCGTAAAAGCTGCGGATTCGTTCCTGGTGCTCGTGTTCGGGATAGACGGGAATGCGGTTCAGTATATTCGCCAGCTCAGAGATGTGGGAGTAGCCGATCCAAGCACCGGTAAAGGCCGCCCGGGCGGGGTCGCTGCCGTGCTCGGCGACATCGCGCAGAAACTGTAGATCACAGATCTTGCCATCGACGTATCCGCCTTCATAGTCACAAAAGTCTGTCGAGTAGTAGGCCAAGTTCCACGCGGGTGCCCGCGTGGCGTATTCCTTGTCCGTCGCTACCAGTATCACGTCGACGTCGGAGTCCTCGCGCTCCAGTCCCTTGGCAATGGAGCCCGCGATGATCAACGCGGGGAATTTTGGATCGTCTTGAAAGTGCGCGATGACTTTGTCGATTGCTCTTTGGTGGTGTTTGTGCATACGTCAGTTGCCTTCTTGGACCGGTAGGTTTTTGAATTGTCCCGTTATTCCGGCGATGGCTTCGAACCTGCTCATCAATTTATCGAGGCTTTCTCCCATCCTGTAAACGTCCTTATCCAGCCTGCCATCGGGGTCAAGCTCGCTCAAGACGTTGGGTTGGTCGAGATTGGGGTTTACGTGGCGATAGGGCCACAGGCGGAACGAGCCGCCCGTGATCTCGTCGATGACGTATACCTCGCCGCCGATGATGCCGTATTCCAGTTTGAGGTCGACGAGTTGCACGCCGAAATGGGCAAACGCCTCTTCAAGTTGGAGGAGTACCTGAATGTTCATCTCGCGCATCTGCGTGTACTCGATGCCTCCCTTGGCCTGGATGATGTAATCGACGTACGCGTCGTCGAGCAGGGGATCGTGCAGCGGGTCGTCCTTGTAGTGGAACTGGGTGATGACCGGATCGTACCACGTGCCTTCCGCGGTGTTTTCCCACTTGACGATAGACCCCGCGGCTACCCGGCGGGTGACGACTTCAAGGTTGATCTTGCGGTCGAGCTTTTTGACCAGGGAGGTCTTTTCCTGCGGACTCTCAATGTAATGAGTTCGCACGCCAGCGCGATTGAGGTACTCAAAGATATCGCGGTTGGTCTGCCAGTCGACCAGCGCCTTGCCTTCGATGACGTCGTGCTTCACCCCATCGCCGGCAGTGATGTCGTCTTTGAAAACCATGTATACTGTGCTTGGGTCTGCTGGATTCTCGTAGATGATCTTGGTCTTGCCTTCGGCTAGCTTGGTCAGTTTGTTCACGTCTATCACGATTTCCTCCCCATCTGCGATGCCTTTTCCAGGATGCCGGGAACGGCTGCATCCATGATGTCTTTCACGTCTTCGTAGCGGAAGGTGCGCCGCTCGAACGTGCGCGTCTCGAGCGCCTTGAAAAAGCGCGCCTGGAACTCGTCAAAGTAGGAGCCGTAGATGTGGTAGCTATCGGCCTGGTGGACGTAGCGGCCCAGCTTGACCGGCCTTTTTGCCAGCTCCGATATTCGCCCGGCGATGCGCTGCTGGAGCTGGACCAGGGCAAACATGTTCATGAACGCGGCCTTGTAGGCGTCGTTGGAGCGGAAGCGCACGTTGGCGTTCAGGACCCACGCGCCTTTGTCGTCCGGCAGCACGCGGCACCAGATCGATTGCAGGCAGGCCGGGTCGTAGCAAAAGTTATCCTCCCACACCTTCCAGGTGATGGCCTGTGCGCGCCGCGAGTAGGGGGTCTTGGCCAGCCTGGCGGCCAGCAGTTCGATCTGGTCATAGACCTGCTCCACGCCGGGGCAGTCGTAACCGAACAGCCGCTGGTGGTATGTGTATTCCCAGCGTGTGTCGTCCACGTCAGCGGCGCTGCGGACGCAGTGGTCTTTGATGCCGTCCAGCACCTCCAGCACGTACTCCTGCAAATCCTCCAGCCCGCCGGGAAAATCGCGATGGATCATCGGCTCGGCCAGGGGATCGTGCACGACGATGGTCATCGAGCAATCCTTGCTGGGCGGGTCCTCCGGCTTGTCGTACTCGGTCTTGATGTCGCAGCCGTGCTGGTAGAGGCTGACGAGGGATTTCTCCCACGCCTCGGCCAGGCTCTGGCCCTCGGTGAATAACACAGGGATGTTGCCGCTCACTTTGCATCCTCCTCTTCCGAGACCTGGTTTTCCAGCATCAGATCGAGTAACGCCCGGTCCACTTTGTAGCCCTGTACGTTTTCGTATTTGGCCCCCGTTCGCCCGTGCTCCACGATGCCGAACGGGCCGACGAAATTCCACATGCTATATCCCCATCTGAACTCTTTGAACAGGCTGAAAAGGTCGCCGAACCAGCGCAAGGCTACGTCGTTGGGCGTCTTGTTGTAGCAGCCAAACTCGCCGATGTGCACCTGCACGCTCCTTGCCTCGACCTCCCGCCAGGGCCGGTAATGCTCGCGCAGTACGCGCTTGTCCCACTTTTTTCCATCATAGGGGGTGCCGGGATACACCGGCTCGGGCAGCCCCTTGCTCCCAATCCACCAGGAGGCCTGGTAATGGCTCACCGGCATCGGCTGGTAACCCCTCCCGCTGTGGATGACGCCCAGGTCGGCCAGCTCCGGCATAGCGAGGCTGCCTCCGCCCAGGCCGTCAATCACGATCTCGCGGTCGGGGTCGATGGCGCGGATCGCCGCGACGGTGCGGCGGATGATGGCGGCGTGGTTCTCTCGCGTCATCCCGTACTGGTTGATGTCGGGTGGTTCGTTCAGCAGGTCAAAGCTGAGGTGCTCGTTGGAGATGGACTTGTAGCGCCGGGCGAATGTCTCCCATTGGAACACGAACCCGTCCTGCGCTACCTCATCCAGCCAGAGGTTATCTCGCTCCAAGTCGTTGCGGTTGATGCAGTAGCCGGGCGCGCGGTGCAGGTTCAGGCACATGTGGATGCTGCGCGCGCGGCAGGCCGCCAGGTAGCCGTCGAGGGATTCAAAAACGGCCTCGTCCGGATTGAGGTAGTCAAAGTCGCGGGTCCAAAAGCGATAGTCGGTCGGGATGCGCACGAAATCAAAGCCGTAGCTGGCCAAAAAGTCCAACGCGCGCTCATCGAGTGGCGTCGGCGGACCTCCGCGCCAGATGAACATCCACTGAAAGTTAAAGCCGTATCTGGGCATTACTCGATAACCTCCATTTGTTCTAAAATCTCGACCGCACTCTGGACGAGCTTGGGGCAGAGATCGCGGAACAGTCCTCTCTCCCTGGCTTGTGCTGAGCCCTCGGGTGTGCCGAGATCGCAGCCCAGCAGTTCTTTGCAGACGATCGATCCGTTGCGGGCTGCGAACTCTTCTGCGAACTGCCGGACAAGGGCGTAGCCTCGGTCCCGCTTTTCGTTTTCCCCATCCTGGACCTTGCTGTATTTAAGCCCGATGGTCATAAACGCGCCGGTCACCGCGCCGCACACGCTGCCCAGATGCCCCATCCCACCGCCAAACATCCCGGCGACGCGTAGGGCGCTCTCGCGATCCAGGCCCATCTCTGGGCCAAGGGTAGAGAATACTGCCTGGGAGCAGTTGAATCCCTCATTGAAACAGGAAACAGCTTGTTCGCT
>Ga0316578_10000338_pt1 | contig 14720 bp, 11 predicted proteins | sample J0NA_2_FD_203076 | JGI IMG/M metagenome (GOLD analysis project Ga0316578, IMG submission 203076) | Rhizosphere microbial communities from salt marsh grasses in Alabama, United States - J0-2_160517rDrC | ecosystem: Host-associated > Plants > Roots > Rhizosphere | place: USA: Alabama | collected... | reverse complement strand
CTATGGAATCCGGTTTGGAGCAGAAGTACAACTTCGATGTTGTACGCTGGTTCACCGTCATGGCGGTCATCTACCTGGTGGTGGGTGCCTTCGTCGGTGTCTATATCGCCTCGGAGCTGGCTTGGCCGTGGCTGAATTTCGATAGCCCCTATATCTCTTTTGGGCGTCTGCGCCCCCTCCACACCAATGCGGTCATCTTCGCCTTCGGCGGCTGTACCCTGATGGCAACGGCCTTCTATACCGTGCAGCGCACCTGCGGAGTGCGCCTATGGAGCGACAAGCTTGCCTGGTTCGTCTTCTGGGGCTGGAACGCCATCATCGTCCTGGCCGTCATCACCTTGCCCTTGGGTCTGACGTCGTCGAAGGAATACGCGGAGCTGGAATGGCCAGTTGACATCCTGATCGCTGTGGTCTGGCTGTCGTTCACCTTCAACTTTATCATGACCATCGCCATACGCAAGGCCTCCCACATCTATGTGTCGAATTGGTTCTTCCTCGGCATGATGGTGATGATTGTCTATCTGCACGTGGTCAATAGCCTCGCTATCCCGGTGGGACTATTCAAGTCCTATTCGGTATTCTCCGGTGTGCAGGATGCGATGATTCAATGGTGGTGGGGACACAATGCGGTCGGCTTCTATCTGACCGCCGGCTTCCTCGGCATCATGTATTACTTCGTGCCCAAACAGGCGGGGCGCCCGGTCTACTCCTATCGCCTCTCGGTCATCCACTTCTGGGCGCTCATGTTTGGTTATGTGTGGCTTGGTGCCCATCACCTCCAATATACGGCCCTACCGGACTGGACCGGCTCGCTCGGCGCCGCTGTCTCCATTGCCATGATCATCCCCTCCTGGGGCGGCGCGGTGAATGGCATGATGACCCTGTCCGGCGCCTGGGACCGGCTGCGCACGGATTATGTGCTGCGCTTCTTGATCATCGCCCTGGCCTTCTACGCCATGTCGACGTTCGAGGGTCCTGTCATGTCGCTGAAGACCGTCAATGCCCTCTCGCATTACACGGACTGGACCATCGGTCATGTGCATTCAGGGGCCTTGGGCTGGGTGGCCGGTATCTCGATCGGCGCCATCTACCACTTGATGACACGGCTCTTCCACACCGAGATGTACTCGGAGAGACTGGTCAATTTCCACTTCTGGGCGGCCACCATCGGCACCGTGGTCTATATCGTTGCGATGTGGGTCTCCGGGATCATGCAGGGCTTGATGTGGCGTGCCTATGATGAGTACGGCACCCTCGCTTACACCTTCGTAGAGTCGGTGGATGCCATGCATCCCTACTATGCGATGCGTGCCGTCGGCGGCGCCATCTTCCTTTTTGGTGCCATCGTGATGCTCTTCAACGTGTTGATGACCGTCGCCAAGTCCTCTTCCGAGGGCAGCCTGGCGAAGGCCCGCAGCGTGCCCGCGGCGGCCTGAGACCTGGAGGTAAAACGACAATGGCAGAGACGAAGACCAAGGCAAAGAGCTTCCAGGAATGGTTGGAGGTCAACATCTGGGGCCTCTTGACGATGACCGCACTGGTGTTGTCCGTGGGTGGCCTGGTAGAGATCGTGCCGCTCTTCTATATGAAGAACACGATGGAGTACAACAAATACCCGGAGCTCATCTGGGCGAAGGCGGGTGCCGAGCCCATCGTGAGCGTGGATGACAGCGGCAAGCAGGCATGGAACTGGAAGCCGGGTGAGGGGGTGCGCCCCTACACGGCCCTGGAGCTCGCCGGCCGCGACATCTATCAGCGGGAGGGCTGCTATGTCTGTCATTCGCAGATGGTGCGGCCCTTCCGGGACGAGAAGGAGCGTTATGGCCACTACTCGCTGGCCTCGGAGTCCGCCTTCGACCACCCGTTCCAATGGGGCTCGAAGCGGACGGGGCCGGACTTGGCGAGGGTCGGCGGCAAGTACTCAGACGAATGGCACCGCCAGCACCTGAGGGCCCCCCGGTCCGTCGTTCCCGAGTCGGTCATGCCCAATTATCCGTGGCTCGATGAAAACTACGTGGACGGTAAGCGGATGCAGACCCACATGAAGGGCTTGCAGACCATCGGTGTACCCTATTCGGATCCGGACATCGAGGTTGCCCCCGCCTTGGTCGAGGGTAAGACCGAGATGGATGCCCTGGTGAGCTACCTGCAGGTCTTGGGCACCATGGCCGCCTTGGACGACAACAAGGCCTACCGTGAATAGTCTTGCCGAGTACTTCCACACTGACTGGGAGGCGATGACGGTCAACGACTGGATCGGTCTGACGATCACCGTCGTCGTCTTCCTGCTCATGATCGTGGCGTACTTCCAGGTCTTTCGTCCGAAGAATCGGGATCGGCTCGAGTCGAAGAAGCACATCCCGTTCGAAGAGGACAACGAGCTCAACGGAGACAGCAATGGCCGAACATAACCCCTTCCCCGGTGAGAACAACACCGGCCACATTTGGGACGACAACCTGCGGGAGCTGAAGAACCCGCCACCACGATGGTGGATGTTGGCATTTTGGGCTTCCGTGGCCTGGTGGGTGGGGTACGCGATCCTGTACCCCATGTGGCCCATCGGCCAGAAGCCGACTCAAGGGGTCCTGGGTTGGAGTCAAATGAAGGAGTACCGGCAGGGCGTCGAGCAGGTGCAGGCGAAACGTGCCCAGTTCGAGGAGCAGATCGCCGGGATGACCCCCGAGCAGATCCTTGGGGACCCCGGACTCACCCAGTACACGCTCGCTTCCGCCAAGGTGCTCTTCGGCGACTATTGCTCGGCTTGCCACGGGAGCGGGGGCCAGGGCAATACTGGCTTCCCGGTCCTTGCGGACGATGATTGGCTCTATGGGGGCACCACCGCGAAGATCATCGAGACCGTCACGAATGGGCGCAAGGGAGCGATGACGGCCCATGCCAAGATCCTCTCGGAGGCCGAGGTCGACACCCTCGCAAACTGGGTGGTCCAAATGGCCGAGACGGGCGGGACCGGGGGCAGCGAGGAGGGTTGGGCCTTGTTCAAGGCCAAGGGTTGCACGGCGTGCCATGGCCCGAAGGCAAACGGCATTCTGGCCGAGCTGCCCAATGGGGATGTGGTTACCGTGGGCGCGGCCAACCTGACCGATGGGATCTGGCGTTTCATGCCCGGAGGCTACGACAGCGCCAGGCACACCATCCTTTACGGCGTGAACCAACCGGGCATCCCGGAGACGCGCAACGCGGTCATGCCAGCCTTTGGTCCCGACGCCGCGCGGGGCGGAACCGCCAAGCTGAGTGGGCAGGACATCAAGAAGCTCGCGGTCTATGTCCACGAGCTAGGTGGGGGCCAGTAGCTCTTGGCCCTCGGCGGTACTGGCTTGGCGGGCGTCCGGGAGGTCGCCCGCTAAGTAGAACCTAAATCGACCTCAAGAAGAACATAACGAGAACCACCGAAGAGAGGAACAATCGTCATGAACGTGCTGACCAACGTGATGAACTGGGACCCTGTCGCCTGGATGTCGGTCCTGATGGTCATCATTGCCATTTTCATCGTCATCTTTCTCTACTTTAAGGTCAAAGCGCTCATCAGGCAGGACGCGGAGGCCCACAGAAGCCAGCGCCAGTAGCGGCGTCGACGTGGCCTCGGCAACGGCAAAGGGGGATCGGGTATCCCCCTTTTTTGTTCCGGTAATCCGATGGAAATCACCAGGCTAAAATTGATAGATCGCATGGCGTTTAGAAGCGGGCCGCCGCTAGCTTTGAGCCTTTGCCCTTTGAAAGCCCTGAAAAGTGCCGTCCTGGCATTTTCCAGTTGCACTCCGAGAGGCGCGACGCTCGTCACGCTCTATCTTTCAGTCAGTTAGACGCCTGACAAAGGGCCGCACATCCCTGTGCCGCGGCGAGCGTTGACTGCTACAGCGCGTCTCTTTGCGGTCCGCCGCCCGCTGGCCGGAAGTCGCACGACAGATACCCCTGGAGATTCCTTGTGAACCTGAATGAACCCATACGGGCCAATACCGCGGTCGACGCCCTCTATGCCGACACCGAGCATTGGCACGTCAACACCGGTGGCGAGACCATCCATGCCAAGCGGATGCGTGGCCGTTGGCGGACCATCAAGTGGCTCACCGCCGCAGTCTGGCTGGTGTTCTTCCTCGGGCCTTACCTGCGCTGGGATGGGCGTCAGGCGGTCCTCTTCGATATTCCGAACCGGCAGTACCACATCTTCGGTGCCACCGTCCTGCCGCAAGACTTCTGGATGCTTTCGCTCCTGCTGCTCTTCTTTGCGATCTTGTTGGCGGTGTCCACGGCGCTGGCCGGTCGGGTGTGGTGTGGCTTCTTTTGCTTCCAGACGGTCTGGACCGATGTCTTCACCTGGGTGGAAGAGAAGCTAGAGGGCACGCCTCCCCAGCGTCGCAAGCTCGACAAGGCCCCCTTGAGCGCGAATAAGGTCCTGGTCAAGACCACCAAGCACGTTATCTGGCTGCTGATCGGGTTTGCCACCGGCTTCAGCTTCGTCGCCTGGTTCAATGACGCACCGAGCCTGTGGCGTGATTTCTTCATCGGGGACGCGAACCTGGCCGTCTATGCAACCGTGGCCCTGTTTACGGCGGGGACCTATGTACTTGCCGGGTACCTGAGGGAGCAGACCTGCTTCTGGCTGTGCCCCTACGCGCGAATCCAGGGGGTCATGCTCGACAAGACCACCGTGGTTCCCACCTACGACCTGAAGCGCGGCGAGCCCCGCGGGCGCATCAAGAAGGGAGAGAGCGAGGCGGAGCGCAAGACGGGTGACTGCGTGGACTGCAAGCAGTGCGTGGCCGTCTGCCCGACCGGTATCGACATCCGGCAAGGCCAGCAGGAGGGCTGCATCACCTGCGCCCTATGCATCGACGCCTGCGATGAGGTGATGGACAAGGTGGGGCGTCCCACGGGGTTGATCCGCTACGCCTCCCTTGATGAGCTCGAGGGGAAGCCCGTCAGGGCCATGTTTGCCCGCCCCCGGGTCTGGGTCTACTCGGCCATCCTCACCGTCGCGCTGGCCGGAATCGTCTACGGCCTGTCGTCCCTGGCGGCGATTGACCTGAAGGTACTCCACGAGCGGGCGCCCTTGTTCGTCACCCTGAGCGACGGATCCATCCAGAACAAGTACACCCTGAAGATGCTGAACAAGACGCCGGAGGACCTGTCTATCACAATCAGCGCTTCAGGGCCCGAGGGTTTGCAACTGGTGGGCGCGGAGGCGCCGGTGACCGCTCGCCACGACACCGTGACCCCGGCCATGGTCTTCGTCAAGATCCCTAAGAAGGACCTCGTCAAGGCCCAGGAGCCCATCCGATTCCGGGTCACGGCAACCCGAGCCAATGGCCAGGTGATCCGGTCCGAGCGCGACAGCATCTTCATCGGCCCCGGACGTTAGGTCGAGACCGAATCGGGCGACTGGATCTGCGTTCAATCGCACTCGGCGCAGTCGCGATCCGACCGCGAGCGCCGGACAAGACGATCTTGGGGCCGAGCTCCCCGATCTGGTGAGCGGCACTGAAACCATTTTGAGAGGGTCACTTCACATGCAGACAACGACGAGCACGCAGGTCAAAGCGATCTCCGCCTGGCGTAGTCCCTGGGTGATTGGATGGGTGGGACTGGTGGTGGTCGTGTTGGGCGTCAACCTGACCATGGTCGTCCTGGCGATCACCACCAACCCGGGGCTGGTCAACGACGACTATTACGAGCGCGGTCAGCACTACGAGAGGACCATGATGTCGCACCGCGCCCGGGATCCGGGTTGGGTCTTGAGCGCCGACTTTCCATCCGACATCAAGGTCAGCGAGCCCACGATGCTGCGCGTCTTTCTGGTGGACAAGGCGGGTCAGCCGGTGACACCGGATGGCGTGACCTTCTTCGCCTACCGGCCGTCGGATAAGGGCAGGGACTTCTCGATGCCCATGGTGGAGGAGGGTAAGGGGCGTTATGCGGCCTCGGTGACCTTTCCGCTGTTCGGCGTCTGGGACACCCTGGTCGCCGTGGAGCAAGGGGGGGACGAGTACACCAGCGGCCTGCGCGTCAAGGTCGCGCATCCTTAAGGTTCAGTGTCCGCCACCGTCGTGGGTCTTCGGGACCCGACCCAGACCCCGGTCGCCGTGGGGGAAGATCCACCACTCCCCGCGGCACGCGATTCTGACCGGCGCTGCTTCCATTGTGGTCTGCCCGTCGCGCCCGCTGAGCAGATCTCCGCGGTGGTTGCGGGGGGTGAGCGCGAGTTCTGCTGCACCGGCTGCCGCGCGGTGTGCGAGGCGATCTATGCCGCTGGGCTCGAGGGTTTCTATCGCCGCACCCCGGAGGGGGAGCCTCTTGGGCCGCCGCCTGAGCTGCCCAAGAACCTCGCCGTCTATGACCTGGACGCGGTCCAAGACGAGTTTGTCGACGTCGGGGGCGATGCTCGCGAGATCAACCTGCTGGTGGAAGGGATCCACTGCGCCGCCTGCGTCTGGCTGATCGAGAACGGGCTCAAGACCCTACCTGGCGTCGAGGAGGCCCGCGTCAACCTGACCGGGCGCAGACTGCGGGTACGTTGGGACAATGGCCGTCTCAAGCTCTCCCGGATCCTGCGCCGGCTCGGGGACATCGGTTACGCGGCAGTCCCCTTCGATCCCGATTCCGCCGAGGGCGCCCTGCGTCGGGAGAACCGGGCCATGCTCTACCGCATGGCCTGGGCCGGCTTCGCGATGATGAATCTGATGTGGATCTCCATCGCCCTATACGCAGGGGCCGACCGGGGAGAGTTCCGGGGGCTCTTTCACTGGATTGGCCTGATGCTGGCCACCCCCACGATCCTCTACTCCGGCTATCCCTTCTACCGCGGGGCCTGGGGCGCCCTGCGTGGCGGACACCTCAGCATGGACCTGCCGATCGCGATCGGCGCCTCTATCACCTACCTGTACTCGCTCTACGTGACCCTCAGCGGGACCTTGGTCGGCGACGTCTACTGGGACACGGTGGTCAACTTCCTGTTCGTGATCCTGGTGGGGCGCTATCTGGAGTCCGCGTCCAAGCGTCAGGCGGTCACCTCCACGCAGCGCCTGCTCGATCTCCAACCGCGGGTGGCGACGGTCCTCAAGGAGGGAGAGGAGCGCATGGTCCCGGTGCGCTCCGTCGGTCCTGGGGATCTGGTCCTGGTCCGCCCAGGGGAGCGGGTGCCCGTGGACGGGGAGGTGGTGGAGGGTGCGAGCGAGCTTGACGAGTCCATGCTGACCGGCGAGTCCCGGCCCGTGCCCAAGGGGCCAGGGGAGGGGGTGTCCGCCGGGACCATCAACGGGGCTGGCGTGCTGCGCGTGCGCACTACGGCCACCCTGAAGGAGACGGCGCTGGGGCGCATCATCCGGCTGGTGGAGGACGCCCAGGCCAGTCGAGCCCCCATCCAACGGCTCTCCGACCGCATCGTCCCCTGGTTCGTGGCACTGACTCTGGGGCTCGCGGCCCTCACCTTTGTCCTTTGGCTCGGGACGGATCTGGAACTGGCCCTCATGGCCGCCACGTCCGTTTTGATCATCACCTGCCCCTGCGCCTTCGGCATGGCCACCCCCATGGCGGTGGCGGTGGCCTCGGGGCTCGGGGCCTCCCGGGGCATCCTGGTGAAGAATGGGGCCGTGCTCGAGCGGCTCTCGTCCATCGATCACTTCGTCTTTGACAAGACGGGGACCCTGACCGAGGGCCGGCCGGCCGTCACCGCCCTGCGGTCCGGGGAAGGACCCTGGCGGTCGCTCGAGGACCAGGGCCCCGTGCTGCGAGACGAAGAGCGTCGGGCGCTGCGGCTGATCGGCGCCCTGGAGCGGGTCTCGGAGCACCCGGCGGCAGCCGCGGTGATCCGGCTCTGCGAGGGAGCGGGTATTGGACTCCAGGGGACCGTCGCCCAGTCCGTCCAAGTGGTTCCCGGGTCTGGCATCAGGGGCCTGGTGGAAGGCGTGGATGTCATCGTTGGGAATGCCGATTGGCTGCGGCGCCATGGCATAGCGCCGACGCAAGACTCGGGCCTCGAGCCAGGATGGCCGAAGAGCAGGGACTTGAGCCTGATCCACTGTGCCCTCGATGGCCAGGAGGTCCTGATCCTCGGCACCGAGGACCGACTGCGCCCGGGAGCACGGGAGGTGATCGACCGTCTGCGCCGAGAAGGGATTCGGGTGACCCTATTGACGGGGGACCGCAGGGCGAACGGAGAACGGGTCGCCTCGGCGCTGGGGGGGGTGGACCTGATCGCGGAAGTCCTCCCGGAGGAGAAGGACCGGGTGGTAGCCGAGCTTCAGCGCGATGGCCGCCGGGTCGCCATGGTTGGGGACGGGATCAACGACGCACCCGCCCTCGTGAGGGCCGATGTGGGCATCGCCATGGGCAGTGGTACAGATGTATCCATCGCCAGCGCGGACATCGTGTTGATGTCGGATTCACTGGAGCGGGTGGTCGAGGCGGCTCAGCTCTCGCGCGGCACCCTCCATACCATTCGTCAGAATATCGCGATCTCCATTGCCTACAATTCGATTATGGTGCCCCTGGCGATGGCCGCCATCGTCACGCCGTTGGTCGCCGCCGTATCCATGCCATTGAGCTCCTTGGCGGTGATCGGCAATTCGGCGCGGATCCGCAGACTCTTCAAGGGGCGTCGGACCCCTGGGTCGGTGCCTCGGCCCGAGGCTGAGGGGCCCGGGGGCGGGAACGGCAACACCCAGTCCTTGTCCTCACGTGCTTGGAGTTGACCCATGGATGTTATCTACGGCCTGATCCCTGGCATGCTTTTATTGGGCCTGGTGGCCGTGGCCGTGTTGTTTTGGGCCGCCCGCAGTGGGCAGTTCGAGGACCTCGAGGGAGACGGTCGGCGTATCCTCCTGGATGAGGACGCCACCGATCCGCGCCGATTCCCGGATGCGGATACGGAGCCCGATTCGAGGGAAGAGGCCCGTCCCGCTGGAGAGGGGGAGTCACGGGCGGCTAAGCCTGAACGACCCGGTGGTCAGTGAAAGCCCAGCGTGAATCCGGCCGCTGTGAGCCGGATCGCCTCCTGCTCAAGCTCCAACTGGGCGAGAGGGTGGTCCAAGAGCCATTGGTCCGGGAAGCCCAGCGAGAGGGTATCTCCGTCGATTTGAATCTCCGGTTTCGGCTTGGTGACGAGCGAGCGTCCCCGATGGAGCAGCACGGCGAGCCGCAAGATCACACAGAGGCGTCGTGTGCATGCCTGGACGCTCCGGGGTAGTGCGAGGAACTCCTGGATGGGGAACTTGCGCCGGTGACCAAGCACGAGGGCGGCCAGCACCGCTTGCTCCTGCCGGGTGAAGCCCGCGAGGTCGGCATTGCGCAGCAGGTAGGCCCCATGTTTCTGGTACTGGCTATGGGCGACCATGACGCCGATCTCGTGCAGTCGCGCGGCCCAGGACAGCATCGAGGCATGGCTTGAGTCGTCCAGGGCCCAGGGACCAGCGACCTGGGCGAGAAGCTGAAGGGTCGTGGACTCCACCCGACGACCGTGCTCCTGGTCGATTTGGAACTGTCTCGCCAGGGTCGCGACCGTGCGCTCACGTACGTCCGAATGCCGACTGCGGCCCATCATCTCGTAGACCAGCCCCTCTCGCAGGGCATAGTCCGAGACCTGCATGTGTGTGATGCCGAGGGTCTCGAAGACCGAGAGCAGCACCGCCACCCCACCAGCGAACACCGGTTTGCGATCCTCAGCGAGACCGCGCAGGTTCAAGGCCGAGACCTTGCCACAGTCGACCATGGTGTCCCGGAGCCGGAACAGGGAAGAATCCGAGATGCCATCCTCGCTCCAGCCCTCGGCCATGACCACGGCAGCGATGGACTTGATGGTGCCCGAGCTGCCCACCGCGGAGACCCAGGCCGATCGGCGAAAGATCTCCCGAATCGGGCGAACCTCCAGGGCGCCGGTCAGCTCCGCCTTTTGTATGGCCTTGGTGGTGATGCGCCCATCGGCAAAGTGACGTCGCGTCATGCTCACGCAGCCCATGTGCAGGCTCTCGCGCAGCCGGGCGGAGAAGCGTTGGCCGACGATGATCTCGGTGCTGCCGCCGCCGATATCCACGACCAGCCGGCGCTCCGGCCCGGCCGCGAGTCCGTGGGCCACGCCCAGATAGATCAGCCGCGCCTCCTCGCGCCCGGCGATCACCTCGATCGGGTGCCCCAGGGCCAGCTCCGCCTCCTCGATGAAGCGGGTCTCGGGACGGAGCTGACGCAGGGTGTTTGTCCCAACCGCCCGCACGCTGCCCAGCGGAAAGTCTCGCAACCGTTGGCCGAAGCGCTCCAGGCAGGCCAGCGCCCTTTCGGCCACCTCGGGTTCGAGGAACTTGTTGTCGGTCAGCCCCTCGCCCAAGCGCACCGGCTCCTTGAGGCGATCGATCACCTGCATGTGCCCGTCATTGATGCGGGCGACGATCATGTGAAAACTGTTGGACCCAAGGTCGACCGCGGCCACGGTCTCGTGGCGGGCGCCCTGTGTCGCTGGGCTCAGATCCTGGGCCATGCTTCAATCCGCTGGGAAAAAAGGCCAATGGTATCAAACACCCCCAAAGGGCCTTCCGACAATTCTCTTCCGCGCTGCGCGCACGGGCGGCAAGCACGGGCTTGCGGAGACTGCTGCGGACGCCTCCAAAAATAGGATTTATTGCCTATATAAGAAACGCGTATTTTACCTTTTCGGTGTTTCGTTGTAGTTAGCTCGCGCTTGCGAGATTTGTCCCTTAGGTGACGGAGATGTTGGACACCGACAGCAGCTACGGTGACGAGACCCCCGAGGCGGCGCCTCCTCCTTTGAGCGTTGATGATGTGCGGGGCCCCGCGCCCAACTTGGCCGTGCGCCGTCGCATTGAACGGATGCGTGAGCTCAAGCGCCTGAGAGAGCTCCTCGAAGATCCCAATTTCGACGACCTGAGCTGATCCACTCGCCGGACCAACTGACGCGTCAATCCCGTTTCAGGCGGATATCGATGGGTTCCTTGGCACTGACATGGATGTCCCGCTGGGGGAAGGCGATACCGATCCCGTGCTCCGCGAACGCCTTTGCGATCGCCTGGTTCAGCTCCGTGGTGACACTGAGCCGATACTCGATCTTTTCAAGGTAACACCTTAGGACCAGCATCAGGGCGTTGTCGCCGAAGGACTCGAAGGACACCAGCGGGGGCGGGTCCTCGAGGACGCGCGGGTTGGCGGCCGCAGTCTGCGCGAGCAGTCCGAGGGCCAGCACGGGGTCGTCCCCGTACTCGATTCCCACGTTGATCGTGACGCGATTGACCTGGTCGGTCAGCGTCCAATTCAGCAGCCGGCCGGTGATGAATTCCTTGTTGGGCACCAGGAGCTCCTGTCTGTCCCAATTGCGGATGGTAGTCGCGCGGATTTGGATATTCGTCACTACCCCGGTCGTGTCCCCGATGGTGACCACGTCGCCGACCCGCACCGGGCGCTCGAACAGGATGATCAAGCCGCTGATGAAGTTGGCGACGATCTCTTGGAGCCCGAAGCCGATGCCCACGCTCAAGGCAGCCACCAGCCATTGCACCTGGGACCAGCTGAGGCCCAGGGTCGCGAAGGCGGTCAGGAAGGCCGCAGCCGTGATTCCATAGCTCAGCAGGGTCTTGACCGCGTAGCGGCCGCCCGCGGTGACTGAGGTGGTTTCGAGCAGGATGATCTCGATTAGGGCCGGCAGGTTCTTTGCTGCCAACAGGGCGATCAGCACGATCGCCAGCACCATGAGCACGTTCGCTAGGGAAACGGGAACGAGCTGCTCTGCACCGTTGACTATCCCCGTGTAGTGCCACAGGGGCACCTGCTCCAGGAGGTTCAGCGCGGGCAGCATGTCGGACCAGATCCACCAGAAGGCGAAGATGGAAGAAGAGGCGACCAGGATATTGACCAGCTTGCGCGTCTGCTCGTCCAGGCTGGCCAGGTTCACCTCCGGCTCCTCGACGACCGTCAGCAGGGCACCGTCGCTGGGGTGAGCCTCTGTCTTCGCCGATTCGCTCTGGGCGCGCCGGGCTGCTTGCCGGTCCAGGGCGGCCTGCAGGGCCAGGCGCCTGCGGGTGAGCATCAACCAACGAACGATGGTCTGCTGTAGCAGTACCAGCCCGAGGACCAACCAAGCCGTGCCCACCAGGGCTCGGAACATGGTTGCGGCTGCATAGGAGTATCCGAGGAGTGTCAGGAGGGCCAACACCAAGGGGGTGGCCACGACCGCCGGAAACCAAAGGTTGCGCAGTCGATTGGCCCAGCCCTTCGGGTTGTCCTCCAGGATCCCCTTGATGGCCCCGCGGCGGGGGCTCAGTAGGCGGGCGAATAGGATCGAGACCCCAATCATTGCGATGGTCAGGGCCACCCGACCGAGCCCGCCATTGTGCCTCGGATCATTGATCCGATAGACCACGATGGCCGTGAAGGCGATGGGGACCACGATGGGGATGAACCAGGCAAGGTTGCTGCGTATGGTGGCCAGGACCTCCGTGCTCCAACGGAAGTGACGGTCCGCCAGGCCACCGGGCTTAGCCAACAGGCGGAAGGCCAGCAAGAAGTAGAGCCCCGTGGCGACCTCGATCAGTCCTTGGCCGATGGCCCGCGTGAAGACGGTCGCCTCCGCGGACTGAACCAGGACCCTGCCCAGGATCAGGAGCAAGAGGGGCGGGGGTACGGCGGCCAGCAGGGTGAGGCCGATGGCTTGTACGGTGTAGCGGAACTTGTCCGTGCGGATCCGGCGCAGGGGCTCGGCCGTGGCGCGAAGTGCCCTTCGGATGGGGGCGCCACGGATCAGCAGGACCGCTACCACCACCAGACCGAGCCAGCTCTGGGGGGAGCGAGGCAGCCCGTAGGCGACGACATGGAGCACCTCCCCCCAGCCCTCCGGGGCGAGCAGCCAGGCCAGACCACTGGGTAGCGCCTGGAGGGTTTCCATCCCAACCGGCAGCGCGCTGCGTACCCACAAGAGGTGCTCGTCGAGGAATCCATCGTAGTCCTCAACCGTTTGCATGAGCTGCTGTGCTGAGCTGTTGACATCGGCGAGCTTACGCAGGTAGGCGTCCTGTGCAGTGGTGGCCTTCTCGAGCAGGGACTTGCGTTGCTCCAGTAGGGATTTGAGCTCCGCCCGCGCTTGATCCGTCAGGGGCTGACTCCGGCCTGCAGTCAGTTCGCTGAGGTAGCGGTCGAGCGTACGCAGACGGCGTTCGTCCTCCCGATACCGAATCTGGTTGAGGGTCACATCCGCGATTTCGTCCTCGCGCTCGTCAAAGGCCTTGCGGAGTCCGCGCAGATCCGGCAGTTGGCTTCGCCGGTCGATCAGGACCTGGCCCAAGGCTCGATTGAGTCCGGCGACCTCGACCCGTTGTTGGGCCCCCTGGTACTCCTCATCGATTCGCTTCTGCTCGTGCTCCAACTGTGTCGCGACCGTGTTGAGCGCGTCGAGACGATCCGCAAGGTTGCTCATAGACGCCGTGATCTCGGCGTTCTCGTCGGCCGCATGTTGGACCAGTGGATCTTTTCCGGCGGCCTCGCGTTGGGCGGCGTCGGTCTCAAGTCGTGCCTGCTCGGCGTCTGCCTTTCGGCTCTCCGTTTGCAGCGCCTCCAATGCCGCGCGCTGCTTCTTCAGGTGCTCGAGCTGGACCATTGCCAGCTCCCGACGGGCCCGATACAGATCCTCTCGCACCGGTAGACTGGCCAACTCCTGCTCGATCGCGCGCCCTTCCGCGAGCTGTGCCTGGCGACGCGCCTCCAGTGCCCAAGCAGTCGCCTGCGTGAGGTCGGCGGATTGACCCTCCGGCGTGGGTTGACTCTGGTCCCTTCGGATTTCATCCAGGGTCTGCTTGAGCTCCAGCACCCGGGCACGTGCCTGGGTGGGGCGGGTGCCAGACTCCTCCACGAGCTTGTCCAGCTCCCCGAGCCGCGCCTCCTGCAGGGCAACCTCGGCCTTGATCCTTGCGATGCGCTGGGCGATTTCTCCGACGCTGAGGTCCTTCGGTATCGCGTCCTTGGTCGCGCGCTCATCCGTCTCGGAGGCCAGTTGGCTACGGATCTCGGCCGTCTCCTTGGGTGCTTGCTCGACGGCGGCAAGGAGCTCGTTCCCCTTGGCTTCGAAGGCGCGGGCCGACTCAAGCTGGCTCAGGGTGCGGCGATACTGCTCCAAGAGTGCATTGCGGGCGGGCTCGTCGAGCGCGCTGTTCCCCTCTGTCTCTTTGACTCGGCTCTCGATCTCGGATTTATCGGGGAGCGTCAGCCGCGACTCCGAATCGGCGTCCAGGGCGGTGGTTGCCGCGGAGTCGGGGACCTTCTTGGCCGTTTGGGCGGCGCCCGCCCCCCAGGGCAGACCCCAGGCCAGCGCGAGGACAAGCCATGCGATGCCCACGCCTCGCGACAAGGAGGGAGAACGGATGAGGCAAAGATTTGGGGCACCGCAGGGGCGACTTGGCAGGATGCCGTGGGAACGGGGCGTGCGCTTGGTCAAGCGGATCACCTGGGCCGAGGTAGGGGTTGTGGGCGCCCTCCCTGCGCATGGCCTGTGGGCCACGGCCGAGCCTGGGATGTGGGCAGGGGGAGGGGAAGGCGTCTGGGCGGAAATGATACCAGATGGCCACTCGGGGCTCGGTGACGGCGGACAGTCCGTTGGGGCGATGTTCGTCGAGGATTCGGTACCGTTTGCAACATACGTCTCAGCGCTGGCTTTGGGTGCTGTGGTACTGGATGGCGTGCGATGCTCCGGGCGGTCCTCTGCGAGAGGGGCGCCTGA
>Ga0316578_10000337_pt1 | contig 14734 bp, 12 predicted proteins | sample J0NA_2_FD_203076 | JGI IMG/M metagenome (GOLD analysis project Ga0316578, IMG submission 203076) | Rhizosphere microbial communities from salt marsh grasses in Alabama, United States - J0-2_160517rDrC | ecosystem: Host-associated > Plants > Roots > Rhizosphere | place: USA: Alabama | collected... | reverse complement strand
ATCGGCTACTGGTTCACCATCAAGGACAAGGATCCCGGAGCGCCGGCACGCCGGTGGCGTGCGCCGCCGGATGTGGAGCCCCAGGAGAGTGACCGCGACGGCGACGGGTTCCCCGACGACATCGACAAGTGCCCGGATGTCCCGGAGGACGGCAAGCAGCCGGATCCCACCGATGGCTGCCCCGAAGGCGCCGACCGTGACAACGATGGCATCCCGGACAATGTCGACCGCTGCCCGGACGATCCGGAAGACAAGGACGGCGTCGAGGACCAGGACGGCTGCCCGGAGCGCGATGCCGACAACGACGACATCCCGGATACGGAAGACAAGTGCCCGACCGAGCCAGGGCCCGCGTCTGAAATCGCAGAGAAGCATGGGTGCCCGTCACTGACTCGCGTGGAAGAGGACGGCACCATCGCGCTGCTCGAGCCCATCCAGTTCGAGACGGCCAAGTCCACCATCAAGCGGGTGAGCTTCCCCATCCTGGATGAGGTGGTCGCTCTGATGAAGGCTCGGCCCAACCTGCGCATTGGCGTGTACGGGCACACGGACAATCGCGGTGGCGCCGCCATGAACATGCGGCTCAGCAAGGCACGCGCCGCAGCCTGTGTGACCTACATCGTCCAGAAGGGCATCGCTCGCAACCGGCTGGAATCGGAGGGCTTCGGATACAACAAGCCCATCGACACGAACGACACGGACGAAGGCCGCGCCAGAAACCGCCGGACCGAGTTCAAGATGCTGAACATGGACGATGAGTGACCCCCCGGCAGCGCAGCTGCCGGGGTTCCGTCCCATCCTCGTGTAGAGCTCCCCGCCTTGGGCGCCGACACCTCCGCCCAAGGCCCTCGCTCACGTCCCCCGCGTCTGTCCGTGCCTCGCCTACTTGCTGTGAGGCGGCATCTTCGCTTCTTTGAAGACGACGTGCTTCCGGACCACCGGATCGTACTTCTTGAACTCCAGCTTGGACGGCTGGGTCCGCTTGTTCTTCTTGGTGTAGTACGTGAAGCCGGTGCCGGCCGACGAGACAAGACGGATGTTGTCGCGCATGGGAGGCGGGCGAATACCATGAGCCATCGAGGTTCGCAAGCAGGGCCTGCCCCGGAGCCGGCCGTCCCCGTTCTCCCTTGACGGATGGGCCAGAGCGTGGCTCACTCCCGGCCCCTCCTGGCCCCGGCAGACTGCCCGCCAGGATTCTACCGCGCGGCCCGCCGCCTTCCCCGCCCGCCCGACGGGCCAAAGCACCATGACCAAGCGCACTTTCCAGCCTCACAACGTCAGCCGGCTGCGCACCCACGGCTTCCGCCATCGCAACAGCACGCGCGGCGGGCAGAACATCTTGAAGAACCGTCGCCGCAAGGGCCGTTGGCGCCTCAGCGTTACGGCCTACAAGAAGTAGTGGGGCCCACGTGTCCCGACCAACAGGTCGGTTCCCTCGTTCCGCTCGTGTCCGCAAACGCCCGGACTTCAAGCGAATTCAGTCCCAAGGGCGACGAGTCTATACGGCCCACTTCGTGCTGCTGATTCACGCGCGCCAGCCAAGTGATTCCGGCGCCGAAACCTCGCGCTTGGGCGTGACCGTGTCACGCCGGGTTGGCAGCGCGGTGGTTCGCAATCGCGCCAAGCGCTTGGTGCGGGAAGCGTTTCGCGCCACCCGTGACCTGTGGGATGAGGACCTGGATCTGGTGGTGATCGTCAGAAAACCTCCCGGATCGATGAAGCTCGCCGACGTGCAGAAGGAATGGCGTCACGCCCAACGAACCCTGTCCCGCCGCGCTGCCGAAGCCAGAAAGGACCGCGAGAAGCGGCAATCTGAGCTGGCGCAACGCGCCTAAAGAAAGCAAACTCGCCCCACTCCAATGGTCAGGCAGGCACTGATACTGCTGATTAGGGTCTACCAGCTGACACTCTCGCCGCTGTTGGGTCCTTGTTGCCGGTTCGAGCCGTCGTGCTCCCGGTATGCAGCGCAGTGCATCGAAATCCACGGTGTACTGCGGGGCACATGGCTCGCCCTGCGCCGCCTGTCGCACTGCCACCCCTTTCATCCGGGTGGCTACGATCCCCCCCCCTTACCCCCTGAACACGAGGCTCGACAGTCCGCCCAGCTTCCGGCGGCCTGCGGGAACCCCGCAGCGCACGAACGGCGCTCAGTAGCGGGCGCTCGGCTGAGCCCAGTGGGCAGCGGTCCCGGCGCACCCAACTGAGTCGCGCGGGGTTAATCGAGCACGAGCAAATAGAACAATGGAACGAGGCGGTCTCGCACGCTGGCTGCTGCTGGGTATTGCGGCGTTTTTCATGGTCACACTGCTGAGCAAGCAGTGCAGCAAGGAAGAGAGTCCGCCGCAGGCCCTGCTGTACGACGACACCGAAGCCCCAAAACAGCGCGCGCCCGAGAAGGTCTGCGAGCTTTGGTCACCCGAATTCCGGGCCCAGCTAACGACCCGCGGCGCCTCGCTCAAGCACTTCGAGCTTCTCACCGCCAAGTACCGCAAGGAAGGCCTCGGCATCGATCTCTCCACGACGCCCGACCACGAGGCGTACCAGCAGCTCCGCTTCGACTGGCGCAACGAAGCGCTAGAGCAGCAGCGGGGAGGCAAGGCGCCGGACTGGCAGGTGAAGTACGACCTGTTCGACTGGAAGCTGGAGCGAGCCGACGGCAAAACGTGCTCGTTCAGCTATCGCGACGACAGGGTCGAGCTGACCAAAACGATACGCGTGACCGGTCGTCCCTATGAGCTGGAGGTCAAGAGCCGCATCAAGAACCTGGCCAAGAAGCCGCTCACGCACGCGCTGACCGTACACACGGCCGACTGGCGCAGCACCAAAGAGATCAAGGGGCACATGTTCCGCGTCAGCCCCTTCCAGACGCACGTCGAGTGCGTCATGCAGGACGCCGACACCGAGCGGCTGGCCGAGGGTGACTTCGAACCCAAGGACTTCCAAGAGGAGCCCGCGTTCGCGGCCAATTCGCTCAACGGCGGCGATTGGTACGAGGTGCGAGGAACCACGGACCTGGCTGCGGTATCCAACGCCTACTTCACCCACGCCATCGTGCCGGTGTCCGAACCGAAAGCGCCCGTCTGCCAACTCCAGGTCGAAACCCGGGGGAACAAGACAGATCCCAACTCCGGCGCCTTCTACCGCGCTCGCCTGGCCTACCCCAAGCAGGAGCTGCCCCCGGGCGGCAGCACGGACTACGTGGTCCTGAGCTACATCGGCCCCAAGGAGCGTGACGCGCTCGCGGCGGCCGCGGGAGGAGAACACAATCTGATCGACTTGATCGATCTGGGCTTCTTCTCGGTGATCGCCAAGGTCTTGGTGTCATTCCTGCTCAAGGTCTACAGCGTCATCCCGAACTGGGGCATCGCCATCATTCTGCTGACGATCACCGCACGGGTACTGCTCTTCCCGTTGTCGGTGCCGATGATCCGCAGCTCGGCCAAGATGCGCGAGCTGAAACCGGAGATCGATGCCCTCAACGAGAAATACAAGGACGACCCCCAGCAAAAGGGGTTGGCGCAGATGGAGTTGTGGCGGAAGCACAAAGTCAACCCGCTGAAGGGTTGCGTGCCGCAGTTGGCGTCGATGCCCGTCTGGTTCGCGCTCTACACGACCCTGCGAACCGCCGTCGAACTCTACAACATCCCGTTCTTGTGGTTCCCCGATCTTTCGGAGCCGGACCCCTACTACGTCCTGCCCTTCGTCATCGGGGGCACCTCCTTCCTGCAACAGAAGTTGATGCCCATGACGGCCGGTGACCCCGCGCAGCAGAAGATGATGCTGTATTTCATGCCGGGGATGTTCATCGTGTTCATGCTGTTCCTGCCGTCCGGATTGGGCGTCTACATGTTCACCAACGGCGTGCTGGGTATCGCCCAGCAGCAAATCGTGGAATGGCACGTTCGCCGTTCGTCGTCTGGGGGCACTGCGGGTAAGGGCGGCAGCGACGTCAAGGTGCGCGTCACGGAGGACGGGCAGCGCGGCAAGCGTGGAAAACGCGGGCGCCGCGGAAAGAAAGACGACACCGATGGCTCGGCACGAGCATCGGATCTCTCTGAGAATCGGTCGCTTCTCGAAAAGGGGAAAGCGTAGGATGAATGACATCAATGACGATCGTCCGCTAGACGACGAGTTGGATCCCGGTGACGACGAAGAGGCGCTGGCGGAGCCGGCCAGCGCCGCGTCGAACGACGCCGAGGCTGATGACACGGATGACGCATACGACACGGCGAGTGACTCCTCGCCCCGGAAATCGGCCGCGAGACGCGACGACGGGTCAGGTCGCGGCAATGGCCGCCCGCGGCGACGCCGGCGCCGACGCACCAAGCCCGACGACTACCTGCCCGAGGACGACGAGCGCGCCATGCGCGTCCTGGCCTTCATGACCGACGTGATCGATCAGATGGAAATGGACTGCAACGTCCGGCTGCGGCGACCCAAGAGTGACGACGCTCGCAACGAGATCGGGATTGAGATCTACGGCAGGGACGCAGGCAGAGTGATCGGGAAGAAGGGACAGGTACTCTCGGCCCTCCAGTTCCTGGCTCATCGGGTCGTGAATCGCCCAGGGCTCGAGCGGCGTCCCATCCTCGTCGACGCCGAAGGCTACCGCAGCCGCCGCGATAGCTCGCTCGCCAGCATGGCGCGACGCTTGGGGAAGCAGGCCGTGGACGAGGGCAAGATCATCACTTTCGAGCCCATGAATCCGCGCGACCGCCGCGTGGTGCACGTCGCGCTGGCCAAGTTCGAGGGGGTCATCACCAAGAGCGACGGCGAGGGCGACAGCCGACGGGTGCAGATCATTCCCGTGCGCCGGCAGGAGTCGTAGTAGGCGCGCAGTCGCCGCAATCTCGCCTCATCGGCCCTCGAGCCAATCCAAGAATCTGACATCGTCGGAATCCAGCGCTAGGTGATCGGTGCGATCTGACGCGCCGCCATTTGGTCCACCAGCTATGGTTCCACGCTGACAGGCACCGGGGGACTGAAGCAGCTGGGGGAACGGTTCGTCAGACGACACGATCGATCAAGGTTGGATACCGCCTGGAAAGGACGAGTCATGATGTTGGTGCGTAGAGGTTCACTGGCCGTGGGGCTCGCGATCGTCGCCCTCTGCTCGACTGCAATCGGGTGCGGCGGAGCCCAACCGGTGCGGGGAGAAGAGGTGGAGGGCCTGGACGACGAGGCGTTCAGCACCGGGCTGGACCGGCGCGACCTGCAGAAGATGCTCAGCGAGAACATGGAAGCGCTGCAGAAATCAGCGGTGATCAAACGCTGGGAGTCAGAGCAGAAACCGACCGTGTCGGTGCTGCCGATCCGCAACGAAACCTCCGAGCACGTGGACAGCGCCCTGCAAGCGCTGATCAGCGACATCGAGACCACGCTGACCAACGCTGGCCACGTGCGCGTCATCAGCGTGCAGGATCAGCCCGAGTTGATGGAAGAGGTGCGGCGTCAGTATTCAGACGGGTTCGACCGTAGCCAGGTCGCGCGTTGGGGGCGCCAGGTGGGCGCCCGCTACTTCGTGACCGGCAAGGTGTTCAGTACGGACGAGCGTCACGAGGGCGAGCGTCGAGTTCAATACTACCTGTTCATCAAGGTCCTGGACGCCGAGACGAGCGAGTTGCTCTTCCAATACAAGACGTCGGTGACCAAAGCGCTGGTGCGCTAGTGAAACAGGTCGCGCTGGCAGCTCTGCTGGCAGTCGCGCTCGCTCTGGCCGGCTGCGCGGGGCACTCCGCACGGACCAAGGAGGCTCGGTCCGCGCTCGATGCCATGCAGCCGCGCAGCGCCCTCGCGCTGCTCAACGAGGAACTGGGAGTCGATCGCGCCGAGGACTTGCCTGAAGAGGTCGAAGGCGACAACACGCTGCTCCTGCTGGACCGAGCCATGGTGCTGCAGCAGCTGGATGACTACGAGCTTTCGAGCCGAGATCTGCAGACGGCCGACAAGGCCGTCGAGATGCTGGACTTCTCTCGCAACTCACTCGACGACATCGGCAAGTACGTGTTCTCCGACAGCACCGGGCCGTACAAGGCACCTGCCTACGAGAAGTTGATGATCAATACGATGAACATCATCAACTACCTGGTGCGCGGGGATCTCAATGGGGCCCGTGTGGAGGCACGTCGCTTGGCTGTCCTGCAGAAGTACCTTTCCGATCACCAGGATCCGGGGAAAGCGCTGCTGGGTCCCGGAAGTTACTTGGGCGGGTTCGTGTTCGAGAAGAGTGGTCGCGCTCAAGAGGCGCTCCGCTACTACGACGAGGCCCTCCAGTACGGCTGGTACCAGTCGTTGGAGGATCCGATTCGCCGACTCGCACCGCGGGCCAGCTACCGCTCACCCCGCATCAGTCAGATGCTGGGCGAAGGCGGCCGGGATCCCAGCCGACCTCCAGAGCCCGCTGGCTCATCCTCGGACGGTGGAGCTTCGACGGACGAGAAGGAACGGTCGGACAGCGCTTCGACGCGCGAGACGAACGAGGCCGATGGCAGCGCGGCAGAGACCGCGGCCAGGCCGACTCCCGCAGAATCGCCACCGGATGATCGGAGCGGCGAGTTGCTGGCGATCGTCAACTTTGGTCGGGTCCCGGCCAAGTACGCCAAGCGCATCCCGATCGGCCTGGCGCTCACCTACTCCAGCGGATTCATGAGCCCCTACGATCAGCAGCGTGCAAACCGGCTCGCACTGCAGGGGCTGGTTACCTGGGTGAACTACCCCGAGCTCGGGAAGCCGCGCGGCGCCTATTCCACGCCGGCGCTTGCAGTCGACTCGGAGTGGCAAGCGCTGGAGGGGATCCTCGCCGTCGATCGCGAGGCCAAGGCAGCTTGGGACCAATCCAAGGGTGCCGTGATCGGTTCGGCCATCACCCGGGTGATCTCTCGCGTGGTCGCGGGCGAAGGGGCGCGCAAGGCCGCTGGCGGTGGCGCCGCAGGGCTCCTAGCGAGCCTGGGCACGCAGGTCGCGCTGACTGTCACCGACACGCCCGACACTCGCAGCTGGTCGACCCTGCCTGCGCGCATGGCGTTCGGACGCGTCCGGCTCCCACCCGGGCGCCACACCGTCGTGCTGGAGGCCCGCGGTATCCGCAAACGCCAGCAGGTCGTCATTCGCCCTGGCGGCTGGACCGTCGTGAACCTGACCGTCCTGCATTAGCTCTCGTCCGTCGTCGCCAGCAGACGACCCCGAGCAGCGCCAACAGCCAGGCGCCTGTGCGCTCGCGTGGGTCACGCGTCGGAGTGCGACAGCCACATCCTCCGTCGTCGCCGGAATCGTCACCGGTGGTGCCATCCCCGGCACCGCCTGCACCGGACGTGGAACTGCTGCCACCGGCCGAAGGGGCTCCGGCACTCGGCCCGTCGCCGGCCACGGCACCCGAATCACCGCCTGCGTCCGCTCCCCCAGCGGCGTCCGCACCGCCACCTGCATCCGCGCCGCCAGATCCGACGGGAACGGTGGGCTCCCCGCCCGTCCCCACCTGACCGGCAGTGCCCCCGCCCGCAGTGGGACCACCAGCGGTGCCAGCCGCTCCGCTGCTCCCGGCAGCGCCGGCCACCGTGCCTCCAACGCCCGGAGCGCCTGCTCCACCGTCGCCCCCTGCTCCTCCGGTGTCCGACGACGCGCCACCACCGCCGCCCGCGCCACCTGTTCCGGGAACCACCGTCGTGTCCCCCTGTCCCCAGAGCGTGGCCACACCGAACCCCGGAACGGTCACCGAAACCTGATCGGAGCTGACCGTCGCGCTGGATGCCTGCCAGTAGCTGTTCTCGCTGGACGTCCGGACGTCAAACGACTGGATGCCCGTCGGGTCCGAGGGAACCTGCACCACAGCCTCGACGGCCGTATCAGACGTATTGATCAGAACCACCGTAAGCGTCGCGTCGGTGTCGTGCACGTACGCACTCGCCTCGAGCGCATCGCTGCCAGCGACCGACACGGTCACGCGCTCAGCGCCGGGGCGGATGTAGTGAAAGAAGTGCTTGGCCGCAACGTACTTGGGGGATCCCTCCCGCAGGGTCGCATCAGTGAGGGTCTCGTTGGCGACATCGCTGCCGTCGGTCAGCTGCCAGTAGATCCAAGCGCTCTGCTGTCCCACGGTCAGCGCCTGGTGGATTTTCAGAGCAATGCTCCACCCACCCCCACCAGGAAACGCGCCACCGGCCAACCACGCCGGATCCTCCCCGGACGTCTCGGTCATCCACGACTTCTTGCCGTAGCTCGCAAATCCCTCAGTCGTCGCCGGCAATCCGTCGGCGGGCGCCGTGGACCAGCCATTGACCCACCAATCCCACTGCACTGGATCCGCTCCCGCAGAGCTGACGCCATCCGGCGCGTAGCCGTGAATGCAGAAGAAGTCGAGGGCCTGATCCGCGACGGGGTCTGCAGCGATGTTCTGCAGGTACTGCAGGTTCTTGTGCGTGATGTCGTTTCCGCCGCCATACTGCCACAAGCCCCACCCATCCCCGCCCAGCAGGTCCTCCGGACCCATGATACGGATGTCCTGCAGCTCGGTGTGCTGATCGAGCTCCGCGCGGGCTGCCTTGAGCGCAGCCAGGTACATCTCCGAGAGAGGGTAGGTGCAGCTGTTGTAGAACACCTCGAAGTTGAGCTCGTTCTGAATGCTGACGGCATAGAGATCGACGCCGTAGCGCCGCTGGAAGCCCAAGAGGTACGCAGCCAGCGCACGAGCGAACTGCGTCAGGGCGCTCGTGGGTCCTGTGCCGCCCAGCGCAGAGTCGTCGAAGATCGCCAGCGGAGTGTCGGACGTATCCAACAGACCACCGGAGAAGTTTCCGGCCCAGATGAACGGCCAAGGCGCCCCATCCCTGGGGAGCGGGTCGCTCTGGCCGCTGATGGTGTTTCCCGACGACAGCTTCAGCCACGGCGCCGGCGACCACATGGACGCCACGAGCTTGAAGTCGCCCAATTCGGAAATCTGGGCCATCCCCGCCTGGGCTACGGCTCCCGCCGTCGCGGGTCTCGAGTCGTCATAGTCGAAGTAGTCGATGTTCTGCTCGATGTCCGGCCCCATTACCGCGATCTGCGCGTTGCGCCCGTTCCACGTCGCGGTGTAGTCCTCGGCGTCGGTATAGGCGCGAACGTTGTTTCCATCCGGCCCCGGCAGCGGCGGGTCATCGTGATACCAGGGGCAATTGTAGAGTTGGTCCGAGTAGGGCGACCGAAACGTCGGCGTGATGTCGAAGCGCAAGATCGAGCTCCGCAGGTCGTCGTAGAACAGATCCTGCCACCAGCTTTCTTGTCCTTCGCCCTCATACAGGCAGGTTCCAAAACCATCGATGGTCTGATGCCGGGCGGCACTGGTGGTGTCCACGGTAACCGTCTGACCGATCGCTGGCGCGGCAACCAGAAGACCGCTCAGGGCGGCACTTGATGCAGCGACCGCAACTCGCATCGATCCTGCTGGAGAGGTTCTGCTCATGGTTCACTCCTCGTGCCGTTGTGGCGCCGGGAAATGGTCACGCCTTCGGCAGCAGCCCGCTGCTGCCCGATCCCCGGGTTACCACGTTCCCAAGCGCCCGACACCGGGCAGGACGACGGGCCTACTCCCGCGAGAATGTCGACCCGTCGAAGCGGTAGGTGTGCGACCAGTCGCTCCACGGGAGGGGAAGTGGCTCGAGGCCACCACCCGGCTCGGTGTCCTCGGGGAACGGATAGGTCCGCTTGGTCCACCCGACAGCAAGCCCGGGACGGAGCTCGATGGTTGAACCGCGGAACGTCATGACGCCCAACACGCGGTTGTTTCCCAGGGCACGACCGGTCTCCGCAGCCAACACGCGCTGCATCCGATTCCCGACCACCTTGTAGACGAACACCGCGTGGCGGTCGACGGTGGCACCGCCCAGCTCTTCGCTGGCTTCGGCATGAAGCACTCCGCGCGCCATGATCTCGGCCTTGCCGTCTCCGGTGAGATCGCGCGCCGTGACGTGCAGGATGTCCTCGGGCGAGGCGAACCCCATGGTGGTGTACGTGTACGTCGCGCCATCCATGAAGCCGGGGCCCCAGACCACGAGGTCCCGTTCGTGCACGATGACTCGTTCCATCTGCTCGTCCGCCGCCACGTCCGTGACGAAGTCGAAGCGCGGCTCCGCCTTCTTCATCTTGCGGTCCTTGCGGTAGAGCGTGTAGACTTTTTCCAGAAGCTCCTCTGGATTCGGTGGGCGCGGGGGCGGAGGCGCGGGCGGACCCTCGCGCTTGGGCTTGTCGCTCTTGCGCGGCTTCTTGGGTTGCGACTTCTTCTCGCGTGACTGGACGAAGTTGCTGCCGTCCCACTCGAACGTCCGGCTACCGATGGTTTCCCACGGCAGCAGCGTGGATGGGATGTCCTCCTGCTTGGCTCCCATGAACGGCGCCTTGTCTGCCCAGTCCGCCTCGTCCTGAGAGATGGTGATGGCCTGACCCCGCCTGCCCTTGGAGAACTGCACCTTGTTGCGAACGGTGCCTTCGGGCGTCACGATGGCGACGTCGTGCAGGAAGATGGGCTCGGGGGCTCCGCTCTTCGGGATCCGCTGCACGATGAGCACCTCTCGGTACGTGTCCGTCCCGCCGAGTCGTTTCTGGATGACGATCTCGTCCTTGCCGTTGCCATCCACGTCGCGCAGCTCGAAGCGAGTGATCCGCGAGTAGTCTGGAACTCCGAGCTCGCCGTAGAAGAACTGCTTGCCCTTCATGTACCCTGGACCAACGATGGTCAGGTAGTTCTTGTAGATGGCGACGCGCTCGATGAGTGCGTCCCCTGCCACGTCACCGAACAGGACCTTGTCGGGCTTGCCGAGATCGTTGTGGCGGATATCCTCTTCCAAGCCTCGCTCGGCCTGCAGCAGCAGGCGAGGCAGAGAGCTTCCACCGCTGCTCGAACTGGTGCCGATGATGGCCTGCACCTTGCCCGGCTCGTCCACATCGACGAACTGCAGGGCACCGCGCAGCCCGACCCGCCAGCGGCGTGCCGGGCGGAATGTCGCCCAGGGGATCTGTGCTTCGAACGTGTAGCCCCCGTCCATGGGCGCTTCCACGATCTTGGCCCCGCGCACCTTCCCCCCACCGCTGGTCTTGACCACGCCGCCAATCTTTCCGGGCAGGCCCGGGTACAGCAGCACCTGAGAGGTCGAGTAGCTGCCCCCTTTGGAGGGAAACGCCACAATCACGACCGCATGATCCTCCCGCTTTCCGTAGCCCCGGGTGCGGACGAGCTTCTCGTCATACACTTTCATGGCCACGTAGAGGTTCTTGTCGTCGTACCCGAGGACCGCCGAGACGCGCGGATCGCTTCGTGAAGGCTTCCCGCTGATTTTCTCGTTCAGCTTGACGATGGCGCGCGGCCACTCCCGCAGCATCCCATCGATGCGCACCTTCTCCAGTAGATCAGCGGACAGTGTTCTGCCCCCGGCCCGTGCGTTGCCCCCCGCCATCGCCACGGCCGTTGCCAGCAGCACCGTCCGGAAAACGTGACGTAGCATGTGTTTCTTTCCTATCGCTTGACCTGAAGCTCTCTTTCTTCCTCGGCTTCCAGCTCGGCCAGAGCTCGAGCCAGTTCCTCTTGCTCAGCTTGATCCAGCTGCTCGAATTCCGTCGCTTCGTCCACCCGCACCGCCGCAGGCTCCGGCTCCGGCTCGGGAGGGAGGAGCCCCATCTTGCGCTTCAACGCCGCCAGATCCTCATCGGCACCGGCCGTCGCTTCCAGCTGTGCAAACTTCGAGGCCAACACATCGCCGGTGTACTCCTCGGCGAGCTCCGCACCGGCCTCGGCCTCGGCTTCTATCTGCTCGATCTTGCCCGCCATCTGGTCGAAAGCCTCGAACGCACTGGCGTTGCGTAGCCCGCTCATGGTGGACTGAATCGCCTTCTGCGCCTCGGCTCGCTTCTTCCGAGCGATAAGCAGGTTCTTCTTACGCTTGGCCTCCTCGATCTTGTGGTTCAGCGCCCGCAGCGCGAGCTTCAGCTGGTCCACGGCCTGCTTCTGCTTCTGCCACTGCTGGCGGTACTGCTCCGCCAGATCGGCGTGCTCCTTCTTTCGCGCCAGGGCCTCCTTGGCGAGTTTGTCGTCAGCGGCACGCACCGCCATCATGGCTCGGCGCTCCCACTCGGCGGCGTTAGCGGCCTCCTGTTCGGTCTGCTTCGCGAGACGCTTCTCATCCGCGATTGAGGCGGCCACCTGCTTCTTGGCCTCAATCAGCTGCGTGTTCATGTCGATCACGATCTGATTGAGCATCTTCTCCGGGTCTTCGGAACGGCTGATCAAATCATTCAGGTTCGACTTAATGAGCCTGGCAAGACGAGCAAAGATTCCCATGGCGTACCCTTAGGCTTTCCTCTGCACCATTTCGCGCAGAACCGGAACGTGCTTCGCGAGGGCCATACCCACGTCTGCCAACGTCGCTTCCAGCTCGTTCAGGTCGAGGTTGTCCAGCTCCAGCGCCGCGCTCAGCACGATCGTCGACCCGTCCAGGCCGTAGCCCGCGTGCAGCAGGTCACTGGCATTGAGCTCGAGCAGACGCCGAAACACGCCGGCTTCTGCGCCTGGGTTGCCCGACGGCGCCGCGCCAATCTTGACCTGGACCAGCAGTACCGGCGGCTCCATCCGCACGGCGACCGGTGGCTGGTTCGGCGCCACGGCAATCAGGTAGGTGCCATCCTCGAGGCGTTCGAAACGGCGCTCGAGCCGATTGAGATAGGCTTCCAAATCCTCGTGTGACTTGACCATGGGGGGACGAGGTTAGCACGACGAGCCGGCCCCTGGGCGGCCCCCTGGCAGTCGGCCTGGGCAAAAATCCGAGAGAATCCGGAACCGTATTGCACCGGGATGACCGCGTCTGCCGTTTCGTGTAGTAGGGGCCATGATTGACCAGCAGTTGCGCGAATGCTTGACGTTTGACGACGTTATGCTCGTGCCGGCGTACAGCGACGTCGTCCCCGCGGATGTCGACGTGAGGACGCGGCTGACGGCTGACATCCGGCTCAACATACCCATTCTGAGCGCAGCCATGGACTCGGTAACCGAGTCCCGTGCTGCCATCACGATGGCGCGCCAGGGTGGGATCGGCATCATCCACAAAAACCTGACCCCTGCAGCTCAGGCGCACGAGGTCGACAAGGTGAAACGGGCCGAGTCGGGGGTCATCACCGACCCGGTGACGGTTCGCCCCACGGAGGCGCTGCGCGACGCACTGTCGGTGATGCGCAAGCACAACGTGTCCGGTGTACCGGTAGTGGAAAAGGACGCACCTGTCGGAATTCTGACCGCACGCGACATTCGGTTCGCCAAGAACCTCGACGAGCCGGTCAGCGCGCTGATGACCACCAAGCTCGTGACGGTCTCGCCCGGGGTCACGCCGGAAGAAGCCCGCGACCTGCTCCACCAGCACCGAATCGAGAAGCTCTTGGTCGTCGACAACGGCCAGCTCGTGGGCCTGGTGACCATCAAGGACTTGCTGCAGGCAGAGCGCAATCCCGCGGCCGTGAAGGACGACCGCAGCCGGCTGCGGGTCGGCGCCGCCATTGGCCCTGGCGCTGACCGAGATCGCCGCACCGAGGCGCTGGTCAACGCTGGCGTCGACGTGCTCGTCGTGGACACTGCCCACGGCCACAGCAAAGGGGTGATCGAAGCCGTGCGCGAAACACGGCGCCGTTACCCGAAGCTCCCCATCATCGCCGGCAACGTCGCCACGGCCGACGCCACCAAAGCGCTGATCGAGGCGGGAGCGAACGGCGTGAAGGTGGGTATCGGACCCGGCAGCATCTGCACCACCCGGGTGGTCGCCGGGGTCGGGGTGCCACAAGTCACCGCCATTGCGGACTGCGCGAGGGTTGCCGAGGAGCACGACATCCCGGTGATTGCGGACGGTGGGATCAAGTATTCGGGCGAGGTCACCAAGGCCATCGCAGCGGGTGCATCGAGCGTGATGATTGGCTCACTCTTCGCCGGCACGGACGAATCGCCGGGAGAGCTCGTGCTCTACCAGGGGCGCAGCTACAAGGTGTACCGAGGCATGGGGTCGCTGGGAGCCATGAAGCGCGGCAGCGCGGACCGCTACGCACAGAGTGGAATCAGCGAAGAGAAACTGGTGCCCGAGGGCATCGAGGGGCGCGTTCCCCACCGCGGCTCGCTGGCCTCGATCCTATCGCAGCTGGTCGGGGGCCTGCGTTCCGGCATGGGCTACACCGGCTGCCACGACATCGAGGAGCTTCGCAAGAAGAGCAAGTTCATCCGCATCACCGGCCAAGGCCTCCGCGAGAGCCACGTGCACGACGTCATCATCACGGAGGAGGCACCGAACTACCACGTGTGACGGGGCACCTCGGCTGCGAGGGGGCCCCCCGCATGAGCCCGGCAGCCTCCGGAGCCGAAATCCCCGGGTCTGTGGGCCGTTGGAGGGCTCGTACCGCGCCGCCCCCTTGAATGCGGCCGCCACAGACGCTAGACCCCCCTCTCGCCGCACCAGCCGCGGCACCCCAAACTGACCTGGCTTCTGGAGAGGTGACCGAGAGGCCGAAGGTGCCTGATTCGAAATCAGGTGTGCTCGCAAGGGCACCGTGGGTTCGAATCCCACCCTCTCCGCCAGTTTCCCGCGTACGCTCGACAATCGACAGACCGTGACAACTTGAATTGGAGAGGTGACCGAGAGGCCGAAGGTGCATGACTGGAAATCATGTGTAGTGGCAACGCTACCGTGGGTTCGAATCCCACCCTCTCCGCTAACTTAGCTTCGTCAACATGATCAGG
>Ga0316578_10000336_pt1 | contig 14765 bp, 12 predicted proteins | sample J0NA_2_FD_203076 | JGI IMG/M metagenome (GOLD analysis project Ga0316578, IMG submission 203076) | Rhizosphere microbial communities from salt marsh grasses in Alabama, United States - J0-2_160517rDrC | ecosystem: Host-associated > Plants > Roots > Rhizosphere | place: USA: Alabama | collected... | reverse complement strand
GATACCGTCGATATATCCCTGCCGCGCACCGAGGTATCCACAGGACCCGGACACAAGGATTTCGAGGTCCGGTACGATCCCTCACTCCCCGTCGAGACCGATCTGCACCGCAGGGATTTCACAGTGAACTCCATGGCGCTCGATCTGCGCACGTCCGGCCTCGTCGATCCGCTTTCGGGGCGGCAGGACCTTTCGCGGCGGATCCTGCGCGTCAACCGCGCGACGTCGTTCATCGAGGATCCACTGAGGATACTCCGCGGGGTGCAGTTCATGGCGAGGTTCGATCTCGCAGTCGAACAGCACACGCACGATCTCATGGAGAGAGATGCGTCCCTGCTCGATTCGGTATCGAAGGAGAGGGTCAGGGACGAGCTGGTCAAGCTTGTCGATCTGTCCCTGCGGCCGTCGACCGGGTTCGTCTTTATGCACGAGACGGGGATCCTCAGGCGGGTCCTGCCCGAGCTCGACGCGACCTGGGGGATCGAGCAGAACGAGTTCCATCCGGACGATGTCTTCCATCACAGCGTGAAGAGCTGCGACAGCGCGGAGGGAGGGTCCGTCGTCAGGTGGGCGGCGCTTCTGCACGACCTGGGAAAGAAAGAGGCCCGCATGGAGCGGGAGGGACGTGTCGTGTTCTACCGTCATGAGGAGGAAAGCGCCCGGATCGCCCGCTCGATCCTCGAACGGCTCGTGTTTCCATCGGCCTTCATCGAGAAGGTCGAGCATCTGGTCTCACAGCATATGTTCCTGATGAGCGATCAGTGGTCGGACGGCGCGGTGAGGCGATTCATAGCCAGGGTAGGTGTGGAGAACCTCGCCGATCTCTTTGCGCTGCGCCGGGCCGACGGCGCCTCGAGGGGCGACACGGGGGTGGAGGAGGAGATCCGGTATGCCTCGAGAAGGACGCAGGCTGTGATAGCCATGGACGCGGTCTTCAAGCGGGAGGACCTCGCCATCGACGGCAGCGATATCATGAAGGCGACGGGCCTGGTGGAGGGACCGGAGATAGGGCGCATCCTCGACGCACTGCTCGAACGGGTGCTCGAGGACCCGCATATGAACGAGAGGGAGAAGCTGATCGCGATCATAGAGGAGATACGCTCCGGGGGGAGATGATCGAGGGAGAGTTCCCGCAACCTGGTGTCAGGGGCATCCTCAACGTGAGTTCGAGCAGAAGAGATCCTCGAATCACATGTGTCGAGCGAAACCGTCTGGGGCTGAAGGGTAATACGGGAACCCTCCCCAGGGATCAATATAGGTGAATGTACCTATGAGTGTCAATAACAATTATCACCTCTGTCAACGATTGTTGCCTCCCGGAGAACGAGTAATACGAGGAGGGTGCAGATGAAAGGGCTCGAACGCCTGATACGCGATATGAGGAAGATGCTCCTTCCGTATCATCACGAGCACGACATTGAGAGCGGTGCGAGGCGCTGGCAGGTCGATCAGGACGAGTGCATCGCTTCATGGATCGCCCAGCAGCTCCGGGTATGCCGCGAGAAGAACCGATGTTTCAGGCGCGAGCGCTGCGTCTTCTATGAGTACGGCGATATCGCGCGCAAGAACTACGAGATATGCTACGAGGTACTTCTCCTTCTCGAGAATGGTGAGATCACCTGCAGCGAAGGTGAAAGTGCCGAGGAAAAGGACAAAACGTGACATAATACTGTCATTGTGGCGCGATTGGCAGATTGTGCCGCCTCCTCGATACAGGCCTTCGACCTCACCAAGATCTAGTCTTATTGTAACATGATAATAAACAATGAGTTACAAGGCAGAATTGTGCGGAGTCCTCTGGCACGATAGTTGTATTCATAGATAAGTGGTTGAGTTTACGTTTATTACGTGTTCATGAAGGTAACTATAGATCAAAGGAGACGACGATGTCGAAGATCATAGGAATAGACTTGGGAACTACCAACTCCTGCGTCGCGGTCATAGAGGGAGGGGAGCCGGTCATCATCCCTAACCCCGAGGGCGGACGCACGACCCCCTCGGTGGTCGGATTCAAGGATTCGGAGAAGCTCGTAGGCCTGCTGGCCAAGCGACAGGCGGTGACGAACCCGAGAAAGACCGTCTTCTCGATCAAGCGATTCATGGGGAGAAAGTTCTCCGAGGTCGGCACCGAGATATCCGAGGTCCCGTACGAGGTCGTCAAGGGCCCGAACGGGGACGCACGCGTGAAGATCGACGACAAGGAGTTCAGTCCCCCCGAGATATCGGCCCTCGTGCTGAAGTATCTCAAGGAAGCGGCTGAGGCCTATCTCGGCGAGACTGTCACACGGGCCGTCATCACGGTACCGGCCTACTTCAACGACAGCCAGCGCCAGGCCACAAAGGACGCGGGGAAGATCGCCGGCCTCGAGGTCGATCGTATCATCAACGAGCCGACAGCCGCCTCGCTCGCATACGGGCTGGAGAAAACCGGAGACCGGACGATCGCCGTGTTCGACCTCGGCGGCGGCACCTTCGATATCTCCATCCTCGAGCTCGGAGACTCGGTCTTCGAGGTCAAATCGACAAACGGCGACACGCACCTCGGCGGGGACGATTTCGACCAGCGGGTGATCGACTGGCTCGTCGGTGAGTTCAAGAAGGACCAGGGGATAGACCTCTCGGCCGATCCGATGGCGCTGCAAAGGCTGAAGGAAGCAGCCGAGAAGGCCAAGTGCGAGCTCTCGACCGTTCAGGAGACGGACATCAACCTCCCGTTCATCACGGCCGATGCCGGCGGTCCGAAGCACCTCAACATAAAGCTGACAAGGGCGCGGCTCGAGACGCTCACGCAGGACCTCATCGAACGGACCGTGCAGCCCTGCCGCAATGCGATAAAAGACGCGGGGGTATCGCTCTCCGATATCGACGAGGTCGTCCTCGTAGGAGGCTCGACCCGCATGCCTGCGGTCCAGGCAAAGGTGAAGGAGATCTTCGGCAAGCAGCCGCACCAGGGGGTCAATCCCGACGAGGTGGTGGCGCTCGGCGCGGCGATACAGGGAGGCGTTCTCGCCGGAGACGTCCATGACGTACTGCTGCTCGATGTCACCCCGCTGTCGCTCGGCATCGAGACCCTCGGCGGCGTCATGACGAAGCTGATCAACCGCAACTCCACGATACCGACACGCAAGAGCGAAGTCTTCTCGACCGCTGGGGACAACCAGACCACCGTCGAGATCCACGTCCTCCAGGGCGAGCGGGAGATGGCCGGGCAGAACAAGTCCATCGGACGGTTCCAGCTGGCAGGGATCCCGCCGGCGCCACGGGGCATCCCGCAGATAGAGGTGACCTTCGATATCGATGCGAACGGGATCCTCAACGTGGCGGCGAAAGACAAGGCGACGGGCAAGGAGCAGAAGATCATCATCCAGCCGTCGAGCGGCCTCACAGAGTCCGAGATCGACCGCATGGTCAAGGACGCCGAGGCGCACGAGAGCGAGGACAAGGAGAAACGGGAGCTCGTCGACCTGCGCAACCAGGCCGATCACCTCGCCTATACGACCGAGAAGCAGCTCGAGGAGTACAAGGAAAAGATACCGGCCGGAGACCTCGATGCGATCCGCGCCGCCCTCGAGGAGCTCAAGGAGGCTGCGAAGACCGACGACGCCGGACGGATACGGAAGGCGATCGATGCGTACAACAGCGCCTGGCAGAAGGCCGCACAGGTGATGTACCAGCATGCGTCGGATAGCGCGGCACCGGGTGAAGGCGCACAGCAGCAGGCCGCCGGCGAAGAGAAACCCTCCGAAGGACCGGTGGACGCCGAGTACGAGGTGATCGACGACGATGACCGGAAGTGACGGGGCGAATAACTATTGCGCCGCCACTTGATGATCACTATACTACGTTCCGTCGCAATGAGGTGGGCGATTAGCTCAGGTGGTTAGAGTGCTTGCTTGACATGCAAGAGGTCACTGGTTCGAGTCCAGTATCGCCCACCAGAAAACAGGTCATCATGCTCGAGATAACATACCCCGACGGTTCGAAAGAAGAGATAGCGGAAGGTTCACCGATCAGCGCGGTCGTCGACGCGTTGCCGCGCTCGGTACGGAACAAGGCCGTCGCCGCGCGGGTCGGCGAGCGCCTGTACGACCTGCGCCAGTCGTTCGACCGCGGAGGCAGCTTCGAGGTCGTCACCACCGATTCGGACCGGGCCCTCGACATACTGCGCCACAGCACATCCCATCTGATGGCCCTCGCGGTCCAGGAGCTGTTTCCCGGCGCGAAATTCGCTATCGGACCGTCCGTGCAGGACGGCTTCTACTATGATTTCCTCCTCGAAAGCACTCTCACTCCGGAGGACCTGGAGCGGATCGAGGCGAAGATGAAGGAGCTCGTCTCGCGGGGCGGGCTCTCCTTCGAGCGAAGGGTGCTTCCCCGCGACGAGGTGATCGGCTTCTTCGAGTCCGCCGGCCAGCCGTTCAAGGTCGAGCTGATCCGAGATCTCGACGCGGAGTCGGTCTCTCTCTATTCGCTCGGGGACTTCACGGACCTATGCACCGGTCCTCATGTGCCAGACGTCAGGATGCTCAAGCATTTCAAGCTGACATCCATAGCCGGCGCCTACTGGCGCGGAGACGAACACCGCGAGATGCTCCAGCGCGTCTACGGGACCGCGTTCTTCACCGCGGAGGATCTGGCCGCCGAGCTGCAGCGCCGCGAGGAGGCCCGGAAGCGGGACCACCGGAAGCTCGGACCCCAGCTCGAGCTCTTCGACATCAAGGAGGAGGCGGGGGGAGGACTGGTGTTCTGGTATCCCAAGGGGTACATCCTGCGCGAGACGATCGAGAACTACTGGAAGGACCTCCACAGGCGTAACGGCTACGACATCATCATGACCCCGCACATCGCCGACAGCCACCTGTGGGCGACCTCGGGGCATCTCGACTACTACCGGGAGAACATGTTCGTGATCGGCTCGGAGGAGCAGGAGTTCGTTCTCAAGCCGATGAACTGCCCGTACCATATCCTTGTATACAAGAGCAAGATCCACAGCTATCGCGACCTTCCGATACGGTACGCCGAGCTCGGGACGGTCTACCGGAACGAGCGTTCGGGGACGCTGCACGGTCTCCTGCGCGTGCGGGGATTCACACAGGACGACGCGCACATCTTCTGCACGCCGGAGCAGCTCGACGACGAGGTCGACGGGTGCTTCGACCTCGCCCACGAGATACTGACGACGTTCGGGTTCAACGATTACGAGGTCGAGCTGAGCGCGCACGATCCGGAGAAGATGGAGAAATACGCCGGCTCGGAGGAGGAATGGCAGAAGGCCGAGGCGGCCCTGCTGAACTCGATAGAGAAGCGGGGGATCCCGTTCAAGAAGATGCCGGGCGAGGCCGTGTTCTACGGGCCTAAAATCGATCTGAAGCTGATCGATGCTATAGGCAGGGGATGGCAGGCCACGACGATCCAGTTCGACTTCAACCTGCCCCGGAGGTTCGACGTCCAGTATGTAACCAGTGAAGGCGAACGCCGTTACGTGTACATGATACATCGGGCGCTCCTCGGCTCGATAGAGCGGTTCATCGGGACTCTGACAGAGCACTACGCCGGAGCCTTCCCCCTCTGGCTCGCTCCGGTCCAGGCAGTGGTCATCCCCGTCTCACCGGACCAGGCCGGGTACGCGCAGCGGTGCGTGGAGCGCCTGCGCGAGGCGGGGATACGGGCCGAGGCTGATCTGCGTGACGAGAAACTCGGGTACCGGATACGGGACGCGGAGGTCAAGAAAGTGCCCTACATGGCGGTCGCCGGGCCCCGGGAGGTCGAGGAGGGGACCCTTGACGTGCGCTCGAAGAGGCGCGGACGTCTCGGCGCGCGGTCGCTGGAGGAATTCTCGACCGAACTTGTTGACGAGATAGCGAAAAAAGCATATTATTAGAAACCTGTATCGAACGAAGCAGGGGCGAGAGCTCCTCACCTTACGGTCCCGACGGAGCACCAGTAGGGTTTCATCTGCAGCCGACGCACGCCGGGCGGGTGGAACTTCTACCCGCCCGGCTTCATGTTTGCGCGGGAGGTGAAGTATCAAAGGATACGTCAAGAGCGACAGGCGTGAGCGGCGCACGCGGGTAAACGAGATGATCCGGATCTCCGAGGTCAGGGTCATCGATGAGGAGGGTGCGCAGCTCGGTGTCATGCCGACCGACGAGGCGAAGCGCATCGCGGAGGAAAAAGGCCTGGACCTGGTCGAGATAGTGCCCGATATCAGGCCGCCCGTGTGCAAGATCATGGATTTCGGGAAATACAAGTACGAACAGAGCAAGAAGGCCCGGGAATCCAAGAAGAAACAGCACGTCACGCATCTGAAGGAGATCAAGCTCCGCCCGAAGATCGAGGAGCACGACCTGCAGTTCAAGATGAAGAACGCCGAGAAGTTCCTCGAAGGCAAGGACAAGGTGAAGTTCACGGTGATCTTCCGGGGACGCGAGATGGAGCACCTCGAGAAGGGATACGCGATGCTCAGGGAAGTCGTCGAGCGATTCGCCGATATCGCTACCGTCGAGAAGGAAGCCGTGAGAACGGGAAGGATCATATCCCTCATAATGGGTCCCCGGTCCGACCGGAAAGCCCATAAAGGGGGTGGAGAAGAGGATGCCAAAGATTAAGACCAACCGCGGGGCCGCGAAGAGATTCCGCATCACCGGCACCGGAAAGATCAAGAGAAAGAAGGCCTACGCCAGCCATATTCTCACCAAGAAGTCCAGCAAGCGCAAGCGGGGCCTGCGAAAGCAGACGATCGCGGTCAAGTCGGACGCGGGGCGCATAAAGCGCATGCTGGGTATATAGCGCTTCTTCCCTCTATTCGCACGAACGAGAGGAACCGGGAGGCATCGGACCATGCCGAGGACGAAACACAGTGTAGCATCGAACAAGAGAAAGAAGAAGGTGCTGAAGCAGGCCAAGGGCTTCACCGGTGGCCGCGGCACCCTGTATCGCACGGCCCGTGAGGCGGTCGACCGGGCGCTCGTATACGCATACCGCGACCGCCGCGCACGCAAGCGCGATTTCCGCAAGCTCTGGATAGCGAGGATCAACGCCGCCGCGCGCCTGCACGGCCTGAGCTACAGCCGATTCATCAACGGTCTGAAGAAGTCGGATATCGAGATCAACCGGAAGCTGCTCTCCGAGATCGCGGTCAACGACGCGGAAGGATTCAAGCGTCTCGCCGAGATAGCGAAAGAAGCGCTCTGATGAAGGACGGCATCCCCGACAGGGACGCGCTCGGGCGTCTCGAGCGCGAAGCGCAGGAAGCGGTCGCCGCCGCTGGGGACGTCGAGGCCCTCGAAAAGGCGCGGGTCGTCTTCCTTGGCCGCAAGCAGGGACGGCTGACGGCCGCGCTCCGTTCGATAGGCGCGCTGCCCTCGGATCAACGACCCGTGATGGGGAATCTCATCAACGAGGTGAAGGTCCGTCTCGAGGCGCTCTTCGATGCGAAGCAGGAAGCGCTGAGCGGGTCGGGGGCCGATCCCGAACCGTACCCGGGTGATCCGACCCTCCCGGGGAGGCGCGCGTGGGAGGGCGGACGACACATCCTCCACCGGGTGGTAAGGGATGCCAAGGAGATCTTCGTCCGCATGGGATATTCCATAGCGGAAGGTCCCGACGTAGAGCTCGATTACTACAACTTCGAGGCGCTGAACTTCCCGCCAGACCATCCGTCGCGTGACACGCAGGACACCTTCTACGTGAACAGGGACATCCTGCTCCGGACGCAGACCTCTCCGGTCCAGGTCCGGTACATGGAGCGCCATGCGCCGCCGCTTCGGATCATATCGCCGGGACGGGTCTACAGGAACGAGTCCCCGGACCCTTCCCACGCCGCCGAGTTCTATCAGATCGAAGGACTCTTCGTCGATCGAGACGTGTCGCTGGCCGATCTTCGCAGCGATGTGTCCTGGTTCGTCCGGCAGTTCTTCGGACCCGGGGCGCAGGTGAGGTTCCGCCCGCATTTCTTCCCCTTCACGGAGCCGAGCGCGGAGGTGGATATGACATGCTTCGCCTGCAGCGGTGAAGGCTGTCCTATCTGCAAGAAGACCGGATGGCTCGAGATCATGGGGGCGGGCATGGTCCATCCGAACGTATTCCGCTATGCGGGATACGATCCCGAATCGGTAACGGGGTTCGCGTTCGGCATGGGGATCGAACGGATAGCGATGCTCAAGTACGGCATAGACGACATCCGCCGCTTCCTCACAGACGATATCAGGTTCCTCAGACAGTTCTGGAACGAACAATGGGCGGGGGTGTCGGAGTGAACGTCAGCTGCAACTGGCTCAGACGCTATGTCGATATCGAAGAGGACCCCGGCGTCCTTGCCGAGGACCTCACGATGTTCGGACTCAACGTCGAATCCGTCGAACGGGTCGGCGCCGAGTATTCAGGCGTCGTATTCGGCAGGGTCCGCGAATGCCGGCGGCACCCGCAGGCCGACAGGCTCAGCGTCTGCACTGTGGACACGGGCGGCGACCGTCCCCTCAACATCGTCTGCGGCGCGCCGAACGTCCGCGCCGGACTCGGCGTGGCGGTAGCCCTGCAGGGATCGGTACTCGCAGGCGGGCTGAAGATCAAGAAGACGAAACTCAGGGGAGAGGTCTCAGAGGGCATGATATGCTCCGAGACCGAACTCGGCATCGGATCGGACGCGAGCGGAATCATCGAGCTCGACCTGGAACTCGAGCCGGGAGCGGACCTCGACGGAAAACTCGGCGCAGGCGATACGATCCTCGATATCGAGATCACGCCGAACCGTCCCGATCAGCTCTCCCACATCGGCATCGCGCGCGAGATAGCGGCCCTCTACAACCGGGAGCTGAGACTGCCGCCGACGGCGCAGCTGCAGGTCCAGGGCGGGTTCCGGATCGGTGTCGAGGATCCCGCCGACTGTCCACGGTACAGCGCTGCGTTCATAGACGACGTGCGCATCGGTCCGTCTCCGCAGTGGATGCAGGAGCTGCTCGCTGGCGCCGGCGTGAAACCGATCAACAATATCGTCGACGTCACCAATTTCGTCCTCCTCGAGACCGGCCAGCCGATGCACGCCTTCGACCGTGACCGCATGAAGCGAGACGAGATCCTCGTCAGACGCGGCAGGGCGGGGGAGCGCCTGGTCACTCTCGACGGTATCGATCGGCCTGTCGGACCGGAGATCCTCCTGATAACCGACGGAGAGACGCCGATCGGCGCAGCAGGGGTGATGGGGGGGGAATCGACCGAGGTGACGCCGCAGACGAAGCACGTGCTGCTCGAGAGCGCCTGGTTCGGCCCGCGGGCGGTGCGCGGGTCGCGACGCGCCCTGAAGCTCGACACAGAGGCCTCCTACCGTTTCGAGCGCGAGTGCGATCCCGGCGGCACGGTGGCCGCGCTCGAGCGCGCATGCCGGCTGATCGCCGAGACGGGGGCGGGGACGCCCCAGCCGGTCTGCGCCGACATGCTCGCATCGGCGGAGCTGATCGCGCCCCGGACCATCATGCTGCGGAGCAGGCAGGCGAACCGCGTGATGGGGACGATGCTGGCCGCCGACGACCTCTGTGAGCTTCTATCGAGGCTCGGTCTCGAAGCGGTCGTATCGGGAAAGGATGTCACGGTCTCGGTGCCGACGTTCCGGAGAGACCTGAGCGAAGAGATAGACCTGATAGAGGAAGCGGCCCGTGTCTACGGGTATGACGATATCGGTTCGGACCCGGGGCGGCGCAATTCGATGTTCGCCGAGATCTCCGCCGGCGACCGCCGGAACGAGGAGCTGTGCGACCGCCTCGCCGCGAGAGGATTCGCGGAGGTCGTCACAACATCGTTCATGGACCCCGACGATCCGCGGCGTCTCGAGTGGGCCGACGACGATCCCCGCGCGAGGCCCGTCGTGATCGCCAATCCCCTTACGGCGGCGCAGTCAGTCATGCGCACCTCGCTCCTTCCGGGGATGCTCAGGGTCGTCGAGCGCAACGCCTCGGCAGGGGTCGAGGGGATACGGATATTCGAGCTGGACAAGGTCTTCATTCCACGGACGCAAGGGGAAGGTCTGCCTGAGGAACCGCTCCGTCTCACCGCCCTGTTCAGCCGTAAGGCTGCGCCAATGCAATGGCATGAAAAACAAAGAGATATGGATTTTTTCGATATGAAGGGGGAAGCCGAGGCCATGCTCGAGTGGCTCGGGTCCAGTTCAGGGCACTCTTTCGAACGGGACCAGGCCCGCGGTCCAGACCACGTGTTTAACTGGTTGCTGAAAAATAAGATAGTCGGTTCATGCGGTTTGATTCCCGGGCGTGTCTGCGCTCGATTCGGGATTGACGCCCCTGTCTTCTTCTTCGACGTCGATATAGACGCGTTCTCGCCCGGATGGGCAGGAAAGTCGCTCTTCAGCCGCATAAGTCCGTTTCCAGCGATGAAGAGGGACCTCTCCGTCACCGCTCCGGCCCCGGTCCGATGGGCTGACATAAGAAATGTCGTGAAGAAACGCACAAAACACCTTGAGTCAGTTATACTTTTCGATTACTATCGCGGCGAAAGTTTGGGAGAGGGTCGTCGAGGGTATACCTTCAGGCTTGTATTCAGGTCGTCCGAGGGGACTCTCGACGACGCCACGGTGGATGCGGTCATAGCGAAGGTCCTCGCAGGGCTCCAGGAGGAGCTCCAGGTGGCCCTGAGGGCCGAATAGGAGCGGGTATGGCTGGAACGGGTCTTGATGCCCTCGATATGCTCGAGCAGAGGATCGAGAAGGCTGCCCACCTGATCGAGCAGCTGCGCGGCGAAAAAAAGGCGACTGATGAGGAGAATAAAAGATTGAAAGAGGAGCTTCAGTCGTTGTATATTTCAAACGAGGAGTTAACAAGACAGTTGAAACACCTTACAACGAAAAAAGATAAGAAGGAAGATACAGAAAAGACGAGAGAGGAGATTGCTGAAAAGATCGAAGAGATGCTCGCCAAGCTGGAAGAGCTGAACATCTAGCCGATCCGGCGGGCGGGTCGACCGGGAAAGGGAGCGGGAGGATGGTCCGGCATTGATCGAGAGGTAGTTGCATGACCGAAACGACAAGCACCGAAAAGGTGGAAATATTCGGTCAGGAATATAAGATAAAAGGAGCGGGCGACCCGACCTACATCCACAGGATCGCAGGGTATGTCGACAGCAAGATGCGGGAGATCGCCCATTCGAGCGGTATCATGTCCCAGTCGCGGATCGCGATACTCGCAGCTCTCAATATCACCGACGAGCTCTACCAGGAGCGCGCCGCAAAGGAGCGCACATCGGAGGAGCTCGGACGGGCGGCCGCGAAGCTGGGTGAGGTACTGGAGGAAGAGATCAGTGTAGGACGATGATCCTCCGCACCCGGGTGAGTACGCTGACCCACGGAGCGGGGATTTGAGAGACGGAAACGGACAGAGACAGACAAATTCCCTGCTGTGCTCGTGCAGGCGAAGGTTATTTTTTGCCAACACTTTGAGCCCGGAGATCCGATATCCGGCCCGTGAGGCCGGGCCCGGTGCTACCGGGAGGGCTGAACGGATCGTGTGGGTCTCCACCCTTGTCGGAAGGGCTTAAAAGATCCTTCGCACACGGCACCGAGTGGGGAATTCTTTTATCGCCTCACCCCCGGTCATCGATCTTCACACAGAGTCATTACCGACCGATATGGACGTTCGCCTGTTTGTGTGTAGACGTAAGAACAGCAACTGGAGGTGAACCGCCCCTTCGGGCGGATCGGCATGGACATATTCGCATACATCTCCGTCGGGGTCCTTGCGCTCGTGCTCGGATTCACCCTCGGATGGATGATCAGCAGGAAGATCACACAGAGCCAGCTGAAGCACACGCAGAAGCTCGCCGAGAACATCATCGCCGAGGCGCAGCGTGAGGCCGAGACACGGAAGAAGGCATCGATCCTCGAGGCGAAGGACGAATGGTACAAGGCCAAGGTCCAGTTCGAGAAGGATACGGCGGAGACCAGGGCAGAGCTGAAGAAGGTCGAGCGGCGGATCGAGGAGAAAGAGCACAACATCAACCGGAAGGTCGATTTCCTCGAGAAGCGCGAGCAGGAGCTGGGGGACAAGAAGAAGGCGCTCGAGAAGAAGCTTCAGGCGATCGCCGAAAAGAACGATCAGCTCAACGATCTCCTGCACAAGCAGAACGAGAAGCTCGAGAAGATCGCCGGCATGAGCACCGAGGAGGCGAAGAAGCTCCTCATCTCGAACCTCGAGGGCGAAGCCCGCATGTCGGCTGCGAGGATGATCAAGGATATCAAGGACGAGGCAGAGCGCAACGCGGCCAAGATAAGCCGAAAGATCATAACGCTCGCCATCGAGCGGTGCGCGGCAGATCACGTCGTCGAATCGACCGTCTCAGTGGTGGATCTGCCGAACGACGAGATGAAGGGACGCATCATCGGCCGCGAGGGACGCAACATCAGGGCATTCGAGAACGCCACGGGGATCGATGTGATCATCGACGACACCCCGGAGGCGGTGATCCTCTCCGGTTTCGATCCGATACGCCGGGAGGTGGCAAGGCTCTCGCTCGACAAGCTCGTCAAGGACGGCCGCATCCATCCGGGAAGGATAGAGGAGCTGGTCGAGAAGACGCGCAAGCAGCTCGACGAGGAGATCCGTGAGACCGGCGAGCAGACGATCCTCGAGCTCAACATCCACGGGCTGCATCCCGAGCTCGGCAAGCTGCTCGGACGGCTCAAGTACCGGTCTTCATACGGCCAGAACGTCCTGCAGCACTCGAAGGAGGTCGCCTTCGTGGCGGGCCTGCTGGCGAGCGAGCTCGGGATCGACCCGGTGATCGCGAAGCGAGCCGGGCTGCTGCACGACATCGGAAAGGCAGCCGATCACGAGATGGAGGGGCCGCATGCCGAGATCGGGGCCGAGTTCGCCCGCAGATACGGCGAACACGAGATCGTGATCAACGCGATAGCGGCGCATCACGAGGACGTCGAGGCCACGTCGCTCGTCGCACACATCATCTCGGCGGCGGACGCGATATCGGGGGCCCGGCCGGGCGCCCGTCGCGAGACGCTCGAGAACTACATACGGCGCCTCGAAAAGCTCGAGAAGATCGCGGATGCGTTCGACGGGGTCGAGAAATCGTACGCCATCCAGGCGGGCAGGGAGATCAGGATCCTCGTGAGCCACAAGAAGGTGGACGATGCGCAGGCCACCCAGCTGGCGGGCGAGATATCCCGGAAGATAGAGGAAGATATGGAGTATCCCGGCCAGATAAAGGTCGTGGTGATACGGGAGACACGGGCCGTGGAATACGCCCGCTGACGATCGCATGCGAGTCCTCATCATCGGCGATGTCCTGTCAAAGACGGGAAGATCTGCTCTCTCGAGAGGGCTTCCGAGCCTTCGCGAGAGGCTGGGCGTGGATCTCTGCACGGCGAATGTGGAAAACGGGGCCGGCATGTTCGGCGTCACAAGACAGGTCGTCGAGGAGATCTCCCGCAGCGGCGTCGACGTCATGACGAGCGGCAATCACATCTTCGACAAGCGGGAGGGCATGGCGCTCCTCGATGATCGTGCGGACCTTCTCAGGCCGGCCAACTATCCTCCGGGGGTCCCGGGGAGGGGATGGATGATCGGGGAGGCCGGCGGGATCCCGTATTGCGTCATCAATCTCCAGGGAAGGACATTCATGGCCGACATCGACTGTCCGTTCCGCGCGGCCGACCGCATCGTCGCCGAGATACCGCGCGATGTGAAGGTGCGGATCGTTGATTTCCACGCCGAGGCGACGAGCGAGAAGCTCGCGCTCGCCTACTATCTTGCCGGACGGGTGAGCGTTGTCGCGGGTACGCACACCCACGTCCCGACTGCCGACGAGCGTATCTTGCCAGGCGGAACGGCATACCAGACAGATGTCGGCATGGCCGGCCCGTTCGATTCGGTGATAGGAGTGCGACCCGAGCAGGTGATCGAGCGGTTTCTCACCGGGATCCCGGTTAGGTTCCAGGTGGGGGGAGGTTCGGCCTGTATCGAGGGTCTGTATATCGAGATCGACGATGCGACCGGCGAAGCGGTGCGTGCGGAGCGCATCGACGAGCGTATCGATGAAGGAGACATTCATGCTGAAGGCTGATGACGGTCTGATCCGCGGAAAGCCCGTAGCCGACGGCGTACTCGAGGACCTTGCCGGGCGTATAGAAGACTTCAGCAGGGACCGCAGACCGCCGAAGCTCGTCGTGATCATCGTAGGAGAGGATCCGGCCTCTCAGGTCTACGTGGGGATGAAGGTCAAAGCCGCGGCGCGGTGCGGGATCGATTCATCGCTCATAGAGCTTCCCGCATCGACAGGGCAGGAGGATCTGCTCGCACTTCTCGATTCTCTCAACGCAGACGAGGGTACGGACGGGATACTCGTCCAGATGCCGCTTCCCCGGGGGATCGACCAGCAGACGGTGATCGAGCGGATCGCTCCTTCCAAGGACGTCGACGGCCTGCACCCGTTCAACCTCGGGAGGATCGCCGCGGGATCGCCCCGGTTCGTCCCCTGCACACCGGCCGGAATAGCCATGCTGCTGCAGGCATATGGGGTCGAGACGAAGGGCCGTCACGCCGTCGTCGTCGGCCGGAGCGTGCTGGTAGGGAGACCGATGGCGCTCCTTCTCGCGGCGAAAGGACCGGGAGGGGATGCGACGGTGACTATCTGTCATTCGCGCACCAGCGACCTGGGGGCGGTCGTCAGGACGGCAGACATCCTCATTGCCGCGGTCGGATCGCCGAGGATGATAACGGGGGACATGGTCAGGGATGGGGCAGTCGTGG
>Ga0316578_10000335_pt1 | contig 14780 bp, 13 predicted proteins | sample J0NA_2_FD_203076 | JGI IMG/M metagenome (GOLD analysis project Ga0316578, IMG submission 203076) | Rhizosphere microbial communities from salt marsh grasses in Alabama, United States - J0-2_160517rDrC | ecosystem: Host-associated > Plants > Roots > Rhizosphere | place: USA: Alabama | collected... | reverse complement strand
CGACGTGTACTGGCACACGATCACCGACGGCTCGAACGGGGCGCTGAGCAGCTCCGACATCAGTGCCCAGGTCTCCGTCCTCAACAGCGCCTACGCGGGGACCGGGTTCTCGTTCTCGCTCGTCTCCGTCGACACGACGAACAACCCGTCCTGGTACAACGGCCTCACCAACGGCAGCTCCGCCGAGCGGAACATGAAGACCTCGCTGCACCTCGGCGGCAAGGCCGACCTCAACGTCTACACCGCCGACCTCGGCAACGACCTGCTCGGCTGGGCCACCTTCCCGAGGAGCACCACCGACCCGATGGACGGCGTGGTCCTGCTCGACGAGAGCCTGCCCGGCGGCTCCGCCACCAACTACAACGAGGGCGACACCGGGACCCACGAGGTCGGCCACTGGCTCGGGCTGTACCACACCTTCCAGGGTGGCTGTAACGGCCAGGGCGACTACGTGGAGGACACCGCGCCCGAGGCCTCGCCCGCGTACGGGTGCCCCACCGGGCGTGACAGCTGCACCCGCCAGCCCGGCGTGGACCCGATCCACAACTTCATGGACTACACGTACGACTCGTGCATGGACGAGTTCACCGACGGTCAGGGCACCCGGATGCAGTCCGCGTGGCTCGCCTACCGGGCGTCCTGACGCCGGACCACTCCTGGGCAGGCCTGAGGGCCCCGGACCGACCCGGTCCGGGCCCTCCCCGTGTCGGCTCCGTGCCGCCGTGACGGTGCGACCGTCGCCTGCTCGCCGCCCCCGCGTACCGAGAACTCGCGGACCGTCCGTGGCCTCCCGTCGGCCGTCCGACCGCCCGGTTAGGGTGGCGCCCGCCCATGAGTACCTCAGCCGCCGGACATCTCCCACCCGCCTACCCCGAACGCGCCGCGTGGGGTACGGCCGCCCGGCTGCGGGCGTGGCAGGAGGAGGCGCTCGCGGCCTACCTCCGGGCCGACGACCGGGACTTCCTGGCGGTGGCCACGCCCGGCGCCGGCAAGACGACGTACGCGCTCCGGATAGCGGCCGAGCTGCTCGACCGCGGCGTCGTCCGGGCGGTCACGGTCGTCGCTCCCACCGAGCACCTGAAGACGCAGTGGGCCGACGCCGCGGGTCGGGTCGGCATCCAGCTGAACCCGGCGTTCTCGAACTCCGCGGGTGGGCAGCCCGCCGAGTACACCGGCGTGGCGGTCACGTACGCGCAGGTCGCGGCCAACCCGCCGCTGCACCGCCGCCGCACCGAGTCCGAGCCGACCCTCGTCGTGCTCGACGAGATCCACCACGGCGGCGACGCCCGGTCGTGGGGCGACGGGATCCGGGAGGCCTTCACCCCTGCGACCCGCCGCCTTGCCCTCACCGGGACCCCGTTCCGCTCCGACACCACCCCGATCCCGTTCGTCCGCTACGAGCTGGGCGAGGACGCCATCCTCCGCTCGGCGTCGGACTACACCTACGGTTACGCCGCGGCCCTGCGCGACGGAGTGGTACGTCCGGTGCTCTTCCTCGCCTACGGCGGTGCGATGCGGTGGCGGACCCGGGCGGGCGACGAGGTGGCGGCCCGGCTCGGTGAACCCCTCACCGCGGACCAGACCGCCCAGGCCTGGCGCACGGCCCTGGATCCCAAGGGGGAATGGGTCCCGGCGGTGCTGGCCGCTGCCGACCGCCGGCTCAGCGAGGTACGTCGTCACGTCGCTGACGCGGGCGGGCTCGTCATCGCCTCCAACCGGACCGCGGCCCGGGCCTACGCCCGGCTGCTGCGCACGGTCGCGGGGGAGGAGCCCGTCGTCGTGCTCTCCGACGACTCCGGGGCCAGCGCCCGCATCGAGGAGTTCGCGGGCGGCGACGCGCGCTGGATGGTCGCGGTGCGGATGGTCTCGGAGGGTGTCGACGTGCCGCGCCTCGCCGTCGGCGTCTACGCGACGTCGACCTCCACGCCGCTGTTCTTCGCCCAGGCGGTCGGGAGGTTCGTGCGGGCGCGTCGCCGCGGGGAGACCGCATCGGTGTTCCTCCCGTCCGTGCCGGTCATCCTCGGCCACGCAAGGTCGATGGAGGAGGAGCGCGACCACGCCCTGGACCGCGCCGGCGACGACGCGGAGGAGACCTCCCTGTGGGCTCCGGAGGAGGGAATGCTCGCGGCGGCGAACCGCGCCGAGCACGCCATCGGACCCGAGGGGCCGGGCTTCGAGGCGCTCGAGTCCGACGCCCACTTCGACCACGTCCTCTTCGACGCCCGTCAGTACGGGCAGCACGCGGCCGCCGGGTCGCGCGAGGAGGAGGACTACCTGGGGCTGCCCGGGCTGCTCGAGCCCGACCAGGTCGCCACCCTCCTCCACGAGCGCCAGTCCCGACAGGCGAAGGCGGGGCGGGGCCGGCCCGCCCCGGTGGCGGCACACCGCGCCCTCGCCGCCCGGCGCAAGGAGCTCAACACCCTCGTCGCGGCCTACGCGAGGCGCACGGGGACCCCGCACGCGACCATCCACCTCGACCTCCGTCGGGCGTGCGGCGGCCCTGAACTGGCCGCCGCGACGGGGGAGGAGGTCACCGAGCGGATCGAGCGAATCCGTCGCTGGTTCGTCGGGCGGCGCTGACCCGCCCCGCGAGCCGACCCGCCGGGGGCGAGGCCGGGAGGCCTCAGCCCTCCGCGGCGGCGCGCTCGACGAGCGGTCCGGTGCGGTGGTCGAGGTGGGTGACGAGGCAGATCGCGGTGTTGGCGCGCAGCACGTGCACGTCGTCGATGATCTCGTCGATGACCCGGCCGAGGTCGGCGTTGTCGCGGGCGGCGACCCGGACGACGAGGTCGCCGACGCCGGTGATGGAGTGGATCTCGAGGACCTCCGGGATGGCGGAGAGATGGGCGACCACCGGGGCGTGACCCTGGCGCTGCCGGATCTCCAGGGTGCAGAACGCCGTCACCGGGTACCCGAGGGCACCCGGGTCCACGTTCGGGGCGAACGAGCGGATCACCCCTCGCCGCTGGAGCCGGTCGAGACGGGCCTGGACCGTCCCCCGGGCGACACCGAGCGTTCGGGAGGCGCCGAGCACCCCGACGTGGGGGTCCTCGGTGAACAGGGCGATGATCCGGGCGTCGAGGTCGTCCACCCCGTGATGACGTGCCATGGGCACATTGTCCGGCTGGCACCCCCCGAGAGGCAACACCGTGCGCACGGTGACCACTCGCACATGGTGTGGTTGCACATGCTGCACCGGAGGGCGACAGTGTCGGGATGACCGACACGACGACGTCCGGCAGCCACCTCGACCTCACCGACACCGAGCGGGAGGCCGATCTCGACCTGGAGCAGCTCAAGCAGCTCGTGGGTCTGGTCGACTACGACGAGAGCACCGACCCCTTCCCGGTCACCGGCTGGGACGCCGTGGTCTTCGTCGTGGGCAACGCCACCCAGGCCGCGCACTACTACCAGAGCGCCTGGGGGATGGAGCTCGTCGCCTACGCCGGGCCGGAGAACGGCACCCGCGACCACAAGGCGTTCGTGTTGAAGTCGGGCTCGATCCGGTTCGTCCTCAAGGGCGCGGTCAGCCCGGACAGCCCGCTCATCGCCCACCACGCCACGCACGGCGACGGCGTCGTCGACATCTCCCTCGAGGTCCCCGACGTCGACCGCTGCATCGAGCAGGCGCGGAAGGCCGGTGCCCGCGTGGTCCAGGAGCCGACCACGGTCACCGACGAGTTCGGCGCCGTGCGCGTGGCCGCCATCGGCACCTACGGCGAGACCGTGCACAGCCTGGTCCAGCGTGAGGTCGACGGGGTGACGTACTCCGGCCCCTACCTGCCCGGGTTCCAGCCGGCGACGTCGACCTTCGAGCGGCGCGAGGGCGCCCCGAAGCGGCTCTTCCAGGCGCTCGACCACGTCGTGGGCAACGTCGAGCTCGGGAGGATGGACGAGTGGGTCGCCTTCTACAACCGGGTCATGGGCTTCGTGAACATGGCCGAGTTCGTCGGTGACGACATCGCCACGGAGTACTCGGCGCTCATGTCCAAGGTCGTCGCCAACGGCAACCACCGGGTGAAGTTCCCCCTCAACGAGCCGGCGGTCGCGAAGAAGCGCAGCCAGATCGACGAGTACCTCGACTTCTACCGCGGCCCGGGGGCCCAGCACCTCGCGCTCGCGACGAACGACATCCTCCGCACCGTGGACGAGCTCCGCCGCGAGGGAGTGGAGTTCCTGGCCACCCCGAACGCGTACTACGAGGACCCCGAGCTGCGCGCCCGGATCGGCGAGGTGCGGGTGCCGATCGAGGAGCTGCAGAAGCGCGGCATCCTCGTCGACCGCGACGAGGACGGCTACCTGCTCCAGATCTTCACGCGCCCCCTGGGCGACCGCCCGACGGTCTTCTTCGAGATCATCGAGCGGCACGGCTCGCTCGGCTTCGGCAAGGGCAACTTCAAGGCGCTCTTCGAGTCGATCGAGCGCGAGCAGGAGGCGCGCGGCAACCTCTGACCGCCACCCGCCAGGGGCGCCCACCGACGACGGGTGGTCACTCCGTGCGCGCCCAGACCGTCCAGCGCTCGACGGCGACGAAGCCCATCCGCTCGTACAGGGGTCGACCGTCGTCGCTCGAGATCAGGACAGCGGGGAGCGTCGGTTCGCAGAGGGTCGCCGCCCACGTCGCGGCGGCCGCGGCGCCACGCCCCCGCGCCGCCGGCAACGAGGCGACGTACTCGACGAGGGTCGCGTCCCCCGCGACGTGCGCCGCGGCGACGGCGGCAGGCTCGCCGTCGACCGAGGCGGTCCACACCCGTGTCGGGCCGTCGAGGATCTGCGACGCGAGGATGCTGCCTTCGACGAGCGGCTCGAGGTCGGGCATCGGGTAGCCCTCGACGAGGACGCGCTCGGCGACGGCGAGGGCGGCCGGGTCCGTCACCTCCGCCAGCTGCACATCCTCTCTCAGCGGCGGCGCCTCGCCACCGGGAAAGCGCACCATCAGCGGAGGGTGGCCGATCTTCACGAGCCCGTGGCCGGTCAGGTCGGGCGTCAGGAACGGGCAGATCAGGAAGTACGGGATGCCCTCGGGGAAGAGCTGCCCCACCTCGTCGAGCACCTCGGCGAAGGAGGCGGCGTCCAGCGGCTGCGTCACGACCACGGGGTTCGTCAGCGCGCCGCGGTCCCCGACCCTGCCGCCGGACCACCGCTCCGTTCTCCGCGCGGGCCGGCCGAGCGACCCGGGCACGGCCACCGCCCACGAGGCGTGTGCCAGCACCGCCCGGCGGATCAGGGTGTCGCCGGCGTCGAGCTCCGGCTCCCACCCCGTCGTGAGGTGCTCGTGCTCGTCGGGGACGATGGACTCGGTCATGGCGTCATCGTGCCGCGAGGGACCAGCCGCCGGTAGTCCCCGACCCCCCGCCGGCCGGCTCGACCCGACGGATAGCGGCGATCGTCACGTACGCGCCGACGCCCGGGTGAACCCCGAGGTCTCCGGCTCCGTACTCCCTGTGTACTGACCGTCCGGACCAGGGAGGACCATGCCTCGTCCTGCTCGGGTCCCTGCCGCCACCTCGACGACGAGGCTCGCCGCGCGTGCGCCGGACGACCGATCGGACCATCGATGATCCCTGAGCCCTGGAGCTACGAGGGCCCGAACGGGATCCGCATCGTCGACGTGCGCACACCGGAGGAGCTCGTGCAGCGCGCCGCTGCGTGGGCGAACCTGCTGCAGCGCTCACCTGGATCGTCGCCGGTGTCCTCGTACCCCCACATGAGTGCGTTCTTCGAGACGCGGGTGGCGCCGGAGCGCCAGTGGTTGTGCCTGTTCGCCTACGAGGGCGACCGGTTGGTGGGGGTCTGCCCGCTCGTGGCCACCCGGGCGGTCGGTGTCGCCGGCTTCGCCGCGGTGCTGCTGCAGGCACCGTTCGACGTCACCCACACCGGTGGCGTCGACTGCGTCGTCCTTCCCGGACGCGATGACGTCGTGGGGGTGTTCCACGAGTACCTCACCCGGATGCCGCGATCGCTGCCGGTCGTCCGCTACCACTGGCTCGATCGCGACTCCGCGTCGATGCGCGTCCGGGACCGGAGCACGTTCCGCCACCGGACAGTCGCCTACGTCTCGGGAAGTCAGAACTACATCCCTGTGCCCGGGGTCGACGAGGACTTCCACCAGCGGCTGTCGAAGAACTTCCGGCGCCAGCTGAGACGCGGCCGTCAGCGGCTCGAGCGGTACGACAACGTCCGGTACGTCCACCGCGACTCGGAGCGCTCCACGGCGGAGAACCTGCGGCGGTTCGAGGACACCGAGGACGCCGGGTGGAAGGGGGAGGGGCGGACGTCCGTCAAGTCCGGCGCCGGCGGGGCGGGCTTCTTCGAGCTCGCCGCGGAGCGTTACCACGAGCACGGCTGGATGCAGTGGGACTTCCTGGAGGTCGACGGGCGCCCGGTCGCGGCCCACTACGGCATCCGCATGAACCGAACGCTGTATCTCCTCAAGATCGGCTACGACGAGGACTTCGGTGCCTGCGGGCCGGGCAACCTCCTGCTCGAGCAGGCCGTCGAGGCAGCGGCGGAGGCCGGGGACGTGGACGAGATCAACTGCATGACCGACTGGGCCTGGCACGAGCGGTGGGCGATGAGGAAGCGCTGGAACTACGACGTGGTCGTGCTGCCGCGGATCCCCATCGCGACCCGGCTCCTCGTCCACCTGCTCGACACGGACGTCGTGCGGCGCCGCCTCGGGTGGCCGAAGCACCCGCCGCTCGACCCGGCCGTCGACGGCGCCGTGGCGGCGCGCCGGTCCACCGTGCCCTCGCGCGTCCGCGCGAGCGCGTAGATCCGTCGAGGCACTCGCCGACAGCACATCACCCCGCCGGGCCCGATGCTCGTCCGTGGACGCGGCCGGAGGGGCGCTGGCGCCGGGCACCCTCGGTGCCGCAGTGCACCGCGTGGGATGCTGCCTGCATGACTGCGCCGACGACGCCCGGCTGGTACGAGGATCCGGAGGACCCCGACCAGCTGCGGTACTTCGACGGCATCCTGTGGTCCTCGCACACCACGCCCCGGGTCACGCCGTCGGCTCCGACGCGGCCGGAGCCGACGAGCGCGGTCCCCACCGGCTGGGGTCCGGCACCGGGCAACCAGCAGCCTCCCGGCGTGGGCCGGGACGAGCCGATGCGCGCAGGGCCGGGGCAGCAGAGCCCCTGGAGCCCGCCGCAGGCCTACGGCGGCCAGGTCGGGTGGGGCCGACCGCGGCGCGACACCCTCCCCGACGGGGACGTGCTCGCCGAGTGGTGGCGCCGCCTGCTCGGCAGGATCGTCGACATCGTCATCATCGGGACCATCAGTGCCGTCGTCGCGCTGGTCTTCTTCGGCCCCACCATCACGGACGCGCTGGACCCCTACATCCAGCAGGTCACTCAGGCCGCGACGACCGACTCCACGGTCGACCTCTCGGCGGCGGCCGACTCCCTCACCGCCGCGCTGCTTCCCATCTCGCTCGTCAACCTCGTGGTCACCGTCGTCTACGACACGCTGTTCCTCGTCTGGCGTGGAGCGACACCGGGGAAGATGGTGCTGGGCACCGTCGTCCGGCCGGTCGAGGGGCCCGGCCCCGTCGGCTGGGCACGCGCGGTGCGACGCCAGCTCCTCTACGTCGTCGGCGACCTCGTGGGCCTCGTGCCCGTCGTGGGGGTGCTCGGGTCGATGCTCTCGATCCTCGACCCGGCCTGGCTGCTCTGGGACTCCAAGCGGCAGGCGCTGCACGACAAGGTCGCCGGCACCGTCGTCGTGCTGCGTCGCCGCTGACCCCCGACCTTTCCCGAGAACGTGGGTGAACCCCGGACCTCACAGGGGCGGTCTTCACCCACGTTTGAGGTCAGCAGGTGGCGGGACGCACCGTCCCGACACACTCGCCGAGTCCGACCACCGCACCGTCCGGCCCGGGAGCCGTCGCCCGCAGGGCCACGGTGTCGCCGTCCTCCAGGAAGGTGCGCTCGGTCCCGTCGTCGAGGACGATCGGATCCTGACCGCTCCACGAGAGCTCGAGGAAGCATCCGCGGGAGCCCTTCTCCGGGCCCGAGACCGTCCCGGAGCCGAACAGGTCGCCGGGACGCAGGGTGGCTCCGTTGACGGTCATGTGCGCGAGCATCTGCGCGGGGGACCAGTACATGTCGCGGAACTCGGGGCGGGAGACGACGCTGCCGTTCCAGACGACCTCGTAGTGGAGGTCGAGGCCGTAGGCGGTGCCGACGCGCTCGCTCGAGCCGCGCAGGTAGGGGAGCGGCTCGGGAAACTGTCCCGGCAGCGGCACCCGGGCGCTGCGGAGGGCATCCGTGGTCACCACCCACGGCGACACCGACGTGGCGAACGACTTGCCGAGGAACGGGCCGAGCGGGACGTACTCCCAGGCCTGGAGGTCACGCGCGGACCAGTCGTTGAGCAGCACGACGCCGAAGAGGTGGTCGTCCGCCTGCGCCAGCGGGACCGGCTCGCCGAGCCGGGTGGCGCCGCCCACGACGAAGCCCAGCTCGGCCTCGATGTCGAGGCGGCGGCTCGGGCCGAAGGTCGGGGCGTCGTCGGTCGGCGCCTTGCGCTGCCCACACGGTCGCACGACGTCCGTGCCCGACACGACGACGGTGCCGGAGCGTCCGTGGTAGCCGATCGGAAGGTGCTTCCAGTTCGGGGTCAGCGGCTCGGAGTCGGGCCGGAAGATCCGCCCGACGTTGGTCGCGTGGTACTCGCTCGCGTAGAAGTCGACGTAGTCGGCGACCTCGAACGGGAGGTGCAACCTCACCCGGTCCAGCGGGGTCAGGTTCGCCTCCACGTCGGTGCGGTGGGCGGCGTTCGTCAGCTGCTCGGTGAGCCACTCCCTCGCGGCGCTCCACGCCTCCCGTGGCTCGGCGAGGAACGCGGTGAGCGAACCGGTGCGCCAGACGGCCGCGGACTCCATCCCCAGCCGTTCGGCGAGGGCGGCGACATCGAGCACCTCGTCGCCGATGCGGACCCCGACCCGACGCTCGGCGCCGGTGGAGTAGACGCCGTAGGGGAGGTTGTGGATGCCGAACGGGTGGTCAGCGGGCAGGTCGAGCCAGGTCATGGCGGTCCTCGTCGTCGTGGGGCGGCCCAGGTGGCCGCTCGGGGTCAGGGGGCGGTGAGCAGGCCGAGATCGGCCAGCTCGCCGATGGGGTCGGTCACCGTGCAGCAACCGAAGGAGGTGAAGGCACCACGCACGCGGGCGGCGGTGTCGTCCGCCCAGGCGTCGGCGACCTGCCCGAGGGCGGCCGCGTCGCGGACGGCGAGCAGCCCCTCCACCTCGGCCTTGGAGGCTCCCTGGAGCACCGCGGCCGTGGCGGCGAGGACGTTGAGGAAGCCGTGGTTCTCCTCGGCCGCGTGCCCCACCTCGTAGGTCCCCCGCACGACGTGGTGCAGCCCGCCGGTCAGCTTGAACGGCACCGGGGAGGCAGCCGCGCCGCGCAGGAAGGTGCCGAGCTCGGCCTCGTCGGGCCACGGCCACGTGGGGGTGGGCCCGGTTCGGAACTTGGCGACCACCGCGTCTCCCTCGGCAACGGAGACGCGGATGTCGGCCAGTGCCGCCTCCTGCTCGGTGCGGCCGCGCGGCACCTCCAGGGCGAGCGGCAGCTCGCCGGGGAGACCCAGCCGTCTCCAGTCCGGCGTCCAGCCCAGCTCGACGCCGGCGACGCTCACGCGCGGGTCCGCGGCGAGGACGGAGACCCCGTCGGCGAGCACGCCCCGGTCGGTGCCCGGTCGCGCGATCACGGCCACGGCGAGCGGCTCGGGCTCCGGCCGGTGACCTGCGTCGAGCGTGCCGAGGAGGTCGGCGGCAGCGCCCGCCGGGACGAGCAGGGGGCCCACGCAGTCCGCGTACCAGGCGTCGCGATGCGCCCTGTGGCCGCTCACGGCGTCGGGAAGGGGGCTGTTGCCGGGCGGGAAGACGGCCGCGTCGTCGACGAGCCCGCGGAACAGTTCCGGGATCCGCGACGCCATGTCGCCAACCTATCGCGGGTCCGGAGGCTCCTCGGCCGGCGCACGGTGTCCCGACACCGGGGTGCGGGGCAGCAGGAGGCCGACGACGACGAGCAGCACGCCGGTGCCCCACGCGGCGCCCACGCCGGGGAAGAACAGCGACGGGTCGTCGCGGCTGAGCACGATGACGACGAGCACCCCGAGCGGGACGGTCATCGCGATCTGGACGGCCGGCGCGCTCATCGGGTGGCCTTTCGGCAGCGCCGACGGACCGCCGAGCAGGCGCAGCCCGAGGGTCGTCAGGTCGAGGCGATCTCCGTCCCGCGAGTCTGTCGTGGGCACGCCGATCCGTCGAGGCCGATCGGCCGAGCGTGCCGGGGTCGACGGTCCACTGTCAGGCCGTCGACCACCCGGGGCAGGTCAGACGCGGCCGCGCACCGGTGTGCGCCCGACGTCGTCGTCACCGTCGTCGGGCATCGTCATCTCGGCGCGGACACCGAGCAGGCGTACCTCACGCCCGATCTCGAGGTGGTCGGCGAGCAGCCGCTGCACCGCGTCGTGCACCTGCGGGCCGTCGTCGGTGACCCAGGGCAGCTTCCGGCTGCGGCTGACCGTGAAGAACGGCGCGTACCGGATCTTCAGGCCCACTCGCTGAACCGGCCGGCCCTCGCGGCGCACGTCGTCGAGGACCTGGTCGGTGAGCACGCGGACGGCCTCACGGACGTCATCGGCGGTCGTGAGGTTCTGCTGGTACGTGGTCTCGCGGCTGTGGCTGCGCGCCACCCACGGCGCGTCGTCGACGGCGGCGCTGCCCTCCCCACGGCCGAGCGACCGGTACCAGGCCCCCATCCGCGGTCCGAACTCGGCGAGCAACAGGTCGAGGTCGGCGTCCGCGAGCTCGGCGACGGTGTGGATGCCGAGCCGGTCGAGGCGGGCGGACACCCGGGACCCGACGCCCCACAGCGACGAGGTGGGGCGGTGGAACATCACCTCGGCCCAGTTGTCGGTGGTGAGCCGGAAGACGCCGCGCGGCTTGCCGAAGTCGGTCGCGATCTTGGCGCGCACCCGGGTGTCACCGACACCGACGGAGCAGTGCAGGCGGGTGCGCTCGAGGACGGCCGCCTGGATGCCGCGGGCCAGCGCCTCCGGGTCGGAGGTCTCGGCCCCGACGAACATCTCGTCCCAGCCGAGCACCTCGACGACGAGTCCCAGCCCGCGCACCGCCGCGACGACCTCGTCCGACGCCGCGAGGTAGTGGGGCCCGTCCACGGGGAGGAACACGGCCTCGGGCGCCTTGCGCACCGCGACGCGCAGCGGCATCCCGGACCTGACGCCGTGCTCGCGCGCCTCGTAGCTCGCCGTGGAGACCACGGCGCGTTCGGTGGGGTCGCCGCGGCCGCCCACCACGACCTCCCGGCCCGCGAGCTCGGGACGCCGCAGCACCTCGACCGCGGCGATGAACTGGTCGAGGTCGACGTGGAGGACGAAGGGAAAGGCGCGGGCCGCCATCGCCCCATCATCCTGCGCGGCACCGACGCCGGCGGGATCGTGGCGGCGATGACACCGGAACTCCCGGGGTCGCATCGGAAGGGTTCCGGTGCGACGACGGGGGTCGGCGCTGTGGGCGAGAATACTGGGGGTGGGCAGGTTGTCCGGTGGCTGAAGGGAACGACTGGACAGGAATGACCACTGTGCCGGGTCGTGAGGGGGCAGGGATGCCAATGTGGTGGGCGAGCGCCTACCCTGGCGGGAATCCCAGCGAACCCGACCACAGCGAGGTGGACGACCAACCGTGGCGCACTACCAGGCGATGGGCAGCATCCCCCCGAAGCGGCACACCCAGCACCGCAGGCCGGCCGGGCGCGGCCGGAGCAAGGTCGGCGAGCTCTACTACGAGGAGCTCATGGGGGAGGAGGGCTTCAGCTCGGACTCGAGCCTGCTCTACCACCGCAACATCCCCTCGACCGTCGCGGAGTACCGCGAGTGGACCGTGGGTGACCTCTCGACCAGCGCCAACCACCCGCTCCTGCCGCGGCACCTCACCCCGCACGCGCTCTTCGGTGACAAGGCGGTCAAGGAGACCGACGTCGTCACGGGCCGGCGGCTCCTCCTCGGCAACGGCGACGTCCGGCTGTCCTACGCCGTGGCCGGCGCGCCCAGCCCCTGGTACCGCAACGGCATCGGCGACGAGGTCGTCTATGTGGAGCGCGGGCGCGCCCGGGTCGAGACCGTGTTCGGCGCCTTCGACGTGGGGGAGGGTGACTACGTCGTCATCCCGCGGGCGACGACCCATCGCTGGCTCCCCGTGCGGTCCCGCAAGGACCCGCTGCGCACCATCTGCATCGAGGCGAGCAGCCACATCGCCCCGCCCAAGCGGTACCTCAGCAAGTACGGACAGTTCCTCGAGCACAGTCCCTACTGCGAGCGCGACCTGAGGATGCCCGACGGCCCGCTCCTTGCCGAGGACGTGGGCGAGAAGCCGGACTCCGAGACCGAGGTCTTCATCAAGCACCGCGGCACCGGCCCGAACAGCAGCGGCGGCGTCGTGGGCACCGTGCACGTCCTCCCCTTCCACCCGCTCGACGTCGTCGGCTGGGACGGCTGCCTCTACCCGTACGTCTTCAACGTCCGCGACTACGAGCCGATCACCGGCCGGATCCACCAGCCTCCGCCCGCGCACCAGGTCTTCGAGGGCTGGAACTTCGTCGTGTGCAACTTCGTGCCGCGCAAGGTCGACTACCACCCGCTGGCGATCCCGGTGCCCTACTACCACTCGAACGTCGACTCCGACGAGGTGATGTTCTACGTCGACGGCGACTACGAGGCCCGGAAGGGCTCCGGCATCGAGAGGGGGTCGGTCACGCTCCACCCCGGGGGCCACGCCCACGGTCCCCAGCCCGGTGCGGCCGAGGCGAGCATCGGCAAGGAGTACTTCGACGAGCTGGCCGTCATGGTCGACACCTTCCGCCCGCTCGAGCTCGGCGAGGCGGGGCGCGCCTGCGACGACGGGGAGTACGCCCACACCTGGAACCGCGCACCTCGCTGACCGGCCGCCGGCCCCACGCCTCCCCGCGCCGGCCGGTCGAGTACCCACCCCGGCCGATCCGGGGCCGGACGCTCCTATCCTGGAGAGCGTGTCGCTCGCACCCACCACCGAGGAGGTCGTCAGCCCCGAGGGTGACGTCGCTCCGGACGTTCCCTGGGTGACGATCGTCTGGAACGACCCGGTGAACCTGATGTCGTACGTCACGTATGTCCTCCAGTCCCATTTCGGGTACTCGCGGAGAAAGGCCGAGAAGCTGATGATGCGGGTGCACACCGAAGGGCGTGCGGTCGTGGCCAACGGCCCGCGTGAGGCGATGGAGGCCGACACGGAGGCGCTCCACGGCTACGGTCTCTGGGCCACCTTCCAGAAGGACAGCTGATGGCCCGGGCCTTCCGTCGCCGGGGGTCCGGCGACCGTCTGCGCTTCGTGGCCGACCTGGACGCGGACGAGCGCGAGGTCGTCGCCTCGCTCATGGAGCAGGTGCGCGGCATCCTCGAGCCCCCCGACGCCGCGGACCACGGGGACGACGAGTTCGCCGGCATCGTCGCCGGGCTCGGCATCGGCCGCGGGGACCCGCTGGCCGCTCACCACGGCGACGACGTGGCGAGTGACCGCGACGCCGACGAAGGGCGCGACCCCGCACTGGACCGCCTCCTCCCGACCGCGAACCGCGAGGACGAGCGCGCTGCTTCCGAGTTCCGGCGGCTCACCGAGCCGGGGCTCCGACAGCGCAAGGCGAAGGCCCTCGACGCCGCTGTGGCGGTGCTGCAGGGCGACGACCGCGTAGAGCTCGACCCAGACAGCGCACGGTCGTTCCTCACCGCCCTCACCGACGTGCGGCTCGTCCTCGGTGAGCGCCTCCAGCTGCGCGCCGACCAGGACCTCGAGCTCCTGGAGAGGCTGGTGCGGAGCCTGGACCCGGAGGACCCCGTCGTCCACGTCGTCGCCCTCTACGACTTCCTCACCTGGCTGCAGGAGTCGCTCACCTCCGCGCTCCTGGGCGACTGACCGCACCGTGTCCGGGAGCGGTGCTGTCGATGCTTGCGTGACGCTGGTGACGCACGCGCCGGTGAGCGCTTCCCGCTGGCCTACGGTGGTTCGGTGACCGACTCACCCATCGGGGTCTTCGACTCGGGCTACGGAGGCCTGACCGTCATGCGGGCGATCCTCGATCAGCTGCCGCACGAGTCGGTGGCCTACTTCGGCGACACCGCGCGGGCGCCGTACGGGCCGCGGCCGATCGCGCAGACGCGTGAGTATGCCCTCCAGTGCCTGGACCGGCTCGTCGACCACGGGGTCAAGCTGCTCGTCATCGCGTGCAACACCGCGAGCGCCGCGGTGCTCCACGACGCGAGGGAGCGCTACGACGTCCCGGTCGTCGAGGTCATCCGCCCGGCGGTGCGCCGTGCCGCCGCCGCCACCCGCAACAGCCGGGTCGCGGTGATCTCGACGATGGGGACCCACACCTCCGGTGCCTACCTCGACGCCTTCGCGGCCGCTCCGCACCTCGACGTGACCAGCACGCCGTGCCCGCGGTTCGTCGAGTTCGTCGAGGCAGGGGTCACCGGGGGGCCCGAGCTCGTCGGGGTGGCCCATGGCTACCTCGACCCCCTGCGCGACGCCGGCGTGGACACGGTCGTCCTCGGCTGCACGCACTACCCGCTGCTCACCGGTGTGATCTCCTACGCCATGGGGGACGAGGTGACCCTCGTGTCCTCCGCCGAGGAGACCGCCAAGGACGTGTACCGGGTGCTCGCCGACCGCGGCCTGCTGCGTCCGGACGACCTGCCCCCGCCGAGCCACGGCTTCA
>Ga0316578_10000333_pt1 | contig 14792 bp, 13 predicted proteins | sample J0NA_2_FD_203076 | JGI IMG/M metagenome (GOLD analysis project Ga0316578, IMG submission 203076) | Rhizosphere microbial communities from salt marsh grasses in Alabama, United States - J0-2_160517rDrC | ecosystem: Host-associated > Plants > Roots > Rhizosphere | place: USA: Alabama | collected... | reverse complement strand
ACCCATTTCTGGTAGGCGGGTTTGAACTTTTCCAGATCAAATGTCATTTTCTTTCCTTCCCCGGTTTCGAACAGCCAGCAACTGAAAAAAGGCAGGACCTTATGCTGTCCCGCCTTTTTTTTACATTGCAGCTATCTCCGAAATCAATCACTTCAGCGTTTCATCTAAAAATTCCGTAAAGCGCTTCCAGGATTTCTTGTCCGCATCTGCTCTGTAGCGGTCCTCGCCAAACACGGTGAAGGCGTGGGGTGCGCCACCGTACGTGATCATTTCGTGTGATATGCCATTTGCCTCCAGCTCATTGGCAAGCGTTGCGAAATCCTGCATGCTGACGGCGGTGTCTGCCGTGCCATGCAGGATCAAGAATTGGCCCTTGGCTTTGGAGTAGTCCTGCCCTTCGGGGGTTTTCAATCCGCCATGAAATGTGACAAAGCCTTTCATGTCGGCTCCCGACCTGGCAAACTCCAGCACAGCGGCTCCGCCGAAACAGTAGCCCATGGCCACGGCGTTGCCGGTATCGGCCCCCTTGGATTGAGCCGTTTTCAGTGCCGCATTTAACAGCGCGCGCATTTTTTCACGGTCTTTATACAATTCACCGGTATGCTGGCGCTTGTCTTCAACCTTGGTCAGCCTGACGTTGGCGCCGAACAAGTCGACGGCAAACACCGTATATCCCATCTGCGCCAGCATGTCGGCTCGTTTCATTTCATAGTCCGTCAGCCCATCCCAGTCATGGACCAAAAGTATCAGGGGAGCATTGCCGGAGGCTCCGGAAAAATATCCCTCATAAGAAACGCCATTCACCTCGTAGGCAACTGTTTTTCCGGCAGCGGCAGCCGTGGATGATATCATGAGCACCAAAATATAAACGTATATCGTTTTCAATTGACTCCTCCTCGTACTGATGATGATTCAGCTCATTTTCATGAACGAAATTTGTTTCACGGAAAAAACCGCATCGCGAATCTGGCGGGATATGCGGCAAGACTTGCTCAATGCTGGGTGCAGCGATAAGTCTGCGGAAAATCCCGTTAACGAAGCATCAAACGTTAAATGAAATACGGGTTGAGAATGACCTGGGTATGATGGTAACTATTGGATTGCCCTTAACAATTTTAAAAAGATAGGAATGGATGGCCAAAAGGCAAATTTTTTGAATAATGTGACCAAATGATTAAGTGTAAAAATCGCTTTAAATCGGCCATCTTGCTCTTCCTGTTGGCCTCGTTCGCCGCCGCGGAAAGCCGCCCTGCCGCTGCTCAAGACAACCGGATGATCGTCTGCCTGTTAACCTTGGAGCATGCGAACGCAGAGCAATTGGTCACCGTACTCTCTCCCCTCCTCTCACCCAACGGCACCATCACCGCTTACGCGCCCACCAGCACCCTCATCATCAAAGACAGGTCTTCGGTTGTGCAGATGCTGGTAAAGGCGGTGAAGGGAGTGCCGGATCTGTCCGGATGCGACAATTGGAAACAGGCACCGGGTGGCAACTGAGAAGCCGTAAGGCAGATCCACGCGGAAGCTACCAGAGGGAGTGGTCGCTGCGCACTGAGGACTCGTGCCGAAACCTGAAGGGTAAGAACAATTGCCCGCATCGGTCACAGCAGGCATCCTGGTCGTCGAAATTTGATACCGTAATCCCCAGAAGTCTGACTTTCTTTTTGCCGGCCGCGGTTTTCAACAGCAGCAGGTTGACATATTTCATTATGGTCGCGGCGCTTTCCACGGGTTCTTCTACCGTTATGCTTCTGGTGATGCTCTTGAAATCGAAATACTTTACTTTTAGCGTAAGCGTCCGGCCTCTGGCTTCACTCCTGATCAGTGAATTTTCCACCTTGAAGGACAGGTTTTCCAGTATCTCGATCATCTGAACGGTGTCGTCGATGTCCTCCGGCAGGGTTATTTCCTTGCCGATTGATTTTCTGATTCGGTTTGGGTTGACAGGTCTGTCATCCAAGCCGTGGGCGATGTCGTAATAATAACCGCCAGTCTTTCCGAACAGTTGAATTAAATGCGTCTTTTCAAATTTTCTGAGATCGGCGCCGGTTTTGATCCCGAGACTGTGCATTTTTTCCTCGGTGACCCGGCCGACCCCAAAAAATTTTCCTATCGGCAACCGCTCGATAAATTCGTCGGCGGCCGCAGGCGGAATGACCGTTATGCCGTTTGGCTTGTGAACATCCGAGGCCACCTTGGCCAGGAACTTGTTGAAGGACACACCGGCTGAAGCCGTGAGCTTGCCGGTTTGTTCGTAAATCTTCTTCTTGATCTCCCTGGCGATAAGAGTGGCCGAGTTCATCCCTTTGCGGTTTTGGGTGACATCGAGAAACGCCTCGTCCAGGGACAGCGGCTCCACAAGATCGGTGTATTCACAGAAAATGTCCCTGATTTGAGACGATACGGATTTGTAGACGTCGAATCGCGGCCGCATGAACACCGCCCCGGGGCAGAGCCTGTGGGCCGTTGAAGAAGCCATGGCCGAGTGGATTCCAAACTGACGCGCTTCATATGAACAGGCCGCGACCACCCCCCTCGACTGCGGGTCGCCTCCCACGATAACCGGTTTGCCCTTTAGCTCGGGTCTGTCCCGTTGCTCGACGGAGGCATAGAAGGCGTCCATATCGATGTGAATTATTTTACGGATGGGCGGCATCTGCTGGCAAATATTCCACCTGCTGGAATCAGACCGATCAATTGCGGCAGGGGCGGTTTGTTAAAAATAATTTTCTTCACCAGCTCGGGATTTTTCAAAACACAGGAAATCAGAGGATATCCGAACAGGCTCCACAATTGGCCTATCCTCCGCTCCATAACGAACTTTTTTTTCACCATCTGACGCAACCTCTGCGGATATCGGTCGAACTGGTTTGAGGCGATGAGATCGGCGGCCATGTGGCCGCTCAAACAGGCCATGTCCATTCCGCCGCCGTGAAGAGGCGAGCAGAGTGCGGCGGCATCCCCCACCAGTAAAACATTTCCCCAGATCAGCTTCTTGATGGCGATCGAGGGGGTGAAGCTCGAGAATTTGTTCAGAATTCGATAGCCGCGCAGACCGAGGTGGTTCATCAAACGGTCAAGCTCCCTTGTCAGACGAATCCCGCGGTTCTTTTTCGCGTCATTAAACCGGCCTACCCCGACATTGGCAATGTTCGGCCCCTTAGGGAAAATGTAATAATAACCGATGTATCGGCGTTCGTAACCCACCAGAATCGTGTTGGGTCCCACAAAACCGAAGTCACCCTCGACGGCATATTGGGCTAAAAGGGTTGCGTTTCTCGTATAATCGGAAAAAAAGCCATAGAGCTTGGATGTCAGCGACGGTGCTCCGCTGGCATCGATCACAAATCGATAGTCTCCCATCATGCGGCTGAGCCGCCCCTTGTCGATGGGGCAGTTCTCTCTAATGTCGACGCCGAGACTGGCGGCCCTTTTTGCCAACGATTTTTGCCACGTGGCACGATCGATCATCCACAGGCCAAGGTTTTCAGGCACATTCACATAGTGGGCTCTGCCGTCGAAAAAGTTCACCCTTCCAACCCTGAACAAAACGCCCGCCGCCGGTTTTTTAAAGACACCCAGGGTATCGATGAACCCTTCGGCGCACTTTATGCCGCTCCCGATCTTCCCCTTTTCGAAAAGATGCACCTTAAGTCCCGCTTCCGCGGCCTTGATTGCAGCAAAAAGTCCACCCGGCCCCCCCCCGACAATTGCAATCCGTTTTTCCATATTTACTGGGTGTTGCAGATGCAAGGCGTCGGGCGCGCAAGCGTTCTCTTGTTATTGTGATAGAAGTGTCCGCCAACAAGGCAGATGCGCTGCCCCGTGAACACTTGCACGACGCCTACAGGGTTATTCGCGATAATCCTCTCCAAAGACTTTCCGGCCGATAAAGAGTCTGAGGTCTCTATCGGGTTGCTCACTCACGTCGCCCGGCCATATGATCCTCTGAGTGACGACCCTGCCGGAAATCCTCCCTTTTGACGCCAAGCACCGGCTGCAAATGGGACTCGTCGTATCCCCTGTTTCCGATCCCGACACGATCGTATTGATCGATCCCACCGGTTCACCCCGAATCGAGACGCCGCAAATCATGACGCAACCGCATTCCAATTCGACCGTGGCCATGCCGATGGCATCAGGGTGCTTCATCACGAGTCGATTGCAGATATTTTTCAAGGCTTCCAATCTAACAAGTTTTGATTTTTCCATCTTGACGACCTGATTTCCGTCGATTGGTTGTTAATGTTGTGTTTTCTTTTCCGTCATAGCCGGTTTCCAAACGACCTCATACAAATCTTTACGCCGGCTTCGGATATTTTGAACGCTCCCCTGCTGCCGCAGTTCTTTTAGCAAATCGAGGTCTAAATCCACCATCAGCGTCATTTCCGTGTTCGGTGTGGCCTCCGAGGCAATGGCATCGTGCGGGAAAGCGAAATCCGACGGTGTAAATACCGCCGACTGCGAATACTGAATATCCATGTTTTCGACTTTCGGCAAATTTCCCACGCTTCCTGAAATCGCCACGTAACATTCATTTTCAATGGCACGGGCCTGGGCGCACCGCCTGATCCTGAGATAGGCATTCTTTGTATCGGTCAAGTAGGGGACAAAGAGAATGGTCATGCCCTTGTCCACCAGGTTTCGAGCCAGTTCCGGAAACTCGACGTCGTAGCAGATGAGAATGCCGATTTTTCCGATATCGGTGTCAAATATTCGATTCTCGTTGCCGCCTTTCAACCCCCAGTATTGGGCCTCGTCTGGGGTTATGTGTATCTTGTACTGCGCATCCCAGGTGCCGTCCCTTCGGCACAAGAAGGATACATTGTACAAAAAATTGTCTTTCAGCAGCGGAATACTGCCGGCGATAATATTGATATTGTAGGAAAGGGCCATGCTCACAAAGGCCGAGTGAATTTCGTCGGAATATTCCGAAAGAGACCGCATGGCCTCGGCCGGATTTTCTTGATTGAAATTTTTCAATAGCGGCGCATTGAGCAACTCGGGAAACAAGACAAGATCCGATTTATAACCAGCCACGGCATCGACAAAAAACTCAACCTGATGAAGGAAATCGCCGACGTCGTTAAAAGGGCGCATCTGCCATTGCACAACGCTAATGCGCGGATAGGCTTTTCGTCCACCGAATAATTTTTTCCGTTTTTCGTAATAGACATTGTTCCACTCCATCAATACCCCATACGAATTGGAGCGGGTGTCTTCCGGTATATAATTCTTTAATATTTTCTTGATGTGAAAATCATTGGCAAGCTGAAACGACAGCACCGGATCGTAGATTTCAGTAGCCTTGACCTTTTGAATATAGGCAGACGGCGAGAGAGTGTCGGCATATTCCCCATAGCCGGGAATTCGGCCGCCAAATATGATGCTCTTTAAATTCAGTGTTTCGCATAATTCCTTCCGGGCGTCATACAAACGCCGCCCGAGGCGTAAGCCCCGGTAGGCCGGATCGACAAAAACGTCAATGCCATACAGCGCATTTCCATCTGGATCGTGACCCGTCATCTTACCGCCATCCACGACATCATCATAGGTGTGCCGGCTTTCAAATTCCTCTGCATTGACAATTATGGCAAGCGCCGCGGCGACGACATTGCCCTTGTCCTCAATGCAAATCTGCCCTTCCGGGAAATGATCGATCAAGGCATTGTATTCGCTCAATTTCCAGGCACCCCCCATTCCCGCATAGACGCCATCCATAATACGTCTAATGTGCGGGTAGTCCTCACGCGTCAACCCTCTGAGTGTTAATTTAAATTCCGGTTCTTCGGTATTGTCCATACATGCTCCGATTTTTTATTTTAAATGGTTACGATATCAGTAAATCTGGGTCTGTTCCATAAAGCCAGCCGTAAATGTCGTACAATTCCAGTCCAAAATCAAGGGTTGCCGTCCTGGAACGAAAACAAAGACTGCAAAGGTTTGAGGGTTTCTTTCGAGGAGTTCTGTTGGTTATTCAGAACACACAAATCATGGCGCACAATACACTGTGTTCTGCGAGTACGACCCGAATAGGAGGCAAAAAATTCGACGTCACAAACAACCAATAATAAGTGAAAAATCTTGCGGCCTTTTCAAAGCGCCATTCAACATTTATTGTATCGAAATGTAAGATTAATCGATCTCCGAAACGATGCGTTGTTCCACATACGCAAAGAACGGATTGTGGCGAAGACGCATGAGCTGGCTCAACGGTGCGGTCAGGTAGTGGGTCTCTCCGCGCGGTTGAAGTCTGCCCAACGGCAGTCCCTGATAAGGGCCGTCGGGGTCTTCAACCGAGCCATAGATCGGGTCACCGGGAGAGAACGGAATTGCTACATGGGAAAGAGAGTACACGCCCGGCGGCCATGTCATATCCAGGTTTTGGGTATCTAACGCCTGCGAGCGAGGCGCTTTTGTCCTCTCGGCCAGTGCCCGCGAATCCGGGGCGACGTTGGTAATGATTGTCAATCGGAAAGGAAGATCGGAGCGGTTCTCGAGGTTATCGAGCTTTGCGGCGTCAATAGCTGGATAGAAAGGGGTCAGCAGATCGGAGCGGTCCACGTCAAAAATGACCAGTTCGTTACCCTGATTTTCGAGTTGCATGTAAAATCGATCGATCGTCATCGACGTTTCAACGGTGGAATCGACCCAGGACAGAAAAGTGGTCACCGGGGGAAAATGAGACAGCTGACCAGCCTTTTTCGCTTCCTTTACCTGCCGCTGCAAAGCGGCCGTGATTTCGTATGCCTGTTGGCCCGCGTTCTTCGGAAATGAGTTGTACTTAAAGGGATCGTATTCGGGCTGGATCGACAGCCACTTGAACTGAGCGAAATAAGGCAGAAAGCTCAGAAGCTTGTGGGAGTTGGAGATAACTGAAATTGGCGTAATGCCGATCTCGGGCGAGAAGAGCAGCATTTTGTCGGCCGGCGGCAGGTCCGGATCAGACAGGGCATCCAAGTTGTATTTGACCGTCAGAGCACCGCCATTGGAGTAGCCGGCCATCACAAAGGGCTTGTCTGGACCGATACGCTTGTGGACATGGCGCGCAGCGATACGGCTGGCCGCCACCCAGTCCTTCCAATTCACCTTCGTCAGGGCGCCCGGAATGGTACCATGGCCGGGCAGGCGCAGACCGAGGACGTAGAATCCTTTTTCGTGGAGAAGCTCCCCAATGCGGCGCAGACTGTAAGGTGAATCGGTGAGGCCGTGCAGTAGCAGGGCGCCGCCCTGAATGTTCTCCGGTACAAGCTCGAAGGTCCGGTTCCAATTGCGTGGCAGCTGCTGCGGATCCTGCAGTCCGCCGGCGCGATAGCGGCTGAAGGTCATCTCGGCTGTCGGTGATACCTTATCGTAAATTTTCACCTGCAACTCGCGAAACAGTCTTTCTTCCTGTTCGAGGTAGTCCCTTAGGGCGCTTCCGGGTGTCGCATCCCGGGCAGTAAACTCACTCGTCAAAGATGTCGTGTGCCAGATGCCCAGCGCCGGCATCTTGCGGGACTCGACGGCCCAGACAAGCAATACCGTGAAAACGAGAAGCACCGCGATCCATATGGTCCGCACGAACCAACCAAGCAAACGCGCGAAGCCATTGCGAGGCTCTTCTCTCGTCGCCGAAAATCGGTCTTTTCCCATGTCACCTCCTGCTTGGATCTTTGTTTGTTCTTCGGCCGGTTTGCCGCTGGCTAATGACGTAAAATATGATAACCAACACAAGTTCAATTGTCACCGCCAATTGTTCGTGACCGTTAACGGGTTACAAATCTTTTGGTAGACGTGAAAAATTGAGGATTGGTGAGGGGAATAAAAATTTTTGCAGGCAGTTAGATCATTTTTATTTGTTTAATTCGCAATATGGACAACCCTATTCCGGCGGCAAGGACAGGATACGGCGAAGTTTCTTTTCTTTGAATCCCACAATGACCTCCTGGTTCACTGTAATCGTTGGAAACGAACTGGCCGGATTGAGGCTTCTCAGCCGACGCATGGTTTCGTTGCGTTCCTCGCCGACCAGAAGGTCCATGTATATCGTACGGAACGCGATTTGGTGCTGCTGAAGAAATTTTTTTGCCTCTCGGCAGTGGCTACAGGTCTGCAGAGCATAGAGCGTTACCTGCGGCAAACGGTCTGAAGTGTCGAGTGTCATCGGACAACGTGCCCTTATGAGGTTATGAATTCTGATGCCCGGAGCGGAGTCGTCTTTCAGCGCCCCGGGCCATCTTTCGCAATCCGGTCCGGTTTTACAAGGCGTTTTTGTAAATCTGGATCACATCGTCAAGATTGGGGCACCTGGGGTTCGTGAGTCCGCAGGCATCTTTCTGGGCATTCTCAGCCATGACTCTCAAGTCCTGCTCCTTAACCCCCAGTTGGTCGAGACCTGCCGGAATACCGATGTCCGTCGACAGCGTTTGAATCGCATCCAACGCCTTCTCGGCGGCAGCGCGCACTGACAGGCCCTCCACGTTTTCGCCCATGGCAACGGCAATGTCCACGAAGCGACCCATTTTGGCGATCATGTTGTAACGTTCCACATGGGGCAGAAGAATGGCATTGCAAACACCATGGGGCAGATCATAGAAGCCGCCCAATTGATGGGCCATGGCATGCACATGTCCCAGACTGGCATTGTTGAAGGCCATGCCCGCCAGATACTGCGCGTAGCACATGTTGTCGCGCGCTTCCATATCCTGGCCGTTGGCCACGGCTGCGCGCAAATTCTCAGCAACCAGCTCGATGGCTTTTAACGCACATGCATCGGTAACCGGGGTGGCGATGGTTGAGACGTAGGCTTCTACCGCATGCGTTAATGCATCCATGCCGGTAGCAGCGGTTAAGGACGGCGGCATACCCACCATCAGCAATGGATCGTCGATGGCAACATTGGGGGTGACGCGCCAATCCACAATTGCCATTTTGACTTTGCGGCTCGTATCGGTAATGATGCAGAAACGTGTCATTTCACTGGCCGTGCCGGCAGTGGTATTGACAGCAATAAAGGGCGGCATTGCCGTTCGTGATTTATCCACGCCTTCATAATCGCGAATGTTGCCGCCATTGCTGGCGACAATTCCGATGCCCTTACCGCAATCGTGGGCACTGCCTCCGCCCAGCGAGACGATCAGGTCACAGCCATTCTGATTGTATAACTCCAGGCCTTCATGAACATTGGCATCGGTAGGGTTGGGCTGGGTCTTGTGATAGACCACTGGCTCGACTTCGCAATCCTGCCGAATAACATCGACAACTTTTTCAAGGATACCGGAATCGACGATGCCCTTGTCGGTGCAGATGTAAGGCTTTTTGCCTCCAAGAGTTCGGATCTGCTTTCCGATCTCCTTGTAGGCGCCAATGCCCATCAACGTGACGGTGGGAATGAAAAAACCGAAGACTTGTTCCTGTACTGCCATGATTTTCCTCCTTAGGTTTAGTGGGTTGGATAAATGAGCTTTTGACATTTCTCTACCTCTTATGGCAACTTTTAGGCCACATGTTGCCGAGAACGGTTTAGAGGGTTCATAATATCTATTAAGATTTTGAAATTATTCATCTAAAATTATTTAAAAAATTTTAAAACGGGTGCCTGCCCAAAAGAAAGAACGATCGGCTGACGAAAAGGCCGCTTAAAACGGGTCAGCATGACCCGCTGCCACGCCTGCAATTGAGTCAAAATGGCACGCCTCGGCGGAGACTACGAAAGGCGGGATCTCTCATGGATGTTCGAAAATTCTCAGTTCCTGAAATTATACTCGGCCAGGGAAGTTTGAAATATGCCGCTTTGTGCGCCAAGCGCCTCGGCGCACAGAAGGTCTTCTTGGTCAGCGATTCGGGGTTGGAACGGGCCGGATGGGTCGAGCGGATTTTTGGCATTTTGGAAGCGGAAAAACTGGCCTGGCATTATTTCAATGATGTGGTGGCCAATCCCCGCGACCACCAAGTCATGGAGGGGGCAGCGCGTTACACCCGGGAACGATGCGATGTGGTGATGGCGCTGGGCGGTGGCAGTCCAATGGACGCTGCCAAAGGCATCGCCATCGTCGCCAGCAATGGCGGCTGTATAGGCGACTATGAAGGGGCCAACAAAATTCAACGCCCGCTGCCGCCCATGGTCTTCATGCCCTCAACAGCCGGCAGCGGCGCCGATATATCTCAGTTCGCCATTATTACAGACACCCGGCGTCAGGTTAAAATGTCAATTATCAGCCGCACGCTGGTACCCAACATATCCATAATCGATCCGGATGTGCTGACGACCAAACCGAATGATTTGATCACTGCTGCGGCTATAGACGGATTGGCTCATGCGATTGAAGCCTATGTGTCAAAAATCGCCTACTCCTTGACGGAAATGCAATCTCTCAAAGCCATTGACCTGATCATCGCGTATTTGCCCAAGGCCCTTGAACGCCGTTCCATGGAAGCGCTGGAAAATTTGAGCACGGCCTGCACCTTTGCAGCCATGGCATTCAGTAATGCAAGCTTAGGACTCGATCATGCCTTGGCGCACTCATTGGGTGGTAAGCTCGATCTGGCCCATGGATTGATCCATCCCGTGTTGCTACCGGGTGTCATGCGCTTTAACCTACCGGCGTGCCGGTCAAAAATGGCGGCCATCGGCGAGATCGTTTTGGGGCGCAGGCTGGAAGATGATGAACAGACCGCCCAGGCGGGTATTGAAAAGCTGACCTTTTTTTTCAATAACCTGAACATTTCGACCGCATTGCGCGATATCGTCGTGGATGCAGACGCCTTGCCGCAAGTATGCAAAATGGCGACGCAAGATGCCTGCCTGATTACCAATCCCCGTGAAGCGACCTGGGAAGATATACTTCACATATGCGAGGCCTCCTGGTAACTGTCATGAAAACCGAAATCGAAGATCTCATCGGACTGGGGCACACCAAGCTTGGCTTTTTCAAGGAAGTTCAAACCAAAATCGGTGAGTTGCAAAAATCCAATATCAAGCTGGAACAAAAACGGCGCCAGGTCCAGGCTATTTTAGACGGGATCGCCGATATAGTGGCGGTGGTCGCACCCGACTATCGCATTCGCACCATCAACAACAGTTTTTATACAGTTTACGAAACGGCCGATCCACTGAACGCCCTTTGCTACAAAATCTTCAGGGATCGCGACGAACCCTGTCCGGCCTGCCCGATGCGCGAGGCCCTGCAACGCAACCGTGTCTGCCGCCAGCATGCCATCATAACCATCAACGGCCGCAACCGCCACTTCGCGATTACGGCCTCGCCGCTACGCGATGCCGAGGGCGCGCCTGGCGACATCATTCTCGTCAAGCGTGACGTTACGCTGGAAAAAGAGTACCAGGAGAAATATTATCATGCTGAAAAAATGGCGACCATTGGGTTGCTGGCGGCCGGCGTGGCGCACGAAATCAACAATCCCCTATCGGCCATCAAGGGCTTTACCCAGGGGCTTCAGCGACGTCTGCCCAAGTTGGAGCAACTGGGAGGAGATGAAGCACTGAAGGAAGATTACAGAGAATATCTGGACATCATCCACAAGGAGTGCCAGCGTTGCGCCGATATTGTTCAGAGTCTGCTGACGTTCAGCCCCCGCAAGTATCCAGAATTCTGCCGCGTCGATTTGAACCAGGTCGTCGAGAACGTCATGCGGCTGCTGCATCACCGGTTGAAACAGCTCCCGGACAACATGATCCGTCTGGCACTGGCGCATGACTTACCGGCAATCAAAGGCCATCCGGCCGAACTGGAACAAGTCATTCTCAATCTCGTACTCAATGCGCTGGATGCCGTCGATGAAACCACGGGTAAAATCGTTCTGCGGACCCGCAGCAAGGACGATGACCGGGTTATTTTGGAAGTAACGGACAATGGTCTCGGCATCGATGCGGATAATATGAACAAGCTGTTTGAACCTTTTTTTACGACCAAGCCTATGGGACAGGGTATTGGCATCGGTCTTTCCACCTGCTACCATATCCTCCAAGCCCATGGAGGCGAAATTACGGTTGACAGCGCACCGGGGAAAGGCGCTGTGTTCACGGCCATCCTGCCGCGATATTCCCATTAGACAACGACCCGATGACACCCGCTTTTGAAACCATTCATATTCTCGTTGTTGACGATGAGGCATCCATTCGTCGTTTGGCTGAAAAGGAACTCGCTTCAGAGCGCCGCCTCATCACCACGTCCAGCAGCGCGCACAATGCCCTCCGGGTCTTTAAACGCCACGCCTTTGACGTTGTCATGCTGGATATGCGATTACCCGATGGCGATGGTCTCGACCTGCTGACGCGATTTCAGGAACTCGCGCCTGAAATCCAGGTAGTGATTATCACCGCATTCGCCGATGTGGACAATGCGGTTCAGGCCATGAAACTGGGTGCCTATGACTACATTACCAAACCGTTTGATCTCGATCGCCTCGAAATGGTCATCGAGAAAGCCTTTCAGCGGGCCTCCTTGCAGCGCGAAAATCGCCTGCTGCGCCACACTCAGGCCGAAGACCGCCCTATCAAGCTAATCGGGCAGTCGAAAAAAATGGATCAGGTGCGCTATCTGATTCGCAAGGTGGCCCCTACCCAGGTTCCTGTGCTGCTGACGGGTGAAAGTGGCACCGGGAAAACCGCTGTCGCTCGCTCGATTCACGATTTGAGTTCACGCAGTCAAACCCCGATGGTCATCAAAAACTGTGCAACCCTCCACAAGGATCTCGTTCGCAGCGAACTCTTCGGCCATCGCAAAGGCGCCTTCACCGGTGCTGATCAATCACGCGAAGGACTGCTGACCTTCGCACACAAGGGCACACTTTTCCTGGACGAAATCGGAGAACTCTCTATGGATGTTCAAGGGGCTTTGCTTCGCGTTCTCGAAACCCAGACCTTTCGCCGGGTCGGAGACAAAGACGAGCAGCATGTAGATATCCGCTTTATCTTTGCCACCAATAAAGATCTGCGGACGGAGGTCGAAGCCGGTCGTTTCAGCGAGGCCTTATACCACCGCTTGAATGTTTTCAATATTCTCCTGCCGTCGCTCAGGGAGCGCCGAGAGGACATCCCTGCCCTGGTGGAATATTTTCTGGGCTCGCCGGGCACAGGCCAAAATCAGCCACGAATCGCCCAGGGGGCCATGCACTGTTTGTTGTCTTACAAGTGGCCCGGTAACGTGAGAGAGCTCCAGAATGTGCTGGAACGGGGTATGATTCTAGCGGAACAAAATCTGATAACCGAAAGAGCGCTGCCCCTCGACCTGGTGACCACCCTGGATCAGGGATCTTCAGACCACCCTTTTCAGACGTTGCAGGAAATCGAGCGCGAGCACATTTTAAAGGTGCTTGACTATGTGAACGGGCACAAAACCAAGGCCGCCAAAATACTGGGGGTCGGGCGTAAGACCCTTTATCGTAAGATTCAGGAGTTGAACGTGGGACCTTGATCGGTTTTAAAATTGACCTCATCCCTTCTCATGTTTAAGGCATTGGACGCTATGCGCGAAAGGGACATTTCTTCTGTCTGATATGTTCGCGCACTTCGTCTTCGAAATAGGTCAGCAGGCTTTCAACCGGTGAAACGGCACCTGGCGCAAAGGCACAGTAGGAACTCAAAAGGTGTTTGCTCATGTGCTGAAGCATCGATATGAATTCCTCCCGGCCCTGGCCTTCTTCGATGCGATGGAGCAGATCCCGGATGTAGGGTAACCCTTCACGACACGGGGTGCACCAGCCGCAGGATTCACGCGCGAAGAACTCGACAAGGTTCAGTGTGGCCGCCACCAGGCAGGTTTTCTGGTCAAACACCATTATCGCACCGGTACCTAACCGATGGCCGACATTACGCAGTGATGCGAAGTCCATCTCGATATCGAAGAGCTCTTTTGTTATGTAACGGGTCGAGGCGCCGCCCGGCAGACAAGCCTTAAACTCAGATCCAGGAAGCATCCCCCCGGCATGTACTTCGATGATTTCGCTCAGTCGCACTCCCATTGACAGCTCATAACATCCCGGTCGATTGACCTTGCCGCTGACGCAATAAATTTTAGTTCCCGCACCGGTCTCCGTTTGGGCCAGATTTTTATACCACTCGGCGCCGTTTCGGATGATGTGGGGGATGCTAAAAAACGTTTCCACATTTGAAAGTACGGTCGGCTGGCCCCAGAGCCCTGTTTCGGTGGGATAAGGCGGGGGCTGTTTGGGATTCGGCCGTTTGCCCATTAGCGCGTTTAACTGGGCGGTTACCTCTCCACAGATGTACCTGCCGCCGCTGCGGTGCACAATGATATCCAGGGTAAAGTCACTTCCCAGTATGCCAGTGCCAATAAAGCCAGCTTTTCGGGCAATTCCTATCTCGCGTTCAAGTATTTTGGCTGCCGTTTCATATTCCGGTCGAATGAAAATAATGGCTTTTTCAGCCGATGCGCTATATGCGGCAATAATGATGCCTTCGATAAGCATGTGGGGATCCGCATGAATCAGCACGCGGTCTTTAAAAGTTCCCGGTTCCATTTCATCGGCGTTGCAGACGACATACCTTGGAAAAGGCGCATCGTCTGCAACCGACATAATTTTCATGCCGGTGGGGAAGGCCGCGCCACCGCGGCCCAGCAGATTTGCGTCCAGTAGTTCCTGTTGGACGTCCTTGGGCGAGTAATTTTTTAAAACTTTGGCCAAAGCCAGGTATCCGCCGCTTTGTTGATATTCTTCCAGTGTTGCAATTCGGTCTGGCTTGCGATTTTGAAAGAGAATCTGAGGATGCTCCGCTACCATCGGCATTAACCTCATCGTGATTAAAGTAACTTGTAAGTGTCCAGGAAGGG
>Ga0316578_10000332_pt1 | contig 14799 bp, 9 predicted proteins | sample J0NA_2_FD_203076 | JGI IMG/M metagenome (GOLD analysis project Ga0316578, IMG submission 203076) | Rhizosphere microbial communities from salt marsh grasses in Alabama, United States - J0-2_160517rDrC | ecosystem: Host-associated > Plants > Roots > Rhizosphere | place: USA: Alabama | collected... | reverse complement strand
TCTCAGTTACCCAACCACGGCTGCCATCCGTCCTTCATCCTCTGGCGAACAAGGCGATCCCGAACGCGACCGCGATCCGAACAGCGGATTCCGCGCCCCTCCAGGGCGTTACTCGGTGACTCTGTCGGCAAGGTCCGACGGGCAGGTCGAAAACCTCGCGGGCCCGGTCGAATTCGAGGTCGTGCGCGTCTTGACAGGCGCCCTCGCCGGCGAGACCCCGGACAACACCGCCGTCTTCATGCTGCAAGTTGCCGAGCTACAGCGCGAGGTCAGCGCCGCCAGCGAAGCCGTAGATCTCGCTTTTGACCGCATCGACAATCTCGCCAAGGCACTCGCGCGATCGAGGACGGAGCCCGGGGGGCTCGACAGCGAGCTCGAGACATTGCGACAGCAGCTGTACGCAGTGGACGAAGCTCTATCCGGCAACTCTTCGAAACGGCAGCTCGGTGAGCCGCAGACACCGAGCGTGTCGCGGCGACTGCGGGTGGCGTCGATGAGCGACGGAATGTCCGACTACGGCCCGACAGCGACCCACCGTCGTTCCTTCGAGATCGCCGCCGAGGAGTTCGCCGGAATTGAGGCCCGCCTCAGGGAGTTGCTCGATGTGGACCTGCCGGCACTGGAGGCAAAGATGGAAGCGGCGGGCGTGCCGTGGACACCAGGACGCCCGATACCGAGCCCGTAAACGAGGGAGAGTTCGGCGGTCGGCGAGAATCAAACTCCGGCATCGACCTGCTTCTGCATCGAGCGGATGCGGTCACCGAGGGCCACGAGCAGGTCGTTCTCACGCTTCAAGCGTTCGCTCTCCGCACGCACAAACGACGTGTAGGGAGCGACGGTGTCCTCGAGACGATGTTGCGCGCGATCTGCTTCACGGTCGAAGTGGTCGTTGAGAGCACGCATGAGGTCCGAGCGCATGGCGGCAATCTTGTGCTTGAGCTCCGCCTTGGCGCGCCGGCGCCGGTGGGGCAGGATGAAAAGACCGAGGGCCGCCATCATGCCAGCCGCAAGGATGCCCGTGACGTCGGCTGCCGTGCTCGTGGCGAGCAGCGCTACCGCGGCTCCCAGACCCACCGCACCGGCTTCGACCAGCGCCGTGCCGGTGACCGCCCGGTGAACCGTCTCGGACATGCGCCGGGCCTCCGTCTGGCGGTCGAAGGACGACAGCCTCTCACGCGCCGCCTTCCCCACGGTCTCCAGGAGGTGTGACCGGTCGGCCTCGAAGCGACCCTCGACCTCACCCACCATGCGGTCGGCATGCTCGGCCGCCCGCCGGTTGACGTGGTTGACCACCCATTGCCAGTGCTGCAGCTCGGCTCCCACCAACCAATCGATGAGGGAGTCCACCTTGGCCTCCACCGTCCCCGGTACGTCGCCCACCACCTCGTGCTCGAACCGTGCCCCAACCTGATTCTTGTCGAAGAGCTTGGGCAGGCGTCCCAAGCGCACCGTATCGTCGAAAAACTCGAGTCCGCGAACCTCCATGCCGTGCAGTGCATTGTCAATATCAGCCAGGCGTAGCTCGAACTCGCGGCGCACGTCCTCGATCCACGAGGCGGTCCGTCTCTCGATGTCTCCGATGGTGCGTAGATCCTCTCCCAGCAGCTCGAGTCGCGCCTCCACCGCGTGCAGACTGTCGGTAAGGAGGCGGGCCGCTACGCCCAGAGGGTTCGAGAACTTGAGGTGCAGGCTCTCTCCGCTCGCGAGAATGTCGTGGAGGTAGGCCTCGACCTCCCTCAGACCGGTTCCGGCGAGGGCCCGGGAGTCCCCTGCGGCCTGCGCCTCGGCCGCGCCAAGCGCGGACACCGGGAAAATCTGGGGCTCGCCGCCGATCAGGCGCCCAGCATGAGTACGGATGTACGTCAGAATCTCGGCGACCTCGTGGTCGCTTCTGAGAATGTCCACCTTGTTGAGAACGAAGATGACCTTCTTGCCCCACCGGTGAACGCTCTCCAAAAAAAGACGCTCGCTTTCCGAAAGAGGACGGTCCGCAGACGTGACGAAGAGAACGAGGTCGGCGCGGGGCACGAACTCCGCGGTGAGGACCTCGTGACTGCGATCGAGAGCGTTGGTGCCCGGCGTGTCCACGACCGTCAGCCGTCGCAGGCTTTCTACCGGAGCGGTAATTTTCTCGCCGGCCTCACCGAGCGGCTCTCGTCCGTGCTCTTCTCCCCACGTGACGAGGTGAATGTTCGACGTGGTGGGCGTCACCCCCACAGCGAGGACGGCGCTGCCGAGCAGCGCGTTGATAAGTGCGCTCTTGCCCGCATTGAATTCGCCGACCACCACCACCAAGAACAGCTCGTCGAGCTGGCGGATGGACTCGGCCAGAGCGCGCAGGGCCTCCGGCGGCGCCCCGCTGCGCTCCAAACCGGCCGCCACCTCGCCCAGGAGATCGCGCTCGGCGCTCAGCGTCTCCAGCTGCTCGTCGGTGAGAACCGGCCCCATCATCGTTCGCACATCTTAACGCGCCACGGGTTCAAAACCGCGACACAAGACCAATTTCATATCCGTGTGAAGAAGGTCCTCAATTCTTCATTCTTAATTCTTAGTTCTCAATTCTTAATTCTCAATCCCAAAATTCAAAATTGAAAATTGAGACTTGAGAATTCAGTAGCCTGCCGCCATGCCGTCCTTGCGCGATTCGGTCGCGCCGGCCAACACGCCGGTCGCGGGATCACGGTGGATGATCTGGTAGCCGCCGAAAACCGCCGGATTCACAACCAGGATGCGATGTCCGCGCTGCGCCAGATCACGGTAGACCTCGGGGGGAAGACCGGTCTCGAGGTGAAGTGTCCCGCCGTCGGTCATCACCGTGCCGGTGGGTTCCGACGAGCCCGTATGGTGGAATCGCGGAGCATCTCCGGCCTCCTGCAGGTTCATCTTGAAGTCCACCAGGTTGACCACTATCTGGACGTGGCCCTGCGGCTGCATGTCCCCGCCCATCAGACCGAAGGCGGTGTCCGGTACGCCGCCCCAACCCATGAAGGCGGGAATGATGGTGTGAAAGGGTCTTTTGCCGGGTTCGAGGGCGTTGGGGTGATCCTCATCGAGGCTGAAGAGCGCTCCTCGATCCTGAATGCCAAACCCCAGGGAGGGCACGACATAGCCCGAGCCGAAGCCGGTATAGTTGGACTGGATCAACGACACCAGCATCCCGCTCGAGTCTGCCGCAACCAAAAAGGTGGTGTCGCCGTGCGCCAGGGCAGGATTCCCGGGGTCGACGGTGCGCGCCGCGTGCTCCATGTCAATAAGCTTCGCTCTGCGCTCGGCGTAGCCTTTGTCGAGAAGCTCCGCCACCGGCACCTCGGAGAACTGCGGATCGGCGTAATACCTCGCACGATCCGCATAGGCCAGCTTCTTGGCTTCGACCAGCACGTGCCAGAAGTCCGTGCTGTCCCGGCCCATTGCCGCGAGGTCGAAGTTCTCGAGGATGTTGAGCATCTGCAGGGCGGCCAGCCCCTGTGGGTTTGGTGGCAGCTCCCACACGGTGAGCCCACGGTAGGTGGTAGAGATCGGCTCGACCCACTCACTGGCGTGGTCTGCGAGATCCTCCGCCGTGAAGAATCCGCCCACCTTTTTGGAGTAGGCCACGAGCTCGCTCGCGATCTCGCCCTGGTAGAAGGCGTCGCGACCCCCGGCCGCCAGCAGTTCGAGTGTCTTGGCGAGCGCTGGATTAGAAAAAATTTCGCCCTCCGTCGGGACCTTCCCTCCGGGCATGAAGACCTCGGCGAATCCCGGCATGTCGCGAAACCTCTCGGCTCCCCGGGCCCAGGCGCCGGCGATGACCTGCGGCACAGGCGCCCCCTCCCGGGCAAGGGCCGCGGCCGGGGCCAGGACCTGGTCCATCGGCAGACGGCCAAACCGCTTGTGCAGCTCGAACCAGCCGTCGGCGCACCCGGGCACCGTCCACGAGTAAACCGAGTACACCGGAATGGTCCCCTCATCGGTCGGCGGCACCTTGTCGATCGACAGGGCCCGCGGCGCACGACCGGAAGCGTTGAGACCGTAAAGCTTTGCCGTGGCCGGATCCCAGACCATGGCGAAGAGGTCTCCCCCGAGACCACAGGAGGTGGGCTCCAAAAAGCCGAGCGCGGCGTTGGTGGCGATCGCTGCGTCCACCGCCGAGCCTCCAGCCTTGAGCACGTCGAGGCCGATCCCGACCGCGAGGGGGTGGGCGGCGGCGACCATTCCGTGGCGCGAGAAGGTCACCGATCTGGTAGCGAAGGCGCGTCCCTCGGGGCGGTCCGCGGCAAGGGTGGTCAAGGCCGTGAGTACGACCAGTGCGAGAATGGCGCGACGCATGCGGACCTCCGCGTGCCCACTGCCGTGGGCGCCTTTTTCGTGCTGAGGATCAGACCCCTTCCAAGACGTGCTCGTCGTACTCCAGCTCGAAGCGCAGCTTGTGCTTGGCCTCCTCCTGGGCCAGATTATGGAAGACCTTTTGCAAGGCGGCGTCAGCGGTGATCTCCGCGAGACGCGTGTACAGCACGTAGGCCGCCTTCTCAGCCTTCATGGCGAAGACCAGCGCTTCGGGGTAGGTCATGTTAGCTGTCGGCTCGGGCTCCACGAGGTGATCGGTGAGCTTGAGATCTTGGACCTTTTCCTCGCTCACCGCCGGAAGCTCGCCAGCCTTGACCTTCAAGAGGCGAGCTTTGTGGCCCCGCTCCTCGTCGGCAAAGTGAAGAAAAGTCTCACGCATACCGGGGCGGCTCACGCGGTTGGCGAGCTGCAGGTACAGGTTCTCCGCCTTTTCCTCGTTGACAATGGCGTAGTCGAGGATCTCGTCGAGATTGTTGAACTGCATGGTGCCCCTCCCGGCGTTGGTGATGCTCCGGTGACCGGTCGTTTCACCATACACTCCGCCGGAGCGCCCACGCAAGCACTGTACACCCCGCTTGCAGAGGGAGGGGGCATTGGGCCTGTGAGCTATGGGCTATGGGTTTTGAGTTTTGAGTTTTGAGTTTTGAGTTCTCAATTCCTAATTCCTAATTCGTCATTCTCCACCTGCTACCATCGCCTCAGGAGGCGTCGTGGAGCTTGTCGACATCGCCCGCGAGCTGGCTGAGGCAGCTGATCGCCTGGTTTTTAAACCGCCGGTGGCCCACGTCTACAACCCGCTCATCTACGCGTGGCGGGCCCACGCGGAGTACCTCGAGCGCTTTGGAACACCTGCCAAGGAGGTCCTCCTCCTGGGGATGAACCCCGGCCCCTGGGGCATGGTGCAGACTGGCGTTCCATTCGGGGAGGTCGCGGCTGTCCGCGGCTGGCTCGGCATCGACGCCGAGATCGGACGACCCCATACGGAGCACCCGAAGAGACCGGTCCAAGGACTCGCCTGCGTTCGCTCCGAGGTCAGTGGCGCTCGCCTGTGGGGCTGGGCGCGGGAGACTTTCGGGACGCCCGAGCGGTTCTTTTCCCGCTTTTTTGTCGCCAATTACTGCCCGCTGGCATTCATGGAGGCGTCCGGGCGCAACCGGACCCCTGACAAGCTCCCCGCCGCCGAACGTGAGCCGCTCCAAAAGATCTGCGATTGCGCCCTCGCGAGGACCGTGGCCTGCCTCAAGCCTCGAGTCGTGGTCGGTGTCGGCGTTTTTGCCGAAAGGCGCGCCAAGGCCGTTCTCGGCGGCAAAGGTCCAGTGATCGGGCACATCCTCCACCCCAGCCCGGCAAACCCCGAGGCCAACAAAGGGTGGAGCGATCGTGCCGTTCAGGACCTGATTGCTCTGGGCGTCGCACTGTCTTGAGATGGAGACTTCTAATCGTCGTCTCTTGTGAAATTCGGCTATTCTCCCGTCGGAACGAGCTATGAATTGGACCTACACCTGTCCCCACTGTAACGCCCTCTTGAACCCCGACGACAAGATCGTCCTATGCGCCCAGGGCGACGGCCGAACGCTGCTCGTCGGCTTCCACCCCCAGCCCGGAAACTACGAGGTCGAGCTGCCTCCCGGCGAGGAAATGGCGGTCGGTACACGGTGGAATTTCGTCTGCCCAGCGTGCAACCGGAGCCTGGTGTCGGAGCTTTCCGATGACCTGTGCGCGCTTGACGTCCACACGGGTGAAGGCACCTACCGGATTTTCTTCTCTCGTACAGCAGGCGAACAGGCCACCTTCGTGGTCAGCGCGGAAGGCATGCTCAGTGACTACGGCATCCACACCGACCGCTACCTCGAACGAATGGTGCACGCCAAGTACATGAGATGAGGGCGATCACCGGAGTCGGCTGAGCCACCCCGTGGTCATCTTTGAGTTTCGAGTTTTGAGGTCTTCATTCCGAATTCCGATTCCTAATTGCATGAGTATTCTGGGCCCATGAAGGTTGCGGTTCTCGTGTCGGGCGGTGTTGACTCCTCGGTCGCATTGCTGCGTCTGGCCGAGGAGGGCAAGCATGAGTTGGAGGCCTTCTACCTCAAAATCTGGCTCGAGGACGAGCTTGCATTCCTCGGCAGCTGCCCCTGGGAGGACGATCTCCGCTACGCTCGCGATGCGTGCGCTCGAGCCGGGGTGCCTCTGGAGGTGTTGTCGCTGCAGCGCGAGTATCTCGAGACGGTCGTCGGCTATGCCGTCGAAGAGCTTGGCGCCGGTCGTACGCCCAGTCCGGACGTGCTGTGCAATCGCCAGATCAAGTTCGGCGCATTCGTCGAAAGAGTCGGCAACAGATTCGACATGGTTGCCTCCGGACACCACGCCCGAACCGCCGTCCGCGACGGCCTCACCCACCTCCTCAAGGGAGCGGACCGACGAAAGGACCAGACCTATTTCCTGTGCCAGCTTCGCCAACGACAGCTGGCGCGGTGCCTCTTTCCGATCGGCGGCCTGGAAAAGTCAGCGATTCGCGCCGAGGCCCGGCGTCTCGGTCTCGCCAGCGCCGACCGGCCGGACAGCCAGGGCATCTGCTTTCTCGGCCGGGTTCCCTTCCGGGAATTCGTCGCTCACCACCTCGGGGAACGCCCCGGCGAGATTCGCGAGGCCGGCACCGGGCGGGTGCTCGGGGAGCACCGCGGGACCTGGTTTCACACCATCGGCCAGCGCAAGGGCCTGGGCATGGCCGGCGGCCCGTGGTACGTGGTCGCCAAGGACCCCGAGAAGAACCTCGTGGAGGTGGCGCACACCCGCGATCTTGCGCAGCACTCGCGGAGGAGCTTCGTCATTCCCAGCCCCCATTGGATCGCATTGCCGCCGGCCAAGCGCACCCTCGAGGTGCGCATCCGTCACGGCGAGCGGCTGGATACGTGCTTGGTCCACGCCGGGCGGGAAGGATCGCTGATCGTCGAGCTCACCGGTGCGGCCGATCCCGGAATTGCTCCGGGGCAGTTTGCAGCCCTGTACGACGGTGAGGAGTGCCTCGGAGGGGGCGAAATCGGCTGTGAGAATGACGCTGGGTTTGACTGACGATGGTCGGCAAAGGCGAGGATCGATGGGCGGCACAGCGCCGAGATCAATCGTGCTCGCTGTCCTCCGGGTTTTCGATGCCGAGGCGGTGGACCATCTCGTTGAGGGTCGTGGGGCTGAGCTTCAGAAGGCGGGCAGCCTGTCGCTGGACGCCGTCGGTTCGACGGAGAGCTTCCCGTATGAGCCGTTCCTGATACGAGCTCACCGCCTGGCGGAAGTCGATCCCCTCGGGTGAAAGCTCGCTGGCCGGCAATGGTTCGCGTCGCCCGCTGCGCACCGCTTGTGGCAACTCCTCAACCTCGATGGTGGCTCCAGGGCAGAGAACAACCGCCCGTTCTACGGCATTCTCCAGCTCGCGCACATTCCCTGGCCAGGGGTACTCCGCGAGGGCGTCCATCGCCGCCGGGGAAAACGCCTGTACATCGCGCTCATTCTCCTTGGCGTACAGCTCGAGGAAGTGGGCGGCCAGGAGAGGTATGTCCTCTTTGCGATCGCGTAACGGGGGCATCTCGATGGTGATGACGTTGAGGCGGTAGTACAGGTCTTCGCGGAAGCGTCCAGACTGCACCTCGCTCCACAGATCGGTGTTGGTGGCGGCTACCAAGCGGGTGTCGACCACCTTGGACTCGACGCCGCCCACACGACGCACCTCGCGCTCTTGAATGACACGCAGCAGCTTGGTTTGGGTCTCCGGGGAGATGGTACCGACCTCGTCGAGAAAGAGGGTGCCTTCGTGGGCCGATTCGAAGAGACCCTTGCGACTGGTCACCGCGCCGGTAAACGCCCCCTTGACGTGTCCGAAAAGGGTGGATTCCAGGAGGTCCGCGGGAATGGCGGTGGTGTGGACGGGTACAAAAGGCCCCTCGCTGCGTGGACTGAGACGGTGAATTCCTCGCGCCACCAACTCTTTCCCGGTACCCGATTCGCCGACGATGAGGATGTTCGAGCGCGCCGGGGCGGCGCGGCGCATGAGCTCGAAGACCTCCTTGACCCGACGGCTGGTACCGACGATCTCACCCATCCCGTCCAGGCGGCTGCGAAGGAGGATGTTCTCCGTCAGCAGTTTGCGGCGCTCGGCGGCACGTTGCACCAAATGCAGGACTTCCTCGTTCTTGAACGGCTTGGGCACATAATGGAAAGCGCCAAGCTTCATCGCCTCGATGGCGCTCTCCACCGACGAGTACGCGGTAATCACGACCACCGGAAGATTGGGATCGTAAGCCCTGATCTCGGGAAGAATCTCGAGGCCGGATCTGTCGGGAAGCATGAGGTCGAGGAGCACTACATCGACCTCTTCCTCACGAAGCCGGGCGAGACCCTCCTCGGCCGTGCCGGCCTGGTGGTAGTCGAAACCGTCCCCTTTGAGGAGGGTTTCGAGCACATCCTGCAGGACGGGCTCGTCGTCGATTACGAGGACGCTTCCGACCCCTGCCATCTCGGCAACCTGATGATCGCTCGTGTCCCGCCCTGGTCCATGTTCTCCAGACCGACCTCCCCGCCCAACCGGGTGATCATATCACGCGTGATCGCCAGGCCCAGGCCGGTCCCGCCACGCTCGGTCTTGGTGGAGTAGAACGGCTCGAAGGCCTTCTCCAGGACCTCTTCCGGAATACCAGGCCCGCAGTCGTCCACTTCGATCTCGACCGTCTCGGCCCCCACGATCAGAGCCATGCGAACCGTGGTTCCTTCCGGGGAGGCCTCGATCGCGTTGCGCACCAGATTGGCGATCGCCAGCTCCAGCGGCGCGGGTGAGGCCCACACCAAGGCGGGCTCGCTCTCGATTTCGAGCACCAGTCGGTCCTCGGCGCCCAGGGAGCGCGCGGCGTCTTGCGCGGCGCTGGCCACCACCCCGTTGATTTCCAGCACGACCCCGCTGCTGCCTCCGCCGCGAACCGCCTCGCGGAGATTGGAAACGATCCGCGAGACGCGAAAGCTCTGGTCGACCAGCTTGGATACCAGGTCGGCCCGTGGGTCGTCCTTGGTTGTCATCTTGCCGAGCATCTGGGCAAACGAGGAAATGCCCGTCAGCGGGGTGTTGATCTCGTGCGCGAGACCAGAGGCCAGGCGCCCGAGCCCTACGAGATGCTCCTGATCGCGCATTCTGTCCTGGAGGTCGCGGAGCTCTGTGACATCCTGCAGCACCACCACCCGGCCGTTGAAGCTACCGGTTTCGAGCTCGAGCACCGAGACGGCGAGAATCACCCGCCGCGGCGGGTCAGAGTTCGTTTGCGCTTCGATGTTGGCAGCATGCAAGGGAAGCCGCGAGCTCCACTCTTGCGGAAGCCCCACCAGGGAGTCGAGGCCGAGACCCACCAGGTCGTGTGCCTCGCGACCGAATATGCCCGCCGCCTCCGAGTTGGCCGACAGGATGTGCCCGGCCGCGTCACACACGAGGATGGCCGCGGCCGAGCTCTCGATGATGCGTTGGGTGTTGGCGTGAAGAATCCGATACTCCTCTGCCTGGCGCCGCAAATCGTCCAGGTAACGGGCGCTTTCCAGAGCCAAGGCGGCCTGGGCGGCAAAGGTCGAAACCACCTCCTGACCCTCGCTGCCGAGCGGAAAAAGACCGCGGCGCAGACCCAGGTAGAGGAGTCCGTGGACGGTCCCCACCCTTTCGAGAAGGACCCTGATCGTGAACCCGGCGGCCTCCAGCTCGTCCTCGTACCTGTCGGGAAAGGCGGACTCCGTGACGCTGAGCGGAAGATGCTCGGGCAGGTTGTCCCCGCCACCCGTGACCCGCTCGAACCTGTTCCCACCCGACCGCAAGTACGTGGCCACGAGGTCGAACTCCAAGCCCTCGGTCATCGTTTCCGAGAGACGAACCAGGAGCTCCCGGGGATTGGTGACGCGCGCGAGCTCGCGGCTCGCCCCGGTGAGCAGCGAGCGCGGCGGCATGCGCCCATGGTGGAGCCAGCTATCCAGAAAATGCTCGACCCGCAGCCGAACCGGCTGCAAAAGCACGACCACCAAAACTCCCGTCGCGAACGCGAAGAGGTTCCTCAAAGATCCCAGCCCGCCCGCGTAGTTGAGAAGAAGATGGTTGGTCAACGTGAAGATGAAGCCCCCCGTCACGATCACCAGGGTGGCCGAAAGTGAATCGCGGGTGATCGGCTCGAGGTCCCACAGACGATATTCGCGGAGGGCGGCCACCAGGGTCAGGGGCACGGCGGCGATGGGCACGATCGCAAGCCAACCGAACGGCTCGATCGAGATGCCGATCCACCTCGGAACCAGGACCAGGACCACGAACGGCGCAAGGCCGACAAACAAACCGAGAGCGCCCCACTCGATTTGCCGGCGAATGCGGACCTGTTGCGCAGCATCCCGCCATCGCCACAGGTGCAGGACGATCCCGTACAACAGCGAGGAAATGAAAGCCATCCGGAGGAGGGACACAACCGCTGGCCACCAGGCCTCTGCCGCAGGTATGAAAACGCTGGCTCCGGAAGTTGCGGCAGCCACTAGAGTCAGGGCGTCCCAGGTGCGCATCGTTCGCTTCTGCTCCGGGAAAACGGCAAAAAAACGGACGATCAAGAATGGTAGAGCGGCCCCTCCGCCGCGCCGAATCACCTGCAACGCAAGCTCCGCCGCCGCGATCCGGTTTGGGACGGCACCGAGTATGAGGGCGGCTGCGGCGAGCAAAAGGAAGGTCATGGCCTCTCGGCGACGGGTCGTCCACACCGCGTACAGGGCACAGGCGAGCCCGAACAGACCGACCGCGGTGCGCACCAGGTAGACGGGATCGAGATCCGGGGGCGGCGGGTCGAACTCCACATCGCTGATGCCGCCGTCGGCATGCCGTACCGTCAAATCGTGCTTCTCGCCACCGGCGAGGACAAAGGCCGGATCATCCAACCGCTCGATCGGGACCCCGTCGACCGCCACCACCAGGTCCCCCTCGACGAGGCCCGCCTGTTCGGCGCTCGAGCCGGCTCGACTTTGGCCTACGACCAGGCCCTCCTCCACCCAGGACACCGGAAAATCAAGGCGATAAAAGCTGCGCACCGTGCGGGTCAGAGAGGTCCCCGCCACGGCCACGGTGAGGGCCGCAATCACGGTGAGAACGATTCGTCGCCCGAACACCGCCCCAGTATAGGGAAAGTTGATGCTCGGGGTATCTGGACGCGCGGATTTGCGAGTGAGCACGATTCGACATCCAGAATTGAGTTTTGATTTTTGCGTTCCTGATTCCGAGGTTTGCCGGATTTGGCCTCGAGCTCTCTATTGGAGGGTGATCGACCCCGCCTGCAGCAGGTCCCGGACGGCCAGCCCTACGCGAGCACGGCTGGCCGCAATTCGTTCGGACAGTGCTCCCCAGCCGCAGGGCTGCTCTGCGAGAAGCCTGAGGATCTGTTTCTCCAGGGGCGAGTCTCCGCCACCACCCTCGATCCTCTGTTCCGATCGTTCCAGGAGGGTGTCCGCGGTCACCTCCGATGCAAAATGCTGGAACTCATCCTGGAGGCGAACGGCTTCCATGAGCAGTGGTTGCAGTCCAAACGACTCCTCGGTTTCTCGAGGGTGGGCGACTTTTGAAAAGCGGAAGGTCCCCCTGGAAGGCGGAGCGATGAGAATCTCCAGGAATGCCTCGGCCCCGGACAGGGTGCCGCACAGAATCGGGCCGATCAAACGGTTGCGGGTGTAGATCGCCCCGAACGTGTTGCCGTCGAGGTCCTTGATTTCGAGCACCCCGTTGCCTCCAGATTCGACCACAGTCTGCAAGATGGCCGGCAGGTCGAAGTGCTCGAGGGTTCCCCCGAGGTTGCTGCCGCTGCGCGCTCCGAGATTGGCGATGGTGCCCTCGAGGCGGCGCGCCAGGCTCTGCAGGTAGTGGAGGGCGAAATCCCGCGAGGCATACAGCTGGCGGAGAAGAGTCGCCCGGGACCACTGAAGGGTGGCCCCGCCTTCTGGAAATCGCGCCAATGAGTTCAGGGCGGTCCCTGTGATGACCTTGCTCTGCGAAAGAAGGGCTCCCGTACCCAGATACACGACCGGTTGGAGACCTGCCTCCTCGCTTTCTTCGCGGCAGATCTCCACCACGCCATCCAGCACCAGGTAGAGAGCGGCCGGAGGCTGGCCAGGTCTGAAGAGCACGCCTCCGGCGAGGTGCTGCTCAACTTTGCCGAGCCTTGCCAAGGAGGCCTTTTCCTCCTGCGCCATGCCGTGGAAGGAGGGACATTCTCCGATCGCTCTCATGAGCTCGTCGAATTGCATTGCGTCATTATCCCACCGCCGGGAAAGCCGTTCAACGCGGGCTGCAGGCAGCCACAGACGATACAATGGACTGGTGGCATTGCCGGAGTCCTCTCCAGACAAATTTCGGCGGGTCCTCCAGGAGGATCTGCGCAATCCGATCTATCTGACGCCCGAGGAGGTGGCCGGCGGGTGGCACGATTTGTTTCCGGCGTTGGCCACATCGTTGCCTGCGCCGTTTCCCATTTTCGGCCTCGACGAGGAGCGAATCGTCACCTGGGGATACCCTGTCCTGCTGTCAGAGGGAACTCAAAAGCTGCAGAACGATCTCGAGCGTCTCGTCCGCGCTGAGCTCGACTACCGCAGCCGGCCGACGCGAGGCCTCGAGCAGGACAAGAGGCGGGTGATGGCGCAGCGTGACCGCTACCATCGTTCCCTCTCCGCCATCCTGGAAAACGTGCTCATGAACGACTACCACCGGGGACTGGTGGATCTATTCCTCCTCTTTCATTCAACCCACGCCATTCGGGCCCTGAGCCTGGCGGCGCCGCCCAAGCGCGGACGCGCAGCGGCCGACCACGCCGACGAAGACGGTCGCTTCGCGATCGCCACTGTGCTGGCCGACCTCCTGCAACGTGCCTCGCTGACGGCGGTAGACCGCCTCAAACGGCTGACCGAGGTGCGGATCATGCCCGGTCTGACCCCGCTCCTGGCCACCCTGTGCCAGGATCAGCTACTGCTCATCGAGCCCCGCCCTCCGCGGAGTCTGGTGCAGCTGGGCTCGTATCTCCGGGTTCGGTTCCGCCAGAACGCGGAGTCGCTCATCAGCGTGAACCGCGGCGTTCTGTCTCGCCTGAAAGAGCTGATTGGCCGCCATAGGGAGGTCGGCGAACTGCTACGGATCGCTGTCGGAACCGAGATCGATCTCGACCGCCCCGAGGCTCTCCTGGAGCCACGCCTGCTCAGCGCCCTGCACGAAGCCGGGCTCGACGACTCCTTGAACCTTTCACGCGTCCAGGTGGACCTGCTGCGAGACCTCGGTCTGCGGCTGAAGAGCTTCGAGCTCTTGGCAGCCCTCCGCCGCCGGATCCTGCCGATGGAGCGGCGGGGGGGCACACTGGTCCTCGCCGGTCCCTCCTCCGCAACCCCCATCGCGCGCTCCACCAGGCCCTTCGACTTCACCGCTCCGGGGGTCGTCGACTCCTCGGTCCGCCGCTATGGGCTCGTCTACGATCTATCGAACTTCACCGCAGTGCTCGAGGAGGTCCGTAAGGCGGGCCGCATGGCAGAGGAAAAGGCTCTTCAGTTCATGTATGTCTTCCAGAGCCGGCTCGAGGCAATCCGTCTCCGCCGCCGACTGACCTTCGAGAAGTTCCTCGGCGACGGGGCCTTTTACACCTCGCGGCGGGCATTGCGGATGATCGCTGCCGCGTGTGAGATCCAGGAGGTTTACGACCAGCTCCGGAACGCCGGATTCCCGTTCGACAACGGTATTCGCATCGCCTTGAACTTCGGAGTCTACCGCCTGCTGCCCATGCTCCACCGGGGCCCCATGGGTCGGCGTTTCGAGTTCTTCGGCCACGGGATCGTCGAGCTGGCGCGTCTGACCACCGGCAAGAGCACCCGCGAGGTGTCGGAAATCGCTGAGTTTCTGGTTCACTCCGGTTACGAGCCAGCCGACGTGGACGCGTTCCTCACGCCAATCGCAGCAGCGCGTAGCGGACACGAGGAGGTGTCGACCCGAACCTACGCGGTCACCCTCGACGCTCACGGCGAGCTGGTCAACGAAGGCATCGTCGTGACCCTTCCCTTCCTCGAGGAGCTGCAGCGGGAGCTCCAGGTTTCGACTCTCGGTGTAGTCGAGATGGATGGTCAGCGCTGGGCAGTCTTCCCGCTTGACCCTGGATTGCCGGATACGCTCAACGTCGGTCTCCGGCACCTCGGCGTGACCCGGCTCAAGGGACTCGCGCCGTTGGAGCTTGCCGAGGCTGTGGTGTGGCGGGAGCCCCCCACCAATCGCGAGGAGGTCCCCATCGAGCAGTCGTTGGTCGACTTCCTACGCCGGTTGAGCCAGAACGGAAACGCTCAACCGGAGGCAGCCGCAGAGGCCGCAGGAAGCATCGAGACGGACCTCGTGGTGCTCACCTACCTCCAGGACGACGGCAGCCGAAAGTGGGTCTTCGGGGAGTACCGGGACAGCGACGACGTGCTCCT
>Ga0316578_10000330_pt1 | contig 14804 bp, 13 predicted proteins | sample J0NA_2_FD_203076 | JGI IMG/M metagenome (GOLD analysis project Ga0316578, IMG submission 203076) | Rhizosphere microbial communities from salt marsh grasses in Alabama, United States - J0-2_160517rDrC | ecosystem: Host-associated > Plants > Roots > Rhizosphere | place: USA: Alabama | collected... | reverse complement strand
ACGGCGCCGCGCGTCCGTGCACCGGCCGGCAGGCGGCTCTACGCGCGGCGGGTCCGCGCGACCGCCCGTCGGAAGGGGGAGGTGCGGTGATGCGCGTGTTGTTCGCAGGCGGAGGGACGGGAGGCCACATCTACCCAGCGCTCGCCGTGGCCGACGAGCTCGCCTCGCGCGGCCGTCTCGAGGCGCTCTTCGTAGGGACCAGACGCGGTCTCGAGGCGACAGTGGTCCCTGCGGCCGGATACCGGATGCGGACGATCGTCTCGCGGGGGGTCCGGGGAAGGGGACCGTTCTCCGCCGCGGCGACCATCGCAGTCCTGATCGCCGGGACCGTCCAGGCGGCGACGATCATCGCACGCTTCCGTCCCGATGTCGTCTTCGGCTCGGGCGGGTACGCCAGCGCGGCGGCCGTCGCGGCCGGCTTCGTCTTCGGCCGCACGATAGTGTTGCAGGAGCAGAACTCTGTGCCGGGGATGGCGAACCGGATGCTCGCGCCTCTGGCCCGCCGGATCTACGTGGGGTTCGAGCAGGCGAGGGAGCGCCTCGGCGGGGGCGACCGCGTCGTCTGGACGGGGAATCCCCTGCGCCGCTCGATCGGGCCGCGCCGGGACCCCTCGGCGAGGAGGCGGTTCGGGTTGCGCGAGGATGCGCCGGTCCTTCTCGTCTTCGGGGGGAGCCAGGGCGCGATGCGGCTGAACCGGGCCGCTGCCCGCCTGTTGCGCGCACGCCCCGGGCTGCAGGGGATCGTGCAGACGGGGGAGCGGGGATACGAAGAGACGCAGCGCGAGCTCGCGGGGATCGGTCCGCGCGTGTTCGTCGCGGCGTACATCGACGATATAGAGGAGGCGTACGCGAGCGCCGACATTGCACTGGCGCGCGCGGGGGCCCTGAGCGTCTCGGAGCTCGCCGCCGTCGGGCTGCCCGCCGTCCTCGTGCCGTATCCGCACGCGGCGGACAACCACCAGTTCCACAACGCGCGTGTGCTCGTAGAGGCGGGAGGCGCCGAGATGATCGACGACGACGGACTCGATGAGACCAGCCTCGCCGCAGTCCTCGATCCGCTCCTCGGCGAGCCGTCCCGGCTCGAGGGGATGCGCAGCAGGCTCGCTTCGGTGGGGAGGACCGACGCGGCCTCCGCGGTGGCGGACGATATCGAACGGCTCGCCGGTGTCGTGCGCGGGCCGGGGTCGGAGGTGCTCTCATGAGCGACATGCGGATGCTCGGCAAGGTGCGGCACATCCATTTCGTCGGGATCGGCGGGATAGGGATGAGCGGGATCGCCGAGGTCCTCCTCAACCTGGGATTCACCGTGAGCGGCTCTGACGTAGAGGAATCGGATATCACGCGCCGCCTCTCCGGTCTCGGAGCGACCGTCTACCGGGGTCATGCGGCCGGCCAGATAGCCGGTGCCGATGCGGTGGTCGTCTCGTCGGCGGTAGGCGCGGACAACCCCGAGGTCGCCGCGGCGGCAGCGGCGGGTCTGCCGCTGATCCCGCGCTCCGACATGCTCGGCGAGCTGATGCGGATGCGCACGGCGATCGCCGTCGCAGGCGCGCACGGAAAGACGACGACGACCTCGCTTGCCGCCGTCGTGCTGCAGGAGGCGGGATTCGATCCGACGATCATCGTCGGCGGCATGGTCAAGAGCCTCGATGTGACGGCGCGTCTCGGCGCCGGACGGTATCTCGTCGCCGAGGTGGACGAGAGCGACGGTAACTTCGTGCGGCTCTCGCCGACGATAGCGCTGATCACGAACATCGACGCGGAGCACCTCGATTTCTACGGGGATCTCGGCGCGATACACGAGGCCTTCGTCACCTTCGCGAACCGCGTGCCGTTCCACGGGGTCGTGATCGCCTGCATAGACGATGCGAACGTGCGGGCCGTTCTCCCCGAGATAGACCGGCGCACGGTGACCTATGGATTCGGGCCCGAGGCGGACGTTCGGGGAGAGATCGTCTGTGAGTCCGCCGAGGGCTCGGCGTTCCGGCTGCGGGTCGACGGATCCGAGGCGGGAGAGCTCTTCCTGCGCATACCGGGGCGTCACAACGTGCTCAACGCGCTCGGCGTCTGCGCGCTGGCCGCGGAGCTCGAGATCCCCTTCGAGGCGCTCTCCCGGGCGTTCGCCCGTTTCGAGGGGGTCGGCAGGCGGTTCGAACGACGGGGCGAGGAGCGGGGCGTGCTGGTCATAGACGACTACGGCCACCACCCCTCCGAGATCGCCGCGGCCGTGGCCACGGCACGCCGCGCTGCCGACCGCCGTCTCGTCGTCGTATTCCAGCCGCACCGCTTCACACGGACCCGCGACCTTCACGAGCGGTTCGACCGGTGCTTCCGGGAGGCCGACGAGGTCCTGATCACCGATATCTATTCCGCAGGCGAGACCCCGATCCCGGGGATCACCGGCGAGCTGATATACCGCGCCGCCCGCAGGGGGGGCGCGCGGCGGGTGACCTACCTCCCCGACCGGAGCGCGCTGCTCGAAGCGCTCTGCGATATCGCGCGAGAGGGCGATCTCGTGCTCACTCTCGGCGCCGGTGACATCTGGAAGATCGGGGACGAGCTGCTCGAGAGAAGGAGGACGGGGGGATGAGACGATATCAGGCGCTCGCCGCCCGGGGCCGCAGGCGGCCGCGGAGGTCGCCGAGAAAGATCTGGATCACCACCGCCGCCGCGGCGGCAGTGGCGGGCGCCGCCTGGACGCTCTTCTTCACCGGCCTGTTCGAGATACGCGAGGTGCGGCTGCACGGCGGCAGGCACATCCCCGTCGAGTCGCTCAGGGGGAAGGTCGAGGGCTATCAGGGGGCGAATGTCTTCCTCGTGCCGCTCGGCCGGCTCCGCCGGCTCCTCATGGAAGACCCGGCGGTCGGCACGGTCACTTTCAAGCGCCGTCTCCCGCACGTGCTCGACTGCTACCTCCACGAGCGCCAGCCGGCCGCGCTGCTCTCGATCGGCGAGATGGCCGAGGTCGACGCCGAAGGGGTGGTCATCACGCCGGAGCTGCACTCGACGCAGATAGACCTGCCGGTCATCACCGGCGTGGGCAGATCGGAGCTCGACGGCGCCGGCCGCGAGAAGATCCGACGGGCACTCGAGGTGCTCGACCTGCTCGGGCGGTTCGGTTTCTCGCCGGCCGATCAGCTGTCCGAGATACATGTTGACGGGGACGACGTCTCGCTCGTGTGGCTTGGCACGGGGACCTTCGTCCGCGTCGGAGGTGAAGAGTACGAGGCGCGTATCAGGAAGTTCAGGGCGGTCTATCCCGCGCTGATAGAGCAGGGACGGCTTCCCGCCGAGATCGACCTGCGGTTCGACCGCCAGGTCGTCGTGAGGTAGCACAGGTATCGGGGAGGTGAGAGCACCGGCATGATTCCGGAATTCATCGTCAGCGTCGATATCGGGACCGAGCGTACTGCCGTGCTCGTCGGAGAGACGGGCACGGGCGGCCCCATGAGGATCATCGGGGCCGCCGAGCAGCCGTCGGCCGGGACGCGGAAGGGGATGATCGTCGACATCGACGAGGCGGCGCAGACGCTGCGCCGGACAGCCGCGCACGCGGCGCGGATGGCCGGCGTCGAGATCCATGGGGTCTGCGCGGGGCTCACCGGTCCGCATATCCGCAGCTTCGACAGCAGGGGCATGGTCCCGCTGGGCGACGGCAGGCGCGAGATCACCGCCACGGACGTCGAGCGCGTCACCACGACGGCGCGAACGATCACTATACCGGGCGACGTCGAGATCCTGCACGCGATCGCGCAGGATTTCACCGTCGACGACACGCAGGCGGTACGCGATCCGGTCGGCATGACCGCCGAGCGGCTCGGCACAGAGATCCATCTGATCACCGCCCAGACGGCGCACGTGGAGAACCTCGTGAAGGTCGTCGAGCGGGCTGGATACGAGGTGCTCAACATCGTGTTCACGCCGCTGGCGGCGGCTCATGCGGTCCTCGACGTGGCCGAGCGCGAATCGGGTTGTCTGCTGATAGACCTCGGAGCGGGGGTGAGCTCGTTCGTTCTCTACGACTCGGGGAGCGTCCGCGCGAGCGGCGTCCTTGCCGCCGGGGCCGCGAACGTGACGAACGATCTCGCCGTCGGGCTGCGCGTCCCGCTGCCCGTCGCGGAACAGATAAAGCTGCGCCGGGGGCTGGCGTTGGCCTCGCTCGCCGACGCGGACGAGGTCCTGACAGTTCCCGAGGCGGGGAGCGAGGGCGGCGAGGTGCGGCGCGAGATCGTCGCCGCCATCATAGAGCCCCGCTGCGAGGAGATCTTCACCATGATCAAGACCGCCGTCGCCGGCGGCCCGCGGCCGCAACCGGCGGGGAGCTCGGTGGTCCTCACCGGAGGCGGCTCGAAGCTCGAGGGGATCGCCGAGGTCGCCGCGCAGGTCTTCGGCATGCCGGCGCGCATCGGGCGTCCCGGCGAGCTCGACGGCCTGAGCGAGGTCGTCACCGGCGAGGCCTGGAGCGCCTGCGTCGGCATGCTGCTGTACGAGGACGAACGGTTCGCACGCGAGGAGGAGCGCCGCCGGGGACGCAGGGGACTCGGCAGGATGATAGGCAGTCTGAAAAGGATAGCGGGTCTGTATTGAGGTTTGACGAGGATAGAAACGGACATGAAAAGGGGGCAGAACATGAGGTTTGAATTCGATGACTTCGGAGAGCTTGCCGCCCTGAAGGTCATCGGCGTCGGCGGGGCCGGGGGCAACGCCGTCAACCGTATGATCACATCGGGGCTGCAGGGCGTGGAGTTCGTCGCTGTGAACACCGACGCCCAGGTGCTCGAGCTCTCGCTGGCGCACAAGAAGATCCAGATCGGCGGGCGTCTCACCAAGGGGCTCGGATCGGGCGGGAACCCCGACACGGGCAGGCGCGCGGTCGACGAGGACCTCGACCTGATCCGGGAGACGATAGACGGCGCCGACATGGTCTTCGTGACGGCGGGGATGGGTGGCGGCACAGGCACCGGCGCGAGCCCCGCCGTGGCGCGCGCCGCGCGGGAGCTCGGTGCGCTGACGGTCGGCATCATCACGCGGCCGTTCTCGTTCGAGGGCAAGCGCAGGGAGAAGCAGGCCCTGCAGGGGATCGAGGAGCTCAAGGCCGAGGTCGACACCCTGATCGTCATCCAGAACGACAGGCTTCTCTCGCTCGTCCCGATCGACACGCCGCTCGCGGCGGCCTTCGCGACGGCCGACGAGATACTGCTGCACGCGACGAAGGGGATCAGCGACCTGATCATGATCCCCGGGCTCATAAATCTTGACTTCGCAGACGTGCGCTCTATCATGAGCGGCATGGGTGACGCGCTGATGGGCACCGGCGTCGCCGAAGGCGAGAACCGCGCCATAGAGGCGGCGCGGCGCGCACTGAGCAGTCCGCTGCTCGACGACGTCTCCATCAGGGGCGCCAAGGGTGTCCTCGTCAACATCACCGGCGACGACAAGATGTCGCTGCACGAGGTATCCCAGGCGACGGCGATCATCAGCGAGGAAGCGGGCGAGGATGCCAACGTGATCTTCGGCGCGGTCGTCAGCGACGGCCAGGCGAAGGCGATGCAGGTGACGGTCATCGCGACGGGGTTCGCCCGGTCCGAACGCGAGATCCTTCCCGATCCCGCGGCCCTGCGGCCTCGCGAGGTGCCTTCGGTCGACGATCGCCCCGAGCAGTTCGTGCAGCATCGCCCCGCTGTCCGCGAGGCGGTCCCCGAGAGAGAGCTCGTCGCGTCGGGGTGCATGACGGCCGGCCGCGAGATCAATCTCGACGTGCCGACCTTCCTGCGGAAGCAGCTGGACTGACCGGTCCGTCGGGGAGGATCCATGTCGTTCTGGGGAAAGATCTTCGGGGTGGAGAAGAATCCCGGGTACGAGCTCGGCATCCGGTACTTCAACGAGGGCCGGTACGATCTCGCCGTCGAGCAGCTCGAGAAGGCGACAGCGTCGCTCGGCCCGGGGGACCCGACATACGCGCTCGGTATGTTCTACGCGGCCGAGTCTCACGTCCATCTCGGTACGGCGCGGTTCCACGAGGGTGACCTCGACGGCGCCTACCGGCATTTCTCGGTCGCCGTCAAGGAGAACCCCACCTATCCCGATCTCTACTACCGCATGGGGGTGATCCTCCACCGGAGAGACGAGCTCGAGGATGCGGTGGGGATGCTCCGCAGGGCGATCGGACTGAACGAGCGCTATTTCGAGGCGTTCTGCTACCTCGGCATCGTCCTGTTCGAGAAGGGGGACCGGGAGGAGGCCGACAACGCCTTCGCGCGCGCCCTCGAGCTCGGCGCGGAGAATCCCGGACCGATCAGCAAGTTCCTCAGCGACCACATCGCCGGGCGAGAGACGGACATCCCGCCGCTCGGCGAGCTCTGTGGCATGATCTACACCGACACCGATTTCGACGCGATGATGCGGGAGGGGATAGAGGCGTTCAACACCGGCCGCTATGAGCACGCGGCGATCTGCTTCAACGACGCGCTCTCCCTGCATCCCGACTACGCCGACGTGCGCTTCAAACTCGGTCTCTCCCTGCTGCGCGACGCGAAGCACGAGCATGCCCGCGCGCAGCTGCTCGAAGCGCTGCGTATCAACGAGCACTACACCGAAGCTCGGTTCTACCTCGGCATCTCGTACCTCGACGAGAAGATGTACCGCGAAGCGCTGCCCCACTTCGAACGGGCCGCCGGGGAGAAGCCGGACTACGCCGACCTGCAGTGCTATCTCGGAGCGACCTGTTTCTTCCTCGGCGATCTCGAGCGGGCCCGCCGCGTACTCGAGCACGCCCTCGATATCTCGCCGTCCTACCCCAAGGCGCGCTACTACTACGGCCTGCTCCTCTACGCCCTCGGAGAGAAGCAGTCGGCGGTCGAGTATCTCTCCAGCGGGACCGACGATCTCGAGCGGCCGGGACCGGCCGGGATAAGCCTCGGCCTGATGCACCTCCGCGAGGGGAACCTCGAGGAGGCGATGGCCGTCCTGCGCGAGGTACTCGAGGCGGGGGGAGAGAGCGCCGACGTCCTCTACTTCCTCGGCGAGGTCCACCTGCGGATGGGCAGGATAGACGAGTCGGAGCGCCTGCTCCGCAAGGCGCTCGCCATCAATCCGGGGTTCATGCGCGCCAGGGAGAAGCTCGCCCTGGTCCTGATACGGCGCGGGGAGTACGAGGCGGCCGAGGAGGCGCTCGGCCCCAACGGCGACGACTATGCCGACATCTACAAGATCATGGGGGACATCAGGTTCTTCCGCGGCGACCTCGAGGCGGCCGAGGCGATGTACCGGCACAGCCTCGAGGTGAACCGCGAATACAGCGACGCGGCCCTCTCGCTCGCCCTGACACTGAGAAAGAAGGGGAGCGAGGAAGAGGCGAGCGTGCTGCTCGAGAAGATCCTCGAGCGCGAGCCGGAGAACGTCGTCGCCCGCAACCTCGTCGGCCGCGGTCCGCTCGACCTCGAGTCGGTCTGAGCGGGGAGGCCTGCGTGCCGCTCATCCGGACATATCCCGGAGAAATACCGCTCGAGGAGTTCCCCGCCCCGCCCCGGCGCGCCCCCGCCGCGGCGGTCGTCTATCCGAACGCCTACCGGATCGGGATGTCGAATCTCGGCTTCCAGTTTCTCTTCGGCGCCCTCTCACGGAGCGGGCAGCTCGCCGTCGAGCGTCTCTTCACCGACCACAGGCGCCCTCAGCGCCCGCCCCAGGCGGTCCTCTTCTCGATCTCGTACGAGGAGGACATCCTCGCCTGCGCGTCGATCCTCCGCGATCTCGGGATAGAGCCGCTGCGCCGCTCACGGAGCGGCGGCCCGCTCGTGATCGCCGGCGGAGCGGGAGTCTCGGCCAACCCGCTTCCCGTCTCGGCGATCGCCGACGCGGTGGCGAGGGGGGAAGGGGAGCGGGTGATCGACCATATCATCGAGGTGCTCTCGGAGCCGGAGGCGGGCCGCCAGCGCGCCCTCGAACGTCTCGCCTCACATCCGGCCCTCTTCGTCCCGGGGGTGGGGACGGCGTCGCATGGCGCGCCGGCTCGCGCGCGCACGGACACGGAGGAGCCGTTCCAGCATTCGTGCATCGTCGCGGAGGAAGCGGCCTTTCCCGGGACCTTTCTCGTCGAGATATCGCGCGGCTGCCCCGGGGCCTGCGCGTTCTGCCTCGCGACCGTCCTCTACCGGCCGCTGCGAACGATCGGATTCGACAGGTTCGAGGCGCTCGTCGGGTCGCTCCCGCGCTCGGTCGGCTCGGTGGGGCTTGTGAGCACCGCCGCCGCGGCCCACCCCGACTTCGCCGCCATGCTCGATCTGCTCGCGCGAAAGGGACTGCGCGCAGGTGTCAGCTCGCTGCGCGCCCAGGACATCGACGCGCCGTCGGCGCGGGCGCTCGAGCGGGCCGGTGTGCGCAGCGCGGCCCTCGCTCCCGAGTCGGGGAGCGAGAGGGTGCGGATGCGGCTCGGCAAGCGCGTCCCGGACGAGACGTATCTCGAGGCCACGCGGCTCCTGTCCGGGGCGGGGGTGAGGCGTCTCTCGCTCTATATGCTCGGCGGGATCCCCGGAGAGGACGACGACGACCTCGAGCGCACCGTCGCCTTCGTCAAGCGGATCGCCGCCTCGGCCGCAGGGGCACGGGTCTCGATCCACCTCAATCCGCTTGTCCCCAAGCCGGGCACTCCGCTACAGTTCATGGCGATGACCCAGACCGGCGAGTTCGCCCGGCGCGCGTCGCTCCTCGCCGACCGTCTGCGTCCGGCGGGTGTCGGCGTCTCGACGAAGGGGTCCCGCGGCGCCGTCAGGCAGGCGCAGCTCTCGACGGGGGATGAATCGGCGGGGGAGGCGGCGGTCAGATACGCCGCAGGCGGGACATCCTGGCGCAGGGCCCTGATCGATTCGGGGGCCGACCCCGACGCCGTGTTCAGCGAGAGGGGGATCGACACCGTCCTGCCGTGGGACCGTTTCGAGCAGGAAGCGGCCCGAAGGTCCCTTCTCGAGAGGTACCGGCGGGCATGCGGGGCGGCCCAGTGAACGGGATGCAAAAAGGCCGGAAAAACAGTTTTCCGGCCCCCGGGATTCCGATACGGTCAGACGGCGCCGCAGTCCTACAGGACCTTCTTCGCCGCTCCGCTCTTGATGCAGGCGGTGCAGACGAAGGCCCGGCGCGGCTTGCCGTCGATCTCGACGCGGATCTTCTGCAAGTTCGGCAGCCAGCGGCGCTTGGAGAGGTTGTGTGCGTGGCTGACGTTATGTCCGGTCATCGGCTTCTTACCGCAGATCGCGCATACCCTGCTCATGATATCCTCCGAGACTGAATTGGACGGTATAATCTAGACGATAGGGAGCGGGAAGGCAAGCACTTTATGGACAGGGGGAATACACGGGAGAACCCGCTGCGGACGAGCAGCCAGTACGTCAAGGGGGTCGGTCCCGCGCGGCAGAAGCTCCTCTCGAGGCTCGGGATATCGACCGTCGAGGACCTCGTCATGCACGTTCCCCGCGGGTACTTCGACCGCAGCGACCTCGTCCCGATAGCGGCCGCCGCCCCGGGGAAGACAGCGACGGTCCGCGGTGAGGTCATCGCCGTGCATCCGCGCAGACTCGGCCCGCGGCGCAGCATGCTCACCGCGGCGATCGACGACGGGACGGGGGCGCTGCGTCTCGTCTTCTTCAACCAGCCCTACCTCGAGCGCGCGTTCAGGACGGGGACGCGGGTGATCGCCAGCGGAGAGGTCCGTCTCTACCGGGGGGAGAAGCAGATCACCGCCCCTGAATGGGAGCGCACCGGAGAGGGAGGAGAGGACGACCTGATCCACGCGGGGCGTATCGTCCCGGTCTATCCGCTCACCGCAGGGATCTCCCAGCGGATGATGCGGCGGATCGTCCGCGAGGCGCTCGACCGGTGCGAGGGGGCGATCGAGGAGAACCTCCCGCGCCACCTGCTCGACGAGCTGGGGCTCCCGGGCCGCGAGGAGGCGATACGGCAGGTGCACTATCCCGACGACATGGTCCGCCACCACGAGGCGATGCGGCGCATGAAGTTCGAGGAGGTCTTCTTCCTCCACCTGCTGATCCACGAGCGCCGGATGAAGATACGCAGCGGCGCCCCGCGCCCCGCCGTTGCACCGCCTCACATCCTGACCGAGCGGTACATCGAGGGGCTGCCGTTCACCCTGACCGCCGCCCAGCGCCGCGTGCTGGGCGAGATAACCGCCGATGTCGAGTCGCCCGAGGGGCTCGCGCGGCTCCTGCAGGGGGATGTCGGATCGGGGAAGACGGTCGTCGCCGTCGCCTCGATGCTCCTCGCCGTCGGTGCCGGATACCAGGCGGCCCTGATGGTGCCCACCGAGATCCTCGCCCACCAGCACGCGCAGCGGATCGGTCCGGCGCTCGAGGCGATCGGCGTGCGCAGCGCCCTGCTGATAGGGTCGATGAGCGCCGCCGAGAAGGAGCGGATCCATGCGCTGATCGCCGACGGCGCCGTCGACGTCGTCGTCGGGACGCACACGCTCATCCAGGAGGGGATCCGTTTCCGGCAGCTCGGGCTGGCCGTGATAGACGAGCAGCACCGGTTCGGGGTCCGGCAGCGCGCGGAGCTCGGACGGGGGGATGTCCTCCCGCATTTCCTCGTGATGACGGCGACGCCGATACCCCGCTCTCTCGCGCAGACCGTCTACGGCGATCTCGAGCTGTCCATGATCGACGAGCTTCCCGCGCCGCGGCGCGTTCGCACCGAGCTCGTCCCCGAGTCGCGGATCGACGAGGTCTACCGGGAGGTCCGGCGGCGCCTCGGCGGCGGGGCCCAGGCGTTCATCCTCTATCCCCTCGTCGAAGAGAGCGAACGGATCGATCTGAAGTCGGCCACGGCCGAGTTCGAGCGGCTCGGGCGCGAGGTCTTCCCGGACATGCCGATCGGGCTCCTGCACGGGCGCATGACCTTCGAGGAGAAGGCGCGAGCCGTCGATCTCTTCCGCGAGGGGGCGATACGGGCGCTCGTGACGACGACGGTGATAGAGGTCGGCGTCGACATCCCAGGCGCGTCGATACTGCTGATCAATCATCCCGAGCGGTTCGGCCTCGCACAGCTGCACCAGCTCCGCGGGCGGGTCGGCCGCGGGGGGAACGAGGGGATCTGCTACCTGCTGATAGGCGACGAGGCCGGTGCGCAGGGCGAGGAGCGGCTGCGAATGTTCGCCGGTACCGACGACGGTTTCCGGGTCGCCGAGATCGACCTGCGGCTGCGCGGACCGGGGGAGATCTGGGGGACGAGGCAGTCTGGATACCCGACCTTCCGCCTGGTCAATCCGCTCGCCGACAGGGAGCTGGTCGAGCGCTCGTGGGAAGAGAGCGCACGGCTGCTCGAAAACGACCCGCTGCTCGGATCTCCCGCGAACGAGGTTGTCCGAAGGTACTACAGGGAGTATTATGCACCGAGGATGGCGGTGGCCGATATCGGCTGACCGCCGTGCACGGAAGGAGGCGCCGTGATACAGCGCGAAGAGGCGCTCGCCCTCGTCGAGACCCACCTGAAGAAGAAAAACCTCGTCAAGCACGTGCTGGCCGTCGAGGCGATCATGCGCACGCTTGCACCGCGGTTCGGGGGGGATCCCGAGGTCTGGGGGATGGCGGGGCTGTTGCACGACCTCGACTACGGGACGACGGCTGAGACCCCCGAGCGGCACGGCCTGGTGACGATGACGCTGCTCGAGGGGGTCGACCTCCCCGACGAGGTCGGGCACGCGATACTCGCGCACTGCGACAAGGCGGAGCGCAAGTCTGCTATAGACAAGGCGATATATGCGGCCGACCCGGTCACTGGCTTGATTGTTGCATCAGCGCTGATGCATCCCTCGAAGCGCCTGGCGGATGTGGACGCCGCCTTCGTGGGGAAACGGTTCAAGGAAAAGCGGTTCGCCGCGGGGGCGGACCGCGGGGCGATTGCAAGCTGTAGCGAGCTGGGTCTTGAACTGCACGAATTCCTCGAGATATCGCTGAAGGCGATGCAGGGGATCTCCGGGGAACTCGGGCTGTGACGGCCGCCCCGCTTGCCGGCGAAGATGGAGGATCGGTCGCGATGATCATCACGTGCAACGGTTGCGAGACAAGATACCGGCTCAGCGATGACAAGGTCCCCGCGGCGGGGATACGGGTCCGCTGCCCGAAGTGCCGGTTCGTATGGCGGCTCACGCCGCCGCCGGTGACCATCGATCCCGGCCTCGAGATCACGACGAGCGCATTCGAGACCGATGCGCCGGTCGCCGAGACTCCCGTCGGATCGTGGGGCGCCGCCGAGCAACATCGCCACACGTCCCTCTCGTCCGAACCGGGACCGGCGATGGACGAGGGCATGTCCTTCGCCGAGGCCGCCGAGCCCGAGGCGGCACCCGCAGCCTCCGAGCCGGTCCTCGAGTCTCCCGAGATGAAGAAGAAACGCGATCGCGCCAAGAGGCTCGCGCGGGTCTTCGTCAGCGATATCCTCGTCTACAACAAGGACAAGCGGGACCACGGTCTGGCCAAGGGAGACCTGATGACGGTGCTCGGTCCCGAGATCAAGAAGGCGTGGGAGGCCTACAAGGAAAAGATCGGCGCGGAGGTCAGCGAATCGAGCGAGTACTTCCGCTGCGCTCTCAACGAGATACTGGCCGACGGCCAGAAGGTGTTCTGATACGGCCGCCGTCCGGGTCCACCGGACCTGTTGACAGACGGCGGTTTGACCTTCAGTCCGCGTGAACGTGAATAGTCGCTCTCTATATATCCTCGACCTGCAGCCGCAGCTGCACAGGGAATTCTTCGAGGGCTCGACGCTCCCCGAGGGGACGGACGTCAGGGTCTACAAGACCTATCCGCGTTTCGTCAAGGGGCTGCAGGCGAAGGACGCGGGGGACCCGAACCTCCTGCTGTTCCTCCCAAGCGGAAAGCTCGACCCGGGAAAGACCCGCCAGCTGCGCCTGATGAAGCTCGATTCCCCGATTTACATCGTGACGAACGAGTGCGAGGAGCGGGCCTACCTCACGTATATCTCGATGGGGGTGAGCGGCATCATCACCCCTCCGTTCAACCGGGTCGACGTCCGGGGCGTGCTCAACGGCAGCCGCGATGAGGGACTGCTGTTCCCGCGCAATCCCGAGCTGATCCGCGAGGGCCAGGTCCGCCTCGATTTCCTCGTGCCGAGCAAGCTCTCGAGGATACTCGGCGTCAACCGTCTCGTCTCGTTCCTCAGCGCCGAGTTCGGTTTCCCGCCCGAAGAGAGCCGCGTCAACCTGCCGATGGTGATGGACGAGGCGCTGAGCAACGCCATCATGCACGGAAACAAGTGCAGCGAGGACCTCAAGGTACACGTGCGCATCTACATCAGCAACAGCCGGATAGTGATCCAGGTCGAGGACCAGGGGGATGGGTTCATCCCGGAATCCATCGATGACCCCCGGGACCGGGAGAACATCTACAAGGGTTCCGGCAGGGGGATCTTCCTGATCAAGGAGCTGATGGACTCGGTGGTCTTCCGCAAGGGCGGCAGGCTGCTCGAGATGGAGAAGCGCAACGGCTGAGCGGCGCAGGGCGCTCTCAGCGCTCCCCCCATTTCTCCTTGGCGATCTTCTCGAGCAGGGCGTCTATCTGCCCCCTGATGCGCTCGTTCTGGTCCGCCTCGAAGAGCACCTTGCGCACCCGTCCCTGATCGTCCTTCTTGACGTAGCGCAGCGCCTTGATGTTCTCGATGGACATGAGGATGTCCTTGCTCACCCGCACCTCTATCGGACGTTCCGAGAGATGGTGATCGGGATTGTTGAACGGGTGCATCCCCAGGCCCCAGCCGTGGACGAACATCGAGCAGACGATCGCGCGGAAGGTGTTCTGCCGTTGGACCGTATCGAGCTCAAACGTGTCCTTGAACTTTTCCATCATCGAGTCGATCACGCCCTGCAGCCGTGACAGCACGACCGGCTCTGGCTCCATGTCGAGCAGCCGGTGAAAGACTTCCTTCAGTATCTTTTCTGTGATCTCCATCGCAGCTCCCGTCAGTGTTCGGTGTCAAGCCCGCCGGGGCGGGCGGTCCAGACCACGGCAGGACCGGTGATTGCAAGAAAGACGCCAAGCGCCGTCATCACCGCCGCGCGTCCGTACGCAGCGCCCAGCATACTGAACAGGAACGAGGAGAGCAAGAAGAGACTCCTCGTGAGGACCTCGCGCAGGGCGAAGAGGCGGCCGCGCACACCGGCGGCGGTCCCGGTCTGCAGGGCCGTCTCGGAGAGGACGAAGAGCGGCGTCGCTGAGAAGCCGGCCGCCAGGGCGCCGGCGCAGAGAAGCGCAAGCGAGGGGGCGAACGCCACCGCAGCGGCGGCGGGGGCCATCAGGACGAAGCAGACGATCGATCCGGTCCTTCGTCCGCGCTCCCGCAGCCGTTCGGAGATGACCGATCCGAGCGCCATCCCGATACCCGCCGAGAGCCCCGCCACGGCGAGGCCCATCGAGCTCGTCCCCGCGCAGACCCTCCCTATCAGCACCAGAGCGAGCACCGAGAAGCCGCCGGCGCCGAAGAATATCAGCGCCTGGACGAGCAGGGGAGAGACGAGCGCCGGGCGGCGGCGCAGCTCCCGCAGTCCCCCGGCGGCGTCATGCCAGAACCCGGCGCCCGGGACCGGCGCGACGGCGGCGGGGGCGGGGACAGCGCTGCCCCTTCCGACCCGCAGGGCTATCACGAGCAGCAGCAGCGACGAGACGAGGTAGGTCGCGCCGTCGATGTAGAAGCATGCGCCCCAGGACCAGTAGTCGAAGATCAGACCCCCGCCGAGGAACCCGCCGATGAACCCGGCCACACCTGCGCCCCACAGGACCGAGTTG
>Ga0316578_10000328_pt1 | contig 14828 bp, 10 predicted proteins | sample J0NA_2_FD_203076 | JGI IMG/M metagenome (GOLD analysis project Ga0316578, IMG submission 203076) | Rhizosphere microbial communities from salt marsh grasses in Alabama, United States - J0-2_160517rDrC | ecosystem: Host-associated > Plants > Roots > Rhizosphere | place: USA: Alabama | collected... | reverse complement strand
GCCCCTCCATCAGGCGCAACATGGCCTCCTGGATGTTCTTCTCCGTGCGTGTGTCGACGCTGCTCGTCGCCTCGTCCAGGATCAGGATGCCGGGATCGGCCAGGATCGCTCGGGCGATGGCCAGCAGCTGCCGCTGCCCCTGGCTGATGTTGCTCCCCCGCTCCGAGAGCTCTGTTTGGTAGCCTTCTGGCAGGCGGTGGATAAACTGGGCGGCGTTGGCCAGCTTGGCAGCGGCGATCACCTCCTCGTCGGTGGCGCTGAGCCGCCCGTAGCGGATGTTTTCCATCACCGTATCGGAGAACAAGAACGTGTCCTGCAGCACGATGCCCAGCGTACGGCGCAGATCGTCCATTTTGATCCGGCGGATGTCCACACCGTCGATGTGGACGGAGCCGCTGTCGATATCGTAGAAGCGGGTCAGCAGGTTGACGATCGTCGTCTTGCCCGCCCCCGTCGGCCCGACCAAGGCGATGGTCTGGCCTGGCCGGGCGTGCAGGCTGACCTGTTTGAGTACGGGGACACCCGTTTCGTAGCCAAAGCACACGTCTTCAAAGATAACGTCTCCCCGGACCTGTTCCAGCGGCTGCGCGTCTTGCGCATCCTGAAGCTCGGGTACCTGATCGATGACCTCGAACACGCGCTCCGCTCCGGCGATGGCCGACTGGATCGTGCTGTACAGGTTCGAGATCTGGTTCAGGGGTCGCGAGAACTGGCGTGCATAGTTGACAAAGCTGGCGATGGTGCCCACCGTCGCCAGTCCCTGCACGGCCATCCAGCCGCCCGCACCGGCGACGATGGCAAAGCCGACGTTGTTGACAAAGTTGTTGATGGGTCCCATCACTCCGGCAAAGGTCTGGGCGTAGATGGCTGCCCGTCGCAGCCGCTGGTTGGCGGCGTCGAACTGCTCTATGGCTGCCTGCTCGCGCACGTATGCCTTGACCACGCGCTGCCCGGTGACCGTCTCCTCGATGATGCCGTTGAGCTCGCCTAGGGATGCCTGCTGCTCGCGGAATCCCCTGCGCGTGTGCTTGGCGATCCAGCGACTGAGGAACATCATCAGCGGGATCGTCACCAGGCTGACGAGGGCCAGGCGAATGTTGAGCACGAACATCATCGTCGCCACACCGACCACGCTCAGAACAGTGGAGATCAGTTGCGTGATGCTGTCGGCGAGTACGTTGCTGACGTTCTCCACGTCGTTGGTCAGCCGGCTCATTAGCTCGCCGTGCGTGTGCTGGTCGAAAAAGCGCAGTGAGAGGGTCTGCAGCCTGGCAAAGAGATCGTTGCGGATGTCGCGCACGGCTCGCTGGGATACGCCCGTTATCACATAGACCTGCAGCCAATTGGTCAGTGATAGCGCCACGGCTACACCAGCCATTAGCAGCGCCGTGCGCGCCAGGCCGGGCAGGTCGTTCTTGAGGATGTATGCGTCGATGGCCTTGCCCATTAGGTAAGGGATCATCAGATCCAGGCCTGAACTCACCACAACCAGCAGAATCGTCCACACCAGCGCCCATCGTTGGTGTTTTAGATAGCCCCAGATGCGCAGTACGGTGCCGCGCCTGTTCTTGGCGCGCTCCTTTTCGCCCATCAGATGGCGCCACGGCGGTCCACCGCGCCCCATGATCGGGGGTGGGGCGGATAGGTTTTGGTCTCGACGTGGTCTATTTTCCGCCATTGGCCGTCGCTCCATTTCCCAACTGAGAGTCGTAAATTTCTCGATAGATCGGGCTCGATGCCAGCAGCTCACTGTGCCGGCCCTCGGCGGCGATTCGCCCATCATCGAGCACCAGGATCTTGTCTGCTTTGAGCACCGTGCTGATGCGCTGGGCGATGACGAAACTCGTGCGGTTTCGCATCAAATCCTCCAGCGCATCTTGGATCTCGACCTCGGTCTCGACGTCGACTGAACTGGTGCTATCGTCTAGAATGAGGACAGTGGGTTTCACGAGCAGCGCACGGGCGATGGCAATGCGCTGCTTCTGCCCGCCGGATAGGTTTACCCCACGCTGGCCCACTTCGCTATCATACCCGTTCGGGAACTGGCTGATAAAGTCGTGGGCCTGCGCCGCCTTGGCTGCGGCGATCACCTCTTCGTCGGAGGCGTCTGGTCGTCCGTAGCGGATGTTGTCGCGGATCGTGCCGGTAAAGAGCACCGATTCCTGGAGTGCAATGCCGATGTTGCGGCGCAGTGCGGCTGCATCCACGTCGCGCACGTCCGCACCGTCGATGGTAATCTTGCCATCGGTCACGTCGTAAAAGCGGGGGATCAGGTGGATCAGACTGGATTTGCCCGATCCCGTCGCGCCGAGCACGGCGACGGTCTGCCCCGGCTCGGCTACGAAGCTGATTCCTTTGAGCACCGGATCGTGCCCGTCGCTATCGTAGCTAAAGGTCACTTTTTCGAACACTACCCGTCCCTGTGGCGCAAATGATGTCAGGGCATTGGGTTTATCCTGGATGTCAGGTTCGTTGTTCAATACTTCCTGGACGCGTTCTGCCGATGCCTCGGCGCGCGCTGCTCGCATCACCAACATACTGACGAAGGTCAACGACATCAACGTGCGCATCAGGTAATTGATAAAGGCGATCAGCTCTCCCGTTTTCATCGCGCCATAGGTCACCTGTAGCCCGCCAAACCAAACGGCGCCTACCACCCCCAGGTTGAGTGCTAGCGATGTCGCCGGTCCCGTCACGGCCACCGTCCTCGCCGCGTGGATGGTCTGCGCCATCAAGCTGTCGTTGGCGGCCCCGAAGCGGCGGATCTCGTGAACGGCACGCGCGAACGCTTTGACCACGCGCACGCCGGCCAGGTTCTCCTGCATGACCGTGTTCAGTTTGTCGAGCCGGCGTTGCACCTCGCTGTACAGCGGGTAGGCTTTGTTGATCGCCCAGACTAATACGGCCAGCGCTATCGGTCCCAGCACGGCCAGTAAGAAGGCCAGGCGCGGGCTGGTCAGAATTGCCAGGATCATGCTGCCGACGAGCATCATGGGCGCCCGGACCATGATGCGCAGCATCATCGAGACGACTTCCTGCACTTGGGTCACGTCGTTGGTCAGGCGTGTGATGATCTGCCCTGTCTCCAACCTATCGAGATTGCCAAAGGAGAGTGACTGTACCTTGCGAAAGAGGGCGCTGCGCAGGTCGGTGCCGAATCCCTGGGAGGCGATCATCGTGAACACCGTGCAGCCCACGCCGCCCACCGCGCCAAGCAGTGCCAGGCCGATCATCAGCAGCCCGGTCTGGATGACTATGTCTAGGTTGAGCTGGGCGATGCCTTCGTCGACGATGCGCTGGATCATCCTAGGCTGCATCAGGTCCATCGCCACTTCGAGGACCATCAACAGTGGGGCCAGGATGGCTGAGAGCCAATACGGCTTGAGGTACTTGAACAGCTTGGATAGCTTCATTTCGTGTTGTGACTCCTGTTTATGTACTTTGCCGTCTAATAAATCAGCTGCAAAAAAAGACCCTGTGTGGCGAATGCCTAGCACGTAGGCTTGTCTTCAGTGACCTGGAGCAGGTTCTCGCGCATCTGTAGAAAAAAGCGGCGCAGTAGTACGCGCTCCTCCATGGTGAATCCAGCAAAGGTCTCGTTTTCTAGTGCACGCCATACCTGTTTGACCTGTGTCTGGACGTCGCGTCCGGCGTCAGTGAGGTATACGCGCGATACGCGATGGTCATCGGGGTCTGATTTACGCTCGACAAAGCCGGCTTTTTCCATACGTTGGACCATTTTGGTCATCGTGGCTGGCTGGACGTGCAGGGTGGCGGCCAGCTCGCTGTGCGTCAGCCCTTCCTGCTTCCACAACGCACGCAGCATCGGCGGTTGGCCGTGGTATAGCCCCAGTATCTCCAAGAGCGTGTGCGCCCGGGCGTGGTGCAGCCGGCAGATCTGGGCCAGTAGCGAATCGATGGACTCTGATTGGGATGACGAGGGCATATCTCCTCCTATAAACGGCGCTAGAAAGCTTAGCCGTCTAATTATATCACGGCGCTGCATTTTGTGAAGTCGATTGTTCTATCCCCGAGCTTTGGCGTTCTGTTCCGGATATGATAGAATAAGTCACATGGGTAACTGGCGGATGTTTGGTTTCTTGGAGGAGGTGCCAGAATGAAGGACCTATCCCAGGCTCTGGTTAAAAAGTATGTGAATGTGGGGACTCCCTTGGTGTTGATGGGTGGGCTGTGGCTGTACTTGTGGGTCTTTTGGTGGTACGGTGCCTACGTCGCCGAGCCACACTGGGGCCACAACTACCTTGAGGCTGCAGCTTTCTTGATCGTGGGGTTGGCCTACTACAACCGCCGTCTTATCTCCGATCTGATCGCTCTGACCGCCACCACACTGATCGTCCCCGTCTCGCTCGAAATGCTGCCTCACTGGGCCACGGCCATCACCGGCGGTGTGCTGATTGTGCTCACCATCGTCGATATGCTCGTCGAGCGAGAGCGCGAGATCGATCTGCTGCAGCCGGCCAACCGGCGCTTGAGCTTTTGGCTGAAAGGGCACGTGCTGCGCTTTGCTTTCATCATGTTGGCCCACCTGTCGCTGATCTATTTCTTCGTCCGCCTGCCTGGAGGCACTTACGAGACCGACCTGGTGACCAAGGTGTTCGATGCGGCCTTGATCCCTATCGCCATCCTGGGTCTGCTCGATGGCGCGGTGAAAAAGCTGGGGTCCGTCTCCGTTCCTCAGTTGGGCTTTTTTGCTGGGATGGCGTCGCTCATCGCTTCGCTCGTGATCCTGATTGGCCAGCCCGAGACCTGGGTGTGCATGGCCATAGTTCTGTTTGTGACCGTAGCGGCCGTCGTCGCCCTGATCCGCGCCCGGCAGCAAGATAGCGGCGAGCCAGCGTAGGTGGGCGAGAGATCCGTTTCGGTCATCATCCCTGCGCTGAACGAAGAGGCGAGCATCGCCGTGGTGCTGGCGGCGGTCCCGCTGGCCGCGGTGGACGAGATCATCGTGGTGGACGGCGGTTCCAGCGACCGCACGGTCGAGATCGCACAGGCGGGTGGGGTGCGTGTGATCTGCGAGCCCCGGAGGGGGTACGGCCGGGCGTGCGCGGCAGGCGTCGCTGCTGCTGCAAGCGACGTGATCGTCTTCCTCGATGCCGACGGAGCCGACGACCCCATGCAGATTCCCGAACTCTTGGCCCCGATCCTGGCCGGGCGGGCGGATATGGTGCTCGGGTCGCGCCTGGCAGGGGAGATGGCTTCAGACGCTATGCGGCGGCATAGCATGCCGCCGCACCAGCGTTTTGGCAATTGGCTATCCGCCTGGTTCATCCGCCGCCTGTACGGTTTACCCATTACCGACCTGGCCCCGTTCCGCGCTGTCGACCGCGAGAAGCTGCTGGCGCTTGAAATGAGCGAGATGACCTACGGCTGGCCGACGGAGATGATCGTCAAGGCGGCCCGGCGCGGCTGGCGCGTCGTCGAGCTGCCCGCGCGCTACCGGCCCCGCCTGGGCGGGCGCTCCAAGATCAGTGGCACGCTCAAGGGCACCCTGCTGGCGACCTACTATATTCTGTGGACGATCTTTCGCTATGCCCTCGAGTAGAGAACCAAAATGCCCAGCGCTCGTGATCATGGCCAAGCGACCGGCAGTGGGAAAAACAAAGACACGCCTATGCCCGCCGTTGGAACCGGCGGAGGCGGCGGCGCTTTACGGGGCCATGCTGCGGGATACGATCGAGGTGGCGGCGCGGTTGGACTGCGTGCAGTTGGCCCTTGCCGTCACGCCGCCCGAGGCGGCAGAGGAATTCCGCCCGATAAGTCCTCCTGGCGCGCTATTGCTGCCTGTTGTCGGCGCCGACATCGGCGATTGTCTGCATCAGGTGCTGGGCCACCTGCTGGCCGACGGGCATCCCAAGGCCATCGCCATCGACTCGGATAGCCCCACGCTGCCTGCTGACTACTTGCGCCAGGCCGTTGCCCTTTTGGACGAGGCTGACGTAGTGCTGGGGCCGTGCGAGGACGGTGGCTACTACCTGATCGGGCTGAAGCAGTCGCAGCCGGGGCTGTTTCGGGATATCGCGTGGAGCACTGCGCAGGTGATCGCCCAGACGCTGGCGCAGGCTGAGGCGCTCGGGCTGACCGTCGCGCTGCTGCCCGCGTGGTACGACGTGGACGTGGCTGCTGACCTCGACCGCTTGCGGGGCGAGTTGGCATCTTTGCCTGACGAGGCGCTGCGTCACACGCGGCGCTTTTTGATGAAACAGGTAGGACGAGCGCATACCGTCACGCCTGGAAAGAAAGTTGAATGTGATGAGTGGGTGGCCCATATTGAAACTGCAGCCACCGAAGTAAGCGGGTTGTTGGTTGGCGTGCCCGATGATGTCTGGCTCGACGTGGCCGAGGGGAACTGGACAGCCAAGGACGTCGTCGGCCACCTGGCGGCCTGGTCGGACCTGCTGATGGACGGCGTCGAGGCGCTGGTGCAGAACAGGGTCGATGACGTTCAGGTCGTCGATATCGATGCGTGGAACGCGGACCAGATTGCCGTCTGGAGGAATTGGACGGTGGGGCAGGTGTGGTCGGCGTGGAATGCGGCTCTGGCGCGCGCTCTCGACTTGGCAGGGCGACTGTCGCCTGCCGAGATGAGTAGGCAGAGACCAGCACCGTGGACTGAAGGCCCCATTTCGCCGTCTGACGTGTTCGACCTATGGCTGCTGCACGTCGAGCAGCACCGCGTCGGGTTGGTGGCGTGGCGGACGAGAAATCGATTGGCCCGAGACCCAGCCTGCTAAGGATGGTTGCGTATCGCCACAGGCAGGTAAGCGTCGAACAGCCTCTCTCGGTAGATAAAACTCAGGCCAGAATTGCCGCCCACGTCGTCAAAGTACCAGGCCCCAACAAAGACGATGTCGCGGTCGACCACCACAGAGTTGCCAAAGTGGTCTTCCGGCCTCCCATCGCGTGTGGTGAGCTTGGCTGTCTGACCCCAGTTGTCCGCCCCTCCCTCATTCCGCGCAAAGACGTAGACGGCGCCGGTGTTGGTGAGGACGGGGCTGGGGTCGTTGTAGGCCGCTCCGATGGCGATAACGTCTCCGTCTATTGCCACAGAGCCTCCGAATTGGTCGTACGTTATGCTGTCGGTGGCCGTGATCTTGGCCGCCTGGCCCCAGTTATCAGCGCCGCCCGCGTTGCGTCGGAAGACGTAGGCCGCGCCAGAGTTGCAGTTGGGGTTCCACGGACAGGCGTCGTCGTCATCGTACGATCCCACGACCAGCGTGTCTCCATCGATCGCCACATCCACGCCGAAAAAGTCGACCGCTGCAATGTCGGTGGGAGAGATGTGGGCTGTCTGACCCCAGTTATCGGCGCTGCCCTCGTTGCGGGAAAAGAGATAGACCGATCCGGAGTTGACGCCGTTGTCGTCGTCTCCTTCTGCACTGACGGCGATCGCGTCGCCGCTGATTGCGACGGCGTAACCAAACCGGTCGTCCGAGATGACGCCTGTGGCGCTGAGTGTGGTCAGTAGGCCCCAGTTATCGGCGCCGCCCGCGTTGCGGGAAAAGACGTAGGCCGATCCAGAGTTGAGGCCGTGGTCGTCTTTGTAGGGGGCTCCAACGACGATGATGTTTCCGGCCACCGCTACGCCGTGGCCAAACCCGTCGTCGTCTGCGCCTCCGGTGATGGTGAGCTTTGCCGTCTGGCCCCAGTTGTCGGCGCCGCCCGCGTTGCGTTGGAAGACGTAGGCCGCGCCGGGGGTAGAGCTGAGGGAGGGCTCTCCATTTGCCCCGACGACGATGGTGTTCCCATCGATGGCTACGGCGCGGCCGAACGTGTCTTGTGCGGCGCCGTCGCTGGCCATGATTTTGGCTATCTGGCCCCAGCGATTGATACCGCCTGTATTGCGGGCAAAGACATAGACCACGCCTGCGTTGGCGCCGTTGCCATCGTCGTAGGGAACGCCGACTACGGCGATATCCCTGTCCACTGCTACATCGTAGCCAAAGTAATCTCCAGCAGCGACGTCGGGGGAGGTTGGCCTGCTCTCCTCCTTGAACGTGACACCTTTGCGAGTAAAGATGTATGCCGAACCGGAGGCAGCGCCGCTGTCGCTATCTCCATATGCACCGATCAGGAGCGTGCGCCGGTCCAGCGCTACGGCGTAGCCAAAGTTATCATCTTCTGTTCCATCGGCGGCGTTGAGCTTTGCCGTCTGGCCCCAGTTGTCGGCGCCGCCCGCGTTGCGGGAAAAGGCGTAGGCTGAACCAGAGGCAGATCCGGTGTCATCGTCGTAGGGGGCTCCAATGAGAATCGCGTCGCCACTGATGGCGACGGACTCGCCAAACCAGTCTCCGTCACTGCCGTCGCTGGCGGCGAGTTGTGCCACCTGGCCCCAGTTGTCTGCCCCTCCCGCGTTGCGTGCAAAGATGTAGGCCGAGCCGGCGTCGGCGCCGTTATCATCCTGCCGTGGCGCTCCGACGACGATGATGGGCCCATCCACTGCCACCGAATAGCCGAAACGGTCATCGGCGATGCCACCGGTGACGGTGAGCTTGGCCGTCTGGCCCCAGTTATCTGCACCACCTTCGTTTAGCATAAAGACATAGGCCGCGCCGGTATTGCTGACAGCACCGTCGCCAAAGTACGCCCCGATCACGATCGTGTCACCGCTCAGCGCTGCGGCGCAGCCAAAGTAGTCGGACGGCGCGCCATCGGGCGCAGTTATGGTGGTCAGTAGACCCCAGTTATCGGCGCCGCCCTCGTTTCGCTCAAAGATGTAGGCTGCACCGGCAGAGGAATAGGCACCCGGTGCACCGACGATGACGGCGTCCCCGTCGATAGCTACAGCGGAGCCGAGCCTGTCATTTGAAGTGCCGGTAGCCACCGTGAACTTGGCCGTCTGGCCCCAGTTGTCCGCCCCTCCCTCGTTTTTGCTAAAGACGTAGGCCGCGCCGGTGTAAGAATCGACTCCCAGGGCTCCGACGACGATGGTATCTCCGTCGATATCCACAGCGGCGCCAAAGTAGTCGCCTGAGGTACCGAGGGTGATCGTCAACTTGGCCCTTTGGCCCCAGTTGTCCGTTCCACCAAGGTTGCGCTCAAAGACATAGACCGCACCGGTGTTGGCGCTGTCGCCGTACGCACCGACGACGGCGATGTCTCCGTCTATTGCCACCTTGTCGGCAAAGTAGGCGTTTGCTGCGCCATCGCTGGCCGTGATCTTGGCCGTCTGACGGATGAAAGCGGAATGGTCGTTTTGTACTTGTTCCACGATTCGATCCCAGGCTTCAGCCGAAAGTTCTGCCGGACCACCCGACCCTGCTATGGCTGTGTTGCGCTCTTTTCCGGCGGAGCAGGTCATTGCTAGAACCAAGGCCAGCCCAAAGCCCAAGGCCAGTGCGATCAATAGTTGTCTGGTTTTCATTTTTCGTCCTCCTTTTCGTGAAATGACTGTGGGGAGCTGTGGAGTTTCCGGCGGTATCGCGCGTCCTAAAGAACACAACCGACCGTCACCGGTGTGAACCCCGGTCTGAAGGTCGGTTGTCGCTCTCTTACGCTGTCCTCCTCCACAGGGCTATGGCGAGGTCTGCGGTGGTTTATGCTTACAGTGTTAGTCTACCATGGGTTGGGAGCAAAAGTCAATGTCAGTTTAAAGCCCGCCTTTTGCCGCTATGTTTCAGGTGTGATAGAATATGAGTCTTGCAAGTAGCCTGGCGCGGAGCTTTTGCTAGGCCGGTAAGATAGGAGAGTGTAGCCACGTCTGAGCAGAAGGTGAAGCGCCTTGGAGCGGCGGAACTATTGGGAGGCAAGTGACAGAATGGGTACGTGTGCGAGTGTGCATCTGAGCCGCTACGGCGGCCTGGCGACGGGACACGAGGACGAGCAAAAGCGGTATTTTGAGGAAAGGCGGCTGTACGCGCTGCAGATCGAGTCGACCGACGCCTGCCAGCAAGGTTGCATCTACTGCTACGCCGGGTCGACGCCCAAGGAGACGCGTGGCCTTACATCGCAGGAGATTCGCGGTCTGCTGGAGGACGCAGCGACGCTGGAGGTGTGCGCTATCGACTGGCTGGGCGGCGACCCGCTCCTGCGGCCCGATTGGTACGAGCTGATGCGGTATGCCCAGTCGCTGGGGCTGATCAACAACGTCTGGACCAGTGGTCTGCCCCTGTGCGATTCTGAGGTCGCCCACAAGGTGTACGAGGTGACGGGGCGCGGCTTTGTTTCCGTGCACGTTGACTCGGTCACGCCGGAGGTGTACGAATCGCTGCGCCAAGGGCGGGATGCTCGCTTCATCGACGCCATCGTCGAGGGGGTCGATAACCTGCTGGCGCTGGGCAAGTCGCCGGACAAGATGATCAACTGCATCACCTACACCACACGCCAGGGACCTGAGGATGCCATCAAGACGATGCGCTGGTGGTTCGAGGAGAGAGGGCTGCGCACCTGCCTGACGATGTTTAACCCGGCCGGGATGGGGGCCGAGTTCCAGTCGCTGGAGCCGGGCCTTGAGGAGGTGCAGCCGGTCTACCAGGAGCGGGACCGCATCAACTATGGCGGCGACGATATGTCCATCGGTGCGATGGATACCGACAAGTATTACTGCGGTACGATGGCCACCATCACTTTCACCGGCGACGTGACACCCTGCTCGGTCATCCGCGAGGGGGTGGGTAACGTCCGCGTCACGCCCTTTCACCAGATCGTGGCCGAGCACTTGGACGAGCTGATCCACGCCGATCTGCACGACGTGTGCAACATGCCGGCTCCATGCGACGTCTGTGCTAACAACGCCTATTGCTGGGGTTGCCGCGCCAGTGCTTATAACTATAGTGGCAACGCCGATGGGCTTGACCCCAAGTGTTGGCTGATCCCCGCCAATTGGGAGCGAGAACAAGCAGAGGACTTGTCAAAGGAGGCAGTGCGGTGACCGAACATAGGCTTGACGTCGGAATCGAGAACGTGAACGAGGTGTACGATGGTCCCGGCGGCATCCTGTGGGAGATGCTGATGGGGGATCAGATCCACGTCGGCGGGGCGCAGGAGACGGACGTACTGGCCCAAAAAGCCGGGATCACCGCCGGCAGCCACGTGCTTGACGTGTGCAGCGCGCTGGGCGGTCCCGCACGCCATTTGGCGGCCAAGTACGGCTGCCGGGTCACCGGCCTGGACGCGACCCAGCGTATGTATGAGGAGGCCATTCGCCGCACCGCGGAGGCGGCCCTGGCGGATAGGATCGTCTACAAGCTCGGCAACGCGCTCGACATGCCTTTCCGCGCCGATACTTTCGACGTGGTGTGGGGGCAGGATGCCTGGTGCTACATCACCGATAAGGGGCGCCTCGTCGAGGAATGCGCCCGCGTCGTCAAGCCCGGCGGCGCTGTCGCCTTCACTGACTGGCTAGAGGCCGGGCCGATGACGGACGAGGAGTGGCTGGCGCTGCACACCTTTATGGTCTTTCCCTATATGGAGACGCTCGATGGCTACGCGGGCCTGGCCGAGGCCGCCGGGCTGACAGTGGTCGAGAAAGAGGACCTCACTCCCGATTTCGCCGCGCACGTTCAGGCGTATTTGGACATGCTCCAGGACGAACTCAAGCCGGGCATCGTCGAGGCCTACGGGGGAGAGATGTACGATGCGGTCGAGGGCGGTCTGATTTTGTGGCGCGATGCCTCGGCGGCGGGCAAGGTGGGGCGCGGGCGCATCGTCGCTCGAAAACCGGCATAGAACCCCGGTTTTTTCTAAAAACCGGGGTTCTTGACTGGAGATACCATGAATCCACTTCTAGTTGCAGCACTGGGAGCTTTGATCGGCATGCCGCTGGGGTATGCCATGCAGCGGACCAATCTGTGCTTCAACAGCGCCTATCGGGAGGCGCTGCTGCGGCGCAAGACCGTCCTGCTACGCGCCATCCTGCTGGCGATCCTGATCCAGATGGTGGGGCTGGGGCTCTTTGTCCAATTTGGCATCGGTGGCATCTCGCTCAACGTGGTGCCCTTTTACTGGATCACGACTATCGCCGGCGGCTTTGTCTTTGGCGTGGCGATGGTCTATGCCGAGGGGTGCTCCAGCACGGTGTGGTATCGGGTGGGTAACGGTAACCTGGGCTCGCTCGTCACCCTGATCGGCTTTGCCCTGGGTGAGGCGACCACGACCTTTGGTCCGTTGAAGGGGTTTCGGGAACTGCTCCAGGGAGCCGAGCTCACCTTGCCCAGCGGCGCTCCGGCGACGCTGCCCAATGCCTTGGGTATCAACGCGTGGCTGGTGGTGATCCCCGTCGTGCTCGTCGGCGGGTGGTGGCTGGCGCGCGGCAAGGGTGGTTCGTATCTCGGCGGCTGGGATTGGCGGCTGGCGGGGGCGGTACTGGGCCTCATCGGCGCGGTGGCGTGGCTCGCTGCCTGGCCCACGGGCTGGACGTACGGCGTGGGCATCGTCGGGGCGACCGGCGCCTATATCCAGGCCATATTTGAAGGCCCTGGTGTTCTCAACTGGGGCAGCGCTATGGTTATCACCCTGCCCGTGGGGGCGTTCATCGCCGCCCGGCAGAAGAAGCAGTTCCGCTGGCAGGTGCCCGATTGGCACAGCACACTGCGCATGACGACCGCTGGAGCGTTGATGGGCGTCAGCGCCACGCTTGCCGGCGGGTGCAACATCGGCCACGGATTCAGCGGTCTGCCGACGCTGGCCCTCAGCAGTTTGACGGCGACGGTGTTCACTTTCCTTGGGGCTTGGCTGGGCAACTACTTGCGCTTCATACATCCCCAGCGCCGGATCGAATGTGAGACCTGCAATGTGGAGATCTGACGGTGGTCGTCTTTGAGGTTCTGTATACTGCCTGCCTGATAGTGCTCAGTATCTACGGTTTCAACAACCTGTTACTGACCTGGCTTTACCTGCGCCACCGGCACGACGCACCATCGAATCCTCCGTCGCCAGCCGGCTGGCCACACGTCACTGTGCAGCTTCCTATCTACAACGAGCGGCACACCGTCGAGCGGCTGCTGGATGCGGCGGCCGCGCTGGACTATCCGCGCGAGCGACTAGAGATTCAGGTTCTGGACGATTCGACCGACGACACGCGTGGGATCGTAGAGCGGGCCTTGGGGCGTCTCCGGCAGCGGGGCGTGGATGTCGTCCATGTCACGCGGGAGGAGCGGACGGGCTACAAGGGAGGGGCACTGGCGGCGGGACTGGTCACAGCCAAGGGTGAGCTGCTCGCCATTTTCGACGCGGACTTTCTTCCCCCACGGGATTTTTTGAGGCGGGTCGTTCCCCATTTCTCCGATCCCACGGTCGGCTGCGTGCAGACCCGCTGGGGGCACGTCAATAGGGACTATTCCCTCTTCACCCGCGTTCAAGCCCTGGGGGTGGACGGCCACTTTGTCATCGAGCAGACGGCGCGCAGCCGGGCCAGGCTGTTCCTCAATTTCAACGGCACTGCCGGCGTTTGGCGGCGTGCCTGCGTCGACGATGCCGGCGGTTGGCAGGGGGATACGCTGACGGAAGACCTTGATCTGAGCTACCGTGCCCAACTGAGCGGGTGGCGGATCGCTTACCTGCCGGACGAGGTCGTGCCCGCCGAGCTGCCGGCCCAGATCAGCGCCTACAAGCGCCAACAGGCCCGTTGGGCGCAGGGCAGCATTCAGACGGCGCTCAAGATGCTCGGTCCGCTCCTGCGCTCCAATCAACCATGGGCGGTCAAGCTGGAAGGGACCATTCACCTGACCAGTTATATGGTTCACCCGTTCATGCTGCTGACCGTGCTGCTGACCCTGCCGATGAGCTTTTCCAGCAGTTGGGTGCTGCGTGCTGCGCCCTGGCTGATGATTTCGACGGTCGGGCCGCCGCTGATGTACGTGATTGCCCAGGTGATTCAGGGTGAAGAGTGGAAACGACGGATACGCCTCTTGCCCCTGTTGATGCTGCTGGGGGTTGGGTTGGCTGTGAACAACACCGCGGCCGCCACCAGGGCACTCTTGGGTATCAAGCGGAGGTTCCAGCGCACACCCAAGTTCGCCCTGCGCTACGCAGGAGAGACCTGGGTGTGCAGTGCATACGCCCCGGGCGGCGCCCCGCTCGTGTGGGGCGAGTTGGCGATGGGGGCTTTTGTGGCGGGATTGCTCGTTATGCCGGGCACCAAGTGGGGATTTATCCCCTGGCTGCTGATGTACGTCGGCAGCTTTGGCTACGTGGTCGTCTTGGCCCTATCTCAGACGCTTCGGCGTTTCCCTAGTTGTCCAGATGGACCAGATCAGCAGCAGGTAGAGGGGAACGTACTCTAGCAGGCGGGCGGAGTCGTATTCGCGCAAGTTTTCGACGTCGAGGTAGGTCAGGTAAGAGAAAGCGACGGCCAGGGCAAAGTACAGCCAGGGCAGCAGGCGGCGGTTTAGCTCGGGTTCCTCGTTCATTTTATGGGTCAAGAAAGGCAGCAGGGGGATGACGAGCGTCACGTACCAGGGATGCACCGTCGTCGTCAGCAGCAGGTAGGCGGCCAGGGGTACCATCGCCAGGCGTAGCAGGGACAGGTCGTCCTCGACCTGTCGTTCTTTGTGCCAGACGACTCCCAGCACAGCGACCAGGATGATGGCCACGATCAGCTTGGCGGTCAGGATCGGTCCCGGCCCGACGATTTCCTGCGGCACTGCTCCTGCGGTTGGGTAACCTGATACCAGCACCTCGATCCAGTGGTAGAGGCCGCCGTTATAGTTCCACAGGCTGCCATAGATACGCAGCGCGCCAAAGAGGCCTTCGCCGTCGAGAGGACCGGTCAGCCCCCATCCTGCGCCAATGGCGAAAAGCGCGCAGGCGGCGACGACCAAGCTCCCGTAGAGAATCGTCTGGCCAAGCTTCCACCGGCCCACGACGAGGGG
>Ga0316578_10000327_pt1 | contig 14862 bp, 10 predicted proteins | sample J0NA_2_FD_203076 | JGI IMG/M metagenome (GOLD analysis project Ga0316578, IMG submission 203076) | Rhizosphere microbial communities from salt marsh grasses in Alabama, United States - J0-2_160517rDrC | ecosystem: Host-associated > Plants > Roots > Rhizosphere | place: USA: Alabama | collected... | reverse complement strand
GACCCCCCAGAAGGAGAAGGGTGCTCGCCAGGTTCAGGGTGGCGTTGACGGGAGCAAGCAGGTCACCGAGGGCCCGAGGTGTCATCTTAGCTTTCGTCAGCCCCATGGGTCGGGGTGAGCCGGGTTCCTGCACCCACCCTCGACGGTTCGCTCCCCGCTCCTTCCCTCCTCCGTTCATCGCTTCCCCCGGGGTTCTGGTGGGGAGCCCACGTCAGGACGCTGATGGTCACGAGGAGGGTCAGCAAGGTGGCGGCGAAGAGGGTGTGAAGCGCCACGGGGACAACCGCGAGGCGGGAATAGACCGAGAGGAATCCCAGCAGAACCTGAGCCAGCGCCACCAGTACGATTGCCACCCCCAGCATCCGGAGTCGCCGGGAGTCACTTCGCCGAAAGGCAACGTGTCCGACCCAGAATACGGCGAACAGAAGGAGCACTCCCAGAGCCCTGTGGCCGAAATGCAGGACCACCAGGGGATGGTGGAGAGGAGGGATCCACTCCCCCAGACAAAGGGGCACATCCGGGCAGGCCATGCCTGCGTCGGTGTGCCGGACGGTCGCCCCCAGGACGGACTGCAGAAAAGCGAGTGTCGCGGCGGCGGTGGCACTCTTCCGAAGGGGTCCAACGGCTGCAGGACGGGGTCCGACGCCCTGAGTCCAACCTTCGGATGTGGCGACGGCGAGAATGGTGGCAAGGGCCAGAAAGAGGAATGCCAGGGCCAGGTGAGAGGTGGAGACGGCATCGGGAAGCCGGAGGAGCACGGTGACTCCGCCGAGGACCGCCTGAATCAGGAGGAGCCCGATTCCCACCAGGGCCCACCAGCGCACCCAGGCGAACCGCGGGGTCTCCCGGAACGCGAGCCAGGTCGCGGCAGCGAAGAGGAGAATCAAACCACCCGCCACCAGCCGGTGGAGGTGCTCCCAAAAGACACCACCCGTCATCTCCGGAACCAGGGTCCCGAAGCAGGTGGGCCAGTCCGGGCAGGCGAGGCTGGATGCGGTAGCGTGGACGATGCTCCCCAGAAGGAGGAGGCCGAGAGTCCAGAGTACGGTGACCAGAAAGGCCTGTGGGTGCTGTCGGTTCTTCATGGCGGCCAGGTACCCGGGAGGTAATGGCGCGTGCCTCCCTGAGGGGGAAGTGGCAGAGGCTCTGCCCGACTCCGGCGTGGAATGGAGCCGGTTCTTCCGGTAAGTTTCTGCGTTCCCGGAAGCGGGCGCCATCTCCAGCGTGAAGGTGGGGGAGCCATGTCCGAAAATAAACCACCGGTGGGAGGTACCGGAAAGCGCTTGAGCCCGAAGCAGACGCTCGGGTTCCTGAAGCTCCTGGCGCCTCGGGTTGCACCCTACAAGAAACCGCTGGCGGTGGCCGGGGTCCTGCTCTTCATCGGAACCGCAATCGGCCTGGCTTTTCCCCTCGTGGTCAGGCAGCTCCTCGACGCCGCCTTCCTGGCGGGAGACGCCTCCCTCCTGAATCTCATCGCCCTGGGGCTGATTGGACTCTTCGGGATCCAGGCCGTGAACAACTTCGGTCAGAGCTACCTCACCGCATCGGTCTCGGAGAGGGTGGTGGCGGACCTGAGGCGAGATCTATTTCGGTCCCTGGTCTTTCAACCCCCGGGATTCTTCGACGAACGCCGGGTGGGTGAGCTTACCTCACGCATCTCCTCCGATACGGGGCTCGTCCAGGCGGTCCTGAGGTTCGGGATTCCCGAGTTGATGCGGCAAGGGGTGTTCCTGGTGGGAGCCCTGGTTCTCGTGACTGTCACGCATCCCCGCCTGACCCTGGTCACCCTCATCGCGATCCCCTTCGCCGCTCTGGTGGGATGGCTGTTCGGGAAGCGGGTCCGGCGCCTCACCACCCGCATCCAGGATCGCCTGGCCGGTGCGGTGTCCAGAGCGGAGCAGGTCTTCACCCAGATCCGGACGGTGCAGGCTTTCACCCGGGAGGACTGGGAAGAGGAGAGATTCACCCGGGAAATCATGGCTGTGAGGGACGAAGGACTCCGGAGAGCGGTGGCACGAGCGGGGCTCACCGGTGCGGTGACCTTCTCAGCATTCGGTGGCATCGTCCTGGTGCTCTGGGAGGGCGGACACCTGGTTCTGGAAGGGGCCCTTACCCCCGGGACCCTCGTGGCCTTCCTTCTGTATGCCGTGACCATCGCCGGAGCCATCACCTCCCTCGCGGGGTTCTGGGGGAACCTTCAGGAGGCGGCGGGGGCAGCCCAGCGGATCTTCGAGCTGATGGCGCATCCCAGAGCCCTCCGGGACCCGGAGACGCCGGCGGTACTCCCCTCGCCGGTTCGAGGGGAGGTCGCCTTCGAAGGGGTGACCTTCCGGTATGGACAGGGGCTGCCACTGGTCCTCAAGGGGATCGACGTGGGGATCGCGCCTGGAGAGCGGGTGGCTCTGGTGGGAACCTCCGGGGCGGGAAAGAGCACGATGGCGTCCCTCATTTCGCGCTTCTACGATGTAGAGGACGGGAGGGTTACCCTGGACGGCCTGGACGTGAGAACCGTCGGGCTGACCGATCTGCGGACACACATCGGGATCGTGCCTCAGGAACCGATGCTTTTTGCCGGCACTGTGCGAGAGAACCTGGCCTATGGTCGCCCCGATGCCAGTGACCAGGAGATCGAAACGGCCGCGCGGAACGCCCATGCCCACGACTTCATCCAGAGCTTCCCCAACGGCTACGACCAGCTCATTGGTGAAAGGGGGGTCACTCTCAGCGCCGGCCAGCGTCAGCGGGTCGCCATCGCGCGGGTGATGCTCGAACGCCCGGCCGTCCTCATCCTCGACGAGGCCTCGTCGAGCCTGGATGCCGAGAGCGAGTCGCTGGTCCAGGATGCCCTGGACCGGTTGATGGCGGGGCGGACCACCGTCGTCATCGCTCACCGCCTCTCGACGGTGATCCGTGCCGACGGGATCCTGGTGCTGGATGGCGGGACCATCGTCGATCGTGGGAGCCACACCGACCTCCTGGGCCGCAGCCCAGTCTATCAACGCCTCTACCAGCGCCAGTTCGACGACGCCCTGGCATCCACCAGGGAATCGGGCGGGCAGGCTTTGCTGGGGGACGAACCGTAGGACCAGAGAACACGAGGATTCGCCATGACCAACTTCGCCTCCGTTGCGTCCAACCTCGGCACCGTAACCAAAGGGGCGCTAAACGGCGCGCTTCATCCCCTGAGATCCGTCCGCATGGCCGGGCGACTCGTTCACAGGAGCGGCCGGAAGCCGGGTGCTCCTCCGGGTTCCCTGGTGCACTCCGGCCCGCAGAAGGTGGAGAAGGTCAGGCTTCGCCTCTTCGAGTACGACGCGGACAGACTCCAGGAACGGACGCTGGAGGACGTCTCCGAGGCTTTCGCCATCCGGGACAATCCCCCGGTCGGCTGGGTGAACGTGGATGGGTTGCACGACACGGACATCCTGGGACAGATCAGGGACAGCTTCGGGATCCACCTCCTCGTCATGGAGGATGTCCTCACCCTGGGCCAACGGGCGAAGATGGAGGAGTACGAGGGATACCTCTTCTTCGTGCTCCCCATGCTCACCTTCGACGAGGACACGCTCACGGTTCACGCGGAACAGCTCAGCCTTGTCCTGGGTCCGAGTTGGGTCCTGACCTTTCAGGAGCGATTCGGCGACGTCCTCGAGCCCGTCCGGGAACGCCTGAGGAACGGGCATGGACGGATACGCCAGAGAGGCTCCGACTACCTGGCCTACGCCCTCATCGATGCGGTGGTGGACCGCTATTTCGGGATCCTGGAGAAGCTTGGGGACGTTGCGGAAGATCTGGAGGAGGCGGTGATGGAGGATCCGGCGCCTGAGGTCCTACACAGGATCAACCACCTGAAGAAGGAGCTCCTTCTGCTAAGAAGATCCATCTGGCCCCTCCGGGAGGCCCTCAGCGCCTTCGCCCGGACGGAGTCGGAGCTGGTGGCGGAGGGCACCCAGATCTTCGTGCGTGACGTCTACGACCACGCGATACAGGTCATCGACACCGTGGAGACCCTCAGGGACCTCACCGGCGGGATGACGGACCTCTACCTCTCCAGCGTGGGTCAGCGGACCAATGAGGTGATGAAGGTCCTCACCATCATGGCCTCCATCTTCATCCCACTCACCTTCATGGCAGGGATCTACGGGATGAATTTCGATGTCATGCCGGAGCTTCACGTACCCTGGGCATACCCGGTCCTCTGGCTCGTCATGCTGGCGGTAGCCGGGGCCATGGTCTGGTACTTCCGGAAGAAGAAGTGGTTCTGAGACAAAGGACCCGGGAGGCTGAAGCCGGTCCCCAGGCCGGCTGGAGCCGGGAGCCTCCCTGGATCCCTTGACATCCTCTCTCGCAACGCCCGACCTTCCGTCGCGTTCGGTCCCGTCGTCAGGGTCCCCGCCGCATCCTCGGGGGTGATCCACGGGGAGGGTTCCTGTGGAGGCACCCCCTCAGAGAGATCGTGGGTCGGAAATGAGGACAAGTTGGGTGTGAGAATCGGAAACGCGGCCTTTCCCCTGGGCGTTCTGCTCTTTCTCCTCCCTGCGCCCGCCGCTCCGCAGGCTACCGGGAACGGGGGGGGGGACGATTCGGCCGGCTCCGCGGTCCTGGACCCGGAGGCTATGCCCCGCCCCACTGCCCGCGCCGTGAGGACCACCTCACCCCTCATCATGGACGGAGTCCTCGACGAGGCGGCCTGGGCCGAGGCCGAGCCCATTACGGGCTTCATTCAGTCCATGCCGAATGCGGGTGCGCCGGCCACCGAAGAGACGGTGGTGCGAGTCCTCTACGATGACCGGAAAATCTACATCGGGGCCTTGATGCTGGACTCGGAGCCCGAAGGGATCATCCATCAGTTCCTGGAACAGGACTACGAGACGCACGACGACGACGTCTTCGCGGTGACTCTGGATACTTTCCTGGACCGGCGGGATTCCTTCATGTTCCTCATCAACCCGAACGGAGCCGTGAAGGACGGGCAGACCTTCGACAACTCCAGGACCACGAACCTCGCCTGGGAGGGGGTCATCGAAGTCGAGACCACCATCCACGACGAGGGGTGGACGGTGGAGCTGGCCATTCCTTTCACGACACTCCGCTTCGATCCCCGAGAGGGAGAGCAATCCTGGGGGATGAACTTCCTCCGGAGGATCCGGCGGAAGAACGAGGATTCCTATTGGGCGCCGGTGGACCGGAGGACCCGGGTACACACGATGGCCTACGCCGGGACCGTCTCGGGATTCTCCGGTCTCCCCCACCCTCGCAATATCACCCTCAAGCCGTTCGGCCTCGCTTCCAATTCCAGAGGGACCCTGATGAGTCCCTCGGAGGTGGGAACCACTTCGGACTTCGGGATGGATCTGAAGTGGGGGGTCACGCCCCGTCTGACCCTGGATCTGACGTACCGGACGGATTTCTCTCAAGTGGAGGTGGACCAGGAGCAGGTGAACCTCACCCGCTTTTCCCTGTTCTTTCCGGAGAAGCGGGATTTCTTCATGGAAAACGCCGGCATCTTCGCCTTCGGGGACCTCTCGGAGCGAAACATCCGCCTGGGCGCGTCTCCGCGGGATTTCACCCTCTTCCACTCCCGGCGAATCGGTCTCTCGGCCGGGCGACCGGTCCCCATCGTCGGCGGCGGCCGATTGACGGGAAGGGCGGGGGGGTTCGACATCGGCTTCCTCAACATGAGGACGGAGAGTGGTGAGGGCCTCCCCTCCGAAAGCTTCTCCGTGGCCAGGGTTCGAAGGACGTTCCCCGGAGAGCTGCAGGTGGGGGCCCTCGTGGCGAGTCGGGACCCCCTGGGCGAGGGGGAGAGGGAATACAACCGGAGCTATGGCGCCGACCTGAATCTCACGGTTGCTGGAAAGCTTTTCCTCCATTCCTACCTGGCCGCCACGGATTACCCCGGGGTGGAGGGGAACAACAGGGCCGGACGTGTGTCCCTCGCCTTCCGGGACCGACTCTGGGACCTTTCAGCCCTGTACCGGGAGGTGGGAGACGCCTTCGAGCCGGGGCTCGGGTTCGTGAGCAGGAAGGGAATCCGGCACTCCTATGGGACCCTGGGGGCGCACCCGAGGCCGGCCATCCCCGGGGTGAACGAGCTGAACCCCTACCTGGAGCTTCATTACATCACCAACCTTCATTCCGCCCTGGAGAGCCGGGAAGGGACGGCAGGGCTAGGAATCCTGTTCGGGGACGGTGGAGAGCTCCAGACTCGGGTTTCGGACCGGTTCGAAGCCATCGACGAGGCCTTCACCGTGGCCCGGGAGGGGGAGATCCTGCCGGGACGGTACGATTTCACCGAAGGCTCCATCTCCTACGCGTCCAGTGCGGCTCGACCCCTTTCCGGGGAATTGGAGATCTCGGGAGGGGGATACTACGGCGGCCACCGGAGCTCGGTGAGCATGTCGGGAGCCTGGCGGCCGAGTCGCCATTTCGCGCTGGATCTCCGCATGCAACGGAACCGGATCTCGTTGCCCGGCAAGGAGTTTTCCGCGGACGTATTCGGTGCACGGGTGGATCTGGCGGGCTCCCGACGCCTCTTCCTCAGCTCCTTCCTCCAGTACAACACCGCCTCGGAGGAGGTCGTCACCAACATACGCCTGAACTTCATCCACTCTCCCCTGAGCGATCTGTTCCTGGTGTTCTCGGAGCGCCGGGAGTCTCATGGGGGAGTGGTGCTGGAACGGGGCGTCACGCTGAAGGTGACCAAGCTCTTTTCCTTCTAGTGCCTGGGTCGATAGGTTGGCCCGTTGTCGCTGCCAATCTTCTCCCGGCCTCATCTGCCCGGGCCCCGAATCAAAGGCTTTCCGAGGAATGAAGGTGCGCATACTCTCCCTCAGCCTTCTTCTCCTGGTCGCGTCCAGCGGCTGCCAGGCGGGTTCGGGCACCTCGGGATACCAGTGTATCGCTCCCGCCAACCCGGGCGGGGGATGGGATCTGGCCTGTCGGCTTGCGAGCCGGGCCTTCACGGAGTCAGGTCTGATCGCGGGGAATATCCAGGTGGTGAATCTCCCTGGCGCAGGAGGGGGCCGAGCTTTCGTCCAGCTGGCTACACGGCGCCGCTCGGACCCCGGCGTATTCGTCGCTGCGAGTCCCGCCACCACCCTCAATCTCGCCCAGGAAAGGTTCGGATCTCTGGAAGTGGGCGACGTGCGTTGGGTAGCTGCTCTCGCGGCGGAATCCGGGGTGCTCGCCGTGCGGGCCGACGCGCCCTGGAGATCCCTGGAAGAGCTCATGGCCCAGTGGAGAGCCGACCCCTCCTCCATCGTGACGGCCGGGGGTAGCGCGGTGGCAAGCCAGGACCACGTGAAGGTCCTGTTGATGGCGGAAGCGGGTGGGATCGACCCGCTCCGCGTCCGTTACGTTCCCTTCGACGGGGGGGGAGAGGCCCTGGCGGCCGTGCTGGGCGGATTCGTCGACCTCTTCTCTGGAGACGTATCGGAGGTCCTGCCCCACATGGAGGCGGGCTCGGCTCGCATCCTCACGGTCATGAGTCGGGACCCACTCTCCCCCCCGCTGGATGAGCTTCCCACGACCTTTCAGGCCGGCTACCCGGTGGCATGGCCTACCTGGCGGGGCTTCTACATCCCCGGTGACGTGCCCGACTCGGTCTACGAAGGATGGTCGGACCGCTTCCTGGCCCTCGGGTCATCCCAGGAATGGGGGGATATCACGAGAGCCTATCGGTGGGAGCCGTTCGTGCTCGTGGGCCCGGAATTCGAGACGTTCGTGAAGGATCAGGTGGGGACGTTCCGCGGCCTGGCCCGGAGGATGGGGCTCATCCCTTGAGGCGTCTGGATCGGTTCCTGGGTGTCTCGCTGCTGGGTGCCGGGGTCGGGATCTTCGGTGCCGCCAGGAGGTTCACCGTGGGGTTCCTGGTGGACCCCGTGGGGCCTCGCGCCCTCCCCTACCTGGTGGCAGGGATCTTCGCCGTGGGAGGTGTCTCCCTCCTGGTTCGCAGAGGTCCGGGGCCGGAAGACAGTTCGGCACCCACGGGCCCGGGTGCGAGCTTTGCCTCTCAGGGCCTGTGCGCAGGAGCTCTTCTCCTCTATGCGGTCTCGATCCCCATGCTGGGCTTCCTCGCTTCGACGGTGCTGGCCACCAGCGCGCTGTCGAGGATCTTCGGAGGGCGCTGGTTGGCGGGACTGGGTGTCGGACTCGCCCTTGGGTTGGGCCTTTACGGTCTCTTTTCCTATGGGTTCGGCCTCGATCTTCCGCCGGGATCTCTCTTCGCCGGCGGCCCGTGACCGTCCTGGGAGAGCTTGTCGCGGGGTTCGGCGTGGCCCTCCAGCCCCTGAACCTTCTCCTGGCCGGAGGCGGTGTGGCGTTGGGGACGGTCGTGGGGATGCTCCCAGGAATCGGGCCCATCAACGCCATCGCCATCCTCATCCCCATCACCTTTGCCGCTGGGATTCCGGCGGAGTCCGTGCTGATCTTTCTCGTGGGGATCTACTACGGCTCCCAGTATGGGAACTCCATCAGCACCATCCTGATCAACGTTCCGGGTACGGCCTCGGCGGTGGTGACGGCCATCGACGGGTACGCGTTGACCCGGAAGGGGGAGAGCGAGCGGGCGCTGGCGGTGGCGGCAGTGGCCTCCTTCGTCGGAGGCACCCTCTCGGTGGCCGGTCTCGTGTTCTTCGCACCTGCCCTGGCTCACCTGGCGGTTCGGTTCGGGCCGGCGGAATACTTCGCCCTGATGCTGTTCGCCCTCACGGCCCTCTCGAGCCTCGGGGGAAAGGACCTGGTGCGGGGGCTGGTGGCCCTTGGATTCGGCCTGTTCCTGGCCGCTGTCGGCATCGATCCCCAGAGCGCCGTGCCCCGTTTCACTTTCGGCCAGCTGGGTCTCCTGGACGGAATCGACTTCGTGGTGGTCACCATCGGGCTCTTCGCCATCTCGGAGGTGCTGCTGGCTCTGGAGGTGACAGAGGGCGTAGAAAGGCGGCGAGAGAAGCTGAGACGGGTGTGGCTCAGCCTGGCCGACCTGGCCCGGACGGGCTGGACCATGGTCAGAGCCTCGGTAGTTGGTTTTGTGGTGGGCGTACTTCCGGGAGCGGGAGGGACTGTAGCCGCGTTCCTGGGCTATGCCGTCGAGGAGAAGGTCTCTCGCAGGGACGGGAGCTTCGGCCATGGGGACATTCGAGGTGTGGCGGCCCCGGAATCGGCGAACAACGCGGCTGCGAACGGCTCGATGATCCCCCTGCTGACCCTGGGAATCCCGGGTAGCGGTACCACCGCGGTGCTCCTGGGCGCCCTGACTGCTCTGGACGTCACGCCCGGACCACAGCTCGTACAGGAACGTCCCGAGGTCTTCTGGGGCCTGGTAGCCTCCATGTATATCGGCAACCTCCTCCTCCTCGTCCTCAACCTTCCCCTGGTGGGGGTCTTTGCCCGACTCCTTCGTCTGCCGAGGTGGGTGCTCATGCCGGGGGTCGCCGTGCTGAGTGTCACGGCGGTATACGCCCTCAACCAGAGCGTGTTCGATCTTGGACTCATGGTGGCGTTCGGAGTCGTGGGGTACGTGTTCCGGAAGGCGTCCATCCCCCTTGCCCCGGCGATTCTGGGCGTGGTTCTCGGCCCACTCATGGAGAAGAACCTCCGGCGCTCCCTGGCTCTCAGCGGAGGGGATTGGGGGGTCCTCTTCGCGAGCCCCATCGCCGTCACATTCTGGGCCCTTGCCGCAGGGTTCATTCTGATCCCACCCTTCGTCTCCTTTCTGACGAAAGCCCGATCCCACTGATGCCAACAACGGCTCGGGAAAGGAAAAGGGCCCCGTCCGTGGACGGGGCCCTTTCCTGACTTCGGGGATCTCGAGCTCCGGGGGACCGCGAGATCAGGTGCGAGGGTTTGGACTACTTCCCTTCCTCCCCTTCCGCCGGCGGAGCAGGATTCATGATCCACTTGTCCAGCCAGGCCGTCCATCGGGCCCACAGGTCCAGGAGGGTCTCCTTCGCTGCCGGTCCGTGGTCCTCATAGGGATACCGGTACAGAGCCGCGGTCTTCCCGAGGCCATTCAGGGCATGGAACATCTTGGGCGAGTGGATGGGATCCGTACCAACGTTCTGGTCGTGCATCCCGTGGTACATCAGGAGGGCTCCGGTCAGCTGGTCGGCATAGAGGAACGGAGACATGGAGAGGTACACGTCCTTCGCGTCCCAGAGGAAGCGTCGCTCGTTCTGGAAGGCCAGGGGGGTCAGGGTCCGGTTGTAGTTCCCGTCGCCGGCGATGCCAGCCTTGAAGAAAGGCGTGTGAACCATCGCGTTGGCCGTGGAAAAGGCCCCGTAGGAGTGCCCGCCGATCCCCAGTCGGCTCCGATCCACGTACCCCCGGGCCTCAATGGAGTCGATGACCGTCGAGAGGTCGTTCCGAAGGTCGTACTCGTAATGGTTGTTCATGGCCCCCTCCTCACCCACGATGGGTGCGTCGGGCTCCACCAGTACGTATCCAAGGCGGATCAGATACTGCATGGACCGGGTGCCGAAGTTCGGGAAGGCGTTCTTGTTGTAGGTCCTGGCCCCCTCGTCGTAGCTCTCCTGATCCGTGTACTCCCGGGGGTAGAACCAGAACATGGCCGGGAGGTGAGACCCTTCGCGGAATCCGGGTGGCAAGGTGACGGTGACGCGGAACTTGAAGCCGTCCGGGCGAGTCACCACGAACCGCTCCTGCCGAGCCCCGGTGATATCGGGGGCGTAGTCCACATTGTGGGTCAACTGGGTGGGCTGGCCGCCTTCCAACCGATAGGACTGGGGAACCTCCGTCGGTCCTTCCCGGGACACGATGAAGGTCCCGGCATCCAGATCCACCGGCGTGAGGACCCGCTCGTAGACGCCGTCGTTGTCACCCTCGAAGATCCGGGTCTTCTCCCCGGTCCGGATGGCGACCCGGTCGATGAAGCTCTTCGGCGCAACAGCGTCGGGGTCCTCGTTGTACTCGGTTCCCTGGAAGAACACGGCCTGGCCGTCGGCCGAAAGCTGGATGGTAGCCCCGGATTGTCCCGGAGCGCCTCCGCCCCGGCGCCCGAATCCGCCGAACCCGCCACCCCCGCTCCCGCCCCTGGCGGTCATGAGGGATCCAGGGTTGGCGTAGAAATCGTCGCTGCTATACCGGACCAGCGTGTGCTTCTCTTCCGGGTCGTTCAGGTCGACGGCGTAGATGTGCTGGTCCTGCCCACTTCGCTCGGCGGCGAAGAGGACCTGCATGTCCGGGGAGAAGCGGTGCCAGGACATCCGGGTGCTCGTCTCGTAGACGACGGTCTTGCTCGTGCTGTCGAAAGGCGGAGCCCAGAGGTACACCCGGTCCATTCGGCGGCTCCGGGTCCGACCCTCCTGGCCGGGCTCCTCCGCGGGTTCGGCAGCGGCCTCGGCGCTATCCGGAGCCGGTTCCTGTTCGAGGTAGGTCAGGCCTGCCCCGTCGGCCCGCCAACCCAGGTCCCTTCGGTCCGACTCGGCGGCTTCGCCCCCGACGCCGGGAGCGGTGACGGGTCGGTCATCCCGGAGCCCCGTGTTCAACTCGCTCTCGTCCAGTGTGGTCAGGACGTTGCCATCCCGATCCCATACCTCCTCCACGCTTCCGAAGCTGGAAACGGGGACGATGTAGCTGAAGGGCTTCACCGTGCGGGTGACCCGGACATAGGCACCGTCGGGAGCGAAGTCCAGGCTCCGGATCATGTCCGGCTGGCCGATATTGGTGACCCTGCGGTTGTCCACCTGAATGAGGGCCAGCTGGCCGGTGAGGTGCCACTCCAGGAGAGCCTGGTCGTATGGGGTGGCCATGAGGCTGGCGTAGGTCCGGAGGATGTTCTTTCCGTCTTCCGTGACCTTGATCTCCGGGCCCTGAGGGGCGGCAGGATGAGCAGGCATGTCCGGTCTGTCTTCCGGAACCAGGACCGTGCCGATGTACCGGCTGTCGTCGGTCCACTGGAAGGAGGTCACCTCCGTGGCGAGAACCGGTCGCCGAGTGAGTTGCCGAGAGCGTCCGTTCGACGCGTCGGCCACGTAGAGGTGGGTCGCGGTGGGCGTGTGGACGAAGAATGCGATCCTGGTTCCGTCCGGAGACCACGTGGCGTTGGAGACCCGGGCTCCGTCGGGAACCTGGACAGGGGTCTTCGAGCCGTCCAGGGCCGAGATGATCTCGATCCCCACGTTGTTTCTGATGGTCAGGTTCCGGTCTCGGTTCGCCGCGAAGTCTATGAAGAGACCTCCCAGCTCATGGAACGGCTTGGAGAAGACATCCATCGTCACCGGGCCATCCCCGATCTCATTCAAGAAGAGGGACTTGTCAGCATTCGCCTCAGAGAGGGTGACGTTCAGGTACCACGGGGCCAGAACGGCCTCCGCGATGGTATCCGGGGGCTGTTGATAACCCTCGGCGGTGAGGATCTGATCCCGGTCCCAGGTCTGCCCTGGAATTCCTGTCGGGAGGGCCAGACCCACGGCCAACAGGCATGAGAGAAAGACGCCCCGGGCAGGGAGTCTCTTGAGGAGATTGGGGTGCATCTGTGCCTCCGTGGATGGGGTCCCCGGTCCTATCGCCGGGGTTTCATGACTGCTCGGTGGTCTCGATGGCCGGCAGCTTCCTGTGAAAGAGCTTCTCCCGGGCAGCGTCGAACCCGGGATCGGGCTCCGGTGAAAGTGGAAGGAAACGCCGTTCTCTGCCAGGGACACGCTGGAAGGGACCAGCGTTGACGCAGCTCCCCGGGGTCCCAGAACGGGCGAGGCTACCGGGACCAGGAGGAAATGGGGCGGTGTCGGGCAACTCTTCGGTCTCTGTTGCGTAGAATGAGTGGCACGGACGTTGCGCCAAGGGCCGGAAGCCCCTGTCTCAACTCCACTCCTTTCACAGCGCAGGAGAGAGGCCTCGGATGGTGCCGTTGAAAAAGCGGAAGTGGGCGCGTAGCGTCCTGGTTTCCCTTCTCGCTCTGCCTCTGCTGAGCTCCTGCTCCGGCAGCCGGAAACCCGACGCCACGGTGAGCGCTACCACGCCCCGGGAGAAAGCCCAGTTCTTGCTGGTCCGGCTCGCGGTGCTGAACCCCAGGGTCGCCGAGCCGTTGGTGAAGGGGTTCTCGGCTGCCGCACTGGAGAGGGCCATCGGCCTCGTGGTGGCGACGGGGGTGGAGAACGCAGGGTGGGCAGAGGGCCTCCTGCAGAAGGAGTGGTGGTTGTCGGATGACCCTGGCACCCGCCGCCGAGAGACGGAAGAGGTGGCCGGGGTCCTTTCGGAAGTCCGGAAGATGGGCCCTGCTGGAGCCCACGACGGCGAGGAGCGTCAGAGAGAGATCCGGGAGGCACTGACGCAGGGGGCCACGCTGGCCCCGCCGACAGATGGAGAGGGGGAGGCCGGAGACGGTCCTGGGGTGGGAGCAAGGCAAAGAGAACCCGAAGACGCCACGCCGGGCTCGTGGAACGCGCAGGAGCGGAGGGCGGAGTTGGAGGACGCCGTCCGGTGGGTCCAGTTCACCCGGGCGTGGTCATCCTACTATGCTGCCGCAGGGGCTTCGGCAGGCGGAACCGGGGTGCCCTCGAGAGGGCCGGAGGTTGCTCTGGATCAGGCAGTCACCATGTCCCTCGTCCGACCCGACTTCCTGGATCGCCTGGCGGGGCTCATGGCTGAGGGGTTGGGAAGTTGAGCTCCGGAGAAAGCCTGTTCTACCCGAGGACGGAGTTCCGGATCACCAGGATCCCAGCTACAACCAGCGCCAGCGCCAGGCCCACTCCCATGACGTGGATTCCGAAATCCCGTTCGTCCCGAGGCCTGCGCCGGTTCGCCGAATAGGTCATCTGTGCCAGTGCGGCGGCCACCATGGTGAAGGCCATGTGCAGGCCCAGGGGACCGCTGAAGAATCGGTAGGTGAAGATCAACAGGAAACCCAGGACCACCTGGATGTAGAGGGTTACCGTAAAAGCGCTGGCCAGGTCCCACATGAGCTTCTGGTAGGGACGTTTCCCCGCCATGCCCCAGAGGGCATACCCGAAAGCTGCGAGCCCTGTCAGAAAGACGGGGTACCGGAGCAGAGAATGGAGCGTGTACATCGTCAACGATCCGCAGTCATGAACAATTCGCCGATCTCCCGGGCGTTCCCGGTCTGCCCAGCTCCCTGAATGTTCGTGAGGATCGCTACCACGACTCCCTCCTCGGGATAGATGACCAATACCGTTGTCCCGCCGACGGCTCCACCCGTGTGGGAGATGATCCGACGCCCTCCTTCCAGGTGCTCTCGCCACCCGATTCCGTAATCCGTTCGTTCTCCATCGCGTGTATGCTGGGAGGTCCAGAGGAGCTCGACGGTCTCGGGCCTGAGGAACGCTCCACCGAGATAGGCTTGGCCGTACCGAACCAGGTCGGAAGCCGTGGAGAGAAAGCCCCCACCTGACCACTTGTTGGAGTTGTCCACGTAGGGAGCGTTGATGATCCGTCCGTCGGGTGTGCGGAGGTAGGCCCTGGAGCGGTGGTATATGAGGGAATCCACGTGCTCCGCCACCGTTTCGGTCATTCCGGTGGGTTCAAAAACCACTCTGCGCATGTAGTTCAGGAACGGCTCCCCGGCCACGCTCTGCACCACGGCGGAAATGAGATTCCAGCCATAGGTGGAGTATTCGTAGGCGGTCCCCGGCTCGTGGATCAGGGGGTCGTTCGCGAAGATCTGCAGCGCGTCCACGACGTCGTCGTAGTGGACCATGCTCTCGAACTCCCTGTCCCGGTAGTGTCGGATTCCCGCCAGATGACCCCCCAGGAGACGGGTAGTGACCGGCCATTCCTTCTCGGGAAAGGAGGGGACGTACTCCTGCACCGGGGCATCCAGGTCCAGTCTTCCCTCCTCCACCAGCGTCCCTACCGCGCCAGCCGTCAGGGATTTGGAGATGGAGGCGA
>Ga0316578_10000326_pt1 | contig 14863 bp, 12 predicted proteins | sample J0NA_2_FD_203076 | JGI IMG/M metagenome (GOLD analysis project Ga0316578, IMG submission 203076) | Rhizosphere microbial communities from salt marsh grasses in Alabama, United States - J0-2_160517rDrC | ecosystem: Host-associated > Plants > Roots > Rhizosphere | place: USA: Alabama | collected... | reverse complement strand
TAAGCAAAACGCAAGTTCATACCGTTTGTCAGGAAGCACAATGTCCCAACATATGGGAATGCTTTTCCCGTAAAACAGCCACTTTCATGATTATGGGTGATCACTGCACGCGCAACTGCAGGTTTTGTGCTGTTCCCCACGGCCCAAACCGTTTTCCGGATCCTGAGGAACCGGTCAGAGTTGCCGGAATGGTACAGAATTTGAACTTAGACTACGTTGTCATCACTTCGGTTACCCGGGACGACCTTCCCGATGGCGGGGCCTCTTTTTTTGTCCGAACAGTGAAAGAAATCCGTCGAAAAGTCCCAGATGCACTTGTCGAGCTGTTAATTCCCGATTTACAGGGAGATAAAGATGCCTTGAAAAGCATCACAGAAATTCGGCCGGATGTATTAAATCATAACATAGAAACGGTTCCGCGCCTTTATACCACTGTTAGGCCGGATGCCATCTATCAGCGTTCCATCGATCTTCTAAAACAGATTATCACTTTTGATTCCACTATTATTACAAAATCCGGTCTGATGCTCGGTCTTGGAGAGCAACCCGAGGAGATTATCAATGTGCTAAAGGATCTTCTCGACGCAGGATGTCGACTGGTGACCATGGGCCAGTATCTACAACCCACCAAAGCCCATCTTCCCGTTGAACGCTATATTCCGCCGAAAGAATTCGATAACTGGCGTAAAATTGCTCTTGAAATGGGGTTTTCCGAAGTGGCTGCCGGGCCGTTTGTCCGAAGTTCCTACAACGCTAAAAACCTTTACCGCACGATCACCTGAATCCTGCACAACTTCCTCCTCTGGTAAAAGGTAAAATACTCCATGGATTTATTAACTTTCAAAACATCCGGGTGATTAAACAGTTGCCAAATATGTTCCGACTTATCCGCCTCTGGCGCGATTGAATTATTTGAGGGTCGGGGAGTTTTTTCCCTAAATACTTGCGCATATAGCGGAATGGATGATTTTTTATTAAATGGGATGCTGTCTGAGCGGGTTAGGGATCGTTAGAAAAAACAGGCGCATATCGAAATTGTATTTTTAAAAGAATTTAAAGCAATGCATACAACCTATTAATATTCCGAAGATAGGTTCCTGTTTTTTGTTTACGATCCCTTGCCGCAAGTCTTGTCCGCCTCTGGCGTGATCATGCGGTTTAATAAAAAATTATCCATGTAGCGGTTGCTTAAAAAAACTACCCGACCAATTATTTACGATCATAATCTCAGCAAGCCCCAGGATGCTCCCACCTTGACAACCTTCCGGTCAGCCTTACCTTTATTTAAACATTCACGTGTTACACCATTTATTTTCCGTTACTCCAATAAAGGATAACAAAAATAATTATTCAGATTGCTGAGTTAAGTATTTTTTAACCATATTCGGATACAAAACTATAGTATCCGGTAACTACTGGAGGCGACGTATCATGACACTTGAAAATGTAGATCTTAACATCGATTTGGATGGCGAAGGATATCTTCTCAACTTTGAGGATTGGAACGAGAATATAGCCTGTGCGCTGGCCGATAAAGAAGGGGTTTCACAGGAATGCCCTTTAACCAGGGAAAGAATGGAGATCCTTAAATTCATGAGAGACTATTACAAAAAATTCGAAGCATTCCCCATACTGCGTGCTGTGTGTAAGAATGTTAAGCAATCAAAAGATTGTCATTATCAGGAATTTCCTGACCCGATTGTTGCGTGGAGAATCGCTGGGTTGCCAAAACCTACTCCCGAGGTACTAGCGAAAATCAGGCACGACCTTTGATTGTTTCCTGGTTCGTTTTGGGATATATATTATTGTTGATAGGCCCGATTGCTACGGGCCTTTTTCCTAATGCCCTCTTCTCTTAATCCTTTTTTACTGCAATTCTCAAAACCATGTTTCGATTGTTATTATGCCTGTATAAAAAACCACCTAATTTTTAAGTAACGTATTACATAATCTCCACGATTTTTGTTATAGCTTCATCATTTTTATCGCTTGCAAACCTTTCATATCTATTTGATTTAACTATTTCTTATTTGCTAAATTTATCGACGGGATTACTCTTGCACGATATTTGCATTTAATTCCGGTATGTATGGTCTTGCAGGTTTTGAACTTAAAAAATTTGGGAAGTGATGATCATGAACAATAAAACATTGCCCGCAAATGACGACAGGCGCTCAGGAATTGATCGTCGTAAGTTTTCCTATGCCGTATATATTCCTGAACGCAGGTCTAATATAGATCGAAGAAAGGGTTTGGATGGACACAGTCAGCAGAGAGAAAAAATAAAACATATCAAAGAGGAGGAGCAAGCCTTTTGAAAAGAAACCTTTGAAACATGTTTTATTTTTCAGGCTAAGCTAAAAAATGAATTTTTCTGGAGGACGACGCTCGGGTACATATTCATGAGGAATTTTTTTCTGGTTCCACTCTGTTGAAACATAAAGGTTGCAGTAGCAGCTCCCATAATCCTCGACATCCGGCTTCCGATAAACGCATGGGCAGATAATATCTCTGTCGTTTTCTTTGTTCCCGGAAGCCAGTCTGCAGGGACAGGCCATATAGCCATAACGATCTTTGTTGGTAATCAGCGCCTCCAGCAATTCAAATACCCGTTTTTTATCGATGTTAAAATAGTATCCTTTTGCTTCCTGGCTCTTCTTTAACATTTCATAAAGTTTTTCGACTTCCATTACAAACCCAGCGCCTCCTTGATTTCCTCTTCTTTAAACCCTACGATGACCTTATCTCCGATGATGATGGTCGGAAAGGAGCATTTCGGATTGAATTTTCTAACGTCATCCAATATGGCCTTACGTTCTTCTCCCTCTAAAAGATCAACATCTACAAATTCATATAAAACAGTGCAGTCATTTAAAAGTTTTTTGGTTGACTTACAATGACTGCAAGTACTCAGAGAATAAAGTTTAACCTGCTTTTCAGACATGAGAATTTCCTTTTATACGGATTTGGATCCGGTGTTTTTGACATCACTGCCATTGGATTATAGAATTTAGCTGACTTTAGTAAAGCCGTTTATCGTTAAGAATTAGGCATTGTCTCATAAAGGTTGTTGTAACGTTGGATGATCAAAAGCACGTGTCCTAAACTTAACTTGTTTTTTTTATCTCATATTCGGTTGTATTTTACAACAACCTCTTCAAAAGTTTTCGTTACTTGGCTGTCTTCCTACCACTTTCCCGGAATAGAATTCATGTGTGTAACATATTGTTATATTCAGTTTTGATTGAATTATTTAAAATGATCATAATAGAGACCCTTTTTGACTTTTGGCAGGTTCTATTTATTGGTGTTACTTAATTTTTTGCTTTAAAATCAATGAGAAAACATCCTGGTCACACATAACTCCCTAATTAATAATAAGATGTATTTTTAACTTGACAAGGAACAATGTGGTATATTATGATTAACAGTAATCATTATTAATAATATAAACCTGATAATTTTCCTTTAAAGGAGGTAAAATGGAAAAAAAGAAAGTATCCCCAAAAAAAGAAATTAATCCAAAGGATGTTACAATATGTGACGCCACAGCACAAATGCTTGAAAAAGCCAAAAGAGACGGGGTAGAAACCGCTTTTGACAGAGCTGCCAGTATGAAAGCCTGCCCCATTGGTGCGGATTCCGCGTGTTGCAAGCACTGCTCCATGGGCCCCTGCCGCTTGAATGCCAGGGACCCTTACGGCAAAGTCGGCGTTTGCGGCGCCACCATTGACACCATCATGGCGCGAAATTTCGCCCGGATGGTGGCTTCCGGAAGCGCGGCCCATACTGATCATGGTATGAGCATGCTTGATCTTTTCCGAGAGGTCGTGAAAGGGAATATCAAAGAGTATACCATCAAGGACACCATAAAACTTGAAGAAGTTGCATCGTCCATCGGTATTGAAATCGAAGGGCGTGAAACGAATGAAATCGCCATGGATCTGTATGAAGAACTAGAACGAACCTATACGCAGGTGGAGGGAGAAATCCCGTTTGCCAAGCGTGTTCCGGAAAAAACCCTGGAAACCTGGCGGAAGCTGGGCATTGTCCCCAGGGGCGCCATGCGGGAGATTATGGAACTGATGCACCGAACCCACATGGGCGTGGATCAGCATTACGAGAACATTACCAAACAGTGCAGTCGAACCGCCCTTTCCGACGGCTGGGGAGGATCGATGGTGGCCACGGAAATATCCGATATTCTTTTCGGGACCCCTTCTCCGGTAAGTATTGAAGTAAATATGGGGGTTTTAAAAGAAGACCAAGTCAATATCATTGTACACGGTCATGAACCTAACCTTTTTGAATCCATGCTGGTCTCTGTAAACGAGCCGACACTCGTTGAAGAAGCTAAAAAAGCCGGAGCCACGGGCATCAACCTGGTGGGAATGTGCTGTTCAGGCGCAGAAATGCTGGTACGCCACGGCATTCCCCATGCAGGCAACTTCATGTCAACGGAAGCGATTTTGGTTACCGGTGCAGTCGATGCCATGACTGTTGACGTTCAGTGCATCAAACAAGGACTGGCGAAAGTTGCTGAGTGTTATGGTACGCCATTGATCACAACCAACCCACGATGCCATATCGAAGGTGCACAGCACATGGAATTCCATGAACATAATCCAAGTGCATGTACCGATGAGATCGTCATCAAGGCCATCTCCCGATTTAAAAACAGAACTGGGGAAATCGAAATTCCGAGAATCGTAAATGTCGGGGTTCATGGATTTTCTCATGAGTATATCAATTATATGCTCGGCGGAACATTTCGAGGATCCTATACACCGCTCAATGACAATATCATTAACGGTCGAATCCGGGGAGTTGCCGGTGTGGTCGGATGCACCAACCCGAGGGTCAAACAGGACTGGGTTCATGTAGAACTGGTAAAGGAGTTAATTAAAAATGACGTCCTTGTCCTCCAAACCGGTTGCTCCCAGATTGCGCTTGCCAAGGCCGGACTGACCACCCCTGAAGCGGCAATCCTTGCCGGACCGGGGCTGCACGAAGTCTGTGAAACTGTCGGAATGCCGCCGGTTCTGGGTGTCGGTTCCTGTGTAGACAACAGCAGGATTCTTATTGCAGCATCCGCCATGGTCAAAGAAGGCGGCCTGGGGCACAGCATCGCTGACCTCCCCGTCGCAGGCGCCGCACCTGAGTGGATGAGCGAAAAAGCCATCAGTATTGGGCAATATTTTGTGGCATCTGGTGTATATACAGTATTTGGGGTAACATTTCCAATTGTTGAAGAGACCAAGTTTCACAAGCTGCTGTTTGAGGGGCTGGAAGAACAAGGCCTTGGGAAATGGGGATTTACACCCGATCCGTATAAGATGGCAAAAATGATGATTGCGCATATCGATAAAAAGAGAAAAGAACTCGGCATAGACAAGGCCAGGGAAAGAGTTCTGATGGATATGGCGGATCGACGGGAAATGGAAGCAAAATATCAGCATGCCTAACCCGATAACTTATCGGATTATCACCAATCAAAAAAGGCTCCTTAAAGGAGCCTTTTTTGATTATAAATTATGTTGAAACAGCATCAGGATGGTCAGCCAAAAACCGGTATAACGTGGCTCGGCCAACACCCAAGACCCTTGCAGCCTTTGCCTTGTTGCCACCGGTTTTTATAAGTGCGGTTTTTACGTCTTCTACATTTAGCTTTCTTGAAGCGCCTCGAGAAAGACCAAGAGGATTCTGATCCTTGAGTTCCATAGGAAGATCTCCGGGGGAAATCGTACCGCCGCTGCAATGTACAATAGCGAATTGCAGGGCATTTTGTAACTCCCGTACATTACCCGGCCAGTGATACCCCATCATCACGGAAATCGCGTCCTTGGAAATCTTCGGTGGTTTATTATTATGCATCTCTCCTGCTTCTTTTAAAAAATGATCTACCAGCAGCGGAATGTCGTTTCTCCGTTCACGAAGCGGAGGCAGATGGATAGGAATAACATTGAGCCTGTAAAACAAATCCTTGCGGAATGTTTTTTGTTGAACTTCCTTTTTGAGGTCCTTGTTGGTGGCACTGATAACCCTGACATTCACACAAACCGTTTTTTCTCCCCCGACCTTTTCAAACATGCCGTCTTGTAAAAAGCGTAACAGCTTTACCTGCATCTGTTTTGAAAGTTCAGCGATTTCATCGAGAAAAATTGTGCCTTTGTCAGCAAGTTCGAAACGCCCTTTTTTATCCCGAAGGGCGCCTGAAAATGCACCTTTGACATGACCGAACAGTTCACTTTCAATGAGACTCTCCGGAAGTGCTCCGCAATTGATTGGAACAAAGGGGGCTCCGCTCCTGTGGCTCTCATTATGAATGGCATTGGCAACCAGTTCCTTGCCGGTACCGGTTTCACCCGATATATGTACCGGATAATCGTATCCGGCAACATCTCGGATTTGCCTGAAAACCGTCATCATTTTGCTGTCTTTCGCGATGATACCTGAAAAACTCGTCAGTTCATGAGCCCTCATGGAAAGATTAAAAATTTCGGTAACATCTGCTATTAAGGCAATCACACCGAAATTCTGACCATGTTTATCTCTTATTGCCGTGATAGACATTTCGACACGTCGGGATTCACCATTTTTTGTTACAATATTGTTTAAATATTCCCCTTTGTCTTCACAGGTTGTTTCGTCGCCTAAAAAAGAACATTGGCCTCCGCAAAAAGGTTCTCCAAAAACAGTATGGCAGTCTTTACCCAAAACCTCTTTCCTATCGTAACCGGTTATTCTTTCAGCTTCCTTATTGAAATAAAAAATATGGCGGTTCAAATCATGGGCGAGGATACCAGTCTTGAGGTTGTCAAGAACGCGCTCCAGGTTCTTCTTATCAGCGAGTATTTTTGACATCATGGTTTCAGGCATAATGGGTACACATAGGATATAAGTACTTTTTTGTCAAACATGATCTTGCATGAAAATTACTGGAAAGGTTTTGGCAAAATTCATGTTACAGATTATCTATATTCATATCATCCCTGATCCCAAACCGAGTCAGTACAAAGTCATATTTTACAGGGTCATCAGGAATAATTTGTCTAAAACCGGTTGTTATTTCAAGGGCGGTATTCATATTCGCCTGTTGTTTTGCGGTAAAACCCAACTTCAAACTTATCTTATGCATATGAGTATCCAGAGGAATGATGAGTTTCGACACGGGCACACCATGCCAACCACCGGGGTCGACACGGTCCTTTCGGACCATCCATCTTAAAAAAAGATTCATCCGCTTGCAGGCACTTCCCTTCTCAGGTAAAGCAATGAGGTGTCCGGGATTGCTGTTTTCGACCGTAAGCGCCGTTGCAAAAAAATTCAGCGCAGGAATGACGGTTTTGTCACCATCAGACATCGCGTGAACAAAACAGTCGTTTAATGAACCATATTGATCAATGACGTTTTTTGCACCCTGAAGTAATGCCGCGAGATGATCTCCATTGGCAAATCTGTGTCTAAATCCCCTAAATACTTCACACATGGATGAATGTGTCGATTCTTTAAGAAAAAGACAAGGAGATGGTGTCATCCTGTCAAGAACACATGAAACGCTTTTCAGTATTTGTTTTACCCTGCCATAAGCAAGGGAAGATGCAATCAATCCAACAAGCTCCCGATCCTTTATATCCTTGTATAAATAGAGAAACTCAACCGGATCCGGATGAATATATTTTGGTTGATTATATCTTTGATATAAATTTTCCAGTTTGCTTTTTATGTTTTTTGGTGGCATTTTCATTGAGGCTTGCCAACACGGATTTTTTCAGTATAAAATTTAATTCTATTTGAGCACCTTTAACATTGATTTTTTTCAACAACTTTAATAGGTTCGACCTATTTAATTATGATTCCCACGTAAAAAGTCTTTTGTGAGCGATATTTGATCATTTGGGGATCCAGCGTTTCAAACTGTGATGCGTTAAAAATTTCAAACTGATTAAGGAGGTTGCGACGAGTTCTTGAAATTTAGCAGCACTGTTTGAAACGCCCCCAAATGGTCACTGACCGAGCAAAAATCGACTTTTTATGAAACAATCAATTATAGGATTTAGATGAAAGACGAAATTAATAACATACATTCACTCTTTTTTGAAGAAAAAGAAATCATACTGGTAGGCACCGCACACGTATCCAAAGAGAGTGCCCAACTGGTCAATGACGTCATAGAAAAGGAAAAGCCGGACACGGTTTGCGTCGAATTGTGCGACGCCAGGTATCAATCCATCCGTCAGAAAGACAAATGGCTGGATACGGATATTATCAAAGTCATTAAAGAGAAAAAATCTTTTTTACTGCTGTCCAATCTCCTTTTAGCATCTTTTCAAAAACGCATCGCCGACAAATTTGATATTATACCTGGGGCTGAAATGATCAAAGCCATCGAGGCCGGCGAAGCCGTCAATGCTAATATACATCTGGCCGATAGAAACATTCGCGTTACCCTGGCAAAGACATGGCGAGCTATGGGATTGTGGGGTAAAGTCAAATTGCTGTTTCAACTAATTTTGTCAATGGGTGAAATTGGTGAAATAAGTGAGGAAGATATCGAAAAAATGAAACAGGAGGATGTGCTTGAGACCCTCCTTGCCGATGTAGGGAAATCACTTCCTGTTTTAAAGGATATCCTGATCGATGAAAGGGATCAATATCTGACCCATAAAATACGAACAGCGCCCGGCAAAAGAATCGTTGCTGTTGTGGGTGCCGGTCATGTCCCCGGCATTAAAAAATACTGGAATACCGAAATCGATATGGATCTTTTGGATCATATTCCTCCCAAAGGGAAACTATCCGGCATTTTAAAATGGATCATCCCCATCGGCATTCTTGCACTTTTTATTCTGGGTTTTTTCCATGGTGGAACCCATGCAGGAAAAGATATGATTACATGGTGGATCATGGCAAATGGCGTTCTGGCGGGACTTGGAGCGGTAGTTGCTCTGGCTCACCCATTGACGATTTTATCTTCAATTCTGGCCGCTCCTCTAACCTCTTTAAACCCTATGATTGCAGCTGGCTGGGTTTCAGGACTTGTTGAGGCCTTTTCACGAAAGCCAAAAGTCAGGGATTTTGAAAATTTGCCCAATGACATAACCTCCATAAAAGGTTTCTGGAAAAATAAAATTACACGTATTCTTCTGGTAGTGGTTTTTACAAACATTGGCAGCTCGATTGGCACCTTTGTTGCCATCCCACTGATGATAAAAGTGTTATGATTCATAGCGCTTTTTGAAATTATATGGAGATGGGTCGAGGTAATCAACATTCACTTGAATTAGTCCTATATAGATAACATTAAATATGGAAACTATAACAATGAACCCAGGTATAAGAATCGGCGCACTGATATCCGGAAGCGGAACAAACCTTCAGGCCATCATGGACGCCTGTGAATCAGGACAAATACGAGGCAGAATCGTATTCATTGGGACCGACAACCCCGACTCCGCAGGTCTAAAAAGGGGAGAAAAATTAAAAATTCCTTCTTTTGTTGTTGATTACAGTTCGATTATTCGACGCTTTAAAAAAACACCTGAAAAAGCAACGCTTCCCGACGATTTCGATTTCGATGAAATCCTCTCAAAGCAAACCCTATTCCCGGCTGATGCTGACAAGGAAAAAATAAAAGCTTTCTTTACCACCAGAGCGATTGCCGAAGCATCGCTTCTTGACAAAATGAAGAATTATCCATTTGACCTTCTGGTGCTGGCTGGTTTTATGCGGAATATGACACCCTATTTCATCGACAGGGTAAATACTGTTCCCAATCACCCCCGCATTATGAACATTCACCCCGCACTTCTCCCGGCTTTTCCAGGTATTGACGGATATGGAGATACATTTCGTTATGGATGCAAAATCGGTGGTTGCACGGTTCATTTTGTCGACTACGGCGAAGATTCAGGTCCTATTATCGGTCAAAAAGCTTATACGATAACGGAAGATGACACCCTAGACTCTGTCAGGGAAAAAGGCTTGAAACTGGAATGGGCGCTTTACCCGGAATGTGTAAAACTATTTGTCGAAGGTCGCCTTAAAACCGTTCGGAAGACGCATGTGTTGAAAAACGGCAAAAAAATGCACAGGACCGTGGTGAATATTTTACCGTCAACGAAAGGATCGTAAACAAAAGATCATCCATGTAGCTGTTGCTTAAAAAAAAACTCCCCTTATTTAAATAATTACGAGATAATACATCAGATTCTAACCCGTGAAACGATTTTTATTTAAGCTGATTATTTTAGCGGCGATGCTTTTGGGGCTTCCTCTTTTGGGGATCGTTATTGCGAATTTTCCGATCCAAAGGTATCTTGAGTTTCCCCCTCGTAGTCAGTATGTCCATCATGCTCCGTTTTCATGGAACGTCTTTGCAGGATATACCCTTTTTATCCTTTGTTTTGCAATTCCCATTACCTTCATGGCCGTTAAATCATTCAAGCAAATTAAAATAAAGCCTACTTCTTTATACGCTTTTCCATGGTGGGGGTGGTTGGGCGTTACCACCGGTATTCTTTCATGGATCTTGGCGTGGACAAGGTTTCCCTGGTTTGACGAGTTTCAGCCCCATACGTTTATACCCCTGTGGATTTCGTATATCCTGGTCATCAATGCACTTTGCATTAGACGAACCGGGCGGTGTATGATGCTCCACCAAACCCGGCTTTTTCTTTTGCTGTTCCCTGTTAGCGCGGTATTCTGGTGGTTCTTTGAATTCCTGAACCGGTTCGTTCAGAACTGGAACTACACCGGAGTTTATTTCAGTTCCTGGGAGTATTTCCGGTATGCGACCCTTTCTTATTCAACCGTACTTCCGGCAGTATTGGGAACACGAGATTTAATAAACACCTTTTCATGGATTCGGCCAAAATTCGATAGTTTCAAGCCGTTTAAATGCCGTCATTCAAAAATGTTGGCGTTTTTTGCACTTGCCATATCCGGCATCGGCCTGATGTGCATCGGCGTGTGGCCTAATTATCTTTTCTCCTTACTGTGGACCTCACCGCTGATTATTATCGTGTCACTTCAGACCCTCATGGGAGAAAAGCATATTCTCTCAGAAACTTCTGCAGGTCACTGGAGTGCCGTGGTATCACCCGCCTTGGCAGCCCTATTTTGCGGCTTTTTCTGGGAAATGTGGAACTATTACAGCCTAGCAAAGTGGCAGTACAGCATCCCTTTTGTTTATCGTTTTAAAATTTTTGAAATGCCGATTCTAGGATATGCGGGGTATCTTCCCTTTGGATTGGAATGTGCTATGATTGGAGAATTGGCTAAACAGTGGATTGAGCGCTCAGATTAAAAAAGAAGATCGCTCTCCAATTAGTTGTAGTTAATTGAGGGGGCGGGGATTTTTTTTGGTCAATCGCTCCATGGATAATGCTTTTTTTCAAACCGTGTAATCACGCCAGAGGCGGATAAAACTCGTGGATAAAGGATCGTAAAGAAAGAACAGAAATCAGTCTATAAATTATTGATTCGACTTAAATAAATACTTTCTTACATTTGGAATGTTTCTGTTTGCGTCTGTTCTTTAAAACGATCCCTAATCCACTCAAACAGTACACGCTTTTCAAAAAAGATAATCCATTCCGCTTATACACACGTGGTACATGTGTTCGAGGGGTGTGCTTTTCCGTAGAACGACATTGGCGGAGTGGCTTCGTCATTTCAGTGACTTAGCAGTGGGGGAGACCGCGGCTCCCGCGAGTTTCTCGCGGGAGAACGCTGAGGGGGCAGGAATGCCACCGCTGCTAAGTCTTTGAAATGACCAGACACGTAGACACGAGAGAGAAACTGGAAAGCACGCCACGCGAACATGAACATATTTGTTTACAAAAAATTCCCCGACCCCTCAATTAAATCGATTTTCTATCAAAAGGAGAAAATTATTTATGTCACATGGTGCTGATTCTTTGAAAAGTATCATTCTTGCCTTATGTGCCAATCTGGCCATCGCTGTTTCAAAACTAATCGCGGCGGCTGTTACGGGTTCCGGCTCCATGATGGCTGAATCCATCCATTCGTTGGCAGATAGCGGCAACCAGATTCTTTTGCTGCTGGGTATCAAACATGCTAAACGTCCACCTTCGCCGGATTACCCCGTAGGCTTCGGCAAGGCGGTCTATTTTTGGTCCTTTATCGTTGCGTTGATGTTGTTCAGTATGGGAGGGGTGTTTTCTATTTACGAAGGATTCCATAAATGGCAGCACCCTGAATCTCTAACGCATCCCTATATCGCAATAGGCGTGATCCTTTTTTCAATTATCGCGGAAAGCGTTTCTATGTGGGGATGTTTGAGGGAGGTAAACAAGGAGCGCCGGGGAAAAACTTTAAGGCAATGGTTCAAAGAAACCCGCCAGAGTGATCTTTTGGTTGTCTTTGGAGAGGATCTTGCCGCACTGCTCGGTTTATGCTTTGCATTGACTGCCATTATCCTCACCATAATTACAGGTAACCCAGCTTATGATGCCATGGGGAGTATGTCCATAGGCGTCTTACTGGTCGTTATTGCGTTTCTCATCGGAATAGAAGTGCAGGCCCTGTTGATCGGTCAAAGTGTTGAACCGGGAAAACGGGTACAAATGCTTAAGTTTTTAGAAACACAAGCCGAAATCGATAAGGTCTTTAATTTACTGACATTACAGCTGGGAAAAGATGTGATGGTCGCCGTCAAAGCGAAAATGGTAAAAATGGATTCTGCCGAGGCTCTTATAAACGCAGTCAACCGTTGCGAAGTTGCCCTTAAACAGGCATTCCCTCAAGTGCTGTGGTTATTTTTTGAACCGGATATAATAGATTAAATATTGTTCTGATCAATAATTGACACAAGTTTCTCACCCCAATTTAGCTTAAAAATATAGATATCAATATAATTCAATGTGTTTTTTCGTTTGAAACCTTCCACTCGAATGTTCAATTTGTGGTATCACGCCATCACTTTTTTATTTATGATAACAGCATCATTGACCGATATTAATATTGATAAATACCCTTCCCATGTCCGGGTAAAACCGTTTCTTAAAAAACATTACTCAAGGATGGGGAAATTTCGATTAACAGAGCAGGGTAACAAATCAGGAACTGATGGAAAACGAACTTTTTAAATCAAAAGAGAAAAAGCAACTTGAGGCCCAATTGCTGCAATCTGAAAAAATGGCCTCCATAGGCAGGCTTGCCGCCGGTGTGGCCCACGAGATCAACAACCCCACCGGATTTGTGAGCAGTAATCTTAAAACCCTGTCCGAATATATCGAAGACATCATGGGATTATTTGAAGAATACCGAAAACTCATCTCTAAGCTGAAGAAAAATTCGGACACTTGCGACCCCTTCCCCGAAATTTCAGAACAGCTGAAGCACATTGTAGACCTGGAAAATGAGGTTGATTTGGACTTTGTGCTGAAAGACATCTTTGAATTGATCGATGAAAGCAAAGAGGGAACCGAAAGGATCAAAAAAATCGTCCAGGATCTTAAAGACTTTGCTCATCCCGGACAAGACAAACCGAAATTTGCGGATGTTAACCAAAACTTGGAATCAACTGTGAACGTGGTCTGGAACGAACTGAAATATAAAGCCGATGTTATCAAAGAATACGGCGAACTGCCCCAGGTGAAATGTTATCCCCAATTGCTCAACCAGGTATTTATGAATCTTCTAATCAATGCCGTTCAGTCCATAGAAAAGCGCGGGGAGATTAATATTAAAACTCTGGCGGATAACGGATATGTGAAAATCAAAATCAGCGACACAGGTTCCGGAATTTCTAAAGAAAACCTTAACAGGATATTCGATCCTTTTTTTACAACCAAAGATGTCGGTAAGGGAACCGGGTTGGGGTTGAATGTCGCATATAACATTATCAAAAAACATCGTGGAAGAATTGATGTCAAAAGCGGTGTCGGCAAGGGAACGACGTTTACCATTAAAATACCGGTAACCAATGATCAATGACAAGCAGCTAATGATAGATAACCGCCATGGATAGTCGAGCGTCACTGATAAGAGACGATGAACCGATCATAAAACGCCCCGATCCCGAGCCCCTTGCTTCGGCGAACAAATAAATGAGGAGAAATGGAGGAATCAACAATTTTAAAAAGGCTTGATCTAATTGAAGATCTGCCCACATTACCAGCGGTTGCCATGGAAGTAAACAAAATGTTACTCAATTACGATACCACCATCAGCAAGTTGAGCGACATCATAGAAAAAGACCAGGCAATGGTTTCAAAAATCTTGAAACTGGTCAATTCGTCATTTTTCGGTCTGAGAGGCAAAATCAGCAGCATTTCCCATGCAATTGTGGTTTTGGGTTTCAATACCATCAGAAATGCGGTGGTTTCGATTTCGATTATTGATGCATTTACTGTGAAAGAGAGTTTGGATGGATTCGATATTACGAATTTTTGGAAACATTCCCTTTCCGTGGCCGTGACCAGCAAATATCTATCTGAAAAGACAGGTATTCATTCTTCAGATGACTGTTTTGTCGGCGGACTTTTGCATGATATGGGGAAAATAGTGCTATTACAGCATTTTAAAGATCTTTTTCAAAAAGTGTTGATCGCGGTAGGAGAAAACAATCTTTCGTTTTATGAGGCCGAAACAAGTCAAATCCCCATTGATCATGCCCAAATCGGTGGATATTTGGCCCGAAGATGGCAACTGCCCGAAGCCTTGATTGATGGTATCCAGTATCACCACTCAATAAAGTCGGACACCGAAGCTCAAAATCTTTCGATGATTATCCATGCTGCCAATCTTATTGCCAATACCTATACTGAAGATTCCGAAAACAACCTGAAATTATCCGATATTCGTCCAGATGCATTGACGATTCTAAAAGACCAAT
>Ga0316578_10000325_pt1 | contig 14899 bp, 14 predicted proteins | sample J0NA_2_FD_203076 | JGI IMG/M metagenome (GOLD analysis project Ga0316578, IMG submission 203076) | Rhizosphere microbial communities from salt marsh grasses in Alabama, United States - J0-2_160517rDrC | ecosystem: Host-associated > Plants > Roots > Rhizosphere | place: USA: Alabama | collected... | reverse complement strand
AATCATTCGCCAGTCTCACACTGCGACCGCCAGAGAAATACTGACCGCCTGTTTTAATCGCTTCAATGTTTTTCTGGGAGACCGTGCACCTGAAGATGATGTTACCCTGGTGGTGATCAGGATTACTGAATATAGTGTTTAGTATTTAGTGTTTTGTGTTTGTGTTTGGCCGCTTCCGTGCTAAACACCAAATACTAAACACCAAACACCAGAAGTGGTTTCAAAATTCCAGATCAGGTTCAAGGGCAAGGCGTCAGGCCGATCGGGAAAGCGCAGCATACATGGGTATGTGAGCATTTACCGGAGGTCTGCAACGCAGCCATTGGGCCTTAGATGGGATTTTGAAACCACTTCTAAACACCATTGTCTCATAAAAGGAGGTATTCTATGGCCCCTGGGATCGATAAGCTCAGTCAATTTGCGATGGACGCTATTCATCAGGCCGGCGAAAAAGCGATGGCTTATTACGGCAAGGGAAAACCGCAGGTAAAATTTGATCAAAGCGTGGTTACCGAGGCCGAAAATCAGCTGACCGATGTGTTTCAAAATCGGCTGGATCGGGAATTTCCCGAGCATCAGATTTTTCGTTTTGGCGAGGTAAATGAAGATTATTCCCATGGGCAAAAGCGGTACCTCTGGATATTTGATCCCCTCGAAGGGGTGGCCAATTTTCAGGCAGGCATTCCCATCTGGGGCATGTCCATTGCCTTATTGGATAATTTCTGGCCGACATTTGGTGTGTTTTACATGCCGGCAACCGGCGATTTGTTTCACGCCCGGGCAGGCAAAGACGCCTTCTGGGGCAATGATAAGATCCGGATACCCCGTGCCGATGTGATCGATAACGAAAGCGTTTTGTTGACTTACTCCAGATTCAACCAAAACTACCGATCGACATTTCCGGGCAAAATCCGATCTTTGGGATGTGCATCCGCTCATATCTGTTATGTGGCCATGGGCCGTGCTGATGCCGCCATCACCACCAATGAATCTTTTCAGGGGCTGGCAGCCGCACGGGTGATTTTAGAAGCAGCCGGCGGAAAAATCTGTAAATTTGATGGCAGCGATTTCCACCTCAATGAATACCTGGACGGACAACGCATCAACGAACACCTTATTGTGGCATCTCCGGAAAACCTCTCTCAAGTGCGAAGTTTTCTAAAACCGCAATAGCGGAGTTTGATTGTGATCAATGCGCATATTTATCGGCAAATGGTTTATTTTTGTCCTTTTTGGGGCGTTTTTGTTTATGATCGGTCTTGCATTGATGGCTCTGTCCCTTCTGCGTTGGAAAGCCAATAACATATCTGGAAAATCCTGTAGATCCTGTCTAATTTAAATATCTTTTAAAAATGAGTCTTAAATTAAAACAAATACCAAGACCGATCTATCTCAGATACATTTTGCTCAACATCCCGGGATTGGCGGCGGTTATTTTGATCTTGATTATTATCCAGCACTGGGTCGTTCTGCCGGTATGGCTTTTCTGGAGTGCTATCGGGTTTTGGGTTGTCAAAGACGCGGCGCTGTTTCCCTTTGTCTGGCGGGCCTATGATTGGGAGCGACCCGGTCGTTCCCGGTCGATGATCGGCGAATGCGGTTTAGCCAAGGAACGGCTGGCGCCAGCGGGATATGTCCAGATTCATGGAGAGCTGTGGCGAGCTGTAAAAATCGATGACGGGCCGCCGATTGAAATAGGGCAATCCGTCAAAATTGTCAAAATGGACGGGCTTACCCTGTTTGTCGCGCCGGTAAAGCCTATTGAATAAAATCCGAATTGAATTAAAACAAGATGAAAAACAGGTGGAACCCTTTTTTGCACGGGGCTTCCAGGAACAGCGGGTATTTATTGTTCCATCAAAAAATCTGGTTTGGGTTCGATTTGGTGCCACCCCGGATAAAAGTGCCTGGAATGATGAAGCGTTTGTTTCCGATATGCTGGCGCGTTGCCGGAATAAGCGTTAAGGTCATCGCTATGCCAACTGAGCCCGATTTACTTTGGTCATCAATGAAATTGTGCTATAATTTCAAGAAACGCATGGTTTGTCTTGCCCCTTACCTGTCTGACGTTAAGCCGATCACGGCCGGATTTTAATTATGGAAACAGATTCAGCCGAAGACCTTAAAATTATCGATTGCCCTCAATGCCACATCAAAAATCCCATTGAGTCTGATATTTGTTATAACTGCGGCGCTGCCTTGCATGAAATGCCGACGAAAAAAGCCGGCCGCCCATGGCTTGCGGTTGTCGTATTTATCCTCTTTGTCGTGGGCGTGCTTTATTTTTATTATCGTCCCGGCAGCACTCCTCCACCATCGCCCCAACCGAATCTTATTTCCAAAGAAACCCCGGTGACACCGCCCCCGCTGCAAACCCGCTTACCCGAGAAGGCTTCCGTTGTTGAAGCCGTCACTGAAAGTGAAGCCGATGCCGAACCGATCAATATTCCGGTCGGACAGCTTCGGATCAGGGATATCGCCGGCCATCTGCTTTCGGAAATCATGGTGCCGCTGGTTGCCGGCGGCTGGGTCGCGCTGCCCACCCGGGAAAGTATCGGTGGTTCCAGCTGGGTGCTTCAGATGAGTTCGGGAGGTCCGCTGACGATTGAAGGCGGCATCGTAAACGATTTGGATCAAATCAGCCTGTGGCGGATCCCGGAAGATCAGAGCATTGAAAGCCCCGAGCTTTTTCCATGGTCTGCGGGAGAACCGCTGACATGGCTGGCGCTCAGATCCCAGGACCCGCCGGAGCCGGTAGAGATCGGCGGTATCGGTAGACAGGGAAATTTTAATAAAGGTTCCTTGCCGGACGATATAAACGATGCCGGCGTGTTTATTCAGGATGGCCGTGTGGTGGGCTGGACATTCGGCGATTTCATCGACGGTGCATTTTTGTGGGCCGGCGATGTGGGTCGTAATCTTAAAGCCGAAATCCGGGTCGATGATTATTATCGACTCACCTTCGCCAACGGCCGGGAAGAAGAGTTCGTGCGGGCACTTGCCATGGGCGATGACTACTCGAATTTAGATCGTCTAGCAGCGTTTGCCCGGGCGTTCCGGATCGATCCCAGACTCTCTGCCGACCGGACGCCTGACTATCTGAAACCCGAGGCGGTGATCAGCCAAATGCGATTACTGCTTGCGCGCGCGATTCAAGAAGGATTTGGATTACAGGCAGCCAGTTATTTTGATGCCGAGGTGCTTGCTCAGGCAGAAGATATCCCCTTGATCTCGGAGGTGGTTATGCTGACTGCAGAAAGGCTTGGTCTGGAAGAGGCGGTCAATTTAACGGAAAACGTTATTGAAGATTTGGAGCCGAAAAGCAACCGTGAAAAAACGCAGCTAAATGAGCTTCATTCCAGTCTTTATCAAAACTGGCTAAATGCGCTGCTTGAAGGCGGAGATATTCAGGATGCCTGGCGGGTTTATGAACGCGGCGGCCGGCAGCGGCCGGATGACCTCAACATTTATCTGTTTGGCGTAAAACTGGCCCTGACCGAAGACGACTGGGCAACGGCGGAAAGGCTTTTGGCAGCCAAAGATTATCCTGCGGCCCTCAGCGACCAGGTCAGAAACTTGCAGTCGCAGATTTCCGAATTGAAAGGGCAACAGGGAAAGATTCTCATCCGCTTTGTACCGGGCACCCGGCATATACCGGTGACCGCCTCGATCAATCAGGCAACCTCACAGGAATTTATCGTTGATACGGGAGCATCAATGGTCACCATACCGTTTTCGACCGCCAGAATTCTTGGCATCGTCATATCGGCCCGAAATCCGCGACGCAGGATTTTTACGGCCAGCGGTGAGCTCTATGCGCCTGAAGTCGTACTGGATTCAATCTCTTTAGAGGGCTATGAGACGTATAATGTAAAAGCATTGGTGATGGATATTCCCAATCAACCCGGTTTGGGCCTGCTGGGCTTAAATTATCTGAGCCGGTTCAGAATGGATCTGAATACAGATGACGGGTTGTTGATGCTGGCACCGAGATAGAATTTTATGAAAGAGGTTATTCTTGATGGTCTCGTAAAAAGTCAGAAAAACAATCTTATATTTTAAAAATCTTCGATAATGCTTCCTTTTTTTACATAATTTTCAATATAACTCTGAGAGTTTACCAGCGAATGCATGGCGGTTTCGAATCTGACACAAACCGGATCATCTTCCCCCAGCAACGATTGCGCCCTTTGCAGGATATTCAATCCCTGTGCCAGATGGGCATTGATATCATTTAATATCGTCTTGCGCTTGCGGTGTCTTTCGCGTTCTTTTGCAATTACGGGCAGCAATCGCTGAATCGAATACTCTACCAGGGCATCCCGCGGTGCATTGAATTGCCGCGATGTTTGTTCCAGGCAGGACAGTGTGCGCCGACTGATCACAAAGGTTTTTTGAACCCGATCCAGGGCCTCAAACACGTCATCTTCGATTTCGTTTGCAATGACATTCAACGACTGCACATCCTCGATCAAATGATCAAAGAGTGATTTTTGTTTGATTCCCAGCTGTGCGGCCACGATACTGAGTACGTCGATGGCCCTGGCGGATAACTTAAAGGTTGCACGAACCGATTGCCGGCCCCTTAAGTCAGCCGGTGACGGCAATGGTAAGGTTATTTCTTGAAATGTTGAATTTTTACTCTTTTTTGCCATTTTCCCCTACCTTTTCGTTTTTTAGCTAAGTCTTATAAGTTTCATTACTTAATTCCATATATTATTATTAATAATATTGCAATCTGCTTAAATCAAGTTTCAAAATATAGGACTGAGGACTGAGTGCTGAGGACTGAGGCGTGACGTGTATCGAAACAAATAGGGCAAAAATAAGCCCCTCGTGCACGCGTCGCAAAGAGACACGGCTTTTCTCTGGCAATATATGACGGGCACGCAGGTCATGTTGAAAAAGCAGGGCGCCGGGTAATTTTTTTGCTCGGTCCTCAGTCCTCAGCACTCATTACTTATTGATTTAGCTTGAGAACTGAACATTGGCACCCGGTGCCTAATATGAAAACATGTGGGTGTTGAAACGGTGTTATTGAAAGCGGTCGTAGGTGGCTTGATATTGCATTTGATCGATATAGGCATAGCGCCTGAGGGCATCTAAGATCCAGCGGGCTTTCCATTTAAGCCAATCGTCATTTTCGGTGGGATTGATTTTTAGCGGTTGCGGGATGACGGCCACCAAACGGACCATTTCCTCCAGATTTAGCTGGCCAACTGTTTTTTTAAAATAATGTTGTGAGGCGGCCTCCACGCCAAATACCCCCGGTCCCCATTCGATAAAATTGAGGTAAAGGGCAAAGATCCGATCTTTGCTTAACTTACGTTCCAGGCTTATGGTGATCAATAATTCTTTGATTTTTCGAATGACGCTTTTATCAGTGGACAGATAAAGATTCTTTGCCAGTTGCTGGGTAATGGTGCTGGCACCCCGCGCATATTCTCCCTTCTTCCAATTTTTTTTAAGCGCTTCCTTTAATTCAGCAAAATCCACGCCTTTATGCTGGTAAAAGCTGGCGTCTTCGGTAACCCGCACCGTTTCGCGCAGCAACTTCGGTATGGCTTCAAAATCAATCCATTGTTGTCGGATTCTGAATTTATGGTCGGCTTTCTTTGCCTCCCGGTAGCGCTGTAGCATTAGTGCCGTGGTTCGGGGATTTTTAGTTTTTAATCCGCTGACATCCGGCAAGCTCAGATAAAAATAAAATCCCGCGGTCACGAGGAACGAAAGGATTACGATACCGATTATTTTTAAAGCTGCTTTCATGAAGTATTTAATAACCGGATTTTTTGCTGAAATAAAGATTTTTTTTAAAGAAAAGGGCGGCGCTCGCATTGTGAGCGCCGCCCTTTTGGGGAAGGTTTTCATGAAACGTTCAGATCAGTTAACTTCCTCATACTCTGCGTCAACCACTTCTTCCTCGGTATTCGATGCGCTATCGGCACCGGAATTATGAGCACCGCCTGCAGAGGAGTCATAAGGTTGTCCCTGCGGCGAAGCCTGCTGATATGCTGAGGACGCCAGCTTATGGGTGATCTGGGTCAATGTTTCCGTCAGGCGTTTGATATCCGCAATGTTTTCACCTTCGATTTCACGCTTGAGGTTGACAATTGTCTGCTCGGCCTCGGCCCTTGTACCGCTGTCCACCTTTTCACCCAATTCGCGAAGGGTTTTTTCAGTGGAGTAAATCAGGGCATCGGCTGAATTGCGGGCTTCCGCCAGGGCTCTTTTATTCTTATCTTCTTCCGCATGGAGCTCGGCGTCTTTCACCAGTCGATCGATTTCATCCTGGGATAAACCCGAAGAGTGGGTGATGCGAATCGACTGCTGTTTGCCGGTGGCGGTATCCTTGGCCGATACTTCCACAATCCCATTAGCATCGATATCAAAAGTCACCTCAATTTGAGGGGTCCCGCGGGGTGCCGGGGGAATGCCCGTCAACTCAAAGCGCCCCAAGGATTTGTTGCCCGAGGCAATTTCACGCTCGCCCTGAAGCACATGAATTGACACCGCCGGCTGGTTGTCTTCGGCAGTTGAAAAGATTTCACTCTTTTTGGCCGGGATTGTGGTATTTTTATCAATCAGCCGGGTCATCACGCCGCCCAGGGTCTCAATACCCAGAGAAAGCGGTGTAACATCCAGCAAAAGTACATCTTCAACGTCACCTTTTAGAACACCGCCCTGGATGGCCGCCCCCATGGCAACAACCTCATCGGGATTGACGCCTTTGTTGGGTTCTTTGCCAAAAATGCGTTTCACCCGTTCCTGAACAGCCGGCATGCGGGTCATGCCGCCCACCAGAATAACCTCATTGATATCTGTCGCAGAAAGACCGGCATCTTTTAATGCCACGCGGCACGGTTTTTCAAGGTTATCCAGCAAATCGCTGACGAGGCCTTCGAACTTGGCACGGGTGATTTTTAAATTCAGATGTTTGGGGCCGCTGGCGTCTGCAGTGATAAATGGCAGATTGACGTCGGTCTGAACCGAGGTGGACAATTCAATCTTGGCCTTTTCTGCAGCTTCTTTTAAGCGCTGCAGGGCCATTTTATCGTTTCGTAGATCAATTCCCTGATCCTTTTTAAATTCATCGGCCAGGTAATCAATGAGTTTAAGGTCAAAATCTTCTCCACCTAAATGGGTGTCTCCATTGGTTGCTTTTACCTCGAAAACACCGTCGCCGATTTCAAGAATCGACACGTCGAAAGTACCGCCGCCCAGGTCAAAAACCACGATTTTCTCATCGGTTTTCTTGTCCAGACCATAGGCCAGAGCGGCTGCAGTGGGCTCATTAACAATACGCAGTACATTCAGCCCGGCAATTTTGCCGGCATCTTTGGTGGCCTGTCGTTGACTGTCGCTAAAATAGGCCGGAACCGTAATCACCGCATCCGTAATCGTTTCACCCAGATACTCCTCAGCTGTCTTTTTGATATTGGCCAGAATAAAAGATGAAATTTCCGCGGGGCTGTGCATTTTTCCCCGCAGGTGAATCCCTACGTCCCCGTTGGCTACCTTTTCAATTTTATAAGGTAAAACCCTGATGTCCTTTTGCACTTCCGCCGAGTCATATTTGCGGCCAATCAGCCGTTTAATTCCAAAAACCGTGTGTTCGGGATTGGTGACTGCCTGTCTTTTGGCAATTTGCCCCACCAGGCGTTCCTGGTTATCTGAAATGGCCACCATCGAAGGGGTTGTGCGACCCCCTTCCGGGTTTGCAATGATTTTGGCGTCGCCGCCTTCCATAATTGCGACGCAAGAGTTGGTCGTTCCAAGATCAATTCCGATAATTTTGCTCATGATAAATTCCTCCTTTTAATGTGATCTCACCGATTGTCGTCTCTTTCAATCGAAAGCGCCGGCAACGGCCAGGGGTTGTCATTAAAACACAATTTTTATTACTATAATGTAATACAATAAAATAGTAATGCAAGAAAAAATAAAAAAATAATATTGACATATCCAAAATTATATTTATTATATAGGTCAGAAAACAATCATATCTGGATGAAAAATTTGGATTAAGGAGGGATTTAAAATGATGAACTTAGTCAAATGGAATCCTTGGAAGGAAATGTCAGTTTTGCAAAATCGTATGAACCACTTATTCAATGAACCTTTTTTCCGGAGCGGTCGGGAAGATGATGAATTGAGTATGGGTGCCTGGCACCCGGCTGTGGATATGTTTGATAACGACGATAAGATCGTCATAAAAGCCGAACTTCCCGGAATGAAAAAAAATGATTTTTCGGTAGACGTAAAGGACCGGGTTTTAACCCTCAGCGGTGAGCGCAACTATGACAATGAGGTCAAAGAGGAAAACTATTATCGTCGTGAAAGAACATATGGGAGGTTCAAACGGGCTTTTCATTTGCCGGCAGATGTGGATGCGGACAATATCAAGGCGGAGTTTAAAGATGGCGTATTGAGAGTTGAGATTCCGAAACCCGAGGAACAAAAGCCCAAACAAATCACGGTTCACTGATGGTTCATTTTTCAATCTTCTAACTCAATTATTAATTAGGGCGGCTTTTCAGCCGCCCTAATTTTTTATTTAAACGGACTATGCAATACTTCCAAATTGTTTTATATTGTGTATCATGCTTAAAACCACAAAGACACAAAGAACACAAAGCATGACGCTATGGTAAATATATTTGAAGCCCTTCGTGAACTTTGTGTCTTTGTGGTACTTTTTTTTACAACATACAGGTGAGGATCAAACGAATGTACAGGCCCAAAGGCAAAATTCGCCGATTTTTAAGTCTTTTCTGGAACAGTGTCTCCGCTTTACGCCGAATTGTCGGTAACCTTTTGTTTCTATTGCTCATCATTTTTTTCATTGCGATTGTATTTATTGACAGTGGAGAGGATGTGCCCGACGGTGCAGCGCTGATTCTATCGCCGGAAGGCACTATCGTTGAACAACAAACCGACAGTATGCTTAGCAGTGATATATTTGGCGATGCGGCCAGGGAAGAGACGCTCTTAACAGATATCATCGATGCTATCGATTTTGCCAGAGACGATGAGCGCATCGAAATGATGGTCCTTGACCTCAGGAAAATGGGAAAAGCCGGTATGAGCAAACTGCAGTCTATCGGTACGGCACTTGATCGGTTTCGCAGCAGCGGCAAGCAAATTTTTGCATTTGGAGATTATTTTAATCAGCAGCAATACTATCTGGCAGCCCATGCCGACAGGCTGTATTTGAGCCCTATGGGTGTGATCATGCTGCATGGTTTCGGCCTTTACCGTAAATATTATAAAACAGCTTTGGAGAAATTAAAAATTCAGTTTCATGTCTTTAAAGTCGGCACCTATAAATCCGCCCTCGAACCTGTTTCGCGGGACAGTATGTCCGATTACGCCAAGGAGGCCAACCTCGCCTGGCTCACCGTTTTATGGGATTTTTACAAAGTCGAGGTGGCTTCAAAGCGGGGATTTCGTCCGCAAGACCTGGATGACTTTATTAATAACACGCCGGCTTATCTGGCAAAAGCCGAAGGCGATGCCGCCTTGATGGCCTTAAATCTGGGCCTGGTGGATGAAATCAAAACCCGTGATGAGGTCCGCCAGGAACTGATCGAACGCCTTGGCCAGGATAAAGACGGCCTTACTTTTAAACAAATTGCCTTCGACCAATATCTAAACCGCATTCGACCGGATCTGATGAAAAGTCATCCCGCCAGGGACAAAGTCGGCATCATTGTTGCCAGCGGCATTATCATGGACGGTGAACAGCCACCCGGCAGAATCGGCGGTGACACTATGGCGGATCTGCTGGTCCGGGCCCGGGAGGATGAAAATGTTAAGGCTGTGGTGGTTCGGATCGATAGCGGCGGGGGCAGTGCGACCGCCTCTGAGGTCATTAGCCGAGAGATTGAACTGACCCGCCGCGCTGGCAAACCGGTTTTCGTATCCATGGGATCCATTGCCGCATCCGGCGGGTACTGGATTGCCGCGCCGGCAGATCAAATTTGGGCGACACCCACAACGATTACCGGCTCGATCGGGATTTTCGGGGCCTTCCCGACTTTCGAAAGGAGCCTGAAATCCCTGGGCATCACCAGTGATGGTGTCGGTACCACCAAACTTTCAGATGCTTTTGATCCCAGCCGGCCGCTAAATGACCTGGTGGCGCAATCGATGAATCAGGTGATTGAACAGGGCTATCGGCGTTTCGTCCAGCGGGTTGCTGAAGGCCGCAATATGCAGCCGGAGGCCGTTGAGAAAATCGCCCAGGGTCGCGTTTGGGCCGGAATCACAGCGAAAGATCTGGGGCTAGTCGATAAAATTGGCGGCCTGCAGGATGCGGTTGATGCGATCGCTGAAAAGGTGAATTTAACCGATTATGAAATCAGTTACATTTCGCAACCCTTAACCACCCGGGAACTTCTGATAAAACGCCTCAATCGATTGCTAGCCGGCATCGTTGCAGCCCTGAGTCCAGCCGATCATCCGTTAAAAAGATTCTATGAAACGGCCATCGATACCGAAATCGAGCATGTTTTGCGCGCCGATGATCCGGCCGGATCGTATGCTTATTGTCTGAACTGCAATATCCAGTAGAACCCATCTTAAAAATAAAAATGGCGGTTCAGGATTGTCCCTGAACCGCCTTTGTTTATCAATTCTTAACTTGCCGCTTTGACAAGGTTATACGGCTAAGCTAAATCGTTGAACAGCGCATCTTCGAGCATTTTGCCGGCTATTTTTTCTTCATCAATTTCGTAGGTTTTGTTTTCTATCTGTTCTTTGAGCTGGGCGACTTTGTCCTCCCGAACATCCGGCATCGCTTTTAATTGTTTTTGCGCCTCCTGGACTTTTTTAGCCGCATCTGAAAGCACAACCGTATCTGCCTTGGTTTGCTGCTTTTCCGGCTGCTCAGACGTGGCGTCAACTTTATCTTTATCCTGAACCTGATTCACATAGGCTTCAATATTAACTGAATCTTTTGGGGTAATTTCCATTTTTCAGCAAGCTCCTCTAAACTTTCCTGTTTTACAATCCTTTTAATCGCTTAACAGTCTTTATTTACAATAATTCTAATCCACTGGCGTCTGCGTGTCAAATTAATTACGATTTAATTATATTATCGGTAAAAACTTTACATACTTTAGTCTTATTTTGCAAATTTCTGAATTTGTTTGCATTTCGAAAAAAATTTCAACATATTAATAAAACTATAAATAATGATTAAAGCATAAATCTGCTTTGCAAAAGGCCAAATTTCAGCCAAAAGCCTTTCCTGAATCTGATCCAATAATATGCCATTATCGTGCCAAACACAAAGCTTTCTGCGATATCTATAATTGAACCCCGGCAATGGCGGTTCGATAGAAATTAATTTTTTTCAGCGGGAATTATTGACATGCTACGCTGTGGCATATATACTTAAGTTTAATGATACCTATTTTCATACATGAAATTGAAACTAAAAATGGCGATTGAGAGAAGAAAAAACCCTCGGTACTGTGTTCGGGGCAACGTTTTTGCGGTTTTTGGACCAGAACCCGTGAAGTTGGTTCCCATCGTCGATGTCAGCCTGGGAGGCCTGGGAATCGGTATCAATGGAATCAACCTGAGCGCTGACGGGTTCAACGGCCCTGCAAAATTAGAGATCGTAATAGATGATGGTTGTTTTTATATGGACAATTTGCATTACCAACTCCTTCCGCAATACCGAAATTTTTATCAAAACGCTTTCGGGTTATTTCAAAATATCTATGGTGTTAAATTTGTTGACTTGATGTCCAGTCAGTATAACCGGTTGAAATATTTTATTCGCCACCATACCAGAGGCGGAATGACACCGAAATTTATTCGCAAGCTCAACGCCCACCTCCATCAAATTACAGGCCGTAAGGATTTTCCGGATTCCTGCCAAAACGCCTGGCTTCAGCGACCTTCCCTGTAATTTATGATCAGCCTCAAGCCCCATTATAATATGTCATCTTCGCACGCCAGTTAAGGCAATCGGAGGATCAGATTGACATATGCGTTTCACGTTATCTCAATCTTGCGATGCGTCTTTTCCCCTTGTTATATAGTAGCCTGTTTTGCCCATTTTTTGAATGACTTCGATGTTCCTTTGTTTTAACAATTGATTTTCCAAACCGATAGTGGGCCAAATTTGGTCATAAAATACAACCAGTTTGCAAATGGGTAGCGTTTCGATTGCCTCGTAGGCGCTCTCAATCCATTTGCTGGATAATCGGTAAAACCAATCCGAACCCCGGTGGCGGTCCCCCAATTCCCAGATCGCAAAGGGTTTGGTATCATATCGCGTCGTTAATTCGACGTAGTCATCCCCCAACAAAGTCAAAAAGGGTTCGCTCCGCTTGAAGGTTTGGTTCCACAGAGAAATCCCGACCCAGTTAACCTGTTCGCGCGGCACCTGAAAATATTCTCTCTTCTTTATAAAACCCGATGATTTGCTGGCTAAGTGAAGTCCCCATGCAAGATAGCGGTTTGCACCCTGCTGCTCAAAGATATCAAACATGCGGTCCCAGGCCGGGATGAAGTATTCAGGATCCCAATCTTTCCAGGGATGGTCTCCGGCATAATGCCCGGCCCCGGGAAAGGGTGTAAATATGGCGGGTAGCGCCGCCTTTTTGACTTCCTGTGAAAACCGTTGAAAGTGATGATCGTTATCCCCTTTGCTGATACGTTTCCAGTCTGTCCGCGGAAGGTATCGGATCATCGGATAGACGCCCATCTTGACGGCTGCTTTTAGAACACCTTCGGGGTAGTAACTGCCGCCCAGGAATTCATCTGCGATGCTGTGCACCGCGGGCAATGCACCTATTTTGTTTTTATAAATGCTTAAAATCTGTTCCTCTGTCTGAGCACTTTTTTCCTTCAGCCAGTAATCATTGTCGCCCAAAAAGCGGTAGCCAATGTCATGGTGCCAGCCCAGGTAACACTGGCCCGTGGGAGTTGGGATTGCCGGATGAGATTCGAGTTTTTTAGCCCTTGTTTTGTGGGCTGCAGGGACTGTGCGATTTTGGGAACACCCCTTTATGAGCGGGCTCAGACTGAATCCGGAGAGCGTTGCCAGGCTTAATTTTACGAAATCCCTACGGTTTAATTGGATGTTCATGTTTTGATTTCAAACAGATTGCCATCATCATCCCGAATAAATGTCAGGGTCCTGTCCCCTTTGGGGACCTGAAACACCTCAATTTCCAGATGGTGACATTCATTCAAAAATTCATTCAGATCTTCAACCTTCAAGCAGACGTGCACAATCTGCTCAACGGTGTTCTTTGAATCTTCAGCAATAAAAATTTCAAAATGGACATCTTTGCTCCGGTAATTGATCATCCATAATTCGCTGTCGAAGTTGAAAATGGCTTTAGATAGAGACCTCGGTAAGATTTTCGGTTCTGTCTTTTCCAGACCCAGCAGGTCTTTGTAAAACCGGTCTGATTTCTTCTCAGAACTGCAGGTCAGTGCCACATGGCGCAATATCATGGATCCCCCTCTTTGCAACCCAGATTATTCCTGTACCCGTTCAAATTGCCAAATCCACAATCCGCAATCTAAAATCCAAAATCATTGGTGGGGCTTGATAATGACTTTCAGGGATTCATTGCCCGCCATAACCATCCGGAAACCTTCGGCAATATCCTGCAACGGAAGCCGCCGGGTAATCATATCGTCTACTTTTATGGTTTCGGTTTCAATCAGGTTTATGGCGGCATCAATATCCGGAGGACCGCAATAATAGGAAGTCATTATCTTCGTCTCCCGGGTCCAGAAATCATTTAGCGGTATGGTGATTTTTACATCGGGGTGCGGTACCGCGAAAAAAATGATAACACCGCCTTTATCCACGCACTGCCATGCCTGCTCAACTGCAGCAATTGCTGAAGTGCACAGGATGACGACGTCAGCTAATCCATTGTTTTCAGATACTAATCGCTCCGGAACATTTTCAGTAGCGTCTATCGTCATATCCGCACCCATCTTTTGGGCAAATTCCAGCTTTCTTCTGTTAATGTCCGTGGCAATAACCCGGCAATGTTTGGTTATGGCCAGCTTCACATGCAGCAACCCGGACATGCCGCTTCCCATCACCATGACCGTCTGATTGCCGCGCACACCGGCTAGCTGTTGAGCTCTGACAACACATGCCAGCGGTTCGATAAAGGTACTTTGATCATAGGTGATATTATCTGGCAGAAGATACGTTCCCTTTTCGACCAGGGTTTCCGGAACCAGAACATACTCTGAAAAGCCGCCCGGCAGTCTTTCTTTGACATTAGAGCACACCGGAAAGTGGCCGCTTTTACAGTACCTGCATTTCATACACGGCACCTTGGGGGCCACAAAAACGCGGTCTCCGGGCCGGTATTTCGTTACCGCTTTTCCGATTTCAACGACTTCGGCGCCAATTTCATGCCCTTGCACCAGCGGGGCTCTGGGCAGGCGATACCATTCGACGATATCACTGCCGCAGATGCCGCATGAGAGAACTTTAATCAGGATCTCTTTGTGACCGGGTTTGGGCTTCGGCACTTCTTTGATCCGGATATCTTCGTTGTTGTACCAGATGGAAACTTTCATGGTTGATTCTTTAACGTTTGGTAAAGGTCCAAGGCCTTTTGAGGTGTCTCGTTATCGTGAACCACGGCCCGGACCGCCTGCAGCATTGCAATCGGAGAATCGGATTGAAAGATATTGCGCCCCATGTCCACACCGCTGGCGCCTTGCTGAACGGCGTTGTAGGCCATGGTCAGCGCATCCAGTTCCGGTATTTTAGTGCCGCCGGCCATTACAATAGGCACCGGGCAGGAGGCGCACACGGTTTCAAAGTCTTTTTCGACATAGTAAGTTTTAATGTAATGGGCGCCCAGTTCCGCACAAATCCGGGTTGCCAGCCTGAAGT
>Ga0316578_10000323_pt1 | contig 14908 bp, 11 predicted proteins | sample J0NA_2_FD_203076 | JGI IMG/M metagenome (GOLD analysis project Ga0316578, IMG submission 203076) | Rhizosphere microbial communities from salt marsh grasses in Alabama, United States - J0-2_160517rDrC | ecosystem: Host-associated > Plants > Roots > Rhizosphere | place: USA: Alabama | collected... | reverse complement strand
AATATCCTGCCGCTTGATCCCGTCAGGATAACCGCTGCCATCAAAACGTTCATGATGGGAGCGAATAATTTGCCTTTCTTTTTCCCACAAACCCAACTGCTCGAGAATGTTGGCCCCGATGACCGGGTGATCCTTGATTTTTTCGAATTCATCGTCTGTCAATCGGCCGGGTTTCAACAGAATGTCATCTCTGATGCCGATTTTACCGATGTCATGCAGATGGCCGGCAAAATTGAGAATGTCCAGCTCTTCTTTAGAGCATCCAAGTTGCTTGCCCAGTACGATGGACAGCCCGGTAACGCGACTAGAATGTTGCCGCGTATATAAGTCCCTGGCCTCCACTGCTTTTACAAATGCATAAAGGGTGGCAAATAAATTCTCATAGATATTTTCATAGAGGGCCAGGTTTTCAATGGCCTGGGCTGCGCTCTGGGCTAAAAAAGAAATATAATAAAGATCCTTTTCGGCAAAGCGCTTTTGCCCTTCATACACAATGGCGGTGATCACGCCGAAAACCTTGTCCCGAATTTTCAAAGGCACAATCATGGCCGAGTTGATTTCAGCCGGCAAACCGTTAGTTCCGGTGTGTTCAGAAATCAATAGCGGTATCTGATCCGAGACAACTTCCATGATCAGGGTGTCGCTTATGGACTTCAGGTTGCCGGTCGACAGCGTCTGCGACGCCTCATAGGGGGTATGCAAATTCGGGGAAGCAGCGAATCCGGCAGATTCAGCTGATGAGGATGACACGTTAACCGGTTGCTGAACCGCTTCATTAATTACATAAAAGTGGGTAAAATCAGCGTGAGAGATTTCGAGGGCAATATCAACGGCCCGCTTGAACACGTCGGTGCTGGAACTGATGGCGGTAAATTTTTTCATTATGTTGTTGAGGATGTTCAGTTCTTTAATTTTGACCAGCAACTCCTGATTTAACTTCTGAAGACGCTGCTTGCCTTCAACCTCCTTTTTTAAAAGAACATTTTCCGCAAACATTTTGCGCTGCTGCATCACGCGCTGCACGCACAATTCCATCTGGTTCAAATTAACCGGCTTTATTAAAAAATCAACGACTCCGTTTTTAATGGTCTGGATGGCGTTTTCCAGCGAAGGATAACCGGTCATAACGATCACCGGCATGGTATTATCATGGGTTCGAATTCTTTCGGCAAGTTCTATCCCGTTCATGTCGGGCATATTAATATCGGTAAAACAGCAGTCTATGGTTTCGCGCGCCAGAAGTTTAAGCGCCTCAGGGCCTGTCCTGGCGGTCAGGGTCTGGTAACCCTTGCGCTGAAAGTACTCGGCGGAAACGCCTAAAATACTCTCTTCATCATCGACAAACAGGATGGTTTGTTTTTTTTCACTATCCATTGGCAAAAATTTAAAGCGTGTATTTGAGGCCGGTTAAAATTGCAAAAGATAGCAGTCCCTTGACTGCCAAAGCCACTGAGTGTGATATCGACATTTTGGGCAAAAACTTTAGCCATCGGTAGAAGCGAATTTGTCGATAGATATTGCCTTATTTTTGGATTCATGACAGAAGACGGTCTTAAAGGAGGCTAGGCGAGGACGAGTTCGAGAACATGAATATCGAATTCTAAAACAAAACATACCTATTTCGTGAATAAGTAGCCGAAATGATATCAGAAACATCAAGACCCCTCAGAATCTGCCTTTTAAGCTACCGGTGCAACCCGCATTGCGGCGGTCAGGGCGTGTATCTGAAAAATCTGAGTCGTGCCCTTAAAGATCTCGGGCATCAGGTAGAGGTCGTTGTCGGTCCACCGCAGCCGCAGCTTGATGATGACATCCCCTTTTATCAGCTCCCATCTCTGGACCTGTATAACCCGGACAATCTATTCAGGATGCCGTCTTTAAAAGAGCTTTCTCGGCCAATCAACCTAATCGAATGGATAGGGGTATCGACCATGGGATTCCCCGAGCCCTTTACCTTTGGATTAAGGGCCCGCCGTTTCCTGCAAAACAGGCGCCAGCAATACGACATTGTCCACGACAACCAGGGATTGTCCTACGGTCTGCTGACCGTAAAGAAATGGCTGCCCACCATTGCCACCATTCACCACCCGGTTACCGTCGATCGTAAAATCGCTGTCAGATCCGCTCCCACCATATGGAAAAAAATGCAACAATGGCGCTGGTATTCGTTTATCGGCATGCAAAAGCGCGTTTCCAGAATGCTTGGCCACATTATCACCGTATCCAAAACAGCCGGCAATGACATCTCCCGCGATTTTAATATTTCCCCGAACCGATTCAGAATTATTCCCAACGGGGTTCGCACCGATCTGTTTTACCCGATTCCCGAAATTCCGCGCGAAAAAAACCGTCTGATCGTAACCAACAGCGCCGATATGCCTTTAAAAGGGCTTTATTACCTGCTGCGGGCGGTTTCGAAAGTCGCTCAAACGCACCCGATTCAACTCACCATCGTGGGAACACCCCAAAAAAATGGGTGCAGCCAGAAACTCATTCAAAAGCTGGGCATCGCAAATCGAATCACGTTCACCGGTCGCATCGCCGACGAGCGATTCGTGCGCGAATACGCAAGGGCAACAGTTGCGGTGGTGCCGTCAATGTATGAAGGATTTGGATTACCCGTCGGCGAAGCCATGGCATGCGCGGTACCGGTCATCAGCACCACCGGCGGGGCACTGCCCGAAGTCGTGGGTGACGCCGGTCTTCTGGTGCCGCCGGCTGATCATCAGGCGCTGGCCAACGCAATTTTAACCATCCTGCAGCAACCGCAGCTGGCTCATAAATTGGGTCGCGCAGGCTATCAAAGGGTACATCAGCATTTTACCTGGACAAAGGCAGCCCAAAAAACCGTCGCGGTTTATCGAGAGGCCATTCGTGATCACGGTTGATTTCAAGCGGCTCAGAATCAGACCCGGGTTCCGCATACTGGATATCGGCTGTGGAACCGGGCGCCACACTTCGGCAGTCTTCCAGTTTAAAAAAATTACCGTTATTGGTGCTGACCACAATATAAATGACCTGTGTGAAGCCCGAAACAGAATTCAATTGCATGAAAGGATGGGTGAACACGGTGGTGGACGGTGGGCGCTGGCCGCCGCCGATATCGCCGGCCTGCCGTTCGAAAACGATGTGTTCGATCTGGTTATTTGCTGCGAAGTGCTGGAGCACGTTGCCCGGGACGACATCGCTGCCAATGAACTCATCCGGGTTTTAAAACCCGGGCGCAACCTGGTTGTCAGCGTTCCCCGTTACCTGCCGGAGCGAATCTGCTGGGCGCTTTCCAAAGATTATACCGCCACAGATAAGGGCCATATTAGAATTTACCGTAAAAGAAAGCTTATCCGGAGCTTGGAAGGTCTGGGCCTAAAACACTGGGCAGTGCACTACGCCCACAGCCTGCATACCCCCTACTGGTGGCTGAAATGCCTGGTAGGCCCTGACCGCGAAAACGCGGTAATGGTGAACCTTTACCATCGTTTTTTGTCCTGGGATATCATGAATAAACCGAAACTGACCGGTTGGATGGATCGATTGCTGAATCCGGTTCTGGGAAAAAGCCTGGTGGTTTATTTAAAAAAAGAAAAAAAATAAATCTTATTTATTTTTTTTGCGTTGAAGTACGCCCAGGGTTTTGACCATTGGCAAGCGATCAAAAGGGCCGGAAGAACGCGCCAGATTATAAATTTGGCGGGGCGCCTGCCCGCCGTCCGCCGGGTCTTCAAAAATATCGTGAATGAGAAGATATCCCCCCGGCATAATATGCGGCGCCCAGCAGTCATAGTCTGTTAAGGCCGCTTCAGCCGTGTGTGCCCCATCGATAAACACCAGGCTCAATGGTGTCGCCCACAGGCGGGCCGCTATATCCGAGCGGCTGACGATGGCCACCACCGTATCTTCAAGGCCGGCTTTTTCCAGTGTCTTGCGAAATTGGTAAAACGTATCCACCCGACCCGCTTCAGGATCAAAAAGCGCGGGATCAAAATACGCCTGACCGGGTTGTTGTTCTTCAGACCCGCGATGATGATCGATGGAAAACAGGACGCCATGGTTCGTTTTGCAGGCAATACCGATATAGACCGTTGATTTGCCGCAATAGCTGCCGATCTCCAGACACGGACCCATCCGACTGGCCTCCAGCGCGACCTCATAGAGACGGCGGCCTTCGTCTTCGTCCAGGAAGCCTTTGGTCGCTGATATTAATTCCGGGTCTATATTCATCGTCACCATCAGATCTCTATTCACTGGCTTCTCGTCACTCGCTCCTGGCTTCTGGCTCCTAGTAGCCGCTGCGGGCTGCCTTACTCCATATTGAACCGCAGAACCGCAGAACAAGGAACCGCAGAATATCGAAGTGGAATATTTTGCAAGCCCCTTCGAAATACTTTGGCGGTTTCCTCCTACGGCGGATTCGATATTCAACAATGAGAAAAGAGATAAAATTGAATCGGGGCACCGCACACCGAAACACATAAGGCGGAACTCGTAACCTGGAATTCAGAAGCCAGGAGCAAGAAGCCAGCGGCCAGCAGCTATCACTCCTGTGACCGGCGGTCATAACTGCTAACCAGAACATCTCTGGGTTTGGCGCCGTCAGAAGGGCCGACGACACCCTCTTTTTCCATTTTTTCGATAATCCGGGCCGCTCGATTATACCCGATTCGCAAATGGCGCTGAATCATGGAAATAGAGGCTTGCCCGGCCTCGGTGACAAGGGCCACCGCATCGTCATAGCGCTCGTCATACTCGTCATCATCGGATTCGGTGGATTGGATGGCGGATGTTGCGGTAACTTCTTCGTCGTATTCTGGTTTTTCCTGACTCCTTAAAAATGCAAGGACCTGAGTCAGCTCGCCTTCGGAAATATAGGCGCCGTGAATGCGTTGCAGCTTCGCGGTGCCGGGCGGCAAAAACAACATATCCCCGTTGCCGAGCAGATTTTCGGCACCAACGGTATCGATAATGGTTCTAGAATCGGTCCGCGAAGAAACCTGAAACGTCAGACGCGTCGGGAAATTGGCTTTGATAATACCGGTTAAGACATCCACAGAGGGCCGCTGGGTCGCTAAAATCAGATGGATTCCGGCGGCCCGGGCCATCTGCGCCAGCCGGGTTAGCCCGACCTCAACATCCCGCGAAGCGAGCATCATCAGGTCGGCAAGCTCATCAATGACAATCACGATATACGGAAGTGTTTGGGGGGCTTCCTTATCGGCCGGTTTTTGCGCCTTGGCCACCTTGTTGTTGTATTGTTTGATATTACGGGCGGTCATTTCGGAAAACAGTTCGTAGCGTTTTTCCATTTCCCGTACCGCCCAAAAAAGCGCATTGGTGGCTTTCTTTGGATCGGTGACCACCGGCGTAATCAGATGGGGGATCCCGTCATAACTGGAAAGCTCGATGCGTTTGGGATCGACCAAAATAATTTTGACTTCATCCGGCCTGGCTTTGTAAAGCAGGCTGCAAATCATCGCATTTAAGGCCACACTTTTCCCGGCACCGGTAGCACCGGCAATTAACAGGTGCGGCATTTTGTCCAGTTCTGCAACCACCGGATTGCCGACAATATCCTTGCCCAGACAAAGGGTCAGCTTTGATTTTGATTTTTCAAATGCGCTGGATGCAATAACCTCTTTGAATTTGACCATTTGACGATTTGTGTTCGGAACCTCGATACCAATCACCGCTTTTCCGGGAATCGGCGCCACAATCCGGATACTGATTGCCCGCATGGCCAGCGCCAGGTCGTCGGTCAGATTGACAATTTTGTTGATCTTTACGCCAGGCGCCGGCTCGTATTCAAAGGTGGTAATTACCGGTCCGGGGGCGACCTCAACCACCCTTCCGTGAACCCCGAAATCTTCCAGCTTCTTCTCAAGCAACTGGGACTGCATACGCAAATTTTCATCATCGGCAGAACCGATCTGAAATTCCGGCTCCTCTAGAAAATTAATCGACGGTATCTGAAAGCCTTTTCCGGTCTTCATAAAATTAAATTCTTCCTGCTTGGGTGCCGGAACAGCTTTAACGGGTTTGGCCTGAGTGCCCTTTATTTTTATTGCTTTTTTGCGGGTGGTTTCGCGATCAATTTTGGCGAATTTCTTAGAGCGTTCCCGGCGCTCTTTCCATTTAAGATATACGGTCATCACGCGGTCCACTGAAGCGGAAATCCAATCCCAGCATCGCAAGCAAAAGGCAATCAATGAAAAGCCGGTGGACAGGATGAACCCGATGACCCACAGCAGGATCAATATAATTAAGGCACCGGTGAAATTGGTGTATTTTGTTAAAAATGATTTAAACGGAATGCCGACCAGACCGCCGGCTGAGAATTGGCTGCCGAACATGACATAGGTATTTTGCTGCAGGGCCAGCAGGCTGCCGGTCGTGACCACCAGCAAAATACCGCCGATCAGGGTAGAAATTTTGGCCTTCATCGGGTGATCCCCAAAAAAATGGATGCTGGTCAGCAGCAGCAACAGCGGGATCCAAAATGCGCCCAGCCCAAAAATCCCGATTAAAGCGCCCGATACATGCGCCCCGACCAAACCGAACAAATTGTGATAGGGGGGCCCGGCTTTCGCATTATGAATCGAGGGGTCATGCGGGCTAAATGACAACAGACTGATCAGGGTAAAAATGACCAGGAAAAAACAAAAAATGCCGATGATTTCCTTGCGCATCGTTCTCCGTGTCGGATATGTCGATTGAAAAGAGAAAATAGCCCGTTTATAGACTAAGGCCTGAGTAAGCTGCAGTTAAATCCGAAATCCGAATATCGAAATGCGAAACAAATTCGAATATCAAATGTCAGAATGCTCAAAACTTTTAGGAATGTACAGCTCCGGTCAAGTAATGTGAGGCCCGAAAAATATCGCGATTCTGTCCGTTTCGAATTTTGCTCTTATGTGTCTCCAGCATGCATGCTGCCACCAGAAACGGTATCTTAATTCTGCTGAATTTATGCACCACCTATACTTCCATAATGAACGGAAGTATAACCGGCCGGCGTCCGATGGTAAAGAAAAAATATTGCCGCAACGCGGTTTTGATCTTTGAACGGATTTTATCCACCCGATTGACAACCTCCGGCGTTATTTCTTCTACAATTTCCAAGACCACACATTGGGCATCCTCCAGCAGGTATCCGCTTTCAGTCTCAAAAACAAACCCCCGCGAAACAATCTCGGGTCCGTAGACCACCACACCGGTTTCTTCATCAAACGCCATCGTTACCGCAACCATGCCTTCTTCTGAAAGCGCCCGACGTTCTTTTAAAACACTTCGGCCGACGTCGCCGACACCCTTACCATCGATGAGCACCCGACCGGTTGGAATTCGCCCATTAATCCGGCCGCCTTTTTTATCAAATTCGATAATCTGCCCGTTTTCCGCCAGTAGTATGTTTTTTTCCGGGATACCCATCTCTCTGGCGAGCCGGGAATGCAGAATGAGATGCCGATATTCCCCATGGATGGGGATAAAATACCGGGGCCGGGTCAATTTAATCATCAGTTTCAGTTCTTCCCGGAAGGCATGGCCGGATACATGAATATCAGATATTTTCTCGTAAATAACGTCAGCGCCCTTGCGGTACAAATTGTTAATAATCTTGGCAATTGCCTTTTCATTGCCGGGAATGAATTTGGAGGATAGCACCACCGTATCCCCTTTTTTTATTTTTATTTGCTTGTGGGTTCCGGCTGACATTCGCGCCAGGGCAGACATCGGTTCGCCCTGGGTGCCGGTGGTAATGATGATGATTTCTTCATCACCATGGTCGGCGACCTCATCAATTGAAATGATTTTGCTATCGGTGGTATCCAGGTACCCCAGTTCATTTGCGATACGAACACTGTCTTCAATGCTTTTGCCGTCAAATATGATCTTTTTGCCTTTGGCTTTGGCAATATCGACGATGACCTGAATGCGGGCGATATTAGAAGCAAACAGTGCCACAATAACGCGACCGCTGCTTGCGGTTGTAATCCGCATCAGGGTTTCACTGATCTCTTTGTCGGAAATCGGGAACCCTTCCCGTTCTACATTGGTGGAATCGGACAACAGTGCCAAAACTCCCTCTTCACCGAATTTGGCAAATTTGTTCACATCCGTTGCCCGTTCATCACCGGATCCATATCCGATTTTAAAATCGCCGGTATGAATAATTCTTCCCAGTGGGCTCTGAACGGCAATCCCCACGCCATCCAAAACGCTGTGGCCCACCCGTATAAACTCCAGCGTAAAGGGACCCAATTTCAACGTTTCATCCGGTAATATTGAGTGCAAGGCCGCTGAACCCTTAAGTTCATATGCTTCCGTTTTTTGCCGGACCAGCCCCAGCGTGAAGGGTGTACCGAAAACCGGTGCCTTGAGCTCCTTTAGCAAATACGGTAGAGCGCCAATATGGTCTTCATGCGCGTGCGTTAAAACGATGCCCGCCACATTGGACTGGTTCTGACGCAAATAGTCCATGTCCGGGATGACAAAATCCACCCCCAGCATGTAGTCTTCGGGAAACATCAACCCGGCATCGATCACAAAAAGCGTGCTCCCGTATTCGAATGCCATCATATTCAGGCCAATTTCTCCAAGGCCGCCTAAAGGGATAATTTTTAGCATGCGCTCTCGTCCATTTTGCGGGTTTCAAAATCGTCGCAAATAACGCGCCGGACGTGTTCCATTAGCGCTTCTTTTGTCTCACGGGTATAAGTCGAAGTTGCAATGGGTTTGTGAATGACCATGCTGACATGGCCCGGATAAACCCGAAATTTGCCCTTGGGGTTTATGGCGCGCGTCCCGGTTATGACGACGGGAACAATCGGAACGCCGGAATCGATGGCCAGAACAAACCCCCCTTTTTTAAAAGCCCTGATTTTACCGTCCCGACTGCGGGTGCCTTCGGGAAAAATAAGCACGGATACGCCGCTTTTAATCTTGCTGGCTGCCGCTTTAAGGCTCTCAAAGGCCGATTCGCGATGATATCGGTCAATGCTGATATAACCGGCCTTACGCATGGCGCGTCCAAAAACCGGAATTTTAAAAAGCTCCATTTTGGCGAGCCATCGAAATTGAACCTTAAGATGCCCCAGCAGAACCGGTATGTCAAAATTACTCTGGTGATTCGCCATATAAATATAAGGACTCGAAGGGTCAATGTTGGACAGCCCTTTAACGGAAACTTTAATCCGACTGACCACCAGAATTGATTTGCCCCAAAACCGGGCAATTCTGTGCATGGGATTACCCGATCGGATAAAAAACGAGAGCACAATGACTATTACGCCCAAAACCAGCGTGGCAAAAAAGACCCAGATCGCTATGTATAAGGTCCGAATCATCTTTATATCCCCGGCACGAAATTGAATATTACTGATCGTCAATCAACAATTTACAGGGCCATGTCAGGTTGTGATGTCCAATCTTTCAAATATGGCATCCACAACCTCAATAATCCAGATGCGCTGCTCCCGGGAGGCATATCCGATACAGGCGCATCTGATCCTTTTTTTGGTGCGGACTAACAATTCGAGGGCAAAGCGTCCTTCCTCCAGCTCTATGGCAAAGTAAAAGGGCTGGCAATCGTTATGCGCAACCTGGATATCAGTCAGTACCTCTGCTGCAATCGGCACCCAATAGATACCACCCATTTCTGCCGGGCCATAGGCCGCATCCAGATATTGCTTGACTTTTTGATGGTCCTGGGGGCGGATTTCATCGATCACATATTGCTTCATGGTAGATGGTAAATATTATCTGGTATGCTGAGTCAACGTCCCCCGACAAAATGGGCTTATTGGATTTCTCCATAGCAAGCGCAAAACGACAGGGCCGCGTCATTGCCCGGAACACTGCGGGCTCAAGGTGGAAAAGGGTGTGGAGCACCCGGTATAAAAGAAATTAATTACCATATTTTCCCCACCCAGGCAAGGTGTAGATAGGACGACAACCTCCTATTTTTAATGATAAATGTAATGTTCCGGGTTAAAAAAAGAGGAACGGGCGCAAAGAGGCGCGGGTTTTGGTCACGGTGGAGAACCAAAAGGCGGGCAATCCGACGTTTTGATAAAAAAAGACCCCCTGACCCGGCTTCCGAAATCGGATCTCTGGACAGGGGGTCAAATCGGTTTAGGTTTCTTCTACGACAATAGCGCCTTCTTCACAGACCTCGACACAGCTTTCACAACCCAGACATTCTTCGGCATTGACGGGTACGGATTTGCCATCTTGCATTTCAAAGACTTCAACCGGGCAAACATCCACACATTCTTCGCAGCCAGCGCATTTTTCTTCGTCGACGATAGGATTAAAAGCCATTATATATGTCTCCTTTCGAATTAGATATTTATTAAGGTGCTGAAAATCCACCTTGCATTCTGTTTAAGGGAAATGTCAATATACCAATTGGAAAACCGAGTCAAGTCCTGATAGTAATTTTTATCTAAATTTTAATGAATTTGTATTCACCAGGTGTTTCGTGTTTCGTTTTTAGTGCTGTACATTAAGGTTATCGATGGGACGCCGATCAATGAGCCCGATCAGGGTGTTGCCGGCTCCAGAGCTCTGATTGGGTTTGAGCGTATCACTGTTCTGATCTTCGAAAATCCGGCTAAATATATCCAACGGGCCTTTTCCGAACACCAGATGCAGCGTCATCCTAACGTTGGAACGCTGGTCCTGTGGCAGGGGTACATCGCCAAGGGTGTGCTCAGCTGCGCCCTCCCTCATTTCAATAAATTGTTTCAACTGTATTAAAAATGAATCCCTCCAGGACATAGCGGTATCATCTTTAGCACCATTGACCGGCAGCCCTTCAGCCTGCATAACCTTTTGCGAATCATTTAAGGTTTCAATCAAGTGGTTGAAAACCGCCGGACTGCTAGTCACAAAAAGCCCTGAATCGACCGGATCGATCATAAACAGGCGCAACCACGCCTGGAATCGGTCCAGAGCCATATATTCGGTGGGATCTTCGATTTTGATTTCAGCACTAAGCGGAGAGACCGGCAAACCATCTTCTTTTTCACCACTTATTTCTTTAAGGAGATCGTGCGAATGCCTTTTATTAACACCAAGGTCTCGATTTAACTCAGCACTCTGCCGGTCGAATTCTTGGGCAAAATCGAGAAAAACCTGTGCGCTGAACACCGGGTCGAAATCCGCCCGGTCAGATGCGGCGCGGCTGTTTTTTTTTATATCTGAGATAATCCGGGAAACTGAAGATTCGCCAAAACTAGGAATGCCCCCCTGCTGTCCCCCCCAAACCGCCGTTTTGAGGTTCTTGCTGTCAGCGTGCAGGCCGGCAAAGGCCCTAAATTCTTTAGCCATTTTTGCAAGTGCATCATCTTCGGTCTGCACGGGCACGCGGACTTCCATTACATTTGCTTCGACCCAGGGCTGCATCTCAGATGGCAATTTTCGGCCCGAGGGCTGATAGACAGTAAACTGCTTAAAACAGGTCGCCAATGTTTTCGCCACCCATTGGGGCACATAGGTATAGGGGAAATAAATTGGTTTCATTTTGCTGAATTCTCCATCATCATCCAAGCCGAATTCAAAGGTTCGAGGCCAGCAGCCGCTGGCTTCTTGCTTCTTGCTGCTGGCTTTTGGCAATATGATTTCGACCAGCAGCCAGAGACCAGAAGCCAGGAGCTATTCTAGCCATGATCCTGAATTAAGATCCCAAGTGATCTGAGTTCGTCTCTGAGTTTATCCGCGAGATCCCAATTTTTCTCTTCGCGGGCCTTATCTCTTTGACTCATCAACCGCTGAACATTGGGATCAGCGTAATTATCAAAAAAGTTAAACAGGTTTAAGACCGTATCGACACTATGAAATCCTTCAACCATCTTTGAAGCGTCTTCTGGATGCAGTTGTTTTTTTAGGATGAGGCTATTCACTTTTTTCACAATTGTGAAAATCGTCGCCAAAGCTGCTGAAATATTTAAATCATCATCCATGGCGCTGGTGAATCCGTTTTTTAGATCGTAAAGTAATTGTTCCAGTTCCGGGTAGGGCCGGCCTCTCTTCACACAGCGCAGATTGTACATACAGCGATCCAGCCGCTCAAGCGCATGCTTGGCGTCATCCAGGCGTTCTTTTGAAAACGAAATCGGTTTGCGATAATGACTGGACAGTAGCCAAAAACGGATGACCCGACCGGAATAGCCCAAATTCATTAAATCCGCGATTGTCAGTTCGGCTGAGCGTTCATCCAATTTTTTCCCGTCGATGAGCACCCGATCGCAGTGAACCCAGAACTTCGCCAGGGGTTTCCCGGTTATAGCGAGGGCAATGGCATTTTCATTTTCGTGGTGTGGAAAAACCAGTTCTCGGCTACTGGTGTGTATATCGAAACAATCGCCTAAATATTTCATGGACATGGCCGCCGATTTAATGTGCCAGGAAGGCCGTACGCTCCCCCAAGGGGTTTTTGTGAATATACCCCTTTTTAATTCTGAAAGTTTGGATCGTTTAAACAGGGTGAAATCCCGCGGGTTTTGTTTTTCATAGTCATCCAGATCAACCGTGGCGCCCACTTTTATCTTGTTGATATCAATCCCGGAAAGCCTGCCGTAGTCATCAAGGCGCGAAATGTCAAAATATAACGATCGCAGTTTTTCGTAGGCAACGCCTTTTTTCACCAGCTGTTCAGCCAGAACTACCATATCGTCAACATGTTCGCTGGCCAGGGCATAGGAGCTGGCCGGGAGAAGGCCCAAAACAGACAGATCTTCTTTGAATTGAGAAATATTGGCTTCCGTAAATTCCTTCAGATCAACATTGGCTTTTTCAGATCCGCTGATGGCTTTGTCATCAAGATCATTGATATCCGTCAAATGATTGACCGCGTAGCCGCGGTTTTCAAGGTAACGGCACAGCAGGTCGGCAAAGACAATGCGGCGCAATTCACCCAGATGGATGCGGGTATGTGCGGTGGGACCGCAGGAATAAACGTTAACTTTTCCCGGGGTTCGAGGCTCAAACACCTCTCTTTTGCGAGACAGGCTGTTAAATAATTTCAGGGTACCCGCTTCACGCACCGCAAAAAGCGAGGTGCTTAAATAGCGTTCGCCGTTGTCCGGGAATAACACGACCAGGGTGCCGGCCGCCATTTTGCCTGCCACCCTGCCGGCAGCCACCATGGCCGCACCGCTGCTCATACCAACAAATATGCCTTCTTCCCTGGCCAGTCGTCGTGCCATTTCGTAAGCGTCTTCATCGGCAACATTGAGCTTTTGATCGAGGCGTTCTTTTTCAAAGATCTCGGGGCAATAGGCTTCTTTCATATTTTTTAACCCCTGGATCTTGTGACCCAGATAAGGTTCCACCCCGATAATCTGGATGGATGAATCGTATTCCTTCAACCTTCTGGAAACGCCCATTAAGGTTCCGCTGGTTCCCAGGGTGGCCACAAAAGCGGTAACCTTGCCGTCGGTTTGCTGCCAGACCTCTTCAGCCGTACCATAATAGTGAGCCTTCCAGTTGGCTTCATTGTTAAATTGATCGGGGAGAAAATAGGTGCCCGGGTTTTCACGGGCCAGCCGGTAAGCCTCTTCAATGGCGCCATCGGTGCCCAAATGGCCCGGCGTCAAAAGGATGTCTGCACCCCGGGCCTTTAGAATCTTTTGTCGTTCAATGCTGACCGCATCGGACATCACCAACAACAACCGGTATCCCTTGACCGTACAAACCAGCGCCAGACCGATCCCGGTATTTCCGCTGGTGGGTTCGATGACGATTTTTTGCGGTATCAGCTCCCCGGATTTTTCTCCAGCCTCAATCATGTAAAGGGCGGCGCGGTCCTTGACGGAGCCGCCAGGGTTAAAATACTCGAGTTTGGCGAGCATCTTTACAGCGGGATTCGGATTGAGTTTTTTGATTTCAACCAGCGGCGTATTGCCAATGGCATCCAGGATGGAATCACGCATACCGTAAGCCTATAAGGAGAGTGCGCTAAAGTTCAAAGTGATCTAACGTGACTGAGACAATATTTTTATCTATCCTAACTTCGCTTAAGAAATGAAGACACGATCTTGCGCATAGCGGCAAATACATGATTCGGGGTTTGAGCCGCGTCGATAATTCTGATCCGCTCCGGTTCGATACGGGCCAGTTCAAGATAGCCGGCACGGACTTTTTCATGGAACGCCACTGTTTCGGCTTCAAAGCGACTTTCATCCCCGGATCGCTGGCCGCTGTTTAACTGCCGCCAGGCACGTTCCAGACCTATCTGCGGCGAAAGATCCAGCAACAGGGTGACATCAGGCTTTAAATCATCAAACAAAAGTTGATGGAGTTGTCTGATCAGCTCAACGCTCAGCCCCCTGGCAAAGCCCTGATAGACCAGCGTGGCGTCGAAATAACGATCGCATACCACCGTCTTTCCATGCTTTAACGCCGGTCTGATAAGCTCATTAATGTGCTGGGCGCGATCGGCCATGTACAAAAGCAATTCCGCCAGAGGCTCCAGGGCGCTGTTTGCTGGATCCAACAGAATCGATCGAATATTTTCTCCAATCAGGGTGCCACCCGGCTGCCGGGTCGCAACACATTCGATTCCCCGGACTTCAAAAAATTCCACCAGCCGACAGATCTGGGTCGTTTTACCCGAACCTTCGATACCTTCCAGTGTGATGAACATAAGGTTATTCCGATGCCGTTGCGCTGTTATCCGTTTGAGATCTTCTTAAAAAACAACGAGTGACTAAAGTGTACTAAAGTTGGAAGTGACTAAAGTTGATGTTTCGCTATGCTCAATCTTTTTTATTAAATTGAGATGGAGCGCTAGCGACGCCATAACTCTAGGCACTTTAGTCACTTTAGATCACTTCTCACTTATTATTTTTAGTTCACTTTAGTCACTTTTATCAGCTGATATTTTTGGCGGATTAAATCATTTCCGACTTTA
>Ga0316578_10000322_pt1 | contig 14909 bp, 14 predicted proteins | sample J0NA_2_FD_203076 | JGI IMG/M metagenome (GOLD analysis project Ga0316578, IMG submission 203076) | Rhizosphere microbial communities from salt marsh grasses in Alabama, United States - J0-2_160517rDrC | ecosystem: Host-associated > Plants > Roots > Rhizosphere | place: USA: Alabama | collected... | reverse complement strand
CACTCGGGCAGTATGAGAGCGGTCGCGAGAGCTGATGTGCGGATGCGTGGCAACGCGAAGATCGGCGCGCCGCTTGGCCTCCTGTGCAGGCGGTTCCGATGACCGGATCGTGGGCGGGAGGATTCAACTCGCCCCGCGGTGGAGGCCCGCAACACCATGGACTCGACTCAGCGAGAGACGCCGACCCTCTGCCTGGTCGCCGCGGTTGCCGACAACGGGGTGATCGGGCGGGACAACCGCCTCCCCTGGCATCTCCCCGCGGACCTGGCCCACTTCAAGCGACTGACGCTCGACAAGACCATCGTCATGGGTCGACGGACCTGGGAGTCCTTGCCGGCTCCTTTGCCCCGCCGCCGTCATATCGTGCTTTCGAACGACCCCGGGTTTCGCCCGGAAGGCTGCGTTGTCGCCGGCTCGCTGGACGCCGCGATTGCGTCCGCCGGTCCGGTGGCCGAGCTGCTGATCGTGGGCGGTGCCGGACTCTATGCCGAGGCGCTGCCGCGCGCCGACTGCCTGTATCTGACGCAGGTCCATGCCTCGGTCGATGGCGACACCCGATTTCCGAGATGGAATCCCGCGAGCTGGCGTGAGGTCAGCCGTGTCGATCACGCGGCTGACGCGCGAAACTGCTATGCGATGACCTTCCTGGAGCTCCGTCGAGTCGCCTCCTGCTCAGATTAGTTGGAGCCGGGCCGGAGGTAGCCTCTGCAGGGGATCTGAACCGGGGTGATCGACCCGCGCCGGTGGACCCGAATCGCCGTCAGTGCGCCGCCCCATAGACAGCCGCTGTCCAGTGCCCAGACATTGTCCTCGGCTCGGTAACCGAGTGTGGACCAATGGCCGAAGATGATCCGCTCCTGTCGGCTGCGCCTGCCGGGGACCCGGAACCACGGCAAGAGACCTCGGGACTGGCTGCCGAGGTCCCCTTTCTCGGCCAGCGCGAGCGCACCCTCCTGTGTGCAGAACCGCAGTCGGGTCAGGCAGTTGGTAATGAACCTCAGGCGCTGGATCCCCGTGAGGTCGGGTGACCACCGAGTAGGCTGGTTGCCATACATCTCGAGCAGGAAGGCTTGACACTGCGGACCGCGGAGTGCTGCTTCGAGCTCGCGTGCACAGGCCTGTGCCTCCGCCAGGGTCCATTGCGGCGGCAGGCCGGCATGGATCAGGGTGAAGCCTTTGTCGGAATCGTGGTGGAGGAGCGGACGATGACGCAGCCAGTCCAGCAGCTCATCGCGGTCCGGCGCGCTGAGGATCTCATCGAGGGTGCCCTTGCCGGCGTGCCGCCTGTTGCCTGCGGCCAGCGCCAAGAGATGAAGGTCGTGGTTTCCGAGAACGACGACCGCCCGGTCGTCGAGGTCGCGCACGAAGCGCATGACCGAGAGCGAATCCGGGCCACGGTTGACCAGATCGCCGACGAACCAGAGCCGGTCCGAGCCTGGATCGAATCGGATCGCGTCGAGCAGTCGGCGCAGGTCGCGGTAACACCCTTGTATGTCGCCGATGGCAAACGTGGGCATGGGCGCTTCCGGGCCTGCCTTGGGTTTTCTGGGTCCGGTGGCTGAGCGCGCCGGTTGACTGGCGCTCCAGGATCGCGAGGCGGCTGACTCGTTCGTCAGTGCATGGTCGCAACGGATGCCAGTGAGAACGCCGGGATGTCCGCCTCGAATCGTGTCCCGTCGTCGCCGATCATCCCGTAGGTGCCGTGCATACTCCCGACTGGGGTAGCAAGGATCGTGCCGCTCGTATACTCGAAGCGTTCGCCGGGCCGCAAGTGAGGTTGCTCTCCCACCACCCCCTCGCCTCTGACCTCTTGGGCCTTCCCGTCGGCGTCAGTGATGATCCAATGCCGGTTCAGGAGGCGGGCGGGTTGGTTGCCCTGGTTCTCGATCACGATGGTGTAGGCGAACACATAGCGGCCCTCCGCCGGTGCTGAACGCTCAGGTTGATACTGGCTGTTGGCCGAAATCTTGATCGAAAATTCTTTCACCGGTCTCTCCATCGCAGACAAGCGCATCGGATCGCGTGATAATACACATACCCCCGGCGAGCAATCCAGGTCATCGGAATTGCTGGAGCTTCGTCCGATGTCTCACCGGACGTCGAATGGCGAAGTGACCTTCTTGGAGACAATGGACGGTACCCCAATGCGGTCAAAATCTTATCGTCGCAAGCCGGATCTCTTCACGCTGCTCATCGCCTTTGTCTTGGTCGGAATGGCGGCGACGCTGGCCTACCAGATCAGCGTGTACTCCGGCGTGGACCTGATCCCGATCGCGAGACAGAACTTCATCCCTGGTGGTGTCGGCGGTTGAGACGGCGCCAGCGCCTTCGCCCGAAGGGGTCCAGGCGCCGAGCATCGTCGAGGTCAGTTCAACCCTGTATCCGGTCGTGACTATGTCCGATAAGCTTCGTGTCGCCGTGATCGGTGTCGGCTACCTGGGCCGCTTCCATGCCCTCATCTACTCCCGCATGCCGGACGTCGAGCTGGTGTGCGTCGTCGATGCCGACCCGGACCGCGCAGCGGCTGTTGCCGCCGAGGCGGGTTGCCCCGTCTGTCGGAGGATCGATGACGTCGTCGGGCGGGTCGACGCCGTCAGCATCGTCGTTCCGACCACTGCCCATCTTCATGCAGCCGAGCCCTTTCTTTCGAGGGGCATCCCGGTCTTGCTCGAAAAGCCCATCGCTGGAGACCTGGTCGAGGGTGCCGAGATCGTTCGCCTGGCCCAGGCGCATGGGGCGGCCTTACAGATCGGACACGTGGAGCGCTTCAATGCCGGCGTGATGGCGCTTGCGCAGCGGATCCATGCGCCGGTCTATATCGAGGCCCAGCGGATGGGTGGTTTCGTCGAGCGCGCGACGGATGTCGATGTGGTTTCCGACCTCATGATCCACGACATCGATATCATTCTGTCCTTGGTCGGGACCCGGATCGCGGCCATTGCCGCAGTCGGTGCATCCGTCCTTACCGAGCATGTGGATATCGCGAGCGCCCGTCTGGAGTTCGAAAACGGGGCGGTCGCCAACGTCGTCGCCAGCCGCGTCTCGGATAAGACGACGCGGCGGATTCGGGTCTTTCAGCCGGGCCGATATCTCTCACTGGACTTCTTGGACCAGACCATCGATATCGCCGAGCCGCGAACCGCGTTGGGCGCAACGCGACCGGAGATCGCGCGTGAGCGAATCCCTGTCGAGCCGATCAAGCCGCTTGACCGGGAGCTCGCCGAGTTTGTGAGTTGCATCCGGCAGCGCCGGCCGCCGCTGGTGGACGGCCATACCGGGCTCAAGGCGCTGGAGGTGGCGCTCGAGGTCCGCGCGAAGATCGCTGGCGAGTGAGCGCCTCCGCCATGGTCAGGGCCGCTCTCAGGCTGCCGAGATCGGCTCGATCGGTGCCGGCGAGCTCCAGCGCAGTGCCGTGATCGACGGAGGTCCGGATGATCGGGAGGCCCAGGGTGACGTTGACGGCCTGACCGAAACCGAGGTGCTTGAGCACCGGTAGCCCCTGATCGTGATACATCGCCAAGACCGCGTCGGCCTCAGCGATCCTCTCGGGGACAAAGGCCGTGTCCGCCGGCACGGGACCCAGCAGGCGCCAGCCATTGGACGCCAGCTCCTGAACGACCGGCTCGATCACCTCGATCTCCTCGCGTCCCAGATGCCCCCCTTCCCCGGCGTGGGGGTTCAGGCCGCAGACAACAATGCGGGGGTCGTCGACCCCGAATCGGGCGGACAGGTCTCGCTGAAGGATGGTGAGGACGTGTCTCAGATGCTCGCGTGTGATGGCCGCGCTGACCTGGCGGAGTGGCAGATGGGTGGTCGCGAGGGCCACGCGAAGGCCGGGCGTCGCAAGCATCATGACCGGATGTGCCGAGCACCGATCGGCCAGCAGCTCGGTATGGCCGGTGAAGTGGAAACCAGCCTCGTTGATGACGCCTTTGTGCACCGGTCCCGTCACCAGTGCGTCGAAGGTGCCGGCGAGACAGGCATCGCAGCCGATCTGAAGCGTCTGCAGCACGTAGCTGGCATTGGCGGTATCCGGTCGGCCGGGTGTCACCGCTCGCCGCAGGGCCACCGGCAGCACGGCGAGCCGGCCGGTCGGCGGGTCGGGGAGGGCGGTGCTGCGGGGGTCGAGCAGCTGGATCCGCAGCGCAATGCCGAGCCGCCGGGCGCGTTCTTCCAGAAGCGTCGGATCGGCGATCGCGACAATCCGGGTGCCGACCGGCTCGTGTGCCAGTCTGACGACCAGGTCGGGGCCGATCCCGGCGGGCTCGCCCGGTGTGACGGCGATCATGGTAGCGGCTCGTCCTCGAGTCGAATCTCGACGTAGGCCTCGTCACGCAGCTGACGCAGCCACTCCTCCGTGGCCTCTTCGGCCTTGCGGCGCTGCAATGCCTCTCGGGCCTTGATCCGCATGAGCTCGTCACCCGTCTCCTGCGTACGGCGGTCGAGGACCTGTACGATGTGCCATCCGAACGGGCTCTGAAACGGTCGACTCACCTCGTTAGGCGCGAGGGCGTTCATCGTCTCCTCAAAGTCGGGGACGGTATCCCCAGGATTCACCCAGCCGAGATCGCCGCCCCTCAAGGCAGAGCCCGTATCGTCGGAATGAGAGCGGGCGAGGGCGCCGAAATCCTCACCGCCAACGATACGCAGGCGCAACTGCTCAAGTCGCCGCTTGGCGTCCTCGTCGGAAACCAGCTCATTGGTTCGAACCAGGATGTGGCGGGCCTGGGTCTGGGTGACGTTTTTCGGGGCGGCGGCCTTGATCTCACGCATCTTGATGATGTGGAATCCACTGGGGCTGCGGAGCGGCTCGCTGATCTCGCCCTCCGCCATGGTGAAGGCCAGGTCGCTCACGATGGTCGGGACCGCACCCATCTCGAACCAACCCAGGTCGCCCCCCTGGAGGGCGTTGCGGCCGTCCGATTCACGCGCGGCCACCTGCCCGAAGTCCGCACCGCCTCGGAGCTCGGCGACCAGACGGGCGGCCTTCGCCTCGGCGCCCTGGACCTGGGCCGGGGTCGCGGCTTCGGGCAAAGCGATCAGGATGTGCTGGAGCCTCACCTGCTCGCGCTCGACCAGGCGGCTCGACTCGCGTTCCAGAAAGCGGTCGATCTCCCGGTCGCTGACCTCGATCTTGTTGACCACCTCCTGATTCTGGAGGCGGCTCGTGATGATCTGAGAGCGGGTATCCTCTCGGAAGTCCGCGAAGCGGATCCCGCCGGCCTCGAGCGTGGATTGCAGCTCCTCCAGGCTGAGGCCGTTTCGCTCGGCGATGTTGGTAAGGGCCTCGTTGAGGGTTGCGTCGTCGACCTGGATACCCAGATCGCGCGCCCGCTGGATCTGCAGTCGCTTCAGAATCAGCCGATCCAAGACCTGTTTCTCGAGTTGGGGTCGGGGCGGCGGCACGGTGCCCTGCTGCTGCATCTGCGGCAGGATCAGATCGATCTCGCTGTCGAGCTCGCTGCGGACCACGACATCGTCGTTGACCACGGCGACGATCGCATCCAGCTCTTGGACCCGCGACTGGCCGATCACCGGCCCCGCCATCGCGAGCAACAGGCTGGCGAAGATGCCGACGAATGCGACAGGCCGGGATCGGCCGCTCGCTTTGAGAGAGCCGCCGCTAGTCCGTGTGATAACCATAGATGCCTCGTTCCAGGACCTTGTCGATCTGATTGCCGAATGAGCCGAGCCCGGCCAGCTCGACCTGTAACATCACGCTGGTATTCCCGCCGTCGTCCCCGGTCTGCAGGTGCTGACCGAGCAGACGCAGCCGCCAGCAGCAGCGGCCGAACTCGATGCCGGCGAAGGCCTCGAGGGTTTCGTCGTTGAGCATCGAATAGAGCCAGCGTCCGACCAGTCTGACGCGCGGGCCGACCGGCATCTGAAAGGACAGGTCGGTGTCCTCGTATCGCAGCGCCGATTGCTGGGCGTAGTTGAATCGATACGCGAGGTTGACGCGTCGCCCGTCATCCGCTGCGTAGCGCAGCTGCAGCACCCGCTTTTCCCAAGGCTGCTCGGTCTTGTTGGGGTTCCACTGCGCGCTTGCACGCGCGCTCCAATTCTCGGTGAGCTGCGCCGCGAGCTCGCCCGCGACAGAGGATCGGGTCTCCTCCTCAACCGGCTGACCGAGCAGCTGGACGCGACGGTCCTCGAAAAAATAGATCTGTCCGATACTGGCGCGAAAGAGCTCGCCCCCCGTCCCGTTGGCGATGGTGCGTGAGGTCAGCCCCACCGTGAGCCGGTTTTCGTCGCCGATGCGATCAAAGCCCGTGAAACGGTTCGGCCGGAACAGGCTTGCAAAGCTGAAATCGAGCGCCGTGGTATCGAACAAGGGGGCATCGGACTGGTCTTCGAATGACGTGAGCACATAGTAGAGCCGGGGCTCCAGCGTTTGGAGCGCCGGCGTACCCAGCCACTGGGTATCACGCTCGAAGAAGAGGGTCCCATCCAGGTCGAAGCTCGGGATCAGATAGGACTCGCGCTCGGGCAGCCCCTCGGTCTGGTTGGTCAGGTCATACTGGATGGAGTAGAGCCGCGCGCGGGGCGTGAGGTAGCCGAAGCCCCGCCGAAACGGCATCCGCAGCGACGGAACGGCGACCAGGCGATTGCCGTGGACCTTCGTAGGGTGGTCGAAGAAGTCGTACTGTCCGTCCAAGCCGTACTCGATCAGGTCCTGCCAGCGCTGCGGAAGGACCGCGAGCTCGAGGTGTGGCATCTGCGCGTACGGCCGTCTCGCCGACGGGATCGTGGTGTCGATCGTCTGGAACTGTTGCACGCGCGTCAGGAGGCGCCAGCCCTCCCCGGCATAGTTCACTTGGGCCCGCTGCACCAGGTTGCGCAAGCTCGTGACATCGAGTCGATTGCCGAAATCTTGAAGATAGGTGTCGTCGGACACCGAAGCGAAGTCGACCGAGCTCGACCAGCGTGCGCCCAGTCGCCCCGCCTGCTGGATCCGCAGGGCACCCCGCAACCCTTCCTCGGTGGCGCGGCGGTCCTCGGGAAGGACCTCGCCGTTGATCTCGAGCTCCTGAAAGCGGGTCAGGTGGCGGACCTGGGCACCGAGCATCAGCCCGCGGGTGCTCATGTAGCGGGGTGTCAGGGTGGCGTCCATGTTCGGCGCGATATTCCAGTAGTAGGGGATGGAGATGTCGGTCCCGGTCGTGTTGGACGAGCCGAAGCTTGGGATCAGGAATCCGCTGCGGCGACGATCGTCAATCGGAAAAAACAGATAAGGGCTGTAGAGGACGGGAATCTTGCCGACACGGATGCGCGCATGCCAGGCCTGGCCCAGGCCGGTCTCTTGGTCGAGCTTGAGATCACGCGCCTTGATCGACCAGTCTGCGTTGCCGGGTGGGCATGTGGTGTAGGTGATGTTTCGGTATCGGCTTTGTCGGTCCGATAGGATCTCTGCCTCCTCGGCCGTGCCGAGCAGGTTAGCGCTGCCTGACAGGCGATAACGTGCACCCTCGATCTTGCCCCGTTTGGTAAACAGATTGTACTTGGCACGGTCCCCTTGGATGCGCAGGCCGGACGAGTCCAGGTACACATGCCCGCTCGCGTCGAGCTGCCCCGAGCGGCGGTCGTAGGTCGATCGTTCGGCCTCCAGTCTTTGCTCGGCCTGCGTGACCTCGATCCCGCCCCGGAGCTCGATCACGTCGGCGTTTCGGTCGTAATCGACCCGATCCGCCAGGATCCGAACCGGGACCCCGTCGGCATTCATCGGGGTTGGAACGCCGCCGATTCCGGCCGCACCGGGCTTCGGTCCGCAATACTCCCAGGGCAGATCGGCGTGCAGGCGCTGGTCCCACGCCGCGGGTATCTCGAGCGCGCGGGGCGCGAGCTCCACGCGGAGGGGTTCGTCTGAGCGATCCGATTCGGCCGGCAACGGCAGCGTCCCCTCCGAGCCGTCGCCCGGGCCCTGCAGATCGAGCCCTGGGAGGCGGGCCTCCCGCGGACCCGGCTCGAGCGGCTGAAGCGGCGGGAGGAGAATGCGTCCGGGGTCGCTGCCCGGATCTGAGAATCCCGCGTCGCCCCCGTCGACAGCCATGCCCTCTGGCCCGCCGGGGCCAGACGCCTGGTCCTCGGCGAGGAGTCCGGGTGCGACGGCACAGAGGGTTAGGATCAGGGAAATGAGGCGCACAGTTTGTCAGAGGTCGACGGCGGTCCGGCGCTCGGATCTCGGGTCAGTGGACGGGTTCGCATGAACCTGCAACCATGGCATATCTGCACTAGCGCAGCAATCTTGGGCGGGTGCGCGGGCCGCGCCGGCCCGTGCCGTAGAAGCCTCAGCTCGGAGCTCCTGTGTCTGATCGATACGAACGTTTACGCCTGTGGGTGGCCGGGGTGCTGGGCTCGAGCGACTTCGAGCTGAAGCCGGCCTCATCCGATGCCAGCTTTCGTCGCTATTGGCGTCTCGTCCATTCCTCGACCACCGCGATCCTGATGGACGCCCCGCCGGCGTTTGAGGATTGTGGCCGTTTCGCAGATCTGTCGAGGCGCTTCCGTTCCGTCGGCCTCAACACCCCGGAGGTCCAAGCCGAGGATCGTGCGAACGGTTTCCTGATGGTCACCGACTTCGGTGACAGGGTCTATCTCGGCGAGCTGAGGGACGGCACCGCCGATCGTCTTTACGGAGATGCGATGAGCGCCCTCGCGGTTATCCAGGCGTGCGCACCGATGGACGGCCTGCCGAGCTATGACGCGCCCTTCATCCGCCGTGAGCTGGGTCTCTTCCAAGACTGGTTTCTCGGCTCGCTCCTCGGTCTCAGGCTGACGGAAACGGAGTCGGCCGCGCTTGCGGCCATCGATGAGCGACTGGTGGCCAATGCAGAAGAGCAGCCGTGCGTCTGCGTCCACCGTGACTATCACTCGCGTAATCTGATGCTGATCGATGCGGGCAATCCCGGGATCCTGGATTTCCAGGACGCCGTGGTCGGGCCGGTGACCTACGACCTGGTGTCCCTTCTACGCGACTGCTATATCGCCTGGCCGGCAGACAGGGTGACCGACTGGGCCTTGGGTTACTTTCAACTGGCGTTGCAGCGTGGCGTGCTGCGAGAACACGAACCCGACGGTTTTCTGCGTTGGTTCGATCTCATGGGCGTGCAGCGCCATCTCAAGGCATGCGGCATCTTCGCGCGGTTGAACCTGCGCGACGGAAAACGGCACTACCTTCAAGACATCCCCCGCACGCTGGGCTACGTCCGCGAGGTATCGGGGCGCTATGCTGAGCTGGACGGCCTCGCGCGGCTGTTGGAAGAACGGGTGCTGCCGGGACTCGATGCGGTCGTCGACCCGCCGCTTGCCCCCGGCGGCGACGGTCGCTCGCTCCCCGGGTGCGGATCCCGTATTGCGCCGGGCTGAGGCCGCGTCAGGCTTCGCAACGTCTTACGGCGGTCATCTGACTTGGTCAGTCAGCGACCGGGGGGCGCGTCTCTGTCGTTGCTCGAGTCAGCATGCGTTGGCTGCCCCGCCAGACCTCCAGATCGATCTGCGCATTCGGTCCTGCGCCTGCGATTGCTTCCAGGAGGTCTTGAACGCTGGTGACGTCGCGGTTGTCGACCCGGGTCACCACGTCGCCCGGGCGCAGTCCGGCACGGGCTGCCGGGCTGTCTACCAGCGTCGAGGCGACCAGCACACCCCGCATGGTGCGCAGCCCGAAGGATTCGGCGACGCCCGGGTTCACGCTGCGTCCATGCAGGCCGATCCACCCGCGCGAGACCTGGCCGTGCGTTGCAAGGGATCTGGCGACCTCGATCGCGAGCTCGCCGGGGATGGCAAAACCGACTCCCTGGGAGGCGCCGCTCTCGGTGAGGATGGCGGTGTTGATGCCGACCAGCTCGCCCTGTGCGTTGATCAGGGCGCCGCCCGAGTTGCCCGGATTGATGGCGGCGTCGGTCTGGATGAAGTTCTCGATGCTGGTGATGCCCAGCTCGCCCCGTCCGGTTGCACTGACGATCCCCATCGTCACGGTCTGGCCGATCCCGAAGGGGTTCCCGATCGCCAGCGCGAGATCACCGACCCTCAGCGCCTGCGAGCGTCCAATCGGCGCCGTGGGCAGCCCCTCGGCATCGGCCTTAAGGACGGCGAGGTCCGTATCCGGATCGACCCCGAGCACGACGACCTGGAACGAGCGTCCATCCGCGAGGACGGCCCGCACCCGATCAGCATCGTGGACGACATGGCGGTTGGTCAGGATCAGCCCATCCGGTGCAAGGATGACCCCTGACCCCAAGCCGGTTCGCGAGGCGACCGATCCCGGCGGCGTCATCCAGACCGGGCCCGAGTCGGTGTGCGGCGCGGTGCGGCGGAGCTGCGGGTCGGTCTGCGTCGCGAAGATGCTCACGACAGCGGGAGCGACGCGCGCGATCGCCTCGGCGAAGGTCGGCAGGTCACCGCGCCGGGTATGCAGCGACTGACCTGAGTCGGCCGGCGTCGCTGCGCCGCCTGATAGCCAAAGGGTCGAGATCGCACCGCTGGCCCCGCCGACCAGCGCGGTCATCACAAGCACGGTTGGACCAATCTTGAGCATCCGATATAAGCTAACCGAGCGGTGTTGACCCGACACCCTGAGTCGAGACTGCCTCACCAGGCCTTCAATTTTAGCCTATTCACGCCGCGACCGGGACTGCGCCTTGGCTCTGAATCGAAGGCCCCTCGCGTTGAGACTCATGCGACGATGTCGATCTCGTTTTCGACCCACCTTGAACGCGGCGCGATCGGTGCGAAGGGGAGCACCGAGCGACCGGTCGCATCGCCCCGGAGGAGCCTCAGATGGTTGAGCCGCGTGTGCTGGTTGCCTACTGTGACCGTCTACTCGATGCCGACCGTTTCAGCGACTCTGCACCCAACGGCCTCCAGGTCGAGGGCGAACGCCCTGTCCAGCGGCTGGTGAGCGGGGTCACGGCGAGCGCCGCGCTGATCGACGCAGCCGGAGAGTCCGGCGCGGACGCGATTCTGGTCCACCACGGCTGGTTCTGGAAGGGTGAGAATCCCTGTCTCACCGGTATCAAGGGTCGCCGTGCGCGGAGACTGCTGCGCGCCGGGGCCAGTCTGATCGCCTATCATCTGCCGCTCGATGCGCACCCGACAATGGGCAACAATGCGACACTCGGCATGCGGCTCGGTGTCCTCGACGCCGAGCCGGCTCCCGGCACCGAGGGGCTGCTTTGGACCGGTCGGCTTGCGCACGGTTGCTCTCCTGACGCGCTGGCAGGCGAGATCTCTGAACGACTGGGACGTCAGCCCACCCTGGTCCGCGCGGGGCGTTCGTGCATCGAGCGCCTCGCCTGGTGCACCGGCGGCGGCCAGGGGTACATCGCGCAGGCCGCAGAGCTTGGTGTGGACGCCTTCCTCAGTGGAGAGATCTCGGAGCAGACGACTCACCAGGCGCGCGAGTATGGGATCGCCTTCATCGCGGCTGGTCACCACGCGACCGAACGGTTCGGCGTGCAGGCGTTGGGCGGACACCTGGCCGAGCGGTTCAAACTGGAGCACCGCTTCGTCGATATCGACAATCCGGCGTAGCACGCGGTGTGAAATGGTTGTTTGAGGCAATGCCGAGGCCGTTGATTCATTCACGCGAGACGACCGCCGAGCGTGCGACCGCGCCTTTCGGTGGGTGCGAATCGCTCGCTCTGCGCTCTCTTCGGACCCGCTCCGGCGGGGATCCTTCAGGGCGCGCGTGGCCTCTCGATCGCCCAAGTTCGTTACGCCACCGACTCGGCCAAACCTTGACCAGTCCCACCGGAATGGAAGACAATTTCCGGTCGATTTTGTAGAGAATTGGTATATTCTGAACTTCCTTCCATGACAACGCGTGAGCGGCCAGCCGTTGAGCTGATCTGGGTGCTCGCGCCAGCCGGGGGTTAGTGGCTTATGAGCGCACAAGGCGTGAACAAAACCAGGCGGCGTGTGCTCGTCGCCGCGACCAGCGTGGTCGGAGCCGTGGGAGCCGGTTTCGCCCTCGTTCCATTCATCGATTCCATGAATCCCAGTGCGAAGGCCCGTGCCGCCGGTGCGCCGGTCGAGGCCGATATCAGTCAGTTGGAACCCGGCGGCATGCTGCGCCTCAAATGGCGTGGCAAACCCGTGTGGGTCGTCAACCGCACGCCGGAGATGCTCGAGGCGCTGCCGACACTCGATCCATTGCTGGTCGATCCAGCCTCGACGGTGCCGCAGCAGCCCGAATACTGTCAGAACCCGACGCGCTCGATCAAAGAGCAATATTTCATCGTGATCGGGATCTGCACTCATCTGGGCTGCTCGCCGACGTTTCGCCCGGAGTTTGCCCCTGACGACCTCGGCGAAAAGTGGCGCGGCGGCTATTTTTGTCCGTGTCATGGGTCGAGATTCGACCTCGCCGGCCGTGTCTTCAAGGGCGTTCCGGCGCCAACCAACCTGGTGATTCCTGCCCACACCTATCTCAACGACACCACCATCTTGGTTGGTGAGGATCGAGGAGCTGCTTGATGAGCGCGGAAAAGACCGAAAACCTCAGCTGGATCGACAAGCGGTTCCCGCTGACGGAGACCTGGAAGGCCCACCTCTCCGAATATTACGCCCCGAAGAATCTGAACTTCTGGTCGTTCTTCGGCTCGCTTGCGATCTTGACCCTGGTGATCCAGATCGTCTCCGGGATCTGGCTGGCGATGAGCTATAAGCCCTCCGCTGCCGATGCCTTCGCGTCGGTCGAGTACATCATGCGCGATGTCGAGTGGGGCTGGCTGATTCGCTACATCCACTCCACCGGCGCGTCCGCCTTCTTCATCGTCATCTATCTGCACATGTTCCGCGCCTTGCTCTGGGGCTCGTACCGCAAACCCCGCGAGCTGTTGTGGATCATCGGTGTCGTGATCTATCTCGCGATGATGGCGACCGCCTTCTTCGGCTACCTCTTGCCCTGGGGCCAGATGTCTTACTGGGGCGCCCAGGTGATCGTCAACCTCTTCGCGGCGGTGCCGGTGATCGGAGACGATCTCTCGGTCTGGGTCCGTGGCGACTACGTCATCTCGGATGCGACGCTCAATCGTTTCTTCGCCTTCCACTTCCTCTTGCCGTTCGTGTTGGCTGCCCTGGTGTTCCTGCACATTGTCGCGCTGCACCACGTCGGCTCCAACAACCCGGACGGGATCGAGATCAAGGAAGGCCCAAAAGGCAATCGCTGGAGCGATAAGGCGCCTGCGGACGGCATCCCGTTCCATCCCTACTACACCGTGAAGGATACCGTGGGCGTGGTGGTCTTCCTGGCCCTCCTCTCGGCCGTCATCTTCTTCGCCCCCACCTTCGGCGGACTCTTCCTCGAGGCGCCGAATTTCCAACCGGCCAACCCTTTCCAAACACCTGAGCATATCGCGCCGGTCTGGTACTTCACGCCTTACTACGCGATGCTTCGTGCCGTGCCCCCCATGTACGGATCGCAATTCCCCGGTGTCGTCGTGATGTTCGGGGCGATCCTGATCTTGTTTGCGTTGCCATGGCTCGACCGCAGCAAAGTGAAGTCGATGCGCTACAAGGGGCCGATCTCGAAAACCATGACGGGTCTGTTTGCCGTCAGCTTCGTGATCCTGGCATGGCTCGGGATGCAACCGGCCGATCCCTTCCTGACGCTGTTGGCGCAGATCTTTACCTCCATCTACTTCGCCTACTTCCTGCTGATGCCGATCTACACCTCGATCGACAAGACCAAGCCTGTTCCGGAGAGGGTGACCTCATGAGAAAGCTGATCATCGCCATCCTGGTACTCCTTCTCCCCACCGTCGGTTTCGCCTCGGGGGGACACGAGGAGTTGGACAAGGCCGCGATCGATTTGACCGATCAGGCGTCACTGCAGCGCGGGGCAAAATATTTCGTCAACTACTGCATGGGCTGCCATTCGCTCAAGCACATGCGCTACTCGCGCATGGCCGAGGATCTGGGGATCGACGACAAGTCGCTGCGCGACAACCTCCTCTTCGGTAACGCTCAACCGACGTCCATGATGACCAACTCGATGCGTCCGGCCGACGGCGAGACTTGGTTCGGCACAGCCGTTCCTGACCTCACGCTGGTGACGCGGTGGCGCAGCCCGGATTGGGTGTACACTTATCTGAGGAGCTTCTACGCGGATCCGGCACGGCCTTACGGGGTGAACAACCTGATCTTCCCGTTGGTTGGTATGCCCCACGTGCTGGGTGATCTTCAAGGCCTCCAGGAGCCCGTCATGGAGACGCACGGAGAGGGTCACGAGGCGACGGTCACAGGGGTTGTCCTGACTCAGCCGGGCAGTCTGACGCCCGAGGAGTATGACAACATGGTCCGTGACATCACCGCCTTCCTCACCTACGCAGGCGAGCCGATCAAGCTTGAGCGTCGCAGACTTGGCGTGTACGTCCTGCTCTTCCTCGGTTTGTTCTTCATCGTCGCCTATGCGCTGAAGAAGGAGTACTGGAAAGACGTTCACTAAACGTCGCGAGAGACTGCCTCGACCCTGGTCTGCCGGGGTCGATTCGTTCTTCCGTCTCGTCCTGGGCTCCCGGGTGCAGCGCGACCTCGCGGTCGGTCATCCCGGCCCCGGTTAAGGCGCCGCGCGCCATGCTCAAGGCAGCCGACCCGGAAGGTCGGTGACACAGATTCCCCGGGCCCGACCGGGCTTTGACCACCTGCTTGAGATGGGAAGAATGGCAGTGGCTGCGGGTAGACGAGCTGTGATGACGCTATTTTCCGATCCCACCTGCCCTTATTGCCACCGGGTACGGATGGTCCTCGCCGAGAAGGGAATCGCCGTCGACGTCGTCGACGTCGATGCGCATGACCTCCCCGACGAGGTCATGGATTTCAACCCGTATGGAACCGTGCCGACCTTGGTCGACCGGGATCTCCGGCTCTACGAGTCGCGGATCATTATGGAATATCTGGACGAGCGTTTT